>QMCE01000734.1_pt1 | contig 17256 bp, 18 predicted proteins | sample 1821851 | NCBI WGS metagenome assembly QMCE01 (sample SAMN09453174, study PRJNA476694) | Termite gut metagenome, whole genome shotgun sequencing project. | isolation source: worker | host: Odontotermes sp. | place: South Africa:Pretoria | collected 2016-01-28
ATGGACAGGGCCGACACCGACCGGGGTACCGGTGAACAGCAAATCGCCGATCCTAAGTGTCATAAAATGAGACACATACGAGATCAGACGGTTCACGCCGAAGATCATCAGCGATGTGTCTCCCTGTTGGCGGATTTCGCCGTTCAGGTGCATCTCAAAGTGCAGATTATCAACGGATTTCCCCAACTCTTTCAACGATAAAAACTCCGGCGAGACGGCGGCCGAGTGATCGAATGACTTGCAGATCTCCCACGGCAGGCCCTTGGCCATGCACTCCCGCTGGATATCGCGCGCAGTGAAGTCGATCCCCAGTCCCACCTCATCGTAGCAGCGCGCGGCGAATCGCTCATCGATGCATTTGGCTAACCGATTGATTTTCACCACTAATTCCGTCTCGTAATGCAGATCGCTGCTGAAATCGGGAACGTAAAACGGATCGTTGTTCCGCAGCAGCGCCGTGTCGGGCTTGGCAAAAAAGAGCGGATTGGGCGGAAGCTCGTCGTGGCCGTCCAACTCGCGGATGTGATCGACGTAGTTACGGCCGATGCAGATGATTTTCATGCTTTTGGGCGGCGTTTTTTTCGACAGACAAGAAGGGTGATCCCGGCCAACAAAAAAATGGAAATAATTGATAATGAAATCGTTATGCTTTTTCCTGTTTTCTCTTCCACAGTAGGTACGAGCGGATTCTCGTCGGTCAGATACTCCCCGTTTTCAATCAATCGGAGGGCACGATTCAGGATCGCGTCGCCATTCTTAAAGGTCAGTTCGTCCAGCGAGATCGGCACCTCGTAATCGGGCAGCACGCCGCGTCCGTAGGGCACCCGGTCGTTCACCGCCGTGTCGAAAACGACCTCGACCAGCGGTATCCGTTATGACCAGCAGCGAGTTGGGCAGTCGGATGTCGGCAAATTTCAGCGCGTTCATAAAATGGTAGGCTGTTCGGGTTTCGCGCCCCACGACCACCCCCCGGTGATTGCGCACCGTCAGCGCCGCAAAATAGCTCGCCGCCGAGACCGAATTTTCATGGGTCAGCACATACACGCGTCCGGTGTAGTTGATCGCCGAATCGGGACGAACGACGGAACCGGAGTGCCGGTAAAACCCCTCTTTCCCCTCTTCAGCCGCGAAATCCGAGAAAATTTCAGCGTCGGCCGGATAATTCAACGAATAGCGCAGCATATCGTACGCCCCCTGTTTGTTGACCCGCGAATAGCCGTCGAGCCGCAGGGTGTCCCCGGCGATGTACGAATAGAGTTTCGACAGCACCTCGGTATTTCCTCCGGGGTTGTTTCTCACGTCGATGATCAGGTGTTTTGTGCCGGCGATCGAGTCGATAAACCGCGCGATATCGTCCATGGCGCTCTCGTAGAGGTCGAACGTGGAGATGCCGATATAAGCCGTCGAATCGTTCAGCATGCGCAGGGCGTAGCGGTCGTTGTGGCGGTTGATCATTGAAAAGGCGTTCCAACGGACAGAACGTCGACGGTTTATCGCCAAATTTTCCCCTTTGAGATCGAGTCGTTGGCCATCGGTCATCTCCACGACCATGTCGTAAGGCGGTTCGAGAAAACCTAAAAAACCTGTGGTGGCCAGCACAAATTCAGTAAACGACTGTACATCGGCGTCATATCCGCTAATCTTTTCGGCGATCAGATTTCGGATCGAGTCGGCAGGTACGCCGTTCACCCGGGCGATGGGTTGGCCGATCAGGTGTCCGTACTCCTCTGCGGCGTTGGTGCAGATCAGTTTATCGCCGATCCAGCCGAAAAAGAGTTTCGGCATATACCTCGATGCAGAATTATCCAACCGGGCAGGCTCGTGAAGCGAAATGTGCGAATCGTGGAATTTGACATTCGCATCTCTCATCATCTGCCAAAAATCTCCGAACGGAATATCGCCCGGATAAGCGTCGATCCGTGCGGCCGTTTGTGCTGCGTACGTATCCACTTCATCGGGAGCCGCCAGGTTCCGCAGGCCCGGATAGAGCTCCTTCAGGGCATCGATATAAACCTGAAAATCGGTTTTTGCCTGCTCTTTCGACAGGGAGACAATGGGCTTTACCTCCTCCGGCGGAACGAAAGTTGTCTTCAGCCCGAACGGGGTCATTGGATCGTCCTGCCGAGAATTTTTCGAAACAGAAATGCTGATGGAAGGCTCCCCGATCTTTTCGTAGATGTAGCCGACCCGGCCGATGGGCGTCCCGCGCGTGATGCGCTGGCCGGTCTGGAACGGAATGTCGCCGGTGAGGCCGCCGATGTAGAGCATCCTGCCGTCGTTGGTGCGCAACCCTATGGTGCCGTGCAGGAATCGAGGGTTGTAGGCGCGGTTCAGGTCGGCTTTTACGTGAGCGAGTGATTCGTCGAACGTACTCAAAGGCATTCCCCAACTGAGCCAACCCTGCACCGAAGTATTATAGCCGATTCCCAGCGTTGCAATGACTCCGTCGGTCGGCGCGACAACCATTGTCCCTTCGGGGGCCGTGACGAATAAAAATTCGATATTCAGATCGTTGTCGATATAGCTTTGCGGCGTGCTGACGATGCCTGTGCCGGGAGCGGCACCCTCGACGGGCCAAAGCCATGAGGCGGACTGTGCCCAGGCGCCCATTCCTAATGTGCAAAGGATCAGGGTAATAATGATTTTTTTCATCGCCCGTCTATTTTCGTGCCCAGACCGCCGTGATCTCGCCGAAGACCAGTTTGTGGTACTCGCCGGTCTCGCCGTAGGCCTCGGTCACGAAATCTTTGGACGATTGATCCGTAAAATCGTCCGGCGAAACGGTCGTCAACTCCGTCAGGCGGCATTCGAGGATCAGTTTGGCCTCCTTCCATGCCGGATTCCCGGTCGGTGTCCGCACCGCCGTCAGCGTGGTCTTTGCCATCTTGTCGCTGTCGCGGCCCGACGACATGCCGAAAGCCATGATCTGCTCCTTAAAATTGTCGTCGAAATAGGCCATCGTGTAGGTGCCTTCCTTGCGGATCAGTTCCAGCGTGTAGCGGTTGGCGCGCAGCATGCACCACGTCGTCGGCTGATTGAACAGCACGCCGAAGCCGCCCCAACCGGCCACCATCGAATTGAAGTTATTCGCTGATCCCGAGGTGATTACGGTGTAATCCTGTCCAACGAGCCTGAAGACGCTTTCGTCGATCGCCGCCGCATCGATGGCGGTGAACAGTTCGTCGAACGCTTTGTCCCGGACCTCTTCGGTTGTGACGGTTTTCGAGGTTTCCATGGCGGTGTTTTGGGTTTTTGTCGGGCTTTCGATACAGCCGGGCAAAATCAATAACAGACTGAGAGTCAAAAAGATACGTGTTTTCATCGATTTTGGTTTAATGTGAATCGAACGATTGCCATAATTTCCGGCAAACAATAAATCCGTAGAAGTAAAGAATGTAAAACTCCCAAAGTAAAAAGAGGTATTTTGGAATATCTTTCCCGAAAATCAATGTTATTATTACCCCGACCAAGATCACAAACAGGGAGAATAAATGGGCGCAGAACAACCTCTTTGTGCCTTTGTAATAAAAAATGCCCGCAACGGTCGCGAGCAGAAACAAGATGTCGGTCACCAGAATCGACGCTCCGACAAAGGAAAGCCACGCCAAAATCAACCCTTCGTAAAAAATACTTGCGACCGTTACGGTTGCCGACAAAAAAGCCGCAATACTCAGTACCTTGACGATCGGTTTCATTTTCCCCAATTTATATGTTCTGTATTCCATTCGCCGTTATGCCTGACTATCAGAGAAATAGCGCCACAAATTGTCTTTCGGATCGGTCGGGGCGACGATGCGCACCAGCTCCTTGGTGACCGGGTGGATGAACTCCAACAGGCGCGAATGGAGCGAGATGCTGCCGTCGGCGTTCGAACGTGCGGCGCCGTACTTCAGATCGCCCTTGATCGGGCAGCCGATCTTTGACATTTGACATCGAATCTGGTGGTGGCGGCCGGTCATCAATTCGATTTCCGATAACGTATAGTTATCACTGCTACCGATCACGGTATATTTCAGTCTGGCCTCTTTCGAGTCCTTGGATGGTTTCGAGACGCAGTGTGACTTGTTTATCTTCCCGTCGCGCACCAGATGATGAATCAGTGTATCCGACAGAGGGTCAGGACGTTTCTCGGTAATGGCCCAATAGATTTTACGAAATTCCCGGTTTTTCAACATCTCGTTCAGTCGTGCCAACGCTTTGCTGCTTTTGGCGAACAGTACCACGCCACTCACCGGACGATCGACGCGGTGTATAACCCCAAGGAATACCTGTCCCGGTTTTCCGTCCCGCCGTTTGATAAAATCTTTGATTTCTGATTCCAATCCCGGCGTGCCCTCGGCGTCGGATTGGACGAGCTGTCCGGCGGCTTTGGCCACTGCCAGCACGTGGTTGTCCTCGAATAGAATTTGCTCTTTTGTAAACATTTTTATAATTCGAACGTAAAGGGTATCAATGATTTAGCGCTTTCAATAACGGTGCAGCTTTTGCTTCCGCACATCAGGATGCGGATCGGCGAGCCTTGCCGTTTTTCGGTGTCGGCGAAGACCTGCGCGCAGGCGCCGCAGGGGAAGACATCGCGTTCCGCCGGCTTTCCGTCCCGCTCGGCAGCAAGAGCGAACGAAACGATCTTTCGGTCGGCGCAATTGGCTTGTATCCAATACAATAGGATTCGCTCGGCGCACATTCCCTCGGGGAAAACTTCGCTTTCCTGATTGGAGGCTGTGAGCGTCGTTCCGTCGTCGAGGCGGGCGGCGGAACCGACCCGGAAGCCCGAAAACGGCGCGTAGGCCGTCTGGCAGGCCTCGCGCGCCAGCTCGATCAATGCCTGATCCGATTGTTGTAATTCGCTGATATTCATTTCTTTATGCGTTCCGCATTCTGGGCGACAAACTCCTTCCACGACTTGACACCACCGCCTTTTCCGGCCAGCGGCGACGAGCTTTCGTAGTAGTGACATATGGCTACGGCAAGGCCGTCGGTTGAGTCGAGATTTTTCGGTAACTGCCTGATTTTTAGTTGTTTACATAACAGGTTCGCGACCTGTTCCTTCGATGCGGCGCCGTTTCCGGTGATCGCCTGCTTCACCTTGCGCGGCGCGTACTCAAAGACCGGAAGTCCCTTGGTGAGTGCCGCCGCCATGGCCACCCCCTGCGCCCGGCCGAGCTTGAGCATGCTCTGCACATTTTCGCCGTAAAACGGTGATTCATAGGCGACTACGTCTGGTTTGTACGCTTCGATGATCCCCGAAACACGCTCGAAAATGTGTCGCAGTTTTTGGTACGTGTCGCCCATTTTTACCAGATCGATGTAGCCGATTGCCTCGCATACGATCTCTTTTCCGTGGATCGTCACGATGCCGTATCCGGTGAAATTTGTGCCTGGATCGACACCCATAATCACCTGATTTACTTTGATTTGCGTTTGTTTATCTAAAGTATTGCTACTCATCCAGTGTTTCTTTCAGGCGCGCGATCTCTTTTTCCATCGCGGCCAACTTTCGCCGCATTTCGGGCAGTTCCCTGAACACCACCGAGGCGCGCTGATACGACGATGCATCGTAGGCCGGAGATCCCATAAGTTTCTGGTTTTCAGTCTTTATCGAGTTTGCCACCCCGGACTGCGAGGCGATTTGGGTGCCGTCGGCGATCGTGATGTGCCCCGCGACACCCACCTGGCCGCCGAACATACAATTACGGCCGATCTTTGTCGAGCCGGCAATGCCCACCTGCGAGGCAAACACGGTATTCTCACCGACCACCACGTTGTGCGCAACCATCACTAAATCATCGAGTTTCGCCCCTGCGCGAACGATCGTCGAGCCCATCGTGGCGCGGTCGACACAGGCGTTGGCGCCGATCTCGACGCGGTCTTCGATGACGACGTTGCCGATTTGCGGGATTTTTTGGTACGTCCCGTCGGCCTGAGGTGCGAACCCGAAGCCATCGGCCCCGATAACAGCCCCGGCATGGATCGTGACATCGTCGCCGATCACCACATCGTCGCCGATGTAGACCAACGGATAGATTTTGGCATTTTTCCCGATCGTTACGTTTTCTCCAATCACCACATATTCACCGATATACGACCCTTCATCTAATGTGGCACTCGAACTGATGAAGGCCAATGGACTGACCCCTGTTTTCTGCGGTTTCATCGAGTTGTACAACTCCAGCAGTTTGGCGAATGCACCGTAGGCATTTTCCACCCGGATCAGCGTTGCCGAAACCGGTTTTGAGGGGGTAAAATCGGAATTGACAATGACGATCGAGGCCTCCGTGCCGTAAATATGGGGCTCGTATTTGGGGTTGGAGAGGAACGCCAACGCCCCCGGCGCACCCTCCTCGATCTTACACAGGGTCGATACTTTCGCCTCCTTGTTTCCGACCACTTCGCCGCCCAGAAAATCGGCGATCATTTCGGCTGTAAATTCCATATCCAGTGTGTTTTACACGTTTTATTTCAAGTAATCATTCAGGTCGATCCCAGTCGGCATGAACCGCGAGGTATCGCCCCCGAAACGGTGGATTTCGCGTACGAAACTCGACGAAACGGCGACGTATTCCGGCGGCGTGAAGAGCACGACGGTCATCAGATCGGGGTAGAGGGTCTGGTTGACCTGCGCCATGTTGCGCTCGAATTCGAAGTCGACGCCGTTGCGCAGGCCGCGCAAAACCGACCTCGCACCGACGCTTCGGGCAAAGTCGACCGTCAGGCCGTCGTACTCCATCGCCTCCACGCGCGGCTCGCCGCGGTAGAGGTCGGCAATGAGTTGCAACCGTTTCGAAGGCTCCAAAAGCCCTGGTTTAGAGGGATTTACGCCCACGCCGATCACAATGCGGTCGAAGAGCCGCAGCCCGTCGTCGACCACGCTCTGGTGCCCCAGCGTGAAGGGGTCGAACGACCCGGGAAATATCGCGATGTTCGCCATGAAACGCTCCGTTTAACCGTACGAAGGTAACCATTTTTCCGTTACGAAAAAATCGAAAGTCGACACGATCATTGCGTCTGTTTTTGCAAATGAATCCTTAAAAACCCGAGTCCCACGGCGGAAGTGAGGTATCGGCGTACGGCTCCGCTTTTTTTATTCCAACAGGTCGGGACGCAGGCGCCGGGTGCGCTCGACGGCCTGCTCCTCCTGCCAACGGGCGATCTCGGCGAAATTGCCCGACAAAAGCACCTCCGGCACGCGCCAGCCATTGAATTCCGCCGGCCGTGTATAGACCGGCGGCGCCAACAGGCCGTCCTGAAAGCTGTCCGTGAGGGCCGACGCCTCGTCGCCGATCGCCCCGGGGATGATGCGCACGACGCTGTCGGCGATCACCGCCGCCGCCAGCTCGCCGCCCGTCAGCACGTAGTCGCCGATGGATATCTCTCTGGTAATCAGGTGTTCACGGATCCGGTGGTCGATCCCCTTGTAGTGGCCGCACAGGATGATGAGGTTCGTGAGCGTCGATAACCGATTGGCTGTCTGCTGGTTATACCTTTCGCCGTCGGGCGAGGTGTAGATGATCTCGTCGTACATCCGCTCCGATTTCAGGCGGTCGATCAGCCGGGCCACCGGCTCGATCTTCATCACCATTCCCGCCTCGCCGCCGAAGGGATAATCGTCCACCGTACGATGCTTATCGTCCGTATAATCACGTAGGTTATGCACCTTTATCTCAACCAACGCTTTAGCTTGCGCCCGCTTCAAAATGGACTCATTCAGCGGGCTCTCCAGCAACTCCGGGACAACGGATATAATGTCGATTCGCATAGATAGAAAATGTCTTCACAGGTTAAGAAGCACGAAAACCGCACATCGAGCAAGGGTCACGGAGTGACCTCACCATTCAAAACTTCGACGATAAACGGATTGCATTTGAGCTCCTGCGAGATTGTCGTCAAGCGACCGTGGCCGGGGTAGACCGTCACGTCGCCGCCGAGCGGAACGATTTTCCCTAAAATGCTCTCCATCAGCACCTTATAATCGCCTCCAGGCAGGTCGGTGCGCCCGATACTGCCTGCGAAAAGCACGTCGCCCGCGATCAAAAACCGCTCGCGAGGGGAGTAGAGCGCGATGTGCCCCGGCGAATGGCCCGGCACGTGGAGGACTTCGACCTCGGAATGCCCGAATTCCAGGCGGCTCTTCTTCGACAGATCGATGTCGATATTCGGAACGTGCTGAATATTAAAACCATACATCTTCGACGAAACGGGCATCGCGGCGAGCAAAAAAGCGTCTTCGCTGTGCGCGGCGAGCGGCATTCGGTATCGTTCCTGCAAATAATGGATGCCCGAGACGTGGTCGACATGAGCGTGCGTGATCACGATCAGTCTGGGAATCAGGTTGTTATCTTTGATATAGTCGCCAATTTTTACGTTCTCCGCGGCGCTGTAATTACCTGGATCGACGACCAGGCACGACCCGGTCTCGTCCGAGAGGATGTACGTGTTCTCGCGAAAGGCGTTGAACGGCAGAATGGCAATGTGGATCATGGCGAAATTTTTCGTAAATATAGGTATCTTTGCCCGAAATCAATGAATCGTGAGCCGAAAAAAAGAGCCTTACCCCCTGATCGAGGGGCTTGAAATCACCGATATCGCCGCCGAGGGTAAGTCGCTCGGGCGGCACAACGACCAGGTCGTTTTCGTGCCGATGACTGCGCCGGGCGATGTGGTCGATGTGCAGATCACCACCAAACGCCGCCGCTTCATGGAGGGCTATGTGGTTGATTATCAGCGAAGATCGCCGCTTCGTGCCGAGCCGTTCTGCGAACATTTTGGCACCTGCGGAGGCTGCAAGTGGCAGCACCTGCCCTACGAACTCCAACTGAGCTGCAAACAGCAACAGGTACAAGATCAACTTGTGCGCATCGGCCGCCTCGCCGTGCCCGAAATTTTGCCCGTCGTCGGCAGTCAAAAAACAAAGTATTATCGCAATAAGCTCGAATTTACCTTCTCGAACAAGCGCTGGATGACGCGCGGGGAGATCGAAAGCGGTGCGCCGATCGACGATCCCGACGCACTGGGTTTCCACATTCCGGGCATGTTCGACAAGGTGCTCGACATTCAAAAATGTTGGTTACAACCCGATCCTTCGAATGCTATCCGGCTGGCTGTCAGGAAGTTCTGTATTGAAAAAGGCTACGAATTTTATGACCATCGCCGCCACGAGGGGTACATGCGCACGCTGATCGTCCGCACGGCCTCGACTGGCGAGACGATGGTGATCGTCGTCTTCGCTCGCGAGGACGAGAAGAGGCAACAGGCTCTGTTAGAGCATGTTAAAGATCAATTCCCGGAACTTAACTCGCTGATGTACGTCATCAATCCGAAGCTCAACGACTCGATCCACGATCTTCCCGTCGCGCTTTTTCACGGCCGCGACCATATTTTCGAGGAGATGGAGGGGCTGCGCTTCAAGATCGGCCCGAAATCGTTCTATCAGACTAACTCCGAACAGGCGTACAATTTATACAAAATCGTACGACAATTCGCTGATATTCAGCCTGATGAAATTGTTTATGACCTCTACACAGGTACCGGGACGATCGCCCATTTCGTGGCGCGGGCGTGCAAAAAAGTGGTCGGTGTGGAGTATGTGCCCGAGGCGATCGCCGATGCACGGGTCAATTCAGAGCTGAACGGCATTACGAATACGGCCTTTTTTGCCGGCGACATGAAGGACGTGCTGACGGAATCATTTTTCAAAGAAAACGGTCGGCCGGACGTCGTGATCCTCGACCCGCCACGCGCCGGGATTCACAGCGATGTGGCCGAAGCGATTCTCTCAGCCGGGCCGCAACGCATTGTGTATGTGAGTTGTAACCCCGCCACACAGGCGCGCGATCTGGCAATTTTCGATACTGTATATAATATTGCAAAAGTGCAGCCGGTAGACATGTTTCCGCAGACGCACCACGTCGAAAACGTAGTACTACTCATTCGTAAATGATAGATTTTCAACCTGTTATACTCTCCACGGCCGATGGCTCGCAAACCCTGCGTCATCCGGTGCTGGGCGACACGTATCACTCTCTGCGCGGGGCGGTCGGGGAGGCGGAGTACGTTTTTATTCGGGCAGGATTCAATCAGATATTGCATAATCCTGTGCGCGTTTTCGAAGTGGGATTCGGCAGTGGATTGAACGCCCTGCTGACCTGGCGGCAGGCGAAAGAAAGTGGAAAAACAGTTGATTATCAGACTGTCGAGCCCTATCCTGTGGCACAGGAAATTGCCATGCAACTGAATTTTGCGGACGCTGTTTTCCAGGCGATGCACGAATCGCCGTGGGATGAAGCGACCCCCATTGGCGATCATTTTCGGTTGACGAAAATCCAAAAATCGCTGTCGGAGATCGAATTAACCGTTGATTTCGACGTGATCTACTTCGACGCTTTCGCACCCGACACTCAGCCGGAACTCTGGACAACGGCCATTTTTCAGCATCTCTTCACCCACACCGCGCCCGGCGGTTTTTTGACAACCTATTCCGCAAAAGGGTCGGTCAGGCGGGCACTACAGGAAGCCGGGTATAACGTCGAAAAATTGCCCGGCGCACTCGGAAAACGGCACATGTTGCGTGCCCGGAAACCCATCTGATCTTGTAAATTTATCGAATCTTGCGAAACATTCGATTCAGACGGATGTTGGCCGGAAAATTCCGATCGGGATCGAGTGAAAGCCAAACAAACGACGCTTTTCCAACGATATGATCCTCAGGCACATAGCCCCAAAAACGAGAGTCCTGTGAGTTGTGCCGGTTGTCGCCCATCATCCAATAATAGTCCATCGCGAACGTGTAACTCGTTGACAGCGAGCCGTCTATGTGGATCGCACCGTCGCGTACTTCGAGCGTATGTCCTTCGTAGGTGCGGATCACACGCTCGTAGAGCGGTAGGTTTTCGAGCGTCAGCTCGATCGTCATGCCCTTCCGAGGGATACAGATTGGCCCGTAATTATCTGGTGTCCAAGAATATAGATTATCGTGAGGAAAGCAATCCGCCCCCATGACCTGCTCGCGTGTAATTTCGGAGACGTTGCCGAAGGCCGCGATTCGTTCGGCATTTTCGGCCGTCAGCGGCAGGTTGTGGACGTCACTCGTATTGCCCGAGCCGATGTCGGCCAACGAGATGCCCATCCCCTGCAACACGCCGGGATTCAGGCCCGTACCGTCGGTTCGGATGCGGTAATTGTATTGCATGCCGGCAGTCGGAGTCAAAGGCTCGTTGTTTACAAATACTTGACCATCAGTGATTTGTACGCTGTCTCCGGGTAGGCCGATGCAGCGTTTTACATAATTTTCGCGTTTGTCGACCGGGCGAACCTGCGTCGGACCATAGGTCGTCAACGCCCGCTCCCGGCCGTAGGCACGCACGATGTCGTAGTAAAAATTGGCTATCGCCGGGTCGAGAAAGACCGTATCGCCCTCCGGGAAGTTGAAAACAACCACGTCGCCACGCTCGACACGCCCGAGGCCCTTCAATCGGTGATAGGGACGTGTGATCCATTCGACGTACGATTTTTTAGTCTTGGAGAATGGTAATGTATTGTGTACCAACGGAAAAGAGATCGGCGTATTGGACATTTTCGGCCCGTAAGCCACCTTGCTGACCGTCAGGTAATCGCCCACAAGGAGCGTTTTTTCCATCGACGGGGTGGGAATCGTGTAGTTCTCGAAGAAGAAAATGCGGAGGATCGTCACCCACACGACGGCAAAAACGATCGGGTCAACCCAGCCCATGAAGGCGTTGTAAGTCTTCGATTTTTTGCGCAATTCGGTGTGTTTGTAGCCGAATTTCCGGTAAAACCAACGGGTAATATAAAGATCAAAAATCAAAGGTAGTCCCAACAACCACCACAAATTGCCTGTCCAAACGACAAAGACCAACAGATATAATGCGCCCCAAAAGGCAAATTTGAACCACTTGTTACCGAAAAAATCCTTTATTTTGCTCATTATCAGGATGTTAATTAGTTACAGATGGGGCGATCATCGCCCCATTAAATCTTCCATTGTATAAACCCCGGTCTTGCCATACAGGAATTCGGCGGCCAATACGGCGCCCGTCGCCAGGCCGCTACGGCTTTTGATCGTGTGCTCGATGGTGAGTGTGTCGGTCGGCGATTCGTAGGTCACAGTATGTGTGCCGGGGGCGACACTGCGGCGTATTGCATTGATTTCCAGCTCATTTTGATTTGTAGTCGTACCTAAAACCCATTTTTCTTTGCGTTCCAGTTCGGCCAAAATTCCGCCGGCCAACGTGATCGCTGTGCCGCTCGGAGCATCCACTTTCTGGACGTGGTGCACCTCTTCGATGGTCACGTCGTACTCCGGGAAGCGATTCATCAGGCGGGCGAGTTCTGTGTTTATCTTGAAAAAAATGTTTACCCCGATGCTGTAATTCGAGGCGTAGAAGAAGGCCCCATGGTGTTTTTTGCAAATTTCGACCGCCTCGTCGTAGCGATCGAGCCACGCCGTGGTGCCGCAAACCACGGGCACACCGGCCTCCAGGCATTTGCGGATGTTGCCGAACGCGGCATTCGGAGCCGAAAATTCGATAGCGACGTCGACTTTCCTTAAATTTTGATCGTTCAGGTCGGCCGCGTTTTCAATGTCAAAAATCAAAGGTACGGAGTGTCCTCTCTCCAACAGAACGCGCTCGATTTCACGGCCCATCTTGCCGTATCCGATCAGGGCAATTTTCATAAGCATCAATTTGGCACGAAGGTAGGCAAAAAAGCGTATATTTGTGAGTAAAATTCGTGAAATGCGCTTTTTTCTGACGCTATCATACAAGGGGACGGCCTACCACGGCTGGCAGGTGCAGAACAACGCGCCGTCGGTGCAACATGCCCTTCAGACAGCGCTCTCGACGCTGTTTGGGGCGCCGACGGAGGTCGTCGGTGCCGGGCGGACGGACACCGGTGTACATGCGTCGCACTACGTCGCGCACTTCGATACCGAATCGGAAAAACCTGTGGATCAGAATTTTATCTATCATCTGAATGCCATTTTGCCCAAAGATATCGCCGTCCACGCCGTTCGACAGGTGATGAATGATGCACATGCCCGGTTTTCGGCCATTTCAAGAGAGTATAAGTATTTCATTATCAGCGAGAAAGACCCGTTTCGAACGGAAGCGGCATACTGTTTTTCGCAGCCGTTGGACCTTGAAAAAATGAACGCCGCCGCCGCCGTATTGACCGAATACACCGATTTTGCCAGTTTTTGCAAGCTCCATGGTGGCAACAAAACAACCCTTTGTCGACTTCAATCGTCACTTTGGGTGAGAGATGGTAATGCATTGATATATACTGTTTTATCCGATCGTTTTTTGCGAAACATGGTGCGGGCGATCGTCGGTACGTTGCTTGATGTAGGGCGCGGAAAACTGACGTTGGATGACTTCCGGCATGTCGTCGAGTGCGGAGATCGCGGTGTGGCGGGTACCTCCGCGCCGCCACAGGGACTCTTCCTGACCGATGTGCGATATCCGTCAGAAATTTTTTTATACACTGATAATCAATGAAATGGATCAGAAAATAGGAACTCTCTTCCGAAAATATTTCGGTACTTCAGGGGTGCTGTACGCAGCACCCGGACGCGTGAACATGATCGGTGAGCACACCGATTACAACCTCGGTTTTGTGTTGCCTGGCGCGATCGATCAGGCGATTTATTTTGAAATCCGGTCGAACGGGACGAATCATTGCCGGATTTTTTCTGTCGACTACAACGAATCTGTGGAATTTGATACGGAGGGCACTGAAAAACCGACACCGCAATGGGCGCAATACATTTATGGTGTCGCGCGCGAAATGGCACGCAGAGGGGGCGCTATTGGTGGTTTTGACGCGGTTTTTGGAGGCAATGTGCCGCTCGGAGCAGGACTTTCTTCGTCGGCGGCGCTTGAAAGTGTGATCGGATTTGCATTGAACGACCTGTTTTCTTTGAATTTTGATCGTCGTTTGCTGGCCGAGATCGGGCAGGCGACCGAACATCGATACATCGGCGTGCAATGCGGGATCATGGATCAGTTTGCTTCGCTTTTTGGCGAAAAAGGAGAGCTGATCCTCCTCGATTGTCGGTCGTTGGAGTATGAACTTGTTCCGTTTAATCCCCTGAGTTACAGGGTATTGCTACTCGATACGCAAGTAAAACATTCTTTGGCATCGTCGGAATACAACGTGCGGCGGGCGCAGTGCGAACAGGGGGTGGCCGTCGTGGCACGGCATGAACCGGATGTTGCTTCGCTGCGCGATGTAACTCATTGTATGTTAGATAGATATAGAAAAGAGATGGATGCGGTGGTGTATCGGCGCTGTCGCTACATTTTGGATGAAAATCAGCGAGTGCTGGAAGGTTGCGAAGCATTGAAACGCAGTGATTATCAGGTATTTGGGCAAAAACTGTTTGAGTCGCACGAGGGACAGCGGGATGAATTCGAGATCAGTTGCCCGGAACTCGATTTTTTGGCGGAAAAGGCTCGGAATTTCGACGGTGTGCTGGGGGCCCGGATGACAGGCGGCGGCTTCGGCGGCTGCACGATCAATATTGTACAAGAGTCTGTGTATGAGGAGTTTATATCTGAATTAAGTCGTGGTTATCAAAAAACTTTTGGTCTCGTGCCACGCGCGATCGACGTAGTGATCAGCGACGGAGCGCGACGAATCCGCTGACGATTATAACAGGTAGATAATCTTGAAAGAGAAACTTGAAAAATTAGCAGCACTGTTTGGTGCTCGAATCGATTATTTCGAAGAGATTTCGTCGACCAACGATCGTGCGGCCGAAGCAGAATATGCCCACCGAAGCGTTGTCTGGGCCGAAATGCAGACGCATGGACGAGGTCAGCGAGGCAATTCATGGAGCAGTCGGGCAGGGGAGAATCTGACCTTTTCGCTCGTGCTGCATCCTGTAAATCTGGCGGCAGATCTGCAATTTTACATTTCAAAAATTATCTCCGTAGCGTTGACCGAAGCCTTGGCGATGTTCGGACTGTCGGCGCAGGTGAAGTGGCCGAACGACCTCTACGTCGGCGACCGAAAAATCGCCGGGATCCTGATCGAAAATGACCTGCAAGGGACGCGCATCATGAAAAGCATCGTTGGTATTGGACTGAATGTCAATCAGTTGCAATTTGATCCAACACTACCGAACCCGACCTCTATGGCTCGGGAAAGGGGAAAAACCATCGACCGAATTGCCGTGTTGGAGGCTGTGCTCGATCGGGTTTTTCACTGGGAGGAGCGGTTGCGCGCTGGAGATTGGAGGGCGATCGATGAAAAATATCAGGCACATCTCTATCGCCGCACGGGAGAATATGCTTTTCAAGAGCCTGATAGTGAGCCATTTATTGCATCGATCGGTACTGTTCGCCCTTCCGGGGAGTTGGTGCTGCGAAAATTGGACGGGACGGAGAAGAGCTACTTATTTAAAGAGGTGGAATTTATCCAATCTTTGTAGACGGCGGCGATTCCTTCGTCGAGCGAAATGGCTGGTTTCCAGCCCATTGCGTACAATTTATCGGAATCCATCAATTTGCGCGGCGTACCGTCGGGCTTTGTCGTGTCCCAGACAATGGCGCCCGTATAGCCGACGATGTGGCGGATTTTTTCGGCTAACTCCCTGATAGTCAGCTCCGATTCAGAACCGACGTTTACCGGGCCGGATTCCGAATAGCGCTCCATCAGGAACACCGTCGCGTCGGCCATGTCATCTGCATGCAGGAACTCGCGCAACGGCGTCCCACTGCCCCATAGAATGACTTCCGGTGAGCCTAACTCTTTGGCCTCGTGAAACTTACGGATCATGGCGGGCAGGACGTGCGAATTTTGCAGGTCGTAATTGTCGCCCGGACCGTAGAGGTTCGTGGGCATTACGCTGATGAAATCGCAGTCGTACTGCCGCCGATAATAGTCGCACATCTTGATCCCGGCGATCTTGGCGATGGCGTACGCCTCGTTCGTCGGTTCGAGCGGGCCGGTCAACAGGGCCGCTTCGGTCATCGGCTGCGGAGCCAGTCTGGGGTAGATGCACGACGAACCGAGAAAGGCTAACTTCCTGAGTTTCTGAACATAAGCCGAATGGATTACGTTCGTTTCGATCGCGATGTTATCATAAAAAAAGTCGGCCGGATAGGTGTTGTTGGCCACGATGCCGCCCACTTTGGCGGCGGCCAGAAAGACGCAGTCGGGACGCTCGGCGGCGAAAAAATCGGCCACCGCGGCCTGATTCCTCAGGTCCAATTCGGCGTGCGTGCGCAGGACAAAATTCGAAAAACCACGCCGCTGAAGATTGCGCAAAATCGCCGACCCTACCATTCCGCGGTGGCCGGCGACATAAATTTTGTCATTTTTTTGGAGTACCTCCCTCATATTTGCCCCCTACTCGAAATAATTCAACGTTTTATAGCCGCCGACCGTCAAATAGGCTTCGCGTTTCATGGCGTGCACATCGGCCTCCATCATCTCGGCAACCAACGCAGGCAGGTCGTATTCGGGTGTCCAACCCAGCATCGTTTGGGCTTTGGTGGGATCGCCCTTCAGCAGATCGACCTCCGTCGGGCGAAAATATTGCGGGTCGACGCGCACGATGACCTGTCCCGGCTTCAAGGGACACGCGCTGCCGACCGTCCCGGCAAAGCGTTCGGTGTCGATCGTGCGCACGGCGCCCGTCTCACCGGCATCCGTGCCTGAAAATTCCAACTCGATTCCTATGTATAAAAAGGCCATGCGGACGAAGTCGCGAACGGAGGTCGTTACGCCCGTAGCGATCACATAATCAGAGGGTTGCGGTTGTTGCAGAATCAGGTACATCGCCCGCACATAGTCCTTTGCATGCCCCCAGTCGCGCTGCGCCGAGAGGTTGCCGAGGTAGAGCGTATCTTGCTGACCCAGAGCGATTTTCGCTGCGGCACGGGTGATTTTCCGGGTTACGAACGTCTCGCCGCGCAGGGGGCTCTCGTGGTTGAAAAGGATACCGTTCGAGGCATGCAAACCGTAGGCCTCGCGGTAGTTGACCGTGATCCAATAGGCGTACAACTTGGCCGCCGCGTAGGGCGAGCGGGGATAGAAAGGCGTCGTTTCGCTCTGCGGCACCTGCTGCACCAGGCCGTACAGCTCGGAGGTAGAAGCCTGATAAATGCGCGTTTTTTCGGCGAGACCAAGCAGACGAACGGCCTCCAACAGGCGCAGGGTGCCGATTCCGTCGGCGTTGGCGGTGTACTCCGGCGTGTCGAACGACACCTTCACATGGCTCATCGCCGCCAG
>QMCE01000736.1_pt1 | contig 17239 bp, 12 predicted proteins | sample 1821851 | NCBI WGS metagenome assembly QMCE01 (sample SAMN09453174, study PRJNA476694) | Termite gut metagenome, whole genome shotgun sequencing project. | isolation source: worker | host: Odontotermes sp. | place: South Africa:Pretoria | collected 2016-01-28
AATTAGTTAGTGTAAGTGCAACAACAACAAGCGTACTCGACATGGAACAAAGCCGCCGGAAACGGATAAACAATATTGTCGGTCTCTACTTCTCGCGTATTTCGGACGGAAGTATTTCGCCCGAGTTGGAGACTTCGATACGCCTTTGGTTCAAGCAGGAGGCAAATGTGCCGGAAAAATATAAGGCCCTGGAGCATGCGTTCGGGAAGTGGGTGCAGTACAGCGACGAGCCTTCCGGCCGCGCGATCATTTCGTGGATGGATACGATGGGCGTACTCGGCCTGCCGGTGTCCGGCGACATACTCAGCCGTCCTGCCAAAAAGAGGAGGCCCCTGCGCCGCATCGCCCTGCGTGTTGCCGCGGTGGTTATACCGTTGCTGGTCCTCGGGGGCGTCTGGTTGTGGCGTTCCTCCGACAGCATCGTCGAAACGGTTCCCGCGGGCCTTTCGATGCGTTCGTTGCAGTTGCCCGACGGGACCGGCGTGTGGATGCGCCCGGGCAGCCGGCTGGAGTATCTTACCGGGTTTGCCGGAGGGCGTCGCGTCGAGGTCTCGGGCGAGGTATTCTTCGAGGTCGCCAAAAATGGGGACCGTGCTTTTGTGGTCGCCACCGACGACGTGAAGATCCGCGTGACGGGTACGCAATTCAACTGCGTGGCCCGCGACGGCGAAAACACGACCGTCACCCTGTACGAAGGCAGCGTGAAGGTAAAAGCCCATGAAGGCTGGGTGGGCATGGAGCAGGGCGAGCAATTCCATTACGACGCGGCGACGGGAGAGGGGACGACCGAGAAGGTCGACCTGACGAAGCTCGACTGGCGCAACCGCATGTTGGATTTTGTCGACCTCACGCTCGGCGAGATCTTCGAACACATTTCCGAAGCATACGGCATCGTCTTCAAATACAACACACAGCTCTCCACCGCACGCTATCTGGCCTCGTTCTATCCCGGCGAAGACCTCTCGGTGGTACTGTCCGTGCTGCAATCCATAACCGGCGAGTTCTCCTTCGAGATTACGCCGGAAAAAGTGATAATCAATAACCCCACGAAATAAATGAGATCGAGAACCTTCAGAAAGTTGTCCGGCGATTTGTGGCGCAATGCCTCGCTGCTCGCAGCCGGACTGATGCTTTCGTTTGCCGCAACCGCCCAGCAGGCGCTCAAGCTTTCGCCGGGAACCTACTCTGTGGACGAGTTGCTGCACGAAGTGAGCAGCAGCACGGGCTATCGTTTTGCCGTCAACATGGAGTTCGACCGCACACGCAAGGTGAACCTGACCACGGCGCCCACAACCGTCGGCGAGGTACTTGACCTGGCGGTCGCCAATTCCGGTTACAAGTACGACATTCGCGACCGCTATGTGATGATCAAGGTTGATCCCGACTATAAAAAACCGGAGCCCCCGGCGCCCGCATGGAAAATCGACCCCTGGGGCCCGAAGATCTACTATTTTTCGATCGACAAGACCCTTCTGGCGCGTGATTTCAGCACCAACGGCCGAATGCTCGACGGACTGGACGCGCTGTTGCGCGACCCGGAGGTCTGGCCCCGTATAGACTCGGTGATCATCACCGCCGCCGCCTCGCCCATAGCCTCGCAGCAGCACAACGCCAGGCTTGCGATCGACCGTGCCGAACAGTTGGCCTCCTACATCCGCTGGAAGCACACGCAGGTCGACCGCACGTGTATTTCGACCTTTCCCATGGGGATCGACTGGGACGGCTTCTGGGCGCTGATCGAAAACACGCCTGGCGTCCCCTCGCGTGAGGAGATACTGCGCCTGAGGGGGATGGACGAGCATGTGGTGCTCGAAATGCTGCGCCGCGTGGGAGGCCGCCAGACCTATGACTACCTGCTCAAAACGATCTACCCCAAACTTCAATACTCCGCCGTGCGCGTGGTGCTCGACGACGGCCGTTCGATACCTGCCGCCGGTAGTCCGCTGCGCAGGATAGTTGAACCAAAGGAGGTGCTCTACGACACTGTCTGGGTCGAGCGCGTGGTGCGCGACACGGTCCGCATAGTGGAGCATGTTCCCGTGGAGGTCCCGGTCCCCGTCGTCGAACCGGTGGCCGAAGAGCCGGCGGGCGACCCGTTCTACATCGCCCTGAAAAACAACCTGCTGTTCGATGCTGCCCTGCTTCCGAACCTTGCGGTCGAGCTGCCGTTCGGCCGCGATTACCGCTGGTCGGCCGAGGTCGAGGGGCATTGGTCGTGGTGGAACACCGAGCAGTCGGGCAAGAGGAGTTGGTGGTACCACCGCATCCAGATGGCGGGTGTAGAACTGCGCCGCTGGCTGGGCAACCGCGCCGGCCGCGATCCGCTGCACGGCTGGTACATCGGCGCTTACGGCTATGGCGGGACTTACGACGTTCGCCTGTTCACCGACGAGAACCCCGACCTCGGGCAGTTGAGCGACATGAGCTGGTCGGCCGGCGTTTCGATCGGCTATTCCGCGCACATTTCCCGGCGTCTGAACATGGAATTCGGCCTGGGATTGGGCTATTTCAGCGGAGAGTACAAAAAATATTACCGCTGTTCGTGCGACGACCTCTTCCCTCTGGAGAGCACCCACCAACGGCATTGGTTCGGCCCGACAAAGGCGAAGATCTCGCTCGTGTGGCAGATCGGCAGCGGATATAACAAGAACTATAACAAGAAGAAATAAGCCATGGAACAGCGCTTTTTTACCCTTCTTTTGCTCCTGACGACGATGCTTGCCGCCTGGTCGTGCAAGAACAAGGAACTCGCGGCCGAAGACCCGTGCGACCCGTCGGTTTCGGGATGGAGCGTGCTCGTACGTGTGAATTGGGACGACCACGAGCGCGATTCGCGCCATATGCGCATGAGCCTATTTTCGCAGAACCACCATCCGCACATGGACCGCGAGAGTGTCGACCACACCGGCCTCAAGAGGATAACGGTGCCCGCCGACTGCCATTACATGCCGGTCTGTTACGACTACAACGCCAATAACATCTATTTCCGCAACGAAACCGACCACGGGTCGGTCGAGGCTTACAGCATGTCCTCCTCGCGCTCGACATACCGGTCGCGTGCCACGCCCGTCGACGGCGAGTCGACGGTGAGCGAAGCGAGCAGTTTCCACCTTCACGCCTGGACCGAGGAAGAGGAGGGCGCTTTCCGTATCTTCGGAGCGCCCGAAGACGGAACGGAACACGTGATCGACTTCTATCCCAAGGACGTGATGCGCGAGTTTACGTTCTGCATCCGCAATGTGATCGGCGCGAATAACATCTCCGAGTCGCGCGGTGCCGCCTCGGGAATGGCCGCTTCGATCTTCCTGGCCACCGGCGCGCTCAACCCCGAACGCTCGACCGTGCTTTTCGAGGGCGCCACCGCCACTAACGCAGAGGTGGGCGAGATCACGGGGCGTTTTTACACCTTCGGCCCGCTCGAACCCTACTCGAACCGCTTTACGATCGAAGTGCTGTCGCGTGGGAGCCAATATTATACGGCGTATTGGAATGTGTCGGACCAGATCACCGAGTCGATGGCCGACCGCGAAGACAAACTCGCACGCGACGGCTACGACATCCTGATCATGAACGACCCCAACGGCGGGCTTCCGCCGATCATCCCCCCCGGCGGCCCGAACCCCGGCTCGGGCTTCGACATCGACGTGGACGAATGGGACAACGTTGTGATCTATTTATGATCTTTTTTTAAACTAAAACAATACCTACTTAAACTACTTAACTCTTTACACAAACTAAATTAATTATGAAGAAATTGATCTTTTTCGCAGCTGTAGCTGCAATGGCGCTTCCGGGTTGCTTAGCTGACAAAACCACCGACAATCCCAAGTTCACCGGCAATGCCATCGACTTCCGCACCGTAACAGATAAAGGGTCGCGTGCAGCCATTACCGATGCCACCAACATGACCGGCTTTACCGTAACGGGCTGGTGGGACCAGACCCAGACAGCCGAAAACGCTTACGGCGACCTCACCAAAGGCGACTACCTGTTCAATGCACAGGACATCACCCGTGGAGAAGGCGCCACGGCATGGGATTACAACCCGAAACGCTACTGGCCCGCCGCCGGAAATGTGGATTTCTTTGCCTACAGCCCCGCGTCGTCTATTTTCCTTTCCACGGGTTTTGGCCTGAAGGACTTCGACGTCGACGCCCCCAAGATCAAATACACCGTTCTACCCGTGAGCGAGACAAACGCACAGGAAGATTTCCTTGTCGCCAAACTACTCGACAAGACGAGCGGCAATGTGACGCTGAACTTCCAGCACGCCCTCTCCCGCGTAAAGTTCCAGGCCAAAAAGAATGTCGAGGAGATCGACTTCGTGATCGGCGGGATTTCGCTGGAGAACCTCTATGCGAATGCCACCCTCGACATGGTTGCGAACGCCATCCCCGAAACCGGCGGGTTCGACTACACCACCGGGACCCCGGTCGTGTTGTGGGGTGACCATACTACTTTGAGCGCCTACGGCCTTGATTGCGGCAACTCGCCAATATCGGTGAGGTACGATGCCTATACTTCGGTCAGCGGCCTGACCAACGCACTGATGGTAATCCCGCAGGCGACCACTCCGGGCGAGATCTACACCAAAGCCGACCTCGATAGCGGTGCTGCCACCTTCGATCAGTTGCAGACCCCGAAAACGGGCCTGGAAACGGCTTTCTACATCAAGGTCAGCTACAAGGCTTTCCAGGGCGATCTTTACTATGCAGGCACTCCGACCGCATACAAGGATATGTACATCCCCGTTATAGTCGGCGAAGATGAAGATCCGCTGGTCTTTGAGTTCGGCCGTCAGTACACCTTCAACATCACTTTCGGCAGCACGGGCGGCGACCTGGGCGACGTGATCGAATTCGAAGTGAGGACCCAGCAGTGGGATCCGGTCACGCCCATCCAGTTGAACGTCTGATAACCGCTAAAAAACCGCGCATCCCGCTTAACGGGTAAACCGCGCACAACAGGCCGGAAGGGACTGGTCCCCCTTCCGGTCGCACGGAAAAGTAGCAAAACAGAAATATAATGACGAGATTATTAACAAAAAACCGGTGGCTTGCGGCAATGTTCCTGTCGGCTGGGTTGTTGCCGGTCTCATGTTCCGAAGCATCCGGCCCGGGCGGCGGGACCGGGCCGGAAGGTGGGGAGATAGGCTTTCGCAGCGTTGTCGAAAAGACGCGCGCCGTGGAGACCGATCAGACGAACATCGCCGATTTCAGGGTTTCGGCCCTGTGGGTACGCGATGCAGCCGCGAGCGACTATGAGCCGGCTTTCATGGATGGTGTGCGCGTCGTACGGCAGCCGGACGCTGCATGGACATATTCACCGGTGCGTTACTGGCCGCCGGTCGGGACGGTCGACTTCTTCGGCCACAGCCCGGCAAATTCGTCGGGTGTTGAAGGGTTCGAAGTCGCAGGGCCCGACTACGACCGCATAAGTGTGGAATATAACGTCACTACCGACCCCCTCCGCCAGGAGGACTTTATGGTCGCCTCGGCGCTCGGCCGAACAGCCTCGCCGGTGGTGATGGATTTCCGCCACGCACTCTCCCAGATCGAGTTCCGCGTGCGTTGCAGCGCCATAGGCGTCACTTTCCGCGTGCGGCAGATCGAGCTGTGCAACCTCGACCGCGCGGGCCTGCTCACGGGTGCTGCCACGGCCCCCGGCGCCGCGGAAATGGATTGGACGTGGTCGCGGAACACTGCCCCCGAAGAGAAGAGCGCGACCTACGGCGTCCACCTGCCGCAGCCCGTCGCCGTGAGCTATCCCGCCTCGGCGTCCGGCGTCCCTGATTACGTTTCGCTCACCGACCCTTCGGTCGGCAATCTGATGATCCTGCCCCAACAGGTCTCCATTGGCACGGGTGAACTTTACACCCAGGCCGACATCGACGCCGACGAGAACGACCAGATCACCCAGGGCCTTCTGGACCGCCCCAAAGACCTGAACGACAAATTCTACATCGCCGTCAGGCTCGACTCCGAGACGGTCTACTACCCGGGCACGGGCATCATTCCGTTCCACGACAACGTCACCATTTACATTCCGCTCTATGTGAGCCTCGGCGACGACGGGGTGGTCGGCGGCGGCGACGACGAGCCGTTCGAGTTCGTGGCGGGTTCGAAATACACCTTCATGCTCGAACTCAACGACCTCGACCAGATGGTCTTCACCATCGGCGAGACCGAGTGGACGAGATTTATTACGATTCCGGTTTCGGGATCATAAGCTTCAAACTACGCGACCATGATGAACAGAAAAATAAATATACATATAGCGGCGATGCTCCTTGTCCTCGTCTGCCTGCCCGGCTGTTTCAGCGATAATACTCTCGGTGACCGGCCGCAGCCCGAACCCGATCCGACCGTGGGCGGGCGGCAAATCCATTTCGGCCTTGCCGCGGACGATACGGATGAGGTACAGTCCGCCACACGTGCAACGGTCGTCTCCCTCAAAGATATAGACCGCGCGGGACTTTACGGCTACTACACCTCCGACGAACGCTGGGAGTGGTCGGCCGACAACAATCCCTCGACGCTCAAGCCGAACTATTTCAGCAACGAGGTTCTCTACAAGGAAGGCGAAGAGGGCGCATACACGTGGAGTTACGCGGGCCTGCCGCGTTTCTGGCCGCCCGACACACGCTACAAAGTCTCGTTCTTCGCCTACTCGCCCTATATACAGACCATCGGCACAAACGGTACGCAGATCGACCTGACGGGCAGGGACATCATACCCGCTCCGGCGACCCCGGCACAGACGGGGCTTCCGACGCTGACCTATACCGTACCGGCGAACATCGGCGCACACTTCGACCTGATGCGCGGCGCATGTATCGACATGACCGAAAACGGGGCGGACGGGATAGCCGGCACGACCGACGACGGCAAAGCGCTGATAACCATGGAGCATGCCCTCACGCAGATCACCTTCACGCTTCAGTACGCATACCCCGAAGACGATACCAAATACTGGTTCAGGCTCGACGGCATCGACCTGTCGGGCCTCTACAACAAGGGGACGCTGCGTCTGGACGACGGATCATGGTCGTTCGACCCGTCGGCCGAGCGCAAAATACTGTCGATCGCCGACGCCAATTTATCGCCAGAGAGCCGGACTATCGACGACGGAGAGACGATCTATCCGCTGCTCGATCCTTCCATCGGCACGCTGATGCTCATTCCACAGTCGCTCTCGAATGTCAACCTGACGCTCATGGTCCACATTACCGATACAAATCCCCTGAAGTCGCCCATCGACGTGCCGATCAGCTTCGCGCTCATCGACACGGGGGTCGAGTGGGTGCCCGGGCGTTCGATCGACTACCGCATACTGATCGAAGCGGGTTTCATCTCCATCCACACGACTATCACCCGGTGGGCGAACGGCGGCAGTTCCAACATAGTCGTGGGACTGTAAAAAATGAAGTTATGATGAACGGATTCCATACGATATTGGCCACAACGCTCCTGACGGTATCGCTCTGCGCATGCCGGGCGGATAAAACGTCCGAGCCCATACAAGCCGAGCCGAAAGCCGTCGAGGTGCCTGTCTCCCGGGGCGCTGCGACGGTCGAACCGACCCGCGCCCTGGGCCCGATCGACCAGCTCTCCTACGATGAGATCTATGTGGCCTACGCAGAAAGCGCCCCTGGTGCCTACCTCACCGAGCCCTACTATACAAGGGCTCTGCGGGCGCTTATTACCTACGGCATCACGGTATTCCAACCGCTGCTGTTCTACCCCAATGTTTCGGGTGTTTGCAACAACGTCTACCTCAAGGGCTTCTATCCGCGCGAAGGGGTGACGGATTTCGAAGGGCATAACGCCGAGTTGCTTACGATCACCGACAACAAGATCCACTACCTGATCGACGGCCGGCACGACATCCTGCTCAGTTCGCTGGTCAAGGGCCATTACTACGACACGATCTACGACCAGTACGAAACCAACGGCCGCGTCGGCCCCGTGAGCGAGAATGCGCGCCTTCGTTTCGAGCACCTGCTTTCGAACCTCTCATTTGCGGTCAGGCGGGGAAATTCATGGCCCACGACGCTTAAACTCACGCACATCTGGGTCACCGGTGTGAGCGAGAGGGTCACGCTCGACCTCGGCAAGTCGAACACCGATCCCGACGTGCTTCTGTTCGAGCCGGCGCACGACAAGGAGTTTCTGGTCTATGAAAACGAACAGGGGCTCGAACTGAACACATCGGCCAGCGCCGTAATCGGTCAGGCGATGATCGAACCGGGCGCCGAGTTCCAGGTAAAAATACGCTTCAACAGCGGCGAGATCGTGACCCTCGACCGGATCATGTTCGGCACGAGCACGATCAACATCCTCGGCGACGATGCGTCGTCCAACGACATCATAAGGCGCGGCTACCGCTATACGATGACCCTCGACTTCAACAACCTGATCATCAACACCACCGTTTCGATGGCCGCGTGGACTCCCGTGGTCGTCGGCGACGATTACGGTTGGTGGTAGCAAACGGCAGCAAACAGTAGCAACGGCAGCAAACGTACAAACGCAAAAAACGATATGAAAAAGAGAGCAGTCATACTTCTTATGCCTTTTATTGCACTCACGGCGTGCGTGCTGCCGGCATCGCAGGACAGGCCGCAATACGGGACGGTCGACCTGGAACTGAGCATCGAATTGCCGCAGGGGATCGGCGGCGCCGCGGCGAAGACGCGCACCGCCGTAAGTCCCACCGACCCCGACGGCACGATGACCAACTTCAGCATGTGTGCGATCCCCGAGGTGGCGGCCAACGCCGAGTGGTACCACGACTACGTGGGCTACGACAATATACAGGGCGTCACAAGCTGGACGGCGAGTAACGCCTTCTCCAGTTGCTCATATACTCCCCGCGGCGGCACGAACATGACGCGGATAGGGTTCTTTCCCACCAAGGGTTCGGTACATCTCTACGCCGTTTACCCCTATGTCGGCGATTTCCACCTGAGGCTCGACGATCTCGACCACATCCCGTTCGCCATCGGCAAGACGGCGGCCACCAATTTCGACTACATGTACATGAACCCGATCTACCTCGACATGACAGGCCGCGTTCCGGGCGAAACACTCGCCATGACAGTTCCCTTCAGGCATGTTATGACCACGCTGGAGGTGCGCCTTGAGACCACCATGGTAGGGACTGTCATTGTCGACTCGCTGGTGCTCGACGCTTTCGACGGGGCCGGGCGCGCAGAGATATTCGGCATGAAGGGAAGTTACAGCGCCCGGAACGGCGCGGTCTATCCCGACGCCGACAGCTACGTCGACCACTTCCCCATTACGTTCAACACGACTCTGGCCACTCCCTATGCCTCCATTCCGTACAGCCCCTTTGCCTTCATATTCCCCGCCGTGGGGCACCGGCCCGGCCGCAAGATCGTCGCCACGATCTATTTCAGGTATGTCGGCGACGGCACGCTCGATCTGGTGGGGCAGAGTGCCGTGATGGAGTTCCCGTTCGACAACATCCTTACCGGAGGGGTGAATCAGGGTATGATTGCCGGCTACCGCTATATCTACGCTGCCTATATAGATAATTTCATCAAATATTCGGGTTACCCGGAGATCGAGAAATGGGTACTCCCCACCGACGACGGTGGCGAAGACCAGATAAAGGACATCGTTATCTAACACACGGACTATGAACAGGACAATCCTATATACATTCCTACTTTCTGCGCTGTGCAGTTGCACCGAAAAGGCCCCGGCCCCGCAGGTCGATACTCCCGACAACGAACCGGTACCCATCGTTTACGGCGTGACCCGTGCCCTGGGCGAGAATGCCCCACCGCCGCCGCCCGCAGACGAGGTCTTCACATTCATCAGTTACAGGCTCATCTCCGGCGTCGCCACCGAGATAACCAACTATTATCCCAACGCGCCGTATGACCTCAATAAGCACCAGGGCTTCTACACCTACCTGCCCGACGGGGGACAGTGGAAAGGGATCATGCAGCCGTGCAGTATCCTCGAACCGAACACGCGCTGGTCGTCGACCGAGCGCGCACCTCAGCAGGGACAGGCGCTCGTCAACGGCAATTACATGTCCGTATGCCTGCGCCCGGGGGTCGAACTGGTCGACAACGGCGCCGGTTCGCAGCGCATGCTGATCACGCGCAACGACGAACGTTATGCCTCGGCCCCGTTCAATATCAATGTTCAGGGCTATCAGGTTTTCGCCCTGCCCGAGCCCTACGACGACGGCAACACGCTCCCGCTGCATGACCTGCGTTCGAAAGTGTGGTTCGATATTATCCGTGGGACCGACCGTCCGTTCAGCATCGTCAATCCCCGGTTGATCAACGCCGGTTTCTGGGGCTGGTACCACCCGCTGCTGCAAACCACTCTGATCAGCTACGAGGCCGGCTCGCACTACCTCACCACCACCGAGTTCCACTACGACGACCTGAGCGCCCCGGGCGACGACTCTGCCGCCGCCACACCCAAAACGGGCCGTTACAGTATCTACGACCGCGACGATCCCTTTTACCAGAACGCCACGAGCATCGAAAACCTGACGGTGAACAGCGGCGCGGCGCCCACCGACGGCACGGGAACGCCCGACACCTTCTACGGCCCCGTGGCCGCCCTCGACGGAGAGGCGGTCTACACCACCGGCCACGGCTTCGAGCAGGGTATCTTCTTCTTTGCCAACAACTACCGCACCAGCGACCGCTTCCTCCAGCCGGGCATCTATTTCGAACTGGAGATGGGCGAGGGCGACAACCGGAGCTCTTTCAAGATCAATATCCCGTTCGACATCGACATGAAACCCAACCACGCCTACCTGTTCCGCCTGACGGTCGAATCGTCGGTGATCAGGGTACACTACCGCACCGCTCCCTGGGAGGGGTCTGTCGGGAACGGCGGCGAAGTTGGCGGCGACTATTACGACTGGGTATACCTGGGCCTGTGGAGCGCCGAGGGTTGGCAGAATCACAACATGAACGGAGGCGATGAAATTATTGGAGACGAATAATACAGTTAGAGACACTACGATGAAAAAAGGTTTGATATACATTTTTACAGCCGCCGCGCTCGTCCTCACGGCCTCGTGCTCGCAGTTCGGCGGGGAGCCCGCGCCCATACCCGGCGAGCCGGAAACGGCCGGGCGCGAGGTGAGGGTCTGGCTTCCCCTTTCGGTGGTTTCGCTCGAATGCTCCGGCGGGGAAGGAACGCCCCTGTCGCGCGCATCGCTCGAAGAGGAGGATGAGCAGAAGATCAGCGACGTCTGGGTTTTCCAGTTCGGCGAGGCGGCGACCGACGACGAGCGGCAACTGGTCTGCCCGCCATATTATATCGACCCGGAAGCCATTCTGGATGCTGAACTCGACTGGATCGACAATGGCCGGCCCACGCTCTATGCCCACATTCCCATCCCGCTGATCGAATCTCAGGCGGGCGAGGTGCATCTGGTGGCTTTCGCGGCCAACATCAACTCCAAGGATTTCAACTGGGGCATGAGTTCCGTCGAAGGGCAGCGCAGCACCTATGGCGAGCTGAAAAAGCAGGTCTTCCTGCTCAACAGCGAGGCGGACAGCTACGGCGGCGACCTGAATAAGAACCTGATCATGAGCGGGCGCGTCTACTCGGCCATCACCCCCGAGATCGTACTCGACGACATCCCCGACAATCCCGATGCGGACGACGATAACGACGAGGAGGGCATCCCCCTCTACCGCAGCCTTTCGCGCATCGAACTGGAACTTTCCATCGCCCCGGGCGTCAATTACAAGGTGCTTTCGGTGCAGCTGCGCAACATTCCGCAGCGTATCGACATTTTCGACGCCCTGATCGCGCGCGACGAGAACCTGTTCGTCGACCATTCGCTCACCTATCCCGAGCTTCCCGCCAACCTGATCGACTACGAGCTGATCACCGCCCCGGACCGTGCGGCAGGCTTGCTGAGCATGGGCGATCCGGCCCGCCGGTGGGTTTGGTACATTCCGCGCAATATGCGCGGCCAGACGCAGAGCCACACTCCCCGTACTAAAAACACCTTCGCCCCGCAGGGCGCCACCTACATCGAGGTGACGGCTGTTGACCTCGACGATAACGACAGCGGCGTAATTTACCGCATCTATCCCGGCCTCGACGACGTGAACGACCACACCGTGCTGGGCAACCACAGGTACAACGTCGAGCTCAACATCGACGGCGACGACGCGCTGCTCTACAACGACAGCCGCGTCGAGCAGTACGAACACGTGCGTTTCGACGGCAACAACAACTCGTTCATCCTCAATCCCCCGATGGAGGGTATGGGACGGCGCTATTTCGAGATACCAGTCACGCAGGTCAACCGCTACTGGCGCCAGATGTGGGACGGTTACGGGCAGTTGGGCGAGAATATCCTCAAAAGCGGCACCGACTGGCAGGTCGACCTGCTCTGGCAGGACAACGCGGGCATGGTGCGCGATCTTCTGGACATGTCGAAGACCGATTCGCATATATGGCTCGAAAAAACTACCGGCCGTGGCGGCGACGAGGTCTTCGCGGTCTCGGTTCCCCATAACGCCACACACGGCAATTTCGTGATGGCGCTCCGTGCCAGGGAGAACGGCCTGGTCGTGGACAATGTACTCTGGTCGTGGCACCTGTGGGTGACCGACTACTGCCCCGACGAGGAGCGCAACCACATCCCCGACGGCCGCAAGTTCGTCTATCCCGTCACCGGCGGGCAGGTCGAGCGCCTCGGAGGACCCGTATGGGGCTACGACACGGCCGGCGCAACGGCCACCAACAACTGGAACAACTATGAATACAATCCCGCGAGCACGGCTGCCTGTGCCAGGGCGTTCATGATGGACCGCGCCCTCGGCTCCCTGTCCACCACCTACTCATCCGCCACGCCGATCTACCTGTTCTACCAGTTCGGCCGCAAAGACCCGCTTCCCGCCGCCGCGACCAACCGGCTTTTCAAGGTCGACGGCACGGCGATCACCTCTGCGGCGACCCCGGGTTTCAGCGCGCAAAGGTGGACGGACAGGGCCAATTCCGTTGCGAGTGACGTGGCCTCGACCATGCAGGGATCTGTCGAACAGCCCATGCGCATGGTAAATGTCTCCCCTTGGGCCACGGACGTCAACGGACACAGTCCCGCTCCCACCACACCGGAATACAAAGCCTATATGTGGAACGATCCACAGGTGCAGATCTACAATTATGCCGATACGAATTATCCCGGTAAGAGTATTTACGATCCATGTCCTCCGGGCTGGAGGGTCCCGGCCAGCAACACCTGGCAGGATTTCCGCCACAGCGCCACATCCGGCTATACGCTCAATAACAATGCTTCGCACGGCCGCGGCGACGGTTTCGGCTATTTCGACTATGGGACGAGGTACTGGCCCAATATCGGCAACGACGAGGGCGAACACCCGGTCGAAGGCGTCATCCGATATCCGGCCATGGGATACCGCAGGTACACGACCTCCACTACGTATTACGGCCGTTACTATTATATGGGGGACTATACACGTATATGGATGGCTAATCCGACCACCGAAGCTAACGCTTACTGCATGTATTTGAATACGTCCAGCGTTACGAGCAGTAACAGCTACGGACGGAGCTACGCCATTTCGGTGCGCTGCGTCACCATCGAAGACAATTAACGAAACAAGACCTAAACTATATGAAAGTCATGAAATATATAGCGTTGGCCGCGCTTCTGACCACCGGCTGCAGCGATCTATACGAGCAGGCCGGGCCCGGCGAACTGCCGGTCGATGGCCGGTTGGTGACAAAATCCATCCCCCTGCGCGTGAACAACGAACTCGACGAACAGGGGCGCGAGATACCCCTCAGCCGCGCTTTCGACGAGTTGAGCGATGTTGAGGATGCTGCCATCCACAATGTGTGGGTCTTCCAGTTTTCCGAACCCGAGGCGGGGGGCGGCGACGATTCCCGCCGCCTGATCCGCAGCGCCTACATCGACGACAGTGCGATCGACGCGGCCGGATCGGGCACCCACATGATCGAGGTCGACCTGATCGAGTCGGACATGCAGGAGCACCTGCTGGTCTTCGTGGCCAACGTCAACGAGGCCGACTACGATTGGGACATGGCCCCCGGCCGAAGCACCTACGCCGAGCTTAAAACGAGGTTTTACCGTCTGAGGACCGACACCGAGGATTCGCGCCTCTACGGCGACGAGTGGCGCAACATCATCATGAGCGGCAAGGCGGTAACGGCCATCGCCGAGGGTAACGGTTTCCCCGTCGCGGGAATACCCCTGGAGCGCAGCCTTGCCAAGATCCGCCTCGAACTGACGCTTGCCAATCCCGACTACAAGATACTTTCGGTCAAGCTGCGCAATATGCACGACCGTTTCCGGCTTACCGAGGCGCTCGATGAGTCCCCGCAGCAGTTGGACTACATCGCACCGTCCATGATAGATTTCCCCATCGAGAGCGATTACGATAACGGCCTCGTCGACGCCGGAACGACCAAAACGATCGTGTGGTACGTACCCCGCCACGAGCGCGGCTCGAACCCGGCTGTCGCGACGCCCGCCGACAAGAACCGCTATGCTCCCGCGTGGGCCACCTACATCGAGATCATGGCCAAGAACGTCAACAACGGCACCGGCGTGTTGTACCGCATCTACCCGGGCGCCGACAAAACCGACTTCAACATACTGCCCAACCACCGTTACCTGATCAGGCAGACCATTACCGGCAACGGGGGCGAGAACCTGACCGACAGCCGCATCGAGCAGTTCGGCGACGTACACCTCGACGGCCACAACAACTCGTTTATCCTCAATCCGCCCATTTCCGAGGGCATGGGGCCGCGCACCTACCATATCCCCATCACCCGCGTGAACGAATATTGGGAGCCCGACGCCCAGAGTTTCCCTGGCTACGGCGGCCTTAACGAAGGCGCGATCCTGACCAACACCCGCTGGCGCGTCGACCTGCTCTGGCAGGACAGTCCCGAAATGGTGCGCGCCGCCGGCGACACCCCTTCGCGTATCTATATTTCGAAGGCTACCGGCAAGGGCCCCGACGACCATTTCTCGATCACCGTGCCCGAGGGTGCCGTCCACGGCAATTTCGTGATGGCGCTGCGCATCTACAACCCATCGTCGAGCCCGATAGAAGATTACCAGATACCTTACGACGATGTTATGTGGAGCTGGCACTTTTGGGTGACGGACTACAACCCCGACCGCATGAAATTCGTCACCATCGAGGGTGGCAGGTTCGTCTATCCGGTGCCCGGCGGCCAGGTCGAACGTTACGGCGGAGCCGTGTGGGGCTACGACACCCCGGGCGCGGCGGTCGCCAACAACTGGAACAATTACACCTACAACACTTCGAGTACGGCCCCCTATGCCAAGGCTTTCATGATGGACCGCACGCTCGGCGCCCTGAGCAACGGGCATTCGGCTTACAACACCGGAGAAGCCCTCACATACCAATTCGGGCGCAAAGACCCGTTTCCGGGAAGTCCGACGCTCTACAATATCGACGGCGTCGAGTTGACGGCCACCGCACCTGACGATTTCAGTGCGCAGCGATGGAACGCCAACGCCAACGGGCTTTCCACCGACGTTGCGGTGCAAATCAGGGAGAGCATCTACAACCCCATGAAATTTTATTCGCGCAACAATCCGTGGTGCTTGGAAGTCAACGGGTTTGTCAGCTCCACTTCCACGGCAGGCTATATGTGGCATGACGTGAGGGTGCCGATGGGCGCGCGTCCCGCCGATGTGAAATCGTATAATGGCAAGAGCATATTCGACCCCTGCCCTCCCGGCTGGAAAGTCCCGCCGGCATCGGTATGGGAAGATTTTCGCAACAGCGGCAACTACGGCCACACCATCAGCAACAGTAGCCACGGCCGTAATTTCCCCAACTACACCAATCTGTTGCAATACTGGCCCAATGTCGCGGTCGACGGACAATACCCGGTGGAAGGCAAGATCCATTATCCCACGACAGGACAGCGCCGCAACTCGAACTCCTACGATGGCGGGTTTTATACCACCAGCACTACATCGTATGTGTGGGCGGCAACACCTGCCAGCGCCACCGCCGGCCACAGCCTTTATTACAGGATAACCTCCGCGCTCCTGACCGTAAATTACACTGTGGTCAGAGGCTATGCCGAGAGGGTCCGCTGCGTGTCGATGGAGTAGTAGTAGGAGAAACAGCGAATATACCTGTCATCCCGACGGAGCGAAGCGACGAGGGATCTACCTTTTTGTTTTCTAAACAAAGACGTACTGTTTATTAGAGGTTGTCCGGAAAATCCCGGACAACCTTTCGATTTATCCCCCTCCCTGCCGTTTCTTCGCCCCTTATCCCTATCTTTGCATCTGTAAATAACGTGAGTTTTGCATAAGCAAAACGATACTTCCGCTTTGTAGCGGCCTTTGGCCGCGACAGGGCCCTCTCCGGAGCCTGTCCCGAGCAGAGCGAGGGAGCCGGGAGGGCGGTGGGAGGGGTGATCGAAAAACAGTGCAGGTATGAATGCGAAGATGAAAGAGCAGGTCGACCGGGCCGCCGAGGTGCTAAAAAAGGGTGGGGTGGTACTCTATCCCACCGATACCGTGTGGGGGCTTGGATGCGACGCAACCAATGCCGAAGCCGTCGAGCGCATCTATGCGCTTAAACGTTCGGGCGACAAGAAAAGCATGCTCGTGCTGGTGGCCTCGGTCAACGATGCGGCGAGGTATACGGGCCGCGTGCCTTCCGTTGCGTGGGAACTGATGGAGATGGCCGACAAACCGCTCACGCTGATTCTGCCCGGTGCCGCAGGTGTGGCCTCGAACCTCGTTCCCGACGAGGGTACGATAGGTATCCGTGTGCCTGCCGACGAATTTTGCCAGGCCCTGCTTCGCCGCTTGGGACGGCCGTTGGTCTCGACCTCGGCCAATGTCACGGGCGAACCGACACCCATGCGTTACGAGGAGATCCCTGAGGGGATACGCTCGGCCGTCGATTTTGCCGTCGACCCCTACTGCGAAAGCCGCTTTGCGACCCACCGTCCTTCATCGCTCATTTCGATCGGCGAGGGCGGGGTGATAAAAATAATAAGGGAATGAAAAAGACCGAAACTGAAATACAGATACGTTTTGCCGACCTCGACATTCTCGGCCACGTAAACAACGTCAATCTTCAGCACTATTTCGATTTGGGCAAATGGGCGTTCTACCGCGACGTTCTCGGCCTGGAACCGGTGTCGGGCGGCGGGGGTGTGTTCCC
>QMCE01769935.1_pt1 | contig 17223 bp, 14 predicted proteins | sample 1821851 | NCBI WGS metagenome assembly QMCE01 (sample SAMN09453174, study PRJNA476694) | Termite gut metagenome, whole genome shotgun sequencing project. | isolation source: worker | host: Odontotermes sp. | place: South Africa:Pretoria | collected 2016-01-28
CGCTGACCGAGCAACGTCGCGCAGCCCGGGCCGCGGAACTGACGGCACGCAACTCGGGCCCCAAGCGTTTCTGGAGCGCAGCGCGGAAAAAAGCGTTCGAGGTCGAGAAGTCCGAAAAGATCGCCCGGGCAGCACAACAACAGAAAAATCTGACCGCCGCGCTCGCCTCATTGGCGCAAACGAAGCGATTGTTGAAAGAAAAAGAACAATTTTCCTATCAAACGCACGCCTTTTTACCAAAACTTTCTAATTTTGTGAAATCCGTGGAGGCCTCCGAATTTTGGCGTGTCCAGATGGCTCGCATAAAAGTGGGAGGGGGCGTGAACGGGGAGGCTCCGCAGATCGAGATAACCCCGCGGCTGGGTGGCCACGTGGTTGTGTTCGGTGAGCTGGACGGGACTGAGGGGGCGAAGCTCGACAAGTTAAGGATTTTCTACGTGGCTGTATCCGGTGTGGAGTACAGTCGTGTTGACGTACGTTATAAAAACCAGATAATTTGTGTCCACTAACAGACAACTCATAGCGGCAATCGACGCGGGCTCCGGCAGCGTCACATTGGCCATCGGTTCAGTGGCGGACGATCGTGTCACTCTGACCGACGTCTCCTCTCGCCCCGTGATGGGGGTCACCCGCGGCGAGATCACCAATCGCCAGCAAGCCTCCGAAACGATCAAGGAGCTGATCTCCGACGCCGAGCAGCGGCTCGGTATGCGCATCTCCGACCTCTATACCGCCACCTCCGGCCGCCACATCAAAAGCGCGCCCCACGAGCAGTATATCCTCACCGGTGGTACCGGAAACGGCAGCGTCGACAACGAGATCTTTCCCCGCGACGTCGAGGCTCTCCACTCCGCAATGGCTGCTGTCCAGGCCGAGGAGGGTATGCGCATTCTCGACCGCATTCCTCACCACTACGTTATCGACGGCCGCGACACCACGAAAGACCCAGCCGGCAGGTTCGGTAAGAAACTCTCGGCCACTTTCGGATTCGTGCTCGGATCACAGACCCTGATCGACCGTCTGGAGAAAACCCTTCTCTCTCTCGGTGTTCGTTCTCGCCGCACTTTCGCCGCCGCCGTTGCTTCGGCCCGCGCGGTTACTCTTCCCGAGGAAAAGGAGCTCGGTGCCGTTGTGGTCGACCTCGGGGCCGGTACTTGCGACGTTTGTATGTGGCACGACGGGGTGATCAAATACGTCCGCAGCATCCCCTTCGGCGCGGGCGACATCAACCGCGATATCCACCAACAGGGCATCCTCGAAAAACACGTCGAGGAGCTCAAGTTGGCTTTCGGTCGGGCGCTTCCCTCCCAGGTCAAGGCCGACAAACTGATCACCATTGCCGCCGGGCGCTCGCCTCGCGAGAAACAAGACATCTCTCAGCGTAACCTCGCCACCATCATCGAACACCGCCTTCGCGAGATCGCCGAGTTCGTTGCTCGCGAGATCGCCGACTCGGGCATCGAGCTCTCCGGTCTGAAGGCCGGGGTCGTTCTCACCGGCGGCGGTTCAAGACTCAAGGGGATCGACGAGTTGTTTGCCGAGGTTGTCGGGCTTCCTGTTCGCCTCGCCTCTCCCGACGTCTACGTGGCCGAAGAGTGCGCCGAGTTGGCTGCCGACCCAGGGCTTGCAACCGTTATCGGGCTGCTTCTGGAGGCTTCGCGCGAATCGTCCGTTGCCCGCGTCGACACCACCCCTCAACCGCACAACCACCGCCACCGCCCGACCCCCGAACCGCAAACCGAAGAGGACGACAAGGCTCCTGTGAGCAAAAAACCAAAGCGGCCCGGACGCTTCAAGAACTGGCTGGACGGCCTGTGGTCGGAAGCGTTGGAGGGCGACGAAGATCTCTGAGCGGCAACGGCCGCGGCGAATAAAAAAATAGCGCGATGAACAGCATACTGAAAAATCTGAACCTCGATGAGGTTTCCCGCTCCATAATAATGGTAGCCGGGGTCGGTGGCGCGGGCGGTAACGCCCTCAACCATATGATCGATCTTGGCATCAACGACGTCACGTTTATGGCCTGCAACACCGACGCCCAGGCGTTGGAGCACTCCCAGGCGTCGATAAAAGTGCAACTCGGCTCGGGCCTCGGGGCCGGTAACCAGCCTGAGCTCGGCTCCCAGGCCGCTAAGGAGAGCGTGGACGATATCATTAACGTTTTCCGCACCGAGGGCACCAAGATGCTCTTCATCACTGCCGGTATGGGCGGTGGTACGGGTACCGGCGCAAGCCCCATCATCGCCAAGGCCGCTCGCGAACTCGATATTCTCACCGTCGCCATCGTCACCACTCCTTACACAAACGAGGGGCCCGTTCGTACTTCTCAGGCCCGGGCCGGTATCGAGGAGTTGCGTCAATACACCGACTCGTTGCTCGTACTGTCAAACGACTCCATTGCCGAGCTTTACGGCGACCTGCCCGTTTTCGAGGGCTTTTGGAAGGCGGACGATGTGCTCGCAACCGCGGTCAAGGGTATCGCCGAGATCATCACCGGCCACGGTACAGTCAACGTCGACTTCGCGGATGTGAACACCGTTATGCGCGGTTCGGGTCGCGCTTTTATGGGTTCGGCCAAGGCTTCCGGGGCCGACCGCGCTCTGGAGGCTGTCGAGGCTTCGGTCGGTTCGTTGTTGTTGAACCACCGCGACATCAAGGGGGCAAAGAACATCCTGCTGAACATCTCATACGGCGAGAGGGAGGTCACCCAGCGCGAAGCCGGGACTATTCGTAACTACCTTCAGGAGCGCACGGGTTGGACTGCCAACCTAATCTGGGGTACGGCTTGGAAATCGACCCTTGGCGACGAGTTGGAACTCACCATAGTTGCCACGGGCTTTCCGGGCGGCGACGACGACGTGGTTTCCGTTCCTCCGCCGCCAGCCGAAAAACCGCACGAGCACCCAGAAGAACCGGAGCACGCGCCCGAAGCCGTCGCACGAGAAGCCGAAAGCCGCACCGACGAAGAGAGCCCTACCGAGGCCGAGCCCCAACAGCCCGCCTTCAGCCGCCCTCCTGTCGACCTCCCTCCGCAGACTCCCCCCCAGGACTCGACCGTTGTGTGGAAAGGTACCGACCGTTATTCCAATATCGACCACCTTGTCAATACCCCCGCTTGGGTTCGGCGTAAGGCTTCTCTCGCCTCTCCCAGCGACGGGCCCCGCCCATCGGCCAAGGCATCGCTCGAAAGCGAGCCCGAACCCGACACCACGACCGAACCTCAAACAGGTTCGTTGTTTGACGAGTGATCTGGATTGCAGCCATAATCGTTGTTTTGATCTTTTGTTCGGCCTTCGCTTCGGGTTCGGAGACAGCTCTGTTCTCTCGCCGCGAGCCCGAGTTAGAGAACACCCCCGCCGACGACCGTGTCCGTGCCCTTCTGGATGACCGCGAGTACACTCTGGCGACGATCCTTGTGACGAACAATCTGGTCAACATCTCCATAGTCATCCTGTCGTCGCTGCTGATCGCCCGTACGATGCACTTTTCGTCGACCATTTGGCAGTTTGTGTTCACGTCGGTTATCGTGACCTTCGTGTTGTTGTTGTTCGGTGAGATTTTGCCAAAGACTTTCGCAACGTATAACGCTACTCGCCTTTCTCGCACTTGCGCTCCCGTGATCGCGGTACTCAAAAAGATCCTTCGGCCCGCGGCGTGGTTGCTCGTCGCCACCGGTTCGCGCATCAAGGGTAAGAGCCGCGAGAACCTCTCTCTGGATCAGCTGTCCGACGCGCTGGACGTCACCGAAGCTCACTCCGACGAGGAGAAACAGATCCTTGAGGGTATCGTAAGTTTTGCCGGTCGGGAGGTCGGTGAGATTATGCGTCCGCGGTTGGATATGACGGCGCTGGACGTCGAGGACGACTTCGCCCACGTCAAGGAAGTGATCATCTCGTCGGGCTTTTCGCGCATTCCTGTTTTCGAGGGCAGTATCGACCACATCAAGGGTATACTTTATATTAAGGACGTCGTTCCGTACATCTCCGAGCCCGCCGACTTCGACTGGCAGCGACTGATACGCCGCGCGTTGTTCACCCCGGAGCATAAGAAGATCGACGACCTGTTGGTTGAGTTTCAGGCTGGTAGGCGCCACGTAGCCATCGTTGTCGACGAATACGGCGCGACTCGCGGACTAGTTTCGTTGGAGGATATTCTGGAGGAGATCGTGGGTGAGATTTCGGACGAGAGCGACTCGGTTTCGGCCCTCTTCACCCGCACGGGCGAGAACGAGTGGGTATTCGACGGCAAGAGCCACTTGGTCGACGTGGAGCGGGTGTTGGAGTTGAGTGAGGATTTCTTCTCCGAGCACCGCGGTGAGGCCGAGACTCTCGCGGGGCTGATGCTCGAAATCAAGCGCGGCTTCCTGCGTAAGGGCGAGAGCGTTTCGCTGCCCGGCCTGTCGCTCACGGTGATGTCGCTCGACGGCCGCCGGATCGAGAAAATCAAAGTCATCAAGGGTTAACGATGGACTCTCGGCTGGCGAATGCGACACAAGAGGGTTGGTTGTCCATCGAGCGGGTGCCATCAGATTTGGAGTCGTTGCGGCCTTGGGTTACCGACGACGAGTGGGTCGAGGCGGCGACTTTCCGGTCTTCCGAGCGCCGGGCCGAATGGTTGGGTTGGCGCGCACTGATTCGCCATGCACGCGTAATTTCCGGATTCCTCCAGCACGTGCTGTTCAGCCTGATCACCGCGCTCTTAACCTTCGGCGGGGGATCGAAAACACCCTCGCTGACCGTGAACAGGTACTCGATGTCGTACCAAGCCTGCAACATCTTCCCGCCCGCTGCCTCCCGCCGCCGCTGAGCGTTACGGTATCTCCTCTCTTCAGGATTGGTGTTCCCACGAGGCCCGTGTCAAATTCGCTTCTCTCTCTTCCAGTCCTCCTCCTGTGCCGCGAATCGTTCCTCACTCAGACCTTGTCGTTGCGGCCATATATATATAGGACAGAGCCGCCTTTGATGGTGTCTATAATCTCTCGACTCACCCCGGGCGGCAGTGCCGGACAGCCCAGCGATCGTCCAAGCCGGCCCGTCGAAGCTATCACTCCCGGATCGGCATACGGTGCACCGTGAACCACCACGGCCCGCTCTTTCGCCCGATCGTTCAGACCCTTCTCAAGCCCGTCTATCACAAGCGAATAGCCATTTCGGCCCTGATACGTCCCTTGGGTCAGATACGTTCCCAGTGAGCTTTGATGGGAGCCACTGACGTTCGAAAATTTCTCTGCATATAGTTCGCCGCTGCCTCTACCGTGGGCCACGTGGGTGTGATAGAGCACCTGCCCGGCCTCCATATCTATCACCCATAGCCGCTCCTGCGACGAGGGCGCTGTGAAGTCTATCAACGTCAGCACCTCCTTCTGGCGCTCTTCGACGGCGTAGTAGTGCTGCGCGGCGGCTTCGAACGCTTCGAAGGGCACCTCGCCTGCCAGACCCAATTGATTGAATAGTAACGCGATTGAAATTAGTAGATTCTGCATACGTCAACACTAACGTACGCAGCCTCCTCAATCGTATACGAACACCAAAGTTTCTCCCACCGGCGCCCAGTCGTAGATGAACTTTGCGTGCGACGAGGAGTTTCTCACACACTCGTGCGAACGCGGAGTGGTTCCCAGGGTCTGCGAGAACTCTATGATGGCTCCCTCGGGCGAATTTGTCGGCACCCCGTGCATATACGCTCCGTTGGTTATCCTGCTCGCCCACGGCGCATAGCCCACTATCGTCGAGTTGCCGTCACCGGTGTAGAACATCTTCGGTTTGTGCTCCTGCACCACATACAGCCCCGTGGGGGTGGGTCGTTGATACGGTGGGTTGTGCGCTCCGGTCGAGCAGGGATTCATACTCCTCACCAGCCACTTCTCGCCATCCCTTTCGAGGGTCATAATGCACTGGTTGGTGTCGTCGATCATAATGGCTTTTTCGAAGGTCTGGCCCTTGTCGAGCAGCTTGACGAACTTTTTGGGTACTTCCCACACACCTTCCGGGGCGTTGTACACCTGCGCAAGATATGCCGTCGAGTCGGCATTGAACCCCACCAGTCGTGCCAGAGAACCATCTCGACCATAGCATTCCGGCGCCTTCGAGCCGAACTCACCTCGTGCATAAAGTGGTACGGATTGATGGCGCGTCACTCCGTAAGGGTCGGTCACCGCGTTGTACTCGTCCCTGGCCACGTTCTTCACATCGGGTGCTGTTCCGTGTTCGTTTCGGTGATTTTGCAGTATTGCCCAGTCGGGTTCGCCGTTATCGTACGCCGTGGGTACTTGAATCGAGTCGGCCATCGCAAGCCGTTCGTGGATTTTGTCATACTGGAAACCGCGGGTTTTGCCGTTGTACTCCCACGTATCTTCGAGCGTGTACTGGTCATACAGTAGCGCCTTTTCTATCTGCGGGGTTTGGCCTGCGGCGGTAAGAGCCGCGAGCGCCGTAAGCGCCATCCAAAGAGCAATCAACTTTTTCATAGCCTCATTCGATATTCGTTCACCCTCCCGGGATTGCAAACATCGGGCCAATCTATGTCAAAGTATCAACCGCGACAGTCTGCGCGATATCAGCACTCTCTCCTGATCCAAGGCTGCAAGTTGCCGTAGTATCTCTTCCGCCGGTTCTCCTTGGGCCAGCTGCGCTCTCAGTTGCGCCGACAACTCCTCAATCACCTTCGACTTGTAGAGTATCACCGCCCTCGGCAATGCTTCCGGTAGTCGTTCGTGCTCCGTGTCGACCGATATTTCGTGCCTCTTCCACAGTTTGCTCGGCGTATAGTTGTCGTCCGCCGTCAGCAGATCGACCGCTGCATTCGCCACTGCTGCATCTTCGTGCGTGATGAAATGATGTACCGGCACCTCCACCCCTACTCCCAACTCGCCGTGTAGCGCCGCGTATGTTTCATATAGCGCCCTTAGTTGCGGATTTCGTAGTTGTATCGCATTCGCTCCCAGTTCTCCGAGAATTGTCTGAGCCACATTCAGCGTCGTTGCCGGGCCTCGGCTTCGCTTTCCTCCCGCGGCGTTGTCCCGGAACTCGAACCCCAGATGGCCATACTTCACCAGATACCTCACCAGTTCCTTCTCCAGCTCGTCGATGTTGCTTCCCGCGGCCACGAGCCTTCGGTCTCCAAACCGCCCCAGTGGGCGTTCTTCACGTCTTTCGAGTTGTTGGCGGCGTATAAACTCCCTCGCTTCGGCATCGGCGGCCGAGGCACCGGCCAGTCGTTTTCGCGCCACCTCCGAGCCCAGCAACCCTTCGTCCACATCCATCGTTCGCGCACACTCCTTTATATACATCGCCCGCTGTATCGCGTCGGGTATCTCGGCTATCGAGGCGACCATCTCTCCCACCACAGCCGCCCGCTTGATCACATCTCCCTTCGCCTCCTTCACCAACAGCCGCGCCTTGAAGGCTATGAAATCCTGCTCGGCGGTACGTATAAAATCTTGTAATTGCGTGGCGCTGTGGCTTCTGGCGAACGAATCGGGGTCTTCTCCCTCGGGCAACATCACCACCCGCACGCTCAACCCCTCCCGCAAGATCATATCTATCCCCCTCAGCGAGGCATTCAGTCCCGCCTCGTCGCCGTCGTAGATCACCGTCACGTTGTCCGTGAACCGCTTCAGCATCTTCACCTGCTCGGTTGTGAGCGAGGTCCCCGAAGAGGCGACCACATTTTCTACCCCCGCTTGATGCATCGAGATCACATCCGTGTAGCCTTCCACCAGTATCGCGTTTCGTTGTTGCGAGATTGCTTTCTTGGCGAAGAATATTCCGTACAGTGAGTTTTTCTTGGAGTATATCTCGCTCTCGGGCGAGTTCTGATACTTGGCCACGTTCTTGTCCGTGCGCAACGTACGCCCCCCGAACGCCACCACGCGCCCGCTCATCGAGTGTATCGGAAATATCACCCGCTCCGCGAACCTGTCTCTCAGATCGCCATTCTCTCTCTTTAGCGTCAGCCCCGTTGCTGTCAGGAACTCCTCCTTGTAGCCCGCCGCCAAAGCCGCTTTCGTCATCTCCTCACCGTATGTGTTCCCGCTTCCCCGCGGACAGTACCCCAGCCCGAATCGGCGTATAATCTCATCGGTGAAGCCCCGGTGGCGAAAATACGACAGCCCCACACTTTTCCCTTCGTCGGTGTCGTGCAACGTGCTGGCGAACCACTCTGCGGCCCAGCTGTTGAGCACCATCATACTCTCCCGGTCGTCGTTTCGGCGAGTTTCTTCTTCTGTCAGCGGTCGTTCGGCGATCTCTATGCCATACTTCTTTGCCACCCACCTCAGCGCCTCCACATAGCTCATTCCCTCGTGCTCCATCACGAATGTGACTGCATTTCCTCCCTTCCCGCATCCGAAACATTTGAACAGTCCCTTTGTTGGGGAGACGACGAACGATGGTGTTTTTTCGTTGTGGAACGGACAGCAGGCTTGATAGTTGACCCCTTTCTTGCGTAGGGTGACAAAATCGCTCACCACCTCCACTATATCCGCGGCGGCGTAAATTCGGTCGATGGTGCCTTTGTCAATCACAAAAAAATATTGTATTTTTGACGCGAAATGGTAAAAAAAGGGAGCTCCCCCGCCCCCTCTGATCCGTGATCCCGACAGGAATCGAACCTGTACCGTCAGAACCGGAATCTGATATTCTATCCATTGAACTACGGGACCCGCGGAGAAGAGGCAAAGATAAAGAAATAATTTGAAAAAGTACCTCCCTTGCTGAACAATTGGCAAAGAATCGAACGCGTGGTGAAGTGGACCGGATTGTCGGTCAATTCGTTTGCTCTGTCGATCGGGTTGGCTCGCGGGGAGAATCTCTACCAGATCAAGCGCGGCAACAACGGCATCAGCCGCGAGTTGGCCACTATGATCGCCGCTAAATATCCTCAGATCTCTCGCGCTTGGTTGTTGGCTGGCGAGGGTGATATGTTCACCGAGGCGACGGTCAAACGCACTTCTGTTCCGTTCTTCGAGGTCGACGTCGAGAAACTTGCCACCGCGCCCGATCGGTTCTCCAGCCGGACTTTCATCTCGCTTCCCGGCCTGGAGGACGCCGACCTGGGGGCTCTCTACAACGGTCGCGCTATGGGCAGCGATATCCCTCCCGGGTCGATAGTTCTCGTTCGCAAGGTTCCTCCGGAGGCGTTGGTTCCAGGTGGTGACTATGTTGTTGTGACCGAGGGGTTTGCTATGTTGCGTCGGGTTCGGCGACAGGCCGGTAGCGACCAGCTTCGCCTGATCGCCGTCGATGCGGAGAATTTCGACGAGATCCTCATTCCGACTTCAGCCGTGAGGGAGCTTTTTCTGATACTTAGCGTGGTGATAAACAAAACGTTATGACTAAGAGAGTTATTTTGGGCATCGACCCCGGTACAACGCGAACCGGTTACGGCGTGTTGGAGATCACTCCGGCCGGTCGGCTCTACGCCGTTGCTTTGGGTGACATCGACCTTCGACGCGTCCCCGACACCTACCAGAAACTGCGCACTATCTTCGAGCGTGTCGGCGCTCTGGTCGAAGGTTACCGCCCCGACGAGGTCGCGTTGGAGTCGCCTTTCTTCGGTAAGAACGTCCAGAGTATGTTGAAGTTGGGTCGCGCTCAGGGGGTTGCTATGGCTGCTGCTTTGTCCCGCGGGTTGCCTGTTTTCGAGTACCCTCCCAGTAGCGTCAAATTGGCCATTACCGGTCGCGGAGGCGCTGCTAAGGAGCAGGTTGCTTCTCTTCTCGGGTCGATCCTCGGTATCGAGTACGATCCCCGCCGCCTGGACGCCACCGACGGTATGGCAGTCGCTCTGTGCCACCACTTTACCTCGTCGTCTCCCCTGCCCTCCGTCCCCGCCGGCCGCAAGAAAAAGTCCGGCTCGTGGGAAGATTTTCTGCGTCAGAATCCCGACCGCGCGCGGCTTTGAGTTACTAACCACACCCCGGCGAATACCAGCACCGTCGCCATCCCCTTCGTAATCCCGAACGAATCCATCCCCAGCGCAACCGCCACAAGCGACGCCACCACCGGTTGCAAGTAGCCATACATCCCAAGAACCGTCGGCCGCAAGTACCTCTGGCCGATGGGTAACAGAAAGAAAGTCAGGAATGTAGCTCCTCCGATGATGAACCCCAGCCTCGCCCACACGCTCCAATCCAGCGCTGCGTAGTCGACCGCGGCGATGTCGTGCCAACACAGCGGCAGGGTCATCAGAGCCGCGAACAGAAACATCCACTTCATCAGCGTAACAGGCCCGTATGTGGTAAAAAGTCGCTTGAAACCAACCAGATAGATCGAGAACGACAGCGAACTGAGCGCACACAACAGATTCCCAAGCCAACTGCTCCCACCCATCGCCGCACCACTCGTTCCCCCAAGAACCAGCAGCAGCGCTCCGACGGCCCCCACTCCGACTCCCACGACCTTCAGCCACGTGATCGGTTCGCGCAGAAAGATCGCCGCCAGCACCATTGTGATCATCGGTGTGAGGGTCGTTATCACCCCCGCGTCAATGGGCGAAGTGAGCGACACTCCGACAATGAAAGGGGTCTGGTTCAGCAATATACAGAACAGCGAGGCGACGAAGATCGCCCCCACATCGCGCAACGGCACCCGCTCGCGCCGAACGAACGCCGACACCACCCAAAACAGCACCGCCGCACCGGCCATCCGGTAAAATGTCACGGCAAGGCCCGTGATTCCGCCCTCGCCTATTATAGATTTCACGGCCGGTATGTTCAGCCCGAAAACAGTGTAAGCCAGCGCGATAACCGCGTGGCCACGGAAGCTTTTTTCAGTCGGTTTCACGGGCGCAAAAGTAGCGAAAATTACATAACTTTGCGCAATGAAAAACACAGAAGGATGGTTGCCGACGAGCGCCCGTGAGGTCGAGGCGCGGGGATGGGACGCGGTGGATGTGATCCTGGTCAGCGGCGACGCCTACATCGACCATCCCTCGTTCGGCGCGGCTGTTATGGGACGAGTGTTGGAGGCTGAGGGTCTGCGAGTTGCGATCATTCCACAGCCCAACTGGCAGGACGACCTGCGGGATTTTCGCAAGCTCGGCGCGCCGCGGATGTTCTTCGGGGTGACTGCCGGGGCGATGGATTCGATGGTGAATCATTACACCGCCGCCAAGCGCCTACGAAGCGACGACGCATACACGCCGGGGGGCAGGGCGGGCCGTCGACCAGATCGCGCCGCAACGGTTTACTCGCGCATACTCAAGCAGTTATACCCACACACGCCGGTCGTACTCGGGGGAATCGAGGCTTCGCTGCGGCGGCTGACGCATTATGATTACTGGGACGATGGGCTGCGGCCCTCGATTTTGGTCGACAGCGGAGCCGATGTGGTGGCCTACGGGATGGGCGAAAAGTCGATCGTAGAGATCGCCCGCGCGTTGCATAACGGATTCAACACCAAACTGTTGCGCCGCCTGCCGCAGGTCGCTTTTCTGGCCGACGAAGCCTACGTTGCGCGACTCGACGGGGTGGAGGTTCTGAACTCATTTGAAGAGTGTGTGGGAGATGGGAGAAAATTTGAAGAAAATTTTGTGCGGATCGAGGAAGAGTCGAACCTGATGCATCAGACGCAAACGTTGGTAGAACCTGTGGGTCAGCAATTTGTGGTTGTCAACCCGCCGCATCCTGTAATGACAACCGAGCAGTTAGACGGAGCTAACGAGCTACCATACAAGCGGTTACCGCACCCGCGGTACGACGGGCGAGGAGATATTCCGGCCTGGGAGATGATCCGAACGTCAATTACCTCACACAGAGGCTGTTTCGGCGGCTGCAGCTTCTGCACAATCTCGGCGCATCAGGGAAAGTTCGTAACGTCGAGAAGCGAGGCTTCGGTACTGGAAGAGGTGCGGAGAGTGGCCGAAATGCCATATTTCAAGGGGTACATTTCGGACATAGGAGGCCCGTCGGCAAATATGTATGGGCTTGGAGGCAAGGATATTACGGTATGTGAAAAGTGTCGACGGCCGAGTTGTCTGACCCCGAAAGTATGTGGAAATCTCGACCGAAATCACGGCCGATTACTCGATTTGTACGGAGCTGCCAAAAGTGTAAAAATTTTTGACACTCGTGTAAAAAAATTTTACACTCCCGTCAAAAAAAATCTCAATCGGAGCCGGATTTGGTAAGATTCTTTTCCGGCCGACGGCGGGAAAAAATATCTGCGGGAAGTGATCGTGAATCACACCTCGGGGAGGCTGAAGGTTGCGCCGGAACATACCGAAGAACACGTGTTGCGGTTGATGAGAAAGCCGTCGTGGGGCGGGTTCGAAAAACTGAATGCGGACTTCAGAAAAATTTGCTCGGACGAGGGGCTGAAAACGCAACTGATACCCTATTTCATTTCGAGCCATCCGGGATGCACGGAAGAAGATATGAGAAGGCTGGGAGAAAAAACGCGACGCCTGAGGCTCAAAACAGAGCAAGTACAGGACTTCACCCCGACGCCGATGACACTCGCATCCGTGATGTTCCACACGGGAAGGAATCCGTACACGGGCCAAAAACTATATGTGGCGCGAAATCCGAAGGAGAAAAAGAGGCAGAAAGAATACTTTTTTTCGTAACTTTGTACACCTATGGCGAAAAACTATACACCACGTCAACAAAACAGAGAAAGCTACGAGCGAATGCTCGAAGAGGGTGGACTGGTACCACCGCAAGCGGTCGAACTGGAAGAAGCGATACTGGGAGCGCTAATGCTGGAAAAAGACAGCATAATAGCAGTACAGGAGTTCCTGACCGCGGATGCGTTCTACAAGGAGACGCACAGGACGATATTCAAAGCAATAGAGAGTCTGAGCGCGGAGCTGAATCCGATCGACCTGTATACCGTGACGGAGAGGCTGAAGGCGGATGGAAAGCTGAAAGAAGTGGGAGGAGCAGCGTTCCTGGCAGAACTGACGCAGAGGGTGGGCTCGGCAGCGCACGTGGAGTATCACGCGAAGATCATTGCACAGAAGTTTGTACAGAGGGAACTGATCAGGGCATCGACGGAGATACAGAAAAGGTCGTATGACGAGAGCACCGATGTGACGGATCTGATCGACTATGCGGAGAATGAGATCTATCACGTCTCGGAAGGGCATATGCAACGCTCGGTGCAATCGGCAGCGGATGTATTGAGGCGGACGCTGGAAGCGATAGAGGAGGCGTCGAAGAGCGATGGGCAATTCAACGGAGTACCGTCGGGATTCACGGGAATAGACAGAGTGACCTTGGGATGGCAACCGAGCGACCTGGTGATTGTGGCAGCGAGGCCGTCGATGGGAAAGACAGCCTTCACGCTCTCGATGGCGAGAAATATGGCAGTGGACTATGGAGTACCGGTGGCGTTCTTCTCGCTGGAAATGAATGCAAGGCAACTGATGATGAGGCTGTTGGTGTCGGAATCGGGGCTGGATGGAAAGGATGTGAAGACGGGAAAGCTAACGCCGGAGCAATGGAGGCACTTGGAGGATTCGATAAAGGATCTGAGGGTGGCGCCGCTGTTCATAGACGACACGCCGGCACTGTCGGTGTACGAGTTCCGCTCGAAAGCAAGGAGGCTGAGAACCCAACACGACATAAAACTGATAGTGATAGACTATCTACAACTGATGACAGGCTCGCAAGATGCGAGAGGAAACAGAGAGCAAGAAGTAGCAGGAATATCGAGAACGCTGAAGGCAATTGCAAAAGAGCTGAATGTACCGATCATAGCCCTGTCGCAGCTGAACCGTGCAGCCGAACTAAGAGGCGGAAGCAAGAAGCCACAGTTGAGCGACCTGAGAGAGTCGGGAGCGATTGAGCAGGATGCAGACATTGTGGCGTTCATACACAGGCCCGAGTATTTCGGAATGAAGGTGGACGAGGAAAATATGCCCCTACCGCCGGGACTGGCGGAGTTCATAATAGCCAAGCACAGAAACGGAGCAACAGAAACGGTGAGGCTGAAGTTCAGAAAAGAACAAGCGCGGTTTGTGGATTTCGACGAAGAGTTCGGAGAAGTGGGCAGCTCGATAGATGGCGGAGGAAGCTCGGGCGGGGGGTATGGAGGGGGCGGCGGCTACGAGGGCTCCGGCGGAGGAGGAGGCTACGACGAGTCGCCGTTTTAAGGGAAAAATTTCAAAATACAGATATTATGCTGAGACTTAGATTTTTGGGACTGCTGGGAGTGATGCTCGTGGCAGCGATGACGATGACGAGCTGCGAGAACGATGGACCGACGGTGGTTCCTCCAAGGTACGAGGGCGACTATCTGACAGGTTCGGGATTCTACATCGAGGAAGCCGACGCGCAGGTGGTGGATAATCTTGTGTTGTTGGGAAAAGTGTGGGGGTATGTAAAGTACTACCACCCGAAGTTCAGCGATACGGCGATCAAAGCCGACTATGAGCTGTTCGAGTTGCTACCGAAAGTGGCGGGAGCGACGAAGAGCGAATGCAAAGAGATACTACTCGAGTGGGTGGAGAGTTTCGGGAAAATTCAAACAGCGGATTGGATGGAGCAATGGATCTCCGGCCAGAAACCCACAGCCGAGCTGGGGTGGCTGGACGATGAAGCACTGTTGGGAAAAGAGCTATCGGAGAGGCTTAATGAGATCAAGCTGGCCGTTAGAAACGGGACAAACTACTATGCGACAATCCGACAAGGGAGGCTCGTCAACTTCGAGCTGGGCGAATCACTCCACTGGCCCGAAGAAACCTGGGATAAGGATACGGGATATGCGCTGCTGACGCTGTTCAGGCTGTGGAATATGGCCGAGTACTACTTCCCAAGTGTGGGAATGACCAACAAAAAGTGGAGCGATGTGCTGGTGGAGTATGTGCCAAGGTATGTCACGATGGACTCCGAAGACGAACACGTAATGACCACCGCGGAGCTGATAGCGGAACTAAGCGATACGCACTCGTTTATGGACGAGAACAGGCTCAACAAGTGGTTCAAGCTACCAGTGGTACTGGGGTTCGTGGAGGGGAAGCTCGTGGTGACAGACGCAGATAAATTTGCCGACGAGGAAGGAATTTCGCCGTTCGAGTTGGGAGACGAGATAATTTCGATCTCGGGAAACACGCCCGAATACTTTGTGGAACTCGCGCGAAAGTACATATCCGCCTCGAACGAAAGTGTACTGAGGCGCGATGCAGCCGATCTGGCGACAGGTGTTGACAACGACGAGGTGCAGAACATAGTTATCGAGAGGAACGGAGAGAGGATCACAATGAACGTCGCACCAATCCATATTGTGGATGCATACTATATAGGAGTCGACTGGCTACAAGAAAAAACCTACCACGAACTGATAGAGGATGGAACGATCGGGTATCTTTATCCGGCGAAGTACCGCAATAGCGACGCGGGAGCGATAATGGCACAGTTTGCGGGGACGAAGGGAATAGTGATCGATATGAGGTGCTATCCGTCTAATTATATGATATATGATTTCGTAGGCAGGTATTTCGTACCAGGAGAGGCAAAGTTCGTGACGCTTACCTTCCCGAACGGTTCTTTGCCTGGATACTATCAGGAAAGAACGAACTCGTTTGGAGAAGCGGGTGGAAATGCATACACAGGCACAGTCGTGGTACTGGTGAATGCACAGACGCAAAGTCAGGCCGAGTACACGACGATGGCGTTTCAAGCCGTGCCGAACACAATCGTAGTGGGATCGCAAACAGCCGGAGCGGACGGAGATATTGTACGTCTGCCCTTACCGAGAAATCTGGGCACCTCGTTCTCGAGTCTGGGTGTGTACTATCCCGACGGAACGAATACACAACGGGTCGGAGTACGCATAGACTACCCCATCGAGCCGACTCTGGAGGGGGTGCGAGCAGGGCGCGACGAACTGTTGGAGAAGGCGATAGAGATTATCAAGTCGCGGTAAGGGGGATGTTCGTTAAGGTTCACACGGCGACGCTCCACGGGATAGATGCGATGGGGGTGCAGGTCGAAGCAACGGTCGGAGCAGGACTGGGAATGTTTCTGGTGGGGCTACCGGACAACGCAATCAAGGAGAGTCAGGACAGGATCAGAGCAGCATTCGCGGGAAGCGAGATGAGGATGCCGGGAAAGAGGCTGGTGGTGAATCTCGCGCCGGCAGATGTGAGAAAAGAGGGCTCGGGATTCGATCTACCGATTGCAGTGGCGATATTAGCTGCGTCGGAGCAGGTCGATGCGAGGCGACTGGGAGAGTATGTGGTGGTGGGCGAGCTGTCGCTGGACGGAGGTGTGAAGCCGGTAAAGGGAGTACTGTCGGTGGCAGTGGAGGCGAGGCGAGGAGGGTTTCGGGGAGTGATCGTGCCGGTGGATAATGTACCGGAAGCAGCTGTGGTTCAGGGGCTGGAGGTGATAGGAGTGGAGACATTGAGGCAAGCAGCGGATTTTCTGAACGGCGAGGAAGAGATCGAACCGGCACCATATTCTGTGGGAGAGGATTTTGGGAGTTTTGGAGCGGCGGCGGGGGATTTTGCAGAGGATTTCAGCGATGTCAAGGGGCAGGCGCACGTGAAGAGGGCGCTGGAAATTGCCGCCGCGGGAGGGCACAATGTGATTATGATCGGCTCGCCTGGCTCGGGAAAGACGATGCTGGCGCGAAGGCTACCGTCCATTTTACCGCCGATGTCGCCGGACGAAGCGCTGGAAACCACAAAGATACACTCGGTGGCGGGAAAGCTGGGTTCGGTCAGGGGGCTGCTACGGACGAGGCCGTTCAGGTCGCCGCATCACCTGACCTCGAGGGTGGCTTTGATTGGAGGAGGCTCGTCGCCGCAACCGGGAGAGGTGTCGCTGGCGCACAATGGGGTGCTGTTTCTGGATGAGCTACCGGAGTTCGGGCGGTCGGCGCTGGAAGTGCTCAGGCAGCCGCTGGAAGACAAGGCGATCAGGGTCGCGAGGGCGAAGTACAGTGTGGAGTATCCGGCCAATTTTACGCTCGTGGCGGCGATGAACCCCTGTCCTTGTGGGTATTACAACCATCCGACAAAGGAGTGTGTGTGCGGCGGAGGAGCAGTGTTTCGATATCTGAACAGAATCTCGGGCCCGCTAATGGACCGAATAGATCTACATATAGAAGTGACGCCGGTACCGCTCGCGGAGATCTCTACCGGTGCGGTGGCCGAGGGGTCTGCGGAGATCAGGGCGAGGGTGATCGCGGCGAGAGAGGTGCAGTCGCGGCGTTTTGCGGAGTGTCCGGGTGTGCACACCAACGCAATGATGAACAGCAAGATGCTGCGCGAGTT
>QMCE01009970.1_pt1 | contig 17196 bp, 16 predicted proteins | sample 1821851 | NCBI WGS metagenome assembly QMCE01 (sample SAMN09453174, study PRJNA476694) | Termite gut metagenome, whole genome shotgun sequencing project. | isolation source: worker | host: Odontotermes sp. | place: South Africa:Pretoria | collected 2016-01-28
CCAGCGGCACGGCGATGTCGGTAAACACGTCCCTGTCCGGCTTCCAGCGGTGGCGCGACCCGGTTTTCTTTTGCGTGACCGGCTGCTTTTGCAGCCCGCCGACGTTGCGCCCCTTCTCAAAGCGCAACGTGTAACGGGTTCCGTCGCGCAGCACCTCCACGTCCATCCATTCCGAGGCGTACTGCGTCGCGCACGCGCCGAGACCGTTTAAGCCAAGTGAAAACTCATAATTCTCGTCGGCTTCATTGTGGTACTTCCCTCCGGCGTACAGTTCGCAGAAAACAAGCTCCCAGTTGAAGCGTCCCTCCCTTTCGTTCCAGTCGACGGGGCAGCCGCGCCCCTCGTCGGAGACTTCAATCGAGTGGTCGGGGTAGACATTCACGCGGATGGTCTTGCCGTGCCCCTCCCGCGCCTCGTCAATTGAGTTGGAAAGAATCTCAAACACCGCGTGCTGGCAACCCTCCAGCCCGTCCGAGCCGAAAATGACGCCCGGACGCTTGCGGACGCGATCCTCGTCTTTAAGCTGGGTGATCGAGGTGTTGTCGTATGTTTTCCGTGCCGCCAAGGTTAATCTCCTCTCAAAACCCGCCGAGCAGCAGGTCTGTTAATTCTTTCGCGTCGTTTACGAGATAGTCCGCTCCGGCTTCGGTCAGTTCCTCGCGCGTTCCGTAGCCGTACAGCACGCCTATGGTTTCGATTCCCGCGCTTTTCGCGCCGAGGATGTCGTGCTTGCGGTCGCCAACCATAACGGCGGCGCTTAAATCGGTCACGCCGGCGGCTTCCAACGCGATGCGGATGATCTCCCGTTTGCCGCCATTTGCCAAACTGCCGTCCATTTTATCGCCGGATACGACGGCAAAATACCGCGCGAGGGAAAAATGTTCTAAAATCCGCCGCGCGAACTCCGTCACCTTGTTCGTCGCGACGCAGAGGATTCTCCCCCGTTCATGCAGCGTTTTCAAGGCTTCCGGGACACCGGGATACACCGCGTTTTCAAAGATGCCCGTTTCGGCAAAATACTCGCGGTATTTCGCCACGGCTCTCTCAACGTCTGCCGGGGAAAACCCCAACGTAGCGAATGTTTCCCGCAGCGGCGGGCCGATAAACCGGGTCAAGCTTTCAGGGTCTTCCTGTATGCCGAACGCCGACAGCGCGTATTGGTATGATTTCGTGATGCCCTCTTGCGGGTCGGTTAAGGTGCCGTCAAGGTCAAACAGTATGGTGTTTTTCACGAATGGATTCCCTCCCTGCGCAAAACAGTATACCACAACCCGTGCCGCCCGTCAAAAACTCCCCGATAAAAAACAAATGGTAATCTCCCCCTCCGTGTGGTATAATACCCTTATGAACAAGAACATGCTCCGCACTGCCCTTGATATAGGCGTTATCACGATTGGCAGCGCGGTTTTCGCTCTGGCGGTTACGTTGCTGCTTGGCCCCTACGGCATCGTGCCCGGAGGGGTAACCGGCGTTGCTATGCTGCTCTGCGAGATATTTCCCCGCCTTCCGCTTGGATTAACGGTGCTGGCAATCAATATCCCCTTGTTTTTGCTGGCGTGGAAGCTCTTAGGGCATCGCTTTCTCATCTATACAGGCTTCGGGACGCTGGTATCTTCCCTGTTGATCGACATTTTCCCCCGCCTTCTGCCGCCTGTCGAAACCGAGCCGCTGCTGGCCGGTGTATTCGGAGGATTGCTGATGGGCGTGGGTCTGGGACTGGTTTTTATACGGGGCGCAACGACCGGCGGGAGCGATATTATTGCCCGGCTGCTCAAGATTCCGCTGCCGCACATCCAATTGGGCAGGCTGATGATGGCTTTTGACGGCTGCGTCGCCGTTGCGGCGGGGTTTGTTTTCGGGTCTGTGAACAATATGCTGTATGCTGTTATAGCGCTTTACATCAGTACTCATACCTTGGACGGCATTCTTTATGGTATGAATATCGAGAGGCTGGCTTTCATCATCTCCGACCGATCCGGGGACATCGTGAAAAGCATTTCCGGAAGATTGGGTCGGGGTGCCACCGTTCTGCGCGGAGAAGGTGCCTACACCGGCGAGGCGCGAAATCTTATTTTATGCGCAGTTAAACGCCAACAGATAGCGCATTTGAAAGTAGTGGTCAAAGAAGCCGACCCAAAGGCGTTTTTGATTCTGACCGAAGCACACGAGGTCTTGGGAGAAGGGTTTTCCGAATATGAAAAATCATTGTAGAAGCGTTTTCCAAACAGGAACGCTTTCTCTCTGCGTATGCTTACTGTTGAGCGGCTGCGCCTCTTTTTTATGGGAGCGCGAATTCTATCAGCAGGTCGCGCATCCGGCGCAGGCGGAGGAGGCGCTTTCCTCGGAGGAACTGCAGCAAGCCCGTTCAGAAGCCGAACTGAAAGAGGTTATCATCAACATAATCCACAGCGGATTGACCAAAGCTGAGATAGACATTACGGATTATCAAGGGGAACTCGGAGATTCATTGTATAACCTCCTTGCGGAAATTCAAAACAAAGAGCCGATTGGCGTGTTTAAGGTTGAGTATTTATCGCAGGACATAACGCATGTATTGTCAAATGACTTCCTAACGCTAACCATTATATACCACGAAGACAATCAGCGGGAAATCCAATCGTTCAGCGGCACGGGCGAACTGAAGGAGAAGGTGGCTGACGCCCTCAGCGATTATGCTCCGCGGCTTACGCTGGAAACGAAGTATTATGACGGAAAACTGCATAATCTGGAAGAGTTGGCGCGGTCATACTATTATGATCACCCCGCTTGGGCAATGGAAATGCCGGTCCTGACACTTGGGCTGTACCCCTCCGACGGGGATCTGCACCGGATTATTGATTTGTCAATGACCTATACGGTGCCGGACGGCGTACTGCTGAGTAAAACGCAGGAAACGGAAGAACACGCTGCCGCTATTCTGGAAGGGTTGCCGGATTTCCCGCCGCTGGAGGAAGGAGAGGAGCCGGGGCGCGTGGAGGCGCAAAAGCTGCTGTGGCTGCATGATACGCTCTGCGCTTTTGTTCTCCATGATGACGATATATACCGCGAAGAGGTAAACACAGGCGAGCGTCAGGGGGGGGACGCATACACAGCCTACGGCGCGCTGGTGAAAGGAAGCGCTGTCAGCGAGGGCTATGCGATGGCGTTTAAGCTGCTCTGCGATGAAATGGATCTTGATTGCCGCGTTATCCGCGGCCAATGGAACGAAATCGGCCACGCGTGGAATCTTGTGCGGATCGGCGAGACATGGTATCATATCAGCGCGGGACTGGACGACAGGGGGCCAACTCCTATATACGATTACTTCCTTTTCAATGACGAAACCGCACAGGATCTGCAATTCAATGTGGTTGAGGGGCAGTTTTATTCGTCCCTGCCGGGGGTTTGGACATATGAAGCCATCCCCCCGCTGGCGGAGGAAGAAGTACCGGAGGAGGACGATGAAACAATAGAAACAGGAGACGAAAACACGGAGACAGGCATATTTGAATATTAAATAACCGTGAATTATGTAAACACCCCCTTGCCAAGCAAAGGAAAAAGCGGTATAGTATATTGCTGTATCGAAGTGTTGAAAATTGTGTGTTCGCCTATAAGGCGAACGAGCGAAGCGCTTGTGGACAGGTGCCTTTGGCGCTGCATCACAAGCCGGAGCGGGCAATTTTCAACATGCCCTGTATAAGGAGGCGGCGCGTAATGCCAAATAAAGTATTCCAGCCCGCCATCCTTGAGATGTCGGAATCAACCAGCCGGGTTTTGGGCGTACTCGGCGCCGACGGCACGATTACCGCCTGCTCCGATACAGAAGCTCTTGGCAAGCGCTGGGACGATGCGGCAGCGGAAATAGAAAGCTCGGAAGGTTTTTTTACCCTCCGCGGGTATACGTTTAAGACATTACGTCGTTTTCCTCTGCGGTTCGCCGCGTTCGCCGAGGGAACCGACGAAACGGCGCGTTGCCTTTGCGGATTGGCGGCGGTTGGGCTCGGAAGCGCGCAGGATTACCACGATGAAAAACACGGGCGGGAGACGTTTGTTAAAAACATTCTCCTTGACAATATGCTTCCCGGCGATATTTATACGAAAAGCCGAGAAATGGGGCTGGACGGCGCGCGCAGCCGCGCAGTGCTTTTGGTACGGCAGACGGGCAGCGCCGGAAACGCAGTGCCGGAGACGCTCAAAGACTTGTTCCCCGAACGTTCGAAAGATTTCGTGATTTCCGTAACGGAGCGGGAAACGGCATTAATCAAAGATCTGGACGGGGAGCCGGACGAGACGCAAGAATTGGCTGTCGCTATTCAGGATACCCTCCAGAACGAATTGCGTATTGACGCCGTGATCGGGATCGGATCGGTGTGCAAGCATCTAAAAGACCTTGCCGCGGCCTATAAAGAAGCGCAGATGGCCATTGAGGTGGGTAAGGTATTCGATACCGCCAAGAAAATCGTCACTTTTGAAACTCTCGGACTTGGTCGGCTGATTTATCAGCTTCCCACCAAGATGTGCGAAATGTTTCTCTCGGAGGTTTTCAAAAACGGCGGCATCGACTCTCTTGACCGGGAGACGCTGGATACCGTGCGCTGCTTTTTTGAAAACAGCCTTAACATCAGTGAAACCTCCCGCAAACTCTTTGTTCACCGCAATACGCTGGTCTACCGGCTGGATAAGATCCGCAGGCAGACGGGGATTGATTTACGGGAATTCGACAAGGCCGTTATCTTTAAGGTGGCGATGCTGGTGAACAGGTATTTACACGCACAGACTTCAGAACAAGGCTTATGATAACGGCACGAAAGCCCTTAAGGGCGTTACGCTCCGCATTGACGACGGCGAGTTTGTTTTTTTAGTGGGGCCGTCGGGTTCGGGGAAGTCGACTATCATCAAGTTGCTGACCAGCGAGATCCGTCCGAGCGAAGGCAAGGTTATGGTCAACGGCTACAATATCAACACCATTCGGCCGGGCGCGGTGCCGTTGCTGCGGCGCACGCTTGGCGTTATCTTTCAGGATTTCCGGCTGATCGAGAAAAAAAACGTGTTTGAGAACGTAGCGTTTGCCATGCGTGCCGTCGGCGCGTCGCCGAGGGAGGTAAAGAAGCGCGTTCCGTATGTGCTTGATTTGGTGGGGTTGTCGCACAAAGCGCGGCGGCGTCCTTATGAGCTTTCGGGCGGCGAGCAGCAGCGCGTCGCAATTGCGCGGGCGCTGATCAACAACCCAATGGTGATTATCGCCGACGAACCGACCGGCAACTTAGATCCGGCGCGCAGCCTTGAAATCATGACGCTGCTGGAGCGCATCAACGCGCTGGGTACTACGGTACTGGCCGTCACCCATGAGAAAGAACTCGTCAACCGCTTCGCCAAACGCGTTGTCGCGATAGACGGCGGACGGATCGTCTATGACCGGCAGGGCGGGTATTACAGCAACGACCCGCGTCAGCCGAAACCGGGAGCGCGCGAATGAACAGGCACACGATACGGTATTATTTTACCGAAGGGTTCCGCGGGATATTCCTCCACGCATTTTCGTCGTTCGCGGCGGTCGGCGTCATCACGGCCTGCCTGTTGATCATGGGCAGCTTTACTCTTGTCGCCGTCAACGTGCAGTCGATGGTCACCGAAATGGAGCAAAGCAGCGAGATTGTCGTTGAAGTAGAGGAAGGGATTACCGACGCGGCAGCCAGAAGCGTCGGAAGCCGTATCAACCAAATGGAGAATGTGTTTCGATCCGAATGGTTTCCCCGCGAGGAAGCCTTTGAATTGTTCTCCGAGAAAACCGACCCCATTTTAATGGAAGGGTTTACCCCTGACATCTTCCCGCACCGCTATAGGGTTTTTCTGGTCAATGTGCAGTATGCCGGGGAGACCGCGAGGGAGATCGAAAACCTTCCGCATGTCGTGAAGGTAGAGGTACAGCGCGATTTGCTGGACAGTCTGCTCTCGATTCGACGTGTGGTGCGTGTGGTATCTGTCGTGTTTATTTTGGCGCTGCTGGTTGTGTCCCTCTTCATCATGCAAAACACAATCAAACTGGCCACTTTTGAGCGGCGCGAGGAGATTGCCATTATGCGGGTTGTAGGCGCGACGAAGGGATTCATCCGCTGGCCTTTTGTGGTGGAAGGTTTTATTTTGGGTCTGATGGCCGGGTTCGCCGCGTATTTTTTACAGATGATCGCGTACAACCGCTTTGCCGAGTCGCTGTTGAAACCGATAACGCCGATAAACCTGATTTCGTTCGGCGAATTATGGCTTCCGGTGATGGCCGTTTTCCTTCTGACCGGCTTTTTGGTCGGCGTGTTCGGGAGCGTTATGACGATTCGGAAATACTTACGGGCTTAACATCCCCCGCGATATGAGGACGGGGAAGGAGAGGATTTCAATGACGCAGAAAAAACGCAGGAAGATCGCGATGATCGTCGCCGTGGTGCTGGCGGCTCTGATTATCCTGTCGGCAATCACCGGCGGGATCTTGACGCTGATCGTTCCGAAGGCGGAAGGCGCGGTCACGCAAAGTGATTTGGATAAAACACGGGAGGAAATAAATCGCCTTATTACCGAACGTCAGCGGCTGAAGGTAGAAAAAGAAGAGTTGCAACAAGAGTTCAATAAGATTGATTCTGAAAATACCAATATTATAGCACTAAAGGTTTCATATGATAGCCAAATTGAGAACGCAGAAAACGAAATTGACATAACCAAAAAGCTACTGAGCAAATATACGTTAGCTCTCGCAGAGTATCAGTGGGAACTGGAAGAAGCGGTGAAGAAAGAGACCGAACTGCGGAGGCAGTACGCGAAGCGCGTCCGGGCGATGGAGGGGATGGGCGACATCTCCTATTTGGGCATTTTGCTGCAGGCTGAGAGCCTGAGCGACCTGCTTACGCGCTGGGACGCCGTGAACAAAATTATGGCACAAGATCAGCGGCTGATTGATGACCTTTTGGCAGCGAGCAAGGATGTTATTGAAAAAAAAGCGCGGATAGAGCAGGACAAAATTGACGTAGAAGCTACGCGGGAAGAACAGGAGTTCCAACAGGCTGAATTGGCAAGACTTTCCCGCGAGAGTGATAAGATGATGAACGAGTATACCCTAAAATTGGTACAGGTCAAAAACAACATGCAGAAAACTGATGCTGATATACAAACTGTGGAAGATGCTAAAAGAGAAGCCGAAAAAGAAGAGAAAGATCAAGAAGAGGCATTAAAGGAGATTGAGGCGGAAAAGAAAAGAGCGAACAACCCTTATGTCGGAGGAGAGTACAAATGGCCGGTACCGGGGTACTACAATATTTCCAGTCCTTTCGGAGACCGTATGCACCCCGTTTATAAAGTAAGGAAGCATCACAACGGAATCGATATCGCTCCCGCGCCGAGAGGGGCGGAAATCGTAGCCTCAAACAGGGGCACCATCATAATCCGGAAGAAATCTTCCAGCTACGGGAACTATGTGGTTATCGACCACGGCGGCGGCCAGTCAACGCTGTATGCGCATTTGTCAAAATTCGCGGACGGGCAGCAGGTGGGCAGCAAAGTTGAAGCGGAAGAATTGATCGGTTATGTGGGTTCGACCGGGGTTTCGACCGGTAATCACCTGCATTTTGAAATCCATAAAGATGGGGCGCCTGTGAACCCAATGACACCCGGGCTGTTGAAAAAATAACGGGAGCACAGGAAGCCGGGAGCGTTTCCTAATAGAGAAAATCCGGGGGTTTGGGAAAACCAACAGATCGAGAGGCGCATTCAAATGAAGAAACGCATCAACCTGATCACCCTTGTCGTGGTGATGGCGCTGACAGCGCTCGCGACATATATCATCACTTATTCCCAAGTATCGGAAGGCCTGACCGAGCAGCTTGACTCCTATGGCCGGCATAGAGAGGAACTGAAGACTTTCTTTGAAACTTTGGACTATATAGACAGCCGTTTTGTCGGCGAAACCAACCGGGAGAGGATGGCCCAAGGCGCGGCGGCGGGGCTTGTCGAAGGTCTGGGCGACCAGTGGTCGGATTTTTGGAACCCCGAAGAGCATATTCAGTATGAGAACAGTTTGACCAACAGTTCCGCCGATATAGGCATTGAAGTGGATAAAACACAGAGCGATTGTCTTCTAGTCATAAAGGTTAAACCCGGTTCCTCGGCGGAAGGCAATTTGTTTACCGGAGACCGTATTACCCATGTGGACGCTGTTTCCGTTGCCGAAGCCGGGGTTGAAGCGGCAATCGGAATGATAAACGGCGAGGAATATACCACCGTAGAACTGACGGTGGAGCGGCCTTCAGAAGGCGGCGGCAGTTTCGTTTTGCAGGTTGTGCGGCAGCCGGTGCTGCGTGACGTTGTTACCTCAAAAATTATCGGAGAGGCCGGGGTCGTGAAGATCAACAACTTCAACGGACGCTCGGACAGTGAATTTGAGGAGCAGGTAAATAATCTGCTGGCCGCCGGCGTTAAAGGCTTGGTGCTTGACGTGCGCGGCAATCCCGGCGGTAGTTTGGACATGCTTTCAAAGATGCTTGATCTGCTGCTTCCGGAGGGAATTCTCGTAACTCTGCGGTACAAGAACGGCGATGTTGACGTGCGTTCCTCCACAGCCGAGTGCATCGAACTTCCGATGACGGTGCTGATAAACGGCGGCAGTGTCAGCGCAGCCGAACTCTTCGCGGCTGTTTTAAAGGAATACGAGTGGGCGGCGCTGGTCGGAGAACCTACCGGAGGAAAAGGATACGCGCAGGAAACGCTTCCGCTGGAGGACGGTTCGGGGTTGCATCTTTCAACGAGCGAATATTTCACCTCAAAAGGCATAAGCTTGGCCGGAAGAGGACTGACGCCCGACACGGAGGTTATCCTGACCGACGAGGAGCGGCAACACACCGGCTCTATGGATCCGGCTACAGACCGGCAACTTGCCGCGGCTTTGGAGATTCTATCCGGGACATGACGGTCATATATATCTCCCTATACAAAAGGGGAGATGGATATGTTTGCCGTATTGGAAACTTTGACCGTTCCGCGAAGGATACGGATGTTTCGGGCGGGATATGCGATTGCCGAGCACGAATATCCGCGTTATCTCAGCGTGACGCTGGAAGTGTTTTTGGGGACGCGGGAGAAGGAGTTGCTATGTAGCCCGTATAGGGTTGAAGGGGATTGTTCTGCCGAGCGGGTTTCCGTACGCGAATCTGGCAGCCGGATGCGGATTGGCAGTATCCAGCCCGGTTCCGCTCCTGAGAAGGATGGCCGCCGCGTTATGCCGCTATACCGTAGAGTCGGCGGGAATTCTGTGGGAGCGGGTGCGGCTTACGCTGGTCGGGCGGCGATCCACGCCGGAATTGCTGAACGCCGCGCAGACGCTGTCGGCAGAGGCGCGCGCCGTTCATATAGACGCGGGGGCGGACAGTGAGGCGCTGTGCTACTTGCTCCGCAGCCGCTGCGGCATTGCGGCGTCGTCGCGTCCGGTAAAAGACGGAGAAGGGTTTTATGACGTATATATCCTATTTGAGGAGCCGGAACGAAAACTGTTTGTCCCTGACGGCGCGCCGGTGCTCAACCTGACCGGCGGCATTCCCGCGCTGACCGGCGGGATGGTTATTGACGGAGCCCTTTTAGAGCCGCCGCGCTCTATGCGCCGGGATTGGCCGGAGAGTTGCGACAACGCCGCGATGCTCGCAGCGTTACTGGCGACGGAACAGATTTCGGTCGGCGAAATCGGGATTCTGGGATTGACAAACGGAGGAAGCCCGGTGAAAATTAACGGTTGACAAAGTGATAGGTTCTCGTTATACTTTCATTTACTGTCCGGCGCAAGGCGCTGCGAAAGGAATGGTTCATTGTGCAAAAACAATTCAAAATGACGAAAGAACGGCACGCGGAGTTAGAACAAGAGCTGCATTACCTGAAGACAGTACGCGAACAAGAAGTGGCCGAGCAAATCAAGGAAGCCCGCAAATTCGGCGATTTATCGGAAAACAGCGAGTACGATGAAGCAAAGAACGAGCAGGGGAAGGTGTTTTCTCGCATTTTAGAAGTCGAGAATATCTTGGCGGGAGCGGTAATTATCCAAACCGACCACATCTCCACCGACAAAGTGGGGCCGGGTTGCCACGTTACCGTGGAAGACCTCGACAGCGGAGAGAGGGAGACCTTTGCCATCGTCGGAAGCCAAGAGGCTAACCCTATGGAGTCCCGCATCTCCGACGAGTCTCCGTTCGGGCAGGCACTGGTGGGGAAAACGGCGGGAGAAGAACTGACGGTAGACGTACCGGCCGGAAAGCTGCGGTATCGCGTTTTGGAAATATTGGCGTAAGGGCGGCCTTTGGCCGTCCGTGCCTTTGGGAGGAAACATATGGATCAGCAGGATTTCAGCGAGCTGCTGCGGATACGAAGGGACAAGCTCTCGGCGCTGACGGCGGAGGGGCGCAGCCCTTACCTCATGACGCATTACGATTGGACGCACAAGGCGGAGGAGATCAAGGTCGGTTTTGACGCTTTGGAAGGGCAAACGGTTCGTATCTGCGGGAGGCAGATGTCAAAGCGCGATATGGGCAAAGCGTTTTTCTGCGATTTGCAGGATACATCGGGCCGTATACAACTGTATATTAAAATGGACGACTTGGGCGAAAACGATTTCGCTGACTTTAAAAAGTGGGATATCGGCGACATTTTGGGAGCGGAAGGGATCGTATTCCGCACCAAGCGCGGTGAGATTTCTGTGCATGTGCATAAAATAGAGCTGCTCTCGAAAAGTCTGCGGCCTTTGCCGGAAAAGTTCCACGGCTTGACCGACACCGAAACGCGCTATCGCCAGAGGTATCTCGACCTGATAGTCAACCCCGGCGTGCGCGATACCTTTATCAAACGCTCCAAGGCCATTGCGGCGATACGGGAATTTCTGACGGATGAGGGATTTTTGGAGGTCGAGACGCCCATTTTGCACCTAATCGACACCGGTGCGGACGCGAGACCGTTCAAGACACACCATAACACCCTCAATCTGCCGATGTTGCTGCGTATCGAGCTGGAGTTGTACTTAAAAAGGCTGATTGTCGGCGGGTTTGACCGCGTGTTTGAAATCGGGCGCAATTTCCGCAACGAGGGCATGAGCCCCAAGCATAACCCCGAATTTACCATGTGCGAGTTCTATCAGGCTTACACCGATTACCGGGGTATGATGGGGCTGATTGAGCGTCTGTTTTACGAAACGGCGATGAAGGTATGCGGGACGGCAAAACTGACCTATCAGGGAAACGAAATCGTCCTTACTCCGCCGTGGAAACGCATGACGATGGCGGAAATTGTACGCGAGACTTGCGGTGCTGACTATAAAGATTGGGAGTCTGACGAACAGGCGTGCGCCGTTGTACGGTCATTGAATGTTCCGTGTGAGGAACGCTTCACCAAAGGCGAGTGCCTTGTTGCACTGTTTGAGGAGCTGTGCGAGCCAAAGCTGATTCAACCCACTATTGTAATGGATTACCCGGTAGAGATATCCCCGCTGGCCAAGCGGATTCCCGGCAATCCGATGTTTACGGAACGGTTTGAGTTTTTCATCAACGGCTGGGAGGCGGGTAATGCCTTCTCGGAGTTGAACGATCCGCTCGACCAACGCAGACGCTTTGAAGAGCAAGTCGCGAAGCGCCGCGCACAGGGAGTGGACGCGCGCGTGGACGAGGACTTCTTGGCGGCGATGGAATTAGGAATGCCGCCGACCGGCGGCCTAGGCTTCGGCGTGGACAGGTTTGTCATGCTGCTAACGGACAGCCCGTCAATCCGGGACATTTTGCTATTCCCGACGATGAAGCCTGAGACATGATGAAACGCTTCCGGTATTGGTTTACCAATGTATATTGGTATCATTACAAACTTCAAACGGCCGGCGTGCTGTTCGCGGCGCTGGTAATCGGTTTTACGCTCTATTCGGTTCTGACGCGGGTGACGCCGGATGTTTTTCTCACTTTGGCGTCAAGCAAACCCGTAAGCACTGTGCAAACCGGCGTGCTAAACGGATACTTCACCGAAAAGAGCGGCGGAGAATTGTTGATGGCGGACGCCACACTGTATTTGCCGGACATCAATACGACCGATTGGCAGCTTCTTTCCGTTTCGTTTGTTGATACGGATCGTAATCTTTTCATCATCGGAGAAGGCCTGCGTGAAACGTTTACGCATCAGACGCCAATATTTGTTCCGGCGGAGGAAATGGGATTGCCCGCCGATCCGGAAAATCCCTGTATGATTCCGTTGTCCGGCTCGCCTCTCCTCCCGGAAATCGGGTTGTCCGAAGAGCCGATGTTTGGGCTGGTGAGGCGTCCGCCGGAAGAACGGGACGGAACGGTCGGGGAGAAAGACGCGGCGCGGTTTGAAAACGCCGCGCAATGCCTGCGCTGGCTGTTGGAGGGCTGACATGCGAGTAATGTCCCGCCAAAATCCTCTGATGAAGCGGATTCGCCGTCTGGGATACGATCCCGCCTATCGGCGCGAGACGGGGCTGTTTCTTGCCGACGGGCGGAAGCTGCTGGACAACGCGCCCGGTATCGTCCCGCGTTGGGCCGTCGTTTCCGACGGCACAGAACCGCCGCCGTTGCCGGACGCGACTGAGATAATCAATGTACCGCCGGAATTGATGGAGTCGCTGTCTCCGCTTGATACGCCGCAGGGCATCCTGTATGTCTGCCCGATTCCCGCGCCGCCGCCGCTCCCGCCGGAGCGCGGACGCTGGCTGCTGCTGGATCATTTGCAGGATCCGGGTAACGTGGGTTCGATTTTGCGTACAGCCGAGGCGTTCGCGTTGAATGGCGTGTTGCTGACGGAGGGATGCGCCGACCCGTTTTCTCCGAAAGCTGTGCGCGCGTCAATGGGCGCGGTATTCCGGCTCCCGATCGCGTTTGCGTCGGTAAACGTTCTGGGTTCTTTGCCGCTGTTGGCGGCTGATATTGGGGAATACGCCGTTCCGATTGGCGAGGTGCGTTATAAAGACTGTATAGTCGCATTAGGCAACGAAGGACAGGGACTGTCTCCCGGACTTTTGAAAAAAGCGGAGAAGGTCATCACAATCCCCATGCGGGGAGGCGCGGAATCGCTTGGTGTAGCCGCCGCCGCCGCGGTGATTTGTTATTCGCTTTCTTTACACACGGGCGATTCGTGAATCGCCCGTACAGAAATGGGGGAATTGGATGTCGGCGTTAAAATACTGGTTGTGGCTTTCCTCGATGCGCGGCTTAGGGCAAAACCGCGCCGCAGCGTTGATTGACGCGCTGGGAACCCCGGAAAACGTTTATTTCGCGGGGGAAGACGAGTGGCGTGCCGCCGCCGAGCTTTCGGAACAGGCGCTGGCCGGACTGCGGGACAAATCCACTGACCGCGCCGAGCGCATTTTGGAACTTTGCGACCGTACCAACACAAAAATTCTCACGATGCAGGACGCGGCTTATCCCGAACGTCTGCGCGCGCTGCATGCGCCGCCGTTCGTTTTGTACTACAAAGGTCAAATGCTCTCGTTTGACGAGGAAGCGGCGCTGGGCGTCGTCGGGACGCGCAACCCCACGCCTTACGGGCAGAGCGTTGCGCTGAAACTTTCATACCAGCTTGCCGCGTGCGGGATGGTGATTGTGTCCGGCATGGCGAAGGGGCTGGACGCGAATGCCCATATGGGAGCGCTCCGCGCCGGAAAGACCACAGTCGCCGTTTTGGGCTGCGGCCCAGATGTGATTTATCCCGCCGAAAACCGGGAGCTTTATGAGGATATCGTCGCCGCCGGGTTGATCCTTTCCGAATACCCGCCGGGGACAAGGGGCGAAGGGCCGCATTTTCCCGCGCGTAACCGTATTATTTCGGGCCTATCGCTGGGTGATTACGGCGGCGCACGCGTTGGAACAGGGGCGCGACGTATTCGCCGTGCCGGGCAGTATCGACAGCCGCGAATCGGCGGGCTGCCACAACCTGATCCGCGAAGGGGCGATTCTTACCACCTGCGCCGAGGACGTTTGCTCCGAATACCGCGCGTTGTTCCCACATAAGATACCTCAGGCTGCTCCGGCGGTTCCGAAACATATGCCGCGCGTGAAAACGCCGCCAAAAGAACCCGAAACACCGGAAGAAGAAACCACTGTTATCGACCTCACCGAGCGGGTGAAAGACTACGAACCCGACCGCCAGCGTATTCTGCTCGCGATCGGCGGCTCGGCGATGTCGGCCGATGAAATTATCGAGGTGACGGGTCTGCCCGCGCCGCTCGTTTTGAGCGAACTTACCATGCTGGAGCTGGACGGAACCGTGAGCCAAGTCGCCGGCAGAAGGTATGTATTTAATTTATAAATCCGGAGGATCGCATGTCAAAACTGGTTATCGTGGAATCCCCCGCCAAAGCGCGGACGATTGGGCAGTATCTCGGAACAGACTATACCGTAATGGCCACGATGGGGCATCTGCGCGATCTGCCCAAGAGCGGCAAGGGTATGGACGAAGGGTTTACCCTGCAGTATGTGCCGATCGAGGGGAAGGAGGAAACCATCCGCAAGCTGCAGGCAGCGTCGAAGAAGAGCGACGGAGTGTTTCTTGCCACCGACCCCGACCGCGAGGGCGAGGCTATTTCGTGGCATGTGGCCGAGTTGCTGGAACTGCCCCCCGATCAGCTCCGCCGCGTGACATTCAACGCAATCACCAAGCGTGAGGTACAGACCAGCATCCAAAACCCGCGCGGGTTGGACTATCCGTTGATCGACGCGCAGCAAGCGCGCCGCGCTCTTGACCGCATTGTCGGCTACGAGATTTCCCCCCTGCTCTGGCGAAAGATCAAAAGCGGGCTGTCAGCCGGGCGGGTGCAGTCGGTCGCGACGCGGATGGTGGTAGATCGCGAATTGGAACGGCGGGCTTTTGTGCCGGAGGAGTATTGGTCGATTCGCGTGATTCTCAACCGCGTTCAAGGGCCGGGTACGTTTGAAGCCGCGTATTTCGGCCCCGCGTCTACGGGAAAGAAAATAGAGGTTAAAAACGAAGCTGAGGCTTTGGCGATTCTCGAAAAGGTAAAAAACGCGCCTTTTGCCGTCCGTTCGGTTACCCACAGCGAAAAGAAGCGATCTCCCGCCCCTCCCTTCTCCACCTCCACCTTACAGCAGGAAGCGTCAAGCCGTTTGGGGCTTGCGCCGAAGCGCACGATGGCTCTCGCGCAGCAGCTCTACGAAGGCGTGGAGATCGAGGGGCACGGGCTGACGGGCTTGATTACCTATATGCGAACCGACAGCCTGCGGCTTTCCGACGAGGCGGTCGCCGACGCGCGTGCGTTTATCGTCTCGCGGTACGGCAAAGACTATTTGCCGACTTCCCCCCGCGTGTATAAAACCAAAGCCGGAGCGCAGGACGCGCACGAAGCCATTCGCCCCAATTATGTGGATCTGCCGCCGGAGGCGGTTCGAGCATCGCTGAAGGATGATCAGTATAGAGTATATAAACTGATTTGGGATCGGTTTATCGCCTGCCAGATGCAGCCCGCCGTATACGACCTGCTGACGATCGACAACGTGTCGGCGGACGAGATCTTTCGCGCGAATCACACCACGCAAACGTTTGCGGGGTTTACCGCCGTCTATGAGACATCCCGCGACGAGACGGAGGACAACGGCGCGCTGCCCGACCTCACCGTTGGCGAGGCGCTGACGCTGAAAGAGATCGAGCCGAAACAGCACTTCACCAAACCGCCCGCGCGGTACACCGAAGCGACGCTGATCCGCGCGATGGAGGAACAGGGCATCGGACGCCCCAGCACCTACGCGCCGACGCTTTCCACCATCACCGACCGCGAATACGTTCTGCGCGAGGATAAACAGCTCCGCCCCACTCCGCTCGGCGAGGTGCTGACCGGCTACATGAAAGACCGGTTTACCGACATCGTGGACGTCGCCTTTACCGCCCGGATGGAGGAAGAACTGGACGAGGTGGAAAACGGCAAGAAGGATTGGCGCGCGATGCTCCGCGTATTCTACGACGCGTTTTCAAAGACCCGCGACGACGCCGAAGCCGACCTGCAAAACGGGCGGCTTCGCATACCCGACGAACCGACTGACCAAATATGCGATCAGTGCGGCAAGCCGATGGTCATCAAGATGGGTCGGTTCGGGCGGTATATCGCCTGCACGGGATACCCCGACTGTAAGAACACGCGTCCGCTGAGCGAGGCGACAGAAGGGTTCTGCCCCCTCTGCGGCGGCGTGATTCTGAAGAAAAAGTCCCGCAAGGGCTATTCGTATTACGGCTGCGAAAAGAACCCGGGCTGCCCCTTTATGACATGGGACACGCCGCAAAAGACCACCTGCCCCGATTGCGGTAAGACGCAGTTCCGCGTGCGCTACCAAAAGGTGCCGATCTGCGAGAACCCGGCGTGTACATCCTTCGTGCCGGAGGAAAACCGAGGCTACAAAAAGAAAACCGAAACCACCGAAGAAACAAAACCCGCCGCCGAAGAAGACGGGCACGAAAAAAACACCCGCGAAACCGAAAAAAGCATGATTACCGTTATCGGGGCGGGGCTTGCCGGATGCGAAGCCGCTTGGCAGTGCGCCGAACGGGGCTTGCCGGTGACGCTGGTTGAAATGAAGCCGCTCCGCCGTTCCCCCGCGCACCATTCCGACGGGTTCGCGGAGCTTGTTTGTTCGAACTCATTGCGCGGCGACCGCCTTGAAAACGCCGCCGGTTTGTTAAAAGAGGAACTGCGCCGTCTCGGGAGCCTGATTCTGCGCTGCGCAGACGCGACGCGCGTGCCGGCCGGAGGCGCGCTGGCGATTGACCGTGACGCCTTTTCCGCCGCCGTGACCGCCGCCGTAAAGAATCATCCGCTGATTACGCTTGAAACGCGCGAAGCGGAGAGCATACCGCGCGAGTTTTACGATGCGTCCGCGCCGCTGATCGCAGCCGACAGGCCCGCTACGGGCGCGGCGGCGCGGACTATGTCAACTGCCCGATGGATAAAGAGACGTTTCTTAGTTTCCGCCAAGAGCTTGCGGAGGCGAGGGAAGCGCCGGTGCACGGCTTTATGGACAAGCATGTGTTTGAGGGGTGTATGCCGGTGGAGGTGCTGGCGCGGCGCGGCGCGGACACGCTGCGGTTTTCCGCGATGCGTCCGATAGGGCTGCGCGACCCCGCCACCGGGAAGGGCGCGTATGCCGTTTTGCAGCTTCGGCGTGACAACGCCGCCGGATCGGTGTATAATATGGTCGG
>QMCE01000739.1_pt1 | contig 17186 bp, 14 predicted proteins | sample 1821851 | NCBI WGS metagenome assembly QMCE01 (sample SAMN09453174, study PRJNA476694) | Termite gut metagenome, whole genome shotgun sequencing project. | isolation source: worker | host: Odontotermes sp. | place: South Africa:Pretoria | collected 2016-01-28
AATATTGCTCTGATTGGGTTAGCTTCTTCGCGTTCGTACGTAATTCTTCCATATCTAAGTTTATCATATTTGCTTAAATATGTCTATTGTTTAGTTGGCGACTCGATAACGTACCCGGACGGAAGGGTGAAAGAGACATAAGCGTGAAGCGTTTGTCCGCCTCCTTTGTTAACTTTCTTGCGCTAATGTTGCGTATTTTTACAAATTTAGATATACTATCCTTAATTGTGCAAGATAGATTTACCTGTGAGGATGAATAGAATGCGCTGTAAAGCTTGCGGTACTGAAAACGAAAGTTATATGGAATTTTGCGTAAAATGCGCGGAAGAGCTGCCGCGTGAGAGCCGCGAGGCCGCAGCGCCGCCGCCAGTGGGCGCTGTCCCGCCGGGCGGAGTGCAGAATATAGCTTTCGATGAGTTCGATCCCCAACCCTACGACTATCGCCTGCCCTACAGGCCCAGCCGCAGCTACCCCGAAGGGTACGAGCGCCCGAAAGCGCCCGAAAGCGCGCCCCGCCGCCAAAGCGAGGCGGATCAGTTTCAGCAGCGCCCCTCCCCCGCCTATGAGCCGCCTGTACGGCCCGTTCCGCGTATGAGCGCGCAAATGCCCCCCATTCCCGAGCCGCGCGAGCGCACTATGGACGTGCCCATCGTGCGCATTGCAGAGCCATATTCGCCGCAGCATCACGCTCAGCCTGTGCAGCAGCCTGTTGCCCCGCAGGTTCAACCGTCTATACCGCAGCCGATTCCGCAGCCTGTGCAGCAATCGGTTCAGCAGCCGGTTCAACAGCCCGTTCCGCAATCGGTTCAGCAGCCCGTGCCGCAGCCGGTTCCGCCGCATCAGCAGCGCGCCGCCGACGAACTCCCAGAAGATATGCCTGCGCCCGTTCATTCGCCGGACGAGCCGCTGATGGAGCCAAGCGAAGACCGCAAGCGCCGAAAAAAGCGGCCCGAGCCGCCCCGTCCGCCCAAAAAGCCGCGCCGAAAGAGCGATTATGACGACGATTACGAGGACGACGACGATTACGACGAACAGCCCAAGCGAGGCGGCGCGCTCATGGTCGTGCTCTATATTTCGATCGCCGTGCTGCTGCTCGCGGCCGTATGGTTTGCTGGCAGCTATATAAACGAGGAATACGGCAGCGTCGCGAAATTCGTCGAGTCCGTCTTTGGGACAAGCGCGCCCGCCGACCCGGACGCGTCGCCGACTGACAATATCAGCATCGAGGTTAAGCCCGGAATGCGCGAGGGGCAGCCCGTACACGAGATCGCCTTCTACGGCGAAAGCGGCCAGACGATCGAGCTGCCGAGCATCGGCGTACAAAAGCTGAGCCGGACGTTCGATTTTACCGCCTCCGCCAACTATATACCGATCATCGCGCCGGACAATTTATTCATCCCCGAGGAGCCGGGCGCGGATACCCCCGAGGAGATCACCGTCAAGCTCGAAGCGAATCTCATCGACGCCGACAAGCAGGTCTATCCGCTAGACGTGCCCGAATTTACCGTCCAGGTTCCGCAGGCGACGCTGACGCTCTCACAGCCCAGCGCGCTGGCCGTCACGCTCGAAGCGCCTACGCTCACGCTCGCCGGTAAGGTCTCGACGGGCGCGCGGCTCTTCATCGACGGCTCGGACGCGAGCGGCATTCTTGACGAGCTGGGCAACTTCTCCTACGATATCGAAATCCCCGAATATGGCGACCGTACGATCGTCCTGGAAGCGAAGGCGCTGTACCAGCGCTCCCAGACGGCGGAAATTCAGGTCAGCTATCCCAAGCGCGAGGTACCCCTCACGGTTGAGGGCGCGGTTCCCAGCGCGTCGGATCCATACGTGGGCGTATTGGAAGGCACGCAAGACGATACCATCGAAATTCGCGGCACGTTTGAATCGGGCGCGTGGATCACGATCGAGGGCGCGGTCGAGGGCGACCCCACGGTCGATTCCGAGGAGGGCACGTACTCGTTCGTCGGCCTGCTCGAAAACTATGGGCTGAATACGTTCAACATCCGGGCCGAAAAGGACGGCGCGGAGTCGAGCTTCGCGCTCAGCGTCGAAAAGAAGCCGGACGTGGAGGAATATACGCCCAAGGCCCGCAGCATGGACTACGAATCGCTGAGCGAGCACGCGGACGACCAGATCGACCGCATCTATCTCTGCGAGGGCACGGTATCAGAATTCATCCAGGACGCCCCGTATCCGATATTCCTCTTCAACGTCGGCGACGAGGAGGAACCCCAGAATATCCTCATGGAATACTACGGCACGACCGCGCTCGATACGGCGAAGAATTACCGCATATACGGCGACGTCGCGGGTATGGATACCGAACGGGGGCTGCCAAAGATCATGGCGCGGTTCATCTACGAGCGATGAACCTGGTTCACGTATACTTCGGCTCCGGCAAAGGAAAAACCACCGCCGCGCTCGGCCTCGCGCTCCGCGCCGCCGGGCATGAAAAAAGGATCGTAATCGTACAGTTTTTAAAAGGCCAGCGCACCGGGGAGCTCGGTTCGCTGGCTTTACTCAAAAATATCACGGTTTTGCGCGGGCAGGCGGGTACGCGCTTTTCCAGGCATATGACTCCCGAAGAGCGCGCGCAAACCCGCGTCCTGCACGACGAAAACTTACGGCGCGCAATAGCCATGCTCGGCGACGGCGGCTGCGATTTGCTCGTGCTGGACGAAGCGCTGGACGCGCTGCAATTAGGCTTATTGGACGAAGCGCCGCTGCGCGCCTTGCTAAGCGAAAACCCGCTGCGCGCGGAAGTCGTCATCACCGGGCATACGCCAGTCGATTGGATCATGGACCGGGCGGATTATATTACCGAAATGGTGAAGCGCAAGCATCCGTATGATGACGGGGTTAAGGCCAGAGCGGGGATAGAATATTAATCGCAGAGCGGCGCTTTCTGCCATGACCCAAAACTGTAGGGGCGAACAGTGTTCGCCCGCGACCCGAAAATCCATCATTCATGATTGACAAACAACGCAAACAGTGGCATATTGATACCAGAATAAATCGATCGGAGATGAAAGGATGCGCAATACTTCTTGCTAAACCACGATGGGCGTCGAAGGCAAATCGAGCGTTATAAACGCGTTTGTTTTTCGCGCCGGCAAGAAGATCGCGCCCTCCGTCCATAATTAGCCGCCATATTAGCATTGGCGCGCCGCGAGGAATCTTCTTGCGGCTTTTTGTTTTGTATGGAGGCTTATTATGGCATTGATCGATATTTCGCACCTTACGTTCGCCTACGACGGCGCGTACGACAACATCTTCGAGGACGTATCCTTCCAGATAGATACCGACTGGCGGCTCGGCTTCACGGGGCGCAACGGGCGCGGCAAGACGACGCTCCTGAACTTGCTCATGGGAAAATACGAGTATTCCGGCAGCATATCCGCGCCGGTGAGCTTCGAATACTTCCCTTTCCGCGTCCGCGATCCCAAGAAAGACACGCTAAAATGCCTATATGAGGTGAATCCCGAATTTGAGCTATGGGAGCTGAACCGCGAGCTTTCGTTGCTGGGCATGGATGAAAGCGCGCTATACAGGCCGTTTGAAACGCTCTCGAACGGCGAGCGCACGAAGGCGCTGCTGGCGGCGCTGACGCTGAAGGAGCATCGGTTTCTGCTCATAGACGAGCCGACGAATCACCTGGACTTGCGCGCGCGCGGGCTCGTAAGCGATTATTTAAAGCGCAAGAAGGGCTTCATCCTCGTCTCGCACGACCGGGCGTTTTTGGACAACTGCGTAGACCATATCCTCTCGATCAACCGCGCGGACATCGAGATCCAGCGCGGCAGCTTCTCCTCCTTTTGGGCCAACAAGCTCGCGCGCGACGGCTTTGAGCTAGCGGAGAACGAGCGGCTGAAGAAGGACATAAAACGCCTCTCCGAAGCGGCGCGACGCACGGCGCGCTGGTCCGACAAGGTGGAGGCGACGAAGATCGGCGGGCACGTCTACGACCGCGGGGCCGTGGGCCATAAGGCCGCTAAGATGATGAAGCGCTCCAAGGCTACGGAGGTACGGCGTCAGGAGGCGGTGGAACAGAAATCCGCTCTGCTGAAAAATCTGGAGAGCGCGGAGAGCCTGAAGCTGGCTCCGCTCTTATATCACTCAGGCCGCGTCGCCGAGGTTCGGGATTTGCGCGTCGCGTATGGCGAACATGCGGTATTCGAGGGGCTGAATTTTACAATCGGGCGCGGGGAGCGCGTGGCGCTTATCGGCTCTAACGGCAGCGGGAAATCGAGCGTACTGAAGCTGCTGCTCGGCGAGGCTGTCCCCCACTCCGGCGAGGTCTACGTCGGAAGCGGCGTAAAGCTCTCGTACGTATCGCAGGATACGTCATCCCTTTCGGGCGATCTGCGCTCGTTCGCGATTGAGCACGGCATAGACGAGAGCCTGTTCAAGGCGATTTTGCGCAAGCTGGATTTCTCCCGCGCGCAGTTCGACAAAAATATCGAGGAATTCAGCGAGGGACAAAAAAAGAAGGCGCTCATCGCCAGAAGCCTGTGCGAGAGCGCGCATCTGTATCTTTGGGATGAACCGCTGAATTTTATCGACGTGCTCTCGCGGATGCAGATCGAGGAGCTTTTGCTCGAATACGCGCCAACGATGATCTTCGTCGAGCACGACGCCGCGTTCGCCGAACGCATAGCGACGAAGCGCGTGGAATTATGTGCCGCTCATCCCTCGTAAAGCACGAGGGATGAGTTGCGCGTCATATCATGTCGCCTCATACCATTTGATCTCGTTCGCGGCGAGCGACAGCGGGAAGCTGCTGCCGTCCCCCTTATACACTACGGTAGACTGCGGCTCATAGGTGTTGTTCACCGCGCAGAACTTGTTATTCTTGACAAACGCGTGGATATCCACGTTTACGTTGTCGGAATACCAGGTCTTCAGGCGCTCCTCGCGGTGCGCGCTCCACAGCACCGAGCGGTGCAGCACGCGGGCGTTCTCAAAGCTGTAGGGCAAGCCGCTCAGATATACCGCGCGGCCCTTGCCGTAGTCGTTGACCGCCATCTGCACCTCGCGCTCCCGCTGTACGAGAATGCGGGTTCCCTCAAGGGCGTAGATATTCTTCTTGCCTTCGCCGAAGCGCATTTCATCGGAACAGTCGTCCAGAATAAAATGATCGGGATGCCCATCCCAGTTGTATTTGTCGTAGTTCAGGGTAAAGCCCGTCTCCTTTTCAACCCCCAGCGCGCCCGACAGCTGGAAGTAGCGGCCCTGGTACTGATGGCCCGAAGGCTCGCCAACGCCGATGAAGCCGCCGCCTGACCAGATGAAGCCGCGCACCGCCGCGGTTACCTCGGGGTCCTCCCACGCCGCGCCGCCGGTATGGGCCGTATCGCCGTCCCCGACGTTGACGATGACGTCGATATCATTAAGAATGCGCGGGTTCGCCTTGATATCGTCGAATGAGATGAAGCGTACGTCGAACGGCGCGCCGGACAGCGCCTCGATTACTCCAGCATAGCTGTAGTTCTGCTTCTGGTAGAGCGCGTGATGCACCATGTGGCAGCCCCAGGCGCGCATCCTGCCCCAGCTGTTGAGCACAGCGACCGTGGCGAAGCAATAGGGGTCTGCGCCCTTGATGTTGTCGTACAGCTCCCGGAATTCCTCGCATACGCTCTCCACATACGATAGGAATTCGGGAAACTGAAACGCCAGCTTCAGATAGCCGCCGTACCCGATACGGTCGATCGGCTTGCGCAGTATCGCGCGGCGGGCGGTTACCCAATTCTCCTTCGCCTCGCGCACGGGGTCGCCCCCCTCGTGGAAGGTATCGGGGAAGAAATAGGGCAGGAACCGGCCCTCGGTATACTGGACGCCCGGGATGTCGGAGATGAGGCGCAGCGTCGAGCCGTTGCCGACGCTGCCGACGACGGCGTCGAGGCCGATCGTGGGAAATTCCTCCATAAACGGCTCGGTGCCGATCCAGTGATCGCCGAGGAACATCATGGCTTCCTTGCCCATCTCGTGCGTGATATCGCACATCTCCTTGGCGAGCGCGGCGACCTCCCTACGCTGAAACGCTTGGAAATCCAAGAATTCCTTGCTCGGAATCCTATACTGATTGTTATAGTAGCCCTGGTCGATTATAAACTCCGGGCGGAACTTATAGCCAACCTCTTGCTCAAACTGCTCCAGGATATACGGAGACACCGAAGCCGAATAGCCGTACCAATCCACGTACTTTTCCCGCTTCAGCTCGTCGAAGACCAGCGTAAACTGATGGAAAAACGTCGTGAACCGAATCACATCGACATAGGGGTGCGAAAGGATGAACGCGCGCAGCCGCTCCATCGTGTGCTTGCGGGTCTTGGGTTGGCGCACGTCGAACGTGATCTGATGCTCGAAATCCTGCCAGCCGTTGGTGATCGCGTTATACATATGCACGGGATCCCATATGAGATACGCGAGGAAGCTGACGGTGTACTCGTGGTAGAGCGCGGCGTTTTTAATGACGACGCAGCCGGTTTCAGCGTCATACGCCCAGCTTTCGCATGGCACAACGCCGCCCGTGGTGCGGTCGATAACCTCCCACCAGCGCTTTATATCGTCCTTATCGTTTACTTGCATCAGCTCTTCGCTTATTCCGCGCATAAGCGGAATTGACAGCGTGTCCTCCGTTGCGGCGAAAAAGCCCGTCATGATATAGCATTGCTGCACCTCGTCCGGGTTCAGCCTTGCCCAGGCGTTGTCCTTACGGGTGGTGTAGTAGGTTGAATAGACCTTCGCGCCTATCCCCTTCAGCTCTTCGGGATACGCCGTGCCGTCGCAGTCACGTATCGCGTCCGCGCCCCAGCGCGCGAATATCTCTAATGTCTCGGGCACCACGTCCACATCGGTTGGAATGGTAACCCGGCCTTTATTTGGCGGTATGTCATTCACAAAGATTTCCCTCCGGCGGTTTTGTCATTATCTTTTGGCGTTTCAAACGGCTTGTTGTACAGCATAAACGTCGTAACGAGCAGTATAACCCCGACCAGCATCAAGCCCAGCCCGGCGAGCTCGCCCGTCATGCGCCAGCCAACGATTAGAAGCACAATGCCCACAATAAAGAAAGCGAGCATCAGCGCGACGCGCAATGCGGCGCGATCCTTCCAGAATTTCATATGATACGCTCCTTTCTCAAGCTTGTGATGATTTCTGTAGGGGCGAACTGTGTTCGCCCGCGCGCCTCAATTCCCACAGATTGTAGGGGCGCGCATTGCGCGTCCACGATTAACGTGCATGTATGGTTTTGGGTCACGGACGGCCAATGGCCGCAGCTACACATGCATGTCTAGCTGCTGGGTCACGGGCGAACACAGTTCGCCCCTACAAAAAATGTTTATTTCACGTATTCGTTCAACGGCCGCACGGGATAGACGTTATTCGGCATCTTGTCCGTGGAGACATAGCCCGGCTCCGCGTTGATCAGCGCGGGGATGCGGTTGATCAGGTTCGCGCAGGTTAGCTCCACGGTAGCGGGGCGGTTTACGTTTATCGTGGTTTCCGGCTCGCCGTAGAACGTCCAGTCGTTTTTGTCAAACTCATCCGGCGCGTATACGTTGCCGATGCACTCCGTCTCCAGCGTTATGCCCTCCTTCGTTTCGGTCGTGACGATCGCGCGCATACCAGTCGGCTGGCCCGCCTTAATCGTCATGTTCAGCGTAGAGGATTTCAAATCCGAAGTATGCGTCGTGGGGATGCACTTTTGCACTTGCGAAACCGGCGTCAGGCCCATCTTGCTGCACAGCCAGCCGTTTTGGTTCCACATATAGCTCGGCACGTATTCGCCGCTCTCCACGAGCTGCTTTTGCTCGTCGGAGCTCTTGGCGTTGTATTTGCCGATCTCCTGCTCGAATTCCTCGGTGCTCAGGCCCGCGCCGTGCCCCTTCGCCAGAGCGATGCCGTAGTCCTCGACGTTGTAGCTGCTCACGCCCGTGATCTTCGTTATCTTCTGCATCGAGCCCGCAAGCGTATCTATCAGCACGCCCCAATATAGATCGGGGTAGCCGCTGCCCGAGAGCGTTACACCGTTCTTCTTCGCCAGCGCGTCCAGCTCCTTCGTGATGCCCGGCGAAGAATTCCAGGGGTACAGCGATTCCTCGCAGGTCGAGATGGCGTTTACGCCGTTTCGGGCGCAAACCGCAAAAGCGTCCTTTATGTCCGCCATAGTGCTCATCGTGGCGACGACGGCCACGTCCGGCTTCAGCTCCGCCAGGAGCTTGTCCGCGTCCTTCGCGTCCGAAACGGTTATGCCCGTCTTCGCTCCGCCCATGATATCGCCGATATCCTTGCCGATGACTGCCGGATTCATGTCGAACGCCGCTACGAGCTCCACGCCCTTTTCCAGCATGTAGCGCATGAGAAACACGCTCATCTTGCCGCAGCCGTACTGCACTGCCTTAATCTTCCTGTCCATAATGCCCTCCTCTATTGTTGTTTATATTATTTATGGTGTTATATTAACTTTTCTATGCGTTTTTTGCACTCTATCAGCGCGAAAAGGCCGGCAAGCGATGCGGCGGAGGTTATGTCCAGCGCCACGGGAAACGTGGGCAGCTTGCCCAGCGTTTCGGAAGCGCGAATCAGCTCCTTCGCCTCTTCGCTCACATCGGAGTTCAAAAGCTCCGCGCGGTTCTTCTCCTTGAACCAGACCGCAACGATGAAGTGGCCTTCGTAGGCGTACAGCCAGTAGAGGTTTTTCTCCTTGCGCGTCCCGCGCGCCGTGGTCCAATAGTGCTGGCCCTTCGCGAGCCACGCCTTGTAGGGCGTGTACCATTGCCACTCCTGCTCGATTTCGAGGCCGGGCAGAGCGTCCTGCAGGGCTTCGTAGGCGGGGTAGGCTGCGCCGAGGGCTTGTTCAAGCATTTCGCTTGTTGGGGGTAATTCGGAGGATTTGAACGCATATTTTTCTTGCTCGTGCATTGGGGGTGCTCCTTGGTTTTTCTAAATTTATTACGTTCACTTCCGCGCATAGATACCAGTTTGTGGCGACAGCGAACTATTAATATTGTGGACAAATGGCAACTCTTTTAATAATCATAGCTTCCAATCATTGGTTTAATAATTGAATCATAAATCTTGTGAAATATCATCATCTGTTGCCTGGCACTGCTATCATTTTCAAAAAAACATTCGATCTCACGAATGGTATTTTCACATGATTCGAGTGCTTTTTCGCGTTTTCTATCAGCGACTTCCGATGCTTTCTCTTTTGCTTTTCTCGCAGCCTTTTCACAGGATTTTCCTTTATTAATCACTTTATCTTCGACTTTATCATATTTTATATTTGCTTTGATCATACCCTTGTTGAACTTGTCTAGCTTATCGCATATTCGCAAGATTGCAGATTCCCAAACATGTTTATGTGGATAAAACAAGCCCTTATGATTTTCGACGATTATACAAATATCATCAAATTCATTGATACATTCTATATCAATCTTCTTTTCCCTTAGAGCATACACTAAATATTTACGCTCGTGATGGTATTCGTCCTTATCTTCTAAGCCCTTACACTCTTTTGCAAGATCATGCAGAAGAATAGCATCATTTAACAGAGAGAAATTAATACCATTCATTTTTCTAGCAAACATAAAGCACAGTTGATGTACTCTTAGAATATGTTCTAGTCTCTTTTCTATATACAATTTATAAATATCCAATATATGACTTTCTTCTTCTACCTCCCGCCTCGGCAAAACACAAAACGGGTGCCCCGCAGGGTCGAGCATAACGCGCCAGCGCTCTTCGAGCTGTACCGGCGAGAGCCTCGCTCCGCAGGCCAGCGCATGTTCCACGCCCTCGCTCACATCCTCCACATGAAAATCCAGATGCATCATCTGCTGCGGTTCGCCCGGCTTTTCGGGCCAAACGGGCGCTCTATAATCCTCGGTGCGCTGGAAGATCAGCTCCGGGTAACCGTCCCGCCTACCGCTTGAAACGACGATCCACTCGTCGCCCGGCTTGTATGCCTCCCGCTTCCATCCGAGCAGCTTTTCATAGAACGCTGAAAGCTCCTCCGGGTTGCCGGAATCCAAAACCACGCACATCGTGTCCAATTTCAGGCCCACACGATCATCTCCTTTTTATGGATTCTGCCTAGTATGCGATGATTAATTACTATAATTTTGCAGCGGCGCGCATTGCGTTTCCGCCGCTTTCATTCACCACTGCCCGCGTGCTTTTTGCATGAATAATACCACGACGCCCGCTCGCCGCATTCCCCACACCTCAGCGTCGCCTTGAAAGCGTCGAACCATTTCTCCCTCCCGTTTTCACGAATCTGCTTCAAATTCTCCATAGCCTGCCTGTGGTGCGGTATGCCGTCGTTCCCGAAGGCCTCGATATGCCCGCAGGGAAAGCTCTCGCAATCGGCGCAGCTGTCAAGCCCCTTCTCCAAAATGCACGGCTTGATCTTGCACACCGTACATATGCAGTGCTCGCCCTTGCAGCCGTCGCAGTTGTATTCCGGCAGCGGCTTCAGCGCGGCTGGATATGGCAGGCTCTGAAGATGCTTCGCGTCCTCGTCGTCGTGCGCCCGCTTAAATGAGCATTGCTCACAGTACAGGCCGCAATAGGCCAGCATTTTGGGTTGATACTGAATATCCTCCATGTTTGCGCCTCCATTGCCTTTCGCTTATTTTTGCAGATACATTTCGTTTTCCGATGAGACAAATCCATGCTTTTCATATAGCGGGCGGCCCATATCCGTCGCCTCCAGCGCGATCGAGTCCGCGCCCTTCCGCCTTGCTTCTTCGACCAATTCGAGTAATACAGCGGACGCGATGCCGCGCCGCCTATACGCTTCGCGGGTGTACATGGACATTATATACGCACGGATGCCATTGGGACAATCACAAGTTGGGAGCACCTTATAGAAGCAAACGCTGCCGCATCCGGCGAGCGCGCCGCCGTCATACGCTAAAAGCGTGGACTGAGAGTCAAAGCCGTCGCGCAAAAACGCGCAGATATTTTCTTCGATTTCTTCCAGCGAAGCGTCTATAGGCAGCCTGTTCGCGCTGCGCAATACCTCCAGCCGCAGAGAGACTAGCAGCGGCAAATCTTCCATCGTGGCTCTTTTCAGCACGCAAGGCATATGTACCCCTCCGGGCCAATGTTTTTCCAATATAATTCTCTTATAATGATTAATTTTCCTGTTAAATAACCCATCAAATTGCGATATCCGCGCGCTCAAAAAAATATTTAAAAAAAAGGGATTGCTCATGACGCAGCGTAATGAGTTATACTCGCATTATAAGGAGGGATTCCCGATGACAAAATATAAAGCGATCCCGGAGGGATATATGACCGTCGGCGAGCTGGCGAAGAAGATGAACACCACCGTCCGCGCGCTCCAGTATTACGACAGGGAGGGCCTGTTCTCGCCGTCGGGCATCAGCGAAGGCGGGCGCAGGCTCTATACGGATAAGGACGTGATCACGCTCCATCAAATTCTGTCCATGAAGTCGCTCGGGTTTTCGCTCGACGATATTAAGCACAGGCTTGTCTCTCTGGAAACGCCGGAGGAGGTCGCGGCGGCTTTATCGGAACAGGTTGGGGCAATCCGCGCGCAGATAGCGGCATTGTCGGAAACGCTGGACACTGTTGAAAAGCTGCGCGAGGAAACGCTTCAGATGCAAACGGTGGATTTTACGAAATACGCCGCCATCGTCGTCAACCTTCAAATGAAAAACGAATTCTACGGCCTGGTCAAGCATTTTGACGAGCGGACGCTCGCGCACCTACAACAGCGATTCGATTTGACGTCGGGAAAGGCCGTGCTCAATACGCTGAACCGCCTTATAGACGAAATAGAAGCGCTGCAAACGAACGGCAGCCCGCCGCAAGGCGAACAGGGGCAGGCTCTCGCGAAGCGGTGGTGGGATATGGTCATGGAGTTTACCGGCGGCGATATGAGCCTTTTGCCGGGGCTCGCGGAGATGGCCGGCAGAGTGGAAACCGGCAACGCGGACTGGAACAAGCGCTGGGCGGCAATAGAGCCCTTCCTTGAAAAGGCGCTTGCCGAATACTTTATGCAGCTCGGATATGATCCGTTTAGTCAGGGGGCAACGATATAACGCCCGCTGTTTCTCCCGCGTTATTTTTGCCGCGCATGTCACAGCCCAGCGCCTCAGTTGTCTAATCCAGTAGGATATCAAGGAGGTAGCGATATGAACGGCATTTTGGCATATCTGGCGGATTTGGAGCAAAAGCGGCGCGAATATTCAGGCTTATGAAGCCGTTTAACGATTACCTGAACAAGGCTTTGGCGGATTTCACGATGCCCGCGAGATAATACCCTATTCCAACTCCCCGTGGCTAAAGCAAAATGTGCTTATGCCATGCGCCGGTACGGTAACCTCTGCGAGCTTTCCTTCTGCGCGCAGGAAGCAAATCTCGTCCTCCGGCTTCAGGTTCATCACCACGCAGATCAGGCTTCCGTCCGGGTTCAGGCAAGCCGTCGATTCAACATCCGAGCTGTAGCGCGTATTGCCGACGCACACGGCCCCCGGCATGATGTACCGGCTGAATTGCCCGATATAGTGGTAGGAGAGCTTGAACGCCAGCCCGTCGAATTCCGGCGTCGCCATAATGGGCGCGGCGCAGTAGTTTTGAACATGGTTTGGCCCGCCGTCATGGTCGAGGCAGATGTTCCAATCGAGGAACAGATTCATGCCGTGATTAAGCCCGCCGATAATTTCGTGGGCATACCGCTCGGCGTGGGCGAGCTGATTATCGGGGTCAAAGCGGGAGTATTCTATGCAGCTCTCGGTAAAGATGAGCTGTTTTTCGGGAAACTGGGCGCGCACCAGCTCCAGCGCGTCGAAATGGTCGCCGCTGTACCAGTGGTACCCCAGAGCGCCCACAGCCGCGCGCGCCCTTTCGTCGGAGAGTACGGCCAAAGCCCGGTCGTACAGCCGCTCCTTGTTATGATCCCACACCGTCAGCAAGATATCGCCCAGCCCGCGCGACGCCAGCGCGTCCGCCAGATGCTCGGTGATAAATCCGCGCTCCTGCTCGGGCGAGTATTTGCAGGAATCCCATTCCTGCGCCGCGTTCGGCTCGTTTTGCACCGAGAGCGCGAAGATCGGCACGCCTTCCTTTTGGTACTCCTCGATATAGCGGCACAGATAGCGCGCCCACAGCGCGCCGTACTCCGGCAAAAGCCGCCCGCCGCCGTTGCGCTGCCCGCTGTCCTTCATGAAGTCCGGCGGGCTCCAGGGCGAGAGCATGATCTTTAGCCCGGGGCAGAGCGCCTGCGCCGCATGAATGAGCGGCAGGACGTACATGCGGTCCCGCTCTATGGAAAACCCGGTCAGCTCCGCGTCCGTGCTTTCCCGCAAGGCGCTGTAGTGGCTCAGCGAAAAATCGCAGCTGTCCACGGAGCAGCGCCCGAAGCGGTAGCCCAGACCCTCCGGCCCGAAATACGCGTTTAACAGCTGCCGCTGCGCCGCCTCCGGCAGGCGCGAAAAGGTATAGCCGACGGCCTCCGTAAGCGCGCCGCCAAAGCCGTGAAAGACCTGCCTGTGTACTTTCGGGTATAGGTTGATGACCTGGTTCTCCTGACTGCCGTCGTCGGGAACCAGGACGTGCGAGCGCGTTTTAAACTGCGCTTCGTCATCCCTGTAATATGTCGTCGTTTGGCGCATATGTTATCCTCATTCTGTAGGGCGGGGGCTCTGCTCCCGCCGTGGATATTCAGCTGGATACGGCAGGAGCAGAGCCCCTGCCCTACATTGGTATTAGTCCACTATCCCTTCAGCGCTCCCGTGGTAAAGCTCTTCTGAATCTGCTTGCTCAGCATCGTATACAGGATGATGGTCGGCATCGTGGCGACGGCCAGCCCTGCCCCGATCCTGCCCCAGTTGGCGGCGTACCGCCCCGCCATATTCATAACGCCCACCGTTATGGTGGCCATTTCGTCGCCGCCTACGAACGAGGTCGCGAACATCAGCTCGTTCCAGCAGGAGAGGTAGGTGAATATGGCTACCGTGGCGATGGCGGGCCGTATCAGCGGGAACATGATCTTGAAGAAGACCCCGTAGATGCTCAGCCCGTCTATACACGCGGCCTCCTCCATCTCGTGCGGTATGGTCCTGAAGAAGCCCACGAATACGTAGATGGCCATAGGCAGCGCGAAGGCCGTGTACGGCAGTATGAGCGCCCAATATGTATTGGATAGCCCCGTGCGCGTTACCATTATCAGCAGCGGCACCAAAACGGCGTGCAGCGGTATCATCATGCCGGCCAGGAATAAAATGAGCGCGGTATTGCTGAGCTTCCAGCGCATCCGCGCGATAGCGAAGGCCGCCATCGCCGCGAGCATGGTGGATATGACAATCGCGGCGAGCGTGATGATCAGGCTGTTGCGGAGGTATACGCCGATGTTCGCGTTTTCAAACACGTACGCGTAGTTTTCCCACCTGAACACCTCGGGCAGCGCCATCGGGTTGCCGCCGAATATCTCGGCGTTGTTTTTAAGGGAGAATATGAACAGGAATATCAGCGGGTATAGCTGAATCAGGGCGAACGCCCCTAAAAGCACATACTTTATCGTCGTTTTAACCGGTGATTTCGTCTTATACATTGCGCCTGCCTCCTCCCCTAATACTCGTACTCTTCAACTTTGAAGAAGCGCATTATCAGCACCGTCAGCACCAGGCAAATAAGCAGGATGACTATCGCCATCGCGCTGCCCATGCCGAACCTCGCCTGAGAGATGATCACATCGAACATCACCGTCGTGGGTACTTCCGTTGTATGGAACGGCCCGCCCTTCGTCAGCACCCAGACTAAATCGAACGTTTTCAGGCAGCCGATGAGCGCGAACGTCACGCAAACCTTTATCATCGGCATGATGAGCGGTATGGTTATTCTAAAGGCCATCTGCGTGCTCGACGCGCCGTCTATCATAGCGGCGTCGTAGATACTCTGGGGAATCGTCTTTATCTGCGAATACAGCAAGAGCATGTGGTAGCCTATGTATTGCCAGATCATGACGAAGAACAGGGCCGTGAGCGCCGTGTTCGGGTCGGCGAGCCACCCGTGCGCCCATTCCCCCAGCCCGATAGACGTCAAGAGGTGATTGAGCACGCCGAAGTCCGCGTGGTATATCTTTGACCACAGCTGGCCGAGCACCGTCGTGGACAGGATAACGGGTATGAAGTACACGCTGCGGAAAAAGCCCTCGCCCTTTGTGTTCCTGGCGATAACGATGGCGAGCAGCAGCGCGATGGGTATTTGGACGAATACGGACAACAGCCCCAATATACCCGCGTTTTTCAGCGCCGTCGGGAAGAAGTCCTCCGCGCCCAAGAGATTCGCGTAGTTTTCAAGGCCGATAAAGACCTCGGTCCCCGCCCTGCCGTTCCAGTCGAGCATCGAATAGTATATGGCGAACCCGATGGGGATGAAGATAAGGCCGATGTAAAATATCAGCGCGGGCAGGCTGAAAATTGTGATTGCCGTTTTGTCGCGTAGAAATCTATTCATATGTATTCCCCCCGCAAGCCGCTTTTGGATGTTTGTACGGACGCGATATATCGTGTCCGTGACCCCAAATACAAATTCTAATCCTGTAGGGGCGATTCATGAATCGCCCGCGGTCAAAAACCGGCGTTCGTCATTTTCGCGGTCGATTCATGAATCGACCCTACAATTTGGGGGCGCATTTTGTGGTCACATTCGTGATTGCATTTTGGGTCGCATTTTGGTCGCATTTTGGGTCGAATTTGTGGTCACGGGCGGGTTTTGAACCCGCCCCTACAAATTCGGGTCGATTACTGTAGGGAACGGTTCCAAACCGTTCCGTGACCCAAATGTCGTATTTTTGGGTCGTGGGCGGGGTTGAAAACCCCGCCCGTACGTTCGTTCAATTAATATGTGGCGTATCCCGTCTCCTCGCAGACGGCCGCCATGTTCGCGGCGAACTCTTCCGCCGTCAGTTGCTGGCCGACCAATTCCTGCAACATGCTGAGCATCCTGTCCCTCGGAACCTCTGGCAGGAACGTATCCCACGCGAGGGTGGAGCCCGACGCCGCCGCCGCGTAATCGGCTATGTTGACGGCGAGCGGAGGCAGGCTAGCGGAGTAGTCCGCCATGTTGAAGTTCGACCTCGTGGGAATCGAGCCGCCAATCTTGTAGCTCTCCTCCGGCAGGCGGGCCGTGCACCATTTTACAAACTCTACAGCGGCATCGGGGTTCGCCGTCTTTGCGTTGACCATGAAGCCGTCCGTCGCGCCGCCGAGAACCTGATCGTCAAACTGGCCGCCCACTCCGGGGAAGTTCACAGCGACGACCTTGCCGACTATCGAGGACTCGTCGGGGTTTTCAATGCCGCTTACCAGCCAGTCGCCCAGGTAGTACATCGGGAACTCGCCCGCCTTGAACCTGGCGGCTATCTCCTGCTCGGAGGTCGCGATGGCGTTGTCGTCGAACGCGCCCATCTCTACCAGATCGAGCAGCGCCTGCGCGCTCTGGACGATGCCGGGGTCGTTGAAGGACTTCTCGCCGTTGAGCATCGCGTTTACGTTCGCGGCCCCGGTGTAGCGGATGGCCATGATGTGCTGGAAGAACGCTATCGTCCAGGCGTCTGCGGCGGGCAGCGCTATCGGGGTGATCCCGGCGGCCTTGAAGCCGTCGATAGCCGCGATCAGCTCGTCGTACGTCGTGGGGATCGCGATGCCGTTGGCCTCGAACATCTCCGTGTTGCAATACAGCGCGGCGGCCCAGCTGGTCATCGTCAGCCCGTAGGTTTTGCCGTTGAACGTGAAGTTATCCAGCGTACCGGGCAGGATTTCGGCCGCGTAACCGGCGTCGAGATACGGCCCGAGGTCGAGGAGCATATTGGCGTTGGCCAGCTCACGGGCCGAGGCGGGGCCCCATCCGAAGAAGACGTCCGGCAGCGTGTCGGCGGCTTGCGCGGCGGCGAACTTCGTCTTATACGCCTCGTTCTCCGTCGATTCGCGGACGATCTTTATGTCGGGATGCGCCGCTTCGAATTCGGGGATGACCGTGTCGATCCAGGCCGTCGAGTTGTTGTCCAAGCGATCCGTCCAGATATCCCATCCTACGATTTCCACCGGCTCGGGAGCGGCGGGCGCGGGTGCGGGCGCGGGCTCGGCCGGCGCGGGGGCGGGGGCCGCCGGCGCGGGGGCCGGAGCCGCGGGCGCGGGGGCCGG
>QMCE01000740.1_pt1 | contig 17183 bp, 10 predicted proteins | sample 1821851 | NCBI WGS metagenome assembly QMCE01 (sample SAMN09453174, study PRJNA476694) | Termite gut metagenome, whole genome shotgun sequencing project. | isolation source: worker | host: Odontotermes sp. | place: South Africa:Pretoria | collected 2016-01-28
ATTATTACCATGTTAATGATAGATTATTATTTTTTGTTGAGTATTTAATTGTGTTTTAGTTTTAGTTTTTTTTTGGGGGGGTGGAGGAGGGTTATATGATGAATTATGTTGTTTTGCGCTGTGTTTTGCTGAGGTATTGTTAATATGTTATTTTATTAAATGAGTTGGGTTTTTGGAAAATAATATGTGTTGTTTGGTCGTTATACACTAAATAATTATGATTTTTAAAGAGGTGGATAAAACGCAGTCTGTTGAGTCGCATCCGGCCCCTCATCTGGGTTTGGAGTCGGATAACACTAAGCTCAGAATGATTGCCGAGGGTCTTTCCCGGGGCGATCAGCGTGCTTGGGAGGAGCTCTATTTGCTGATGTTCGACCCGATTGTGATTTTCATTTCGCGTGTTTTGAAGTCCCACGACGAGGCGCTCGACATAGCCCAGGATGTGTTCGTCACTCTGTGGCAAAACGCCCCCCGAATCGACCCCTCGCGTAGCCTCAAATCATACCTCTACGTTATCGCCCGTAATCACACCTTTAAATATCTTCGATCTCGGTCTAAAGTGTTGGGCGACAGTTCTTTATCGCATTGCGGAGATTTGGGTATTATGGATTTTTCTCCCGATGATATCGTTATCGCCGAGGAAACTAAATTGCTGATCGCAATGGTCCTCGAATCAATGCAACCACAACGCCGCCAAGTATTCAAAATGTGCCGATACGAAGGCAAAACCGTCGACCAAATCGCCTCAACCCTCAAAATCAACCGCCGAACAGTTCAAAACCACATATACAACGCAACAAAAGAAATACGACAAACAATAATCATAACAACAACAATTTTCGGCGCAGGAATATTTACATTATAAAATAACCACGAAAAACCCCGCGAACGGGGGTAAATAGAAGACTATCGACGCAATATTTACATAATAAAACAACGAAAAACACCACTCAAAATAGATAAAAATAGCCCTGACATAAAAATATTCCGACAATTTAGTGTGCAGATATGGCTGTTTAGGGGTAATAGTATTGTATTACGAACCCCGAGCGCCGGCTGATATCACCTAAAGATGAACGAATGGCAGCCTTTATCCAGGATAATATCGGCGCGGGCGCTTTTAAAAACCGAATTGAAACCATGAACACACCCACAGACAAATTGAGCCACGAGATCGACAGCCTGCTCAAAGAAGAGTTCGCCCGGCTGAGCGATGTGGAGCGGGCGTGCATAATAGTGAAGGCTTATTTAGGTGCGCCCGACGACGAGCATGACAACGGCGAGCGTCACAGGCGTCTGAGATCTTTCTTCGCATGGCTCGACCTCCCTTTTTCGCGCGAAGCCAAGCAGAGGGCCTTCGATATGGTTGTTGCAGGCTCTGGGGCCGAGTAGTTTATGACTTTATATAATAATATAGTCATGGAAAAATGCAGCTACAATCCGTACTGGGCTCGTATAGAAGAGATTATGAGCTATTACAGCCTTCCGAGCGTCAGTGCTTTCGCCCGCCGCGTAGGGCTCAAGAGGTCAGAGAACCTGTTCCAGATCAAGCGCGGACGCAACCGTATAAGTTTCGCCCTGGTCGACCAGATATGCGACCACATTCCCGAGATCAGCAAGGCATGGCTACTCACGGGCGAGGGAGCGATGATAATTTCAGACAATAACGATATGCCGTTCTTTCTCGAAACGGTAATGTGTAATAACATGGTCGAATAGCCCGACCGATAACTTAGGCAAACTATGGATCTACACCATCACAACAAGACATACGACAGGCGCAGGAGAGTGATAGAACGAATCCTGCGTTTCGATATCGAACGCTCACAACTGTCGGAGAGTACGCGACGCGCGCTCGACGAACTGCTTCTGTCGAACCAGGACGACGAAATGTATCGCAATGCCCTGAAAGAGATGTTCGACAGCGATGTAGTGATCACCGACAAGCCCAGTGCCGAGGCACGCAGATCGCTGCATAGCGCAATCCGCAGAGTAGGAGCACCGGCGAGGCGTATGCCGCTCTATCGCCGCGGGTACTTCCAGATAGCTGCCGCGATAGCTGTGATGATAGTGGTCCTCGGGGTGTCGCTCGAGACTCTGCTGCGTGGCGACCTTGCAGCCGATAAACAGCAGACAGAAATGGTGGCGACGGTCGATACACAGGTGGTGGAGACGCCGCAGGTGGTCGTAGAGGCGGTGGCGGATGTGCAGAAAGAGGTCGCGCTGGCCGACAACAGCAAGGTGTGGGTCAATTCGGGCAGCCGTATCACCTACTCCGAGGATTTCGGAGGCAGCGAACGCCGCGTGAAGCTCGAGGGCGAGGCCTATTTCGAGGTCGAGCGCGACGAGACGAAGCCTTTCGTGGTCGAAACGGGCTCGCTCGACGTCCGCGTGTTGGGTACGAAGTTCAATGTCGAGGAGAACCTTGCACTGGGTACCACCGTTGTTACGTTGACCGAGGGTTTGGTGGCGATCGATGTCGCCGGTCGCAGCGAGACTATCAGCCCCTGCGAGAAACTGACATACTACCACGAGACGAACAAAATCGAGATCGAAACCATCGATCAGGAGCAGCTCATGGCCGACGACTGGCGCACGAAGCAGATCTTTGCCGACATGAAAACCGTGGCCGAGATCCTGCGCATGGTTGGTAATTATTACAACGTGAATATCGATTTCGATCCCGCCTCATTGCCCGATAACCGCTACTCGATGGGTATCAACAAGGACGGCTCGGCAGAGAGTACACTGCGTGCTCTATCGATAGTGAGCGGGGCTTTCGACTTCGAAAAGCACGCCGATGGCACGATAACGATCCACCCGACAGGTGCACAATAATGCCCGCTCGGGGATCGTTATTATAGTAGAGAAAAATGATGATGAAAACCAAAGATAATATACGGAGATATAATAAAAGAGGCGTCGGCGCGCTGGTCATTTCGGTGTTGACACTGCTTGCAGCCTCTCCTGCAATGGCGCAGGACAGCCGCATATCGCTCCCCGTTAAGACTCTGAGTGCTCGCGAGGTGTTCGACAACATACAGCGCCAGACCAATTACCTTATCGCGGCCGACGGCGAAAACATGTCTCACCTTAAGGCTACGATCACGCAGTCGCCGGTGCCCGTAAAGACCGTGCTTGCGCAGTTGCTCGACGGCAGCGGGATGGACTACCAGGTCGAAGACCGCTACATAATAATCACCGAGTCGAAGAACGAACCCGCGAAGACTCCGGCTCCTGTCGTCAGGACGCCGAGACCGCAGACTAACGATCAGTATAGCCGTTCGTCGTTCGCGATGCTCGATGCCAAACCCCGTCCGCGTCCGGTCGAGATACCGCGCGAAGAGGTGAAGGTAGTTCCGGAACCGGTGTTGGAGCCAACTCCCGAGATCGAGCAGAGCTCGTTCTACAAGCCCCTGGAAGACTACGCGGCGAATAGCGACAAACTGCCGACGTTCGTTGCGAAGACCAACCTGCTCTATGGCGGTGCGACATTGACGCCCAACCTCGGAATAGAGATCGGCCTCGGCCGCCGCACATCGCTGGAGTTCACGGGCAGCTACAATCCGTGGAATCTCAAAGGGTCGTTGGAGAGCAACAAGAAGCTAGTCCATATGATCCTCAAGCCGGAGTTCAGATACTGGTTCTGCGAGCGTTATAACGGTCATTTCGTAGGTGTCGACGCGATCTATGCGCGCTATAATATCGGCACTCATACGGTGCCCCTGCTGTTCGACAAGAAGTATCGCTACGACGGCACGGCAATCGGCGGCGGAATAACTTACGGCTATCAATGGATGCTGGGTAAGCGCATAGGGCTCGAGGTAGCAGTGGGAGCCGGGTATATGAAGCTCGACTATGATCGCTACGACTGCGCCGCCTGCAACCGCGACGGGGTCAAGATGAGCAAGACCTATTTCGGCCCCACGAATGCAGCTGTGAACCTCGTATTCCTGATAAAATAGTATGTACAGAACGATGAAAAATATCATAACAGGACTAATACTCTCGATGCTCGCAGTTGCGGGATTGCAGGCCCGCGACGGGCAGCAAGTCGCGATAAGCGGGCAGCAGATCGAAAGAGTGGACGGACAGATGGCCATATCGTTCAGTGCAACGATCGACCGCTCGGCGTCGCGCGGAGGCAAAACCTACGTCGTTGCGCCGCTGCTCACCGACGGCAGCTACCGATGGTCGCTTCCCGCGGTGGTGGTTCAGGGGCCTAAGGCCGTGCTCGCAACTTTGCGCCATGAGTGGGCGGGTCGCGAGGAGGCTCTGGCTCCAGTTTTTGGACCCGATGCAGTGATGGCTGAACGCGGCGAGGCGGTGGAGTACAAGACTTCGGTCGAGTGGCAGCCGTGGATGGACAGTGCCGACCTGGTGGCCGAGACGATGACGATAGGATGCTGCTCGTGGAAGCGCGGCGAAACCGCCGTGATACGCAAAGGAACCCCCACAGTGGCTGCAAGTAAGCCCACCGAAGTTCCCGAAGTGAAGGTCGCGGTTCCGGAGGATATCAAAGTACTGGTTGTACCGAAAAAAGAAGATACCGTGTTCGTCCCCACGACCACAGCCGAGAAGATTGCCGCCGAGTACACGTTCGTAGCCCCCAAAGAGGAGTTCGAGCAGATCAAGTCGGGGCAGATACTCTTCGACGAGGACAAGGAGAGCTCGATAATGGTAATGTTCCGCCGCGGACAGCGCAAAATCGAGCCCGCAATGGACGACAACGCAGAGGCTTTGGATCGCATCATAACGTCGATAAACACTATCCGTCGCTCATCGGACAGTGATGTCGCGGGGATGGTGATCGCCGGATTCGCTTCGCCCGACGGGGGGTTCGAGGTCAACGACCGACTGGCGTTCGACCGCTCGGTGGCCCTGAAGCGCTATATAATGGACCACACCGGCTTACAGGACAGCAAGATCCTGCTCCACAACGGATCTGAGGATTGGCGCGGCCTGCGCCGTGAGGTCGAGAACTCGAATATGCCCTCTAAAGAAGATGTGCTGTGGATAATCGACAATGTGCCCGTGTGGGATTCTCAGACTCAGCGTGGCCGCGAAGGCGAACTGATGCGCCTCGACGGAGGACTTCCCTACAAGCACATGTTCCGCTATTTTTTCCCTAAACTGCGCAATGCAGCATACATAAAGATATATTACGAAAACATAAACTAACAAACTTAAAACCTTTTAATGACTATGACAATGAAAATGAAATCTCTTTTGTCGCTCGCTCTCGTGGCTGCGACAGCGTTGGCTTCGTGCTCGAAAGAGGAGACACCGGCCAACGACGGTAATGGCGAGGATCGCGCTGTGCGCATCGTTATCAATCGCTCGTCGAACAATACTCGTGCTGTGGGCGATCCGGTTGCCGGAGGCACCGCGGTAGAATTTACAAGCGGTTCGCTGCTCTTCGTTGCCGGTTCGGGCAATATCGATATGGTGGTTCCGGTACTGAGCGGTAGCACCGATTACAATGGAACCAACGTAGGTATCGACGCCCTCGAGGGTGCCGGTTCATGGATCACCGATGTTCCCGCAACTTCGACCAGGGTGTGGTTCGTTGCAAATACGATTACTCCTGTTGCGAACAGCAATGTTTCGCAGTTCGTCGCAACTGTCGAGGCTCAGGACGACGCAACGGGAACTGTCGACAACGTGATGCTCTATGGCGCAGGCAACCTTACCAAGGCTCTCGCAGATGCAGCTATCGACGATGAGACCGGTGGTCCCGCAGGTGCAGCTCTGACCGACGAGGACTATGTGGCTCGCTTCAACGTTGCACCCGTAGCCGCACGCTTCGAGATAGGCGGTATCGAGGGTACTCACAGCGACGTGGTTGCAGATGACAGCAGCGAAAGCACGCTCACTTATAAGGTCGACGGTATCTTCATCGACAAATACTACAGCGTGATGTCGCTTAGCGGAGCCGCCGTTGCAACCAACCTGAAGACTAACGGTTCGACCGTGGCCTACTACACTCCCGACGCCGTAGGCAGCAGCTACACTACGGCTCTCAGCGAAGTGGTTTACGACTACGATGCAACCGACGGTATTGTCGACGACCTGACTGCCGGCAAAGTATGGGCATACAACCTGTTGGCTCCGACCTCGTCGGCTACGACGATCGCAATGCCCTCCATCGTAGTGAAAGTGAGCAACGTGAAGGTTAACGGAACCGACTGGCCCGGAGCGCACTTCCTGACCATCGAGAACTTCTACGACAAGGACAGCAGCAATGCTCCCATCACCTCTTTGGCGCAGGGTAAGGTCTACAAGATCAGCAGCATCGACTTCACAGAGAAAGATCTCACTCCCGAGCCCTACGTTAAGAGCAAGAACGCTCTGGTCGAGATCACGATCCTCGACTGGGAGGCCGTGAACGTAGGCTACGACTTCAATTGATAGAACGTATTTTTTCCCGGCGCGATTTGATCGTCGCGCTGGGAGCAACGGCGCCGGATTGGCGCACGACGACGAAAAACGAAACGAACACGATGATACTAAAAATGAGACATATATCGATGGCGCTGCTGGGGATCGCACTGTTGTCGCTCACCGGATGCTTTAAGGAGGACTACGAGTTCTGCCCCGAAGTGGTGGTCGACAATAATGTGAGGTTCGACTTCGGAATGGCCGACAAAACGATCGACTTCGAGGATCATATCTCGTCGGTCGATGTTGGTATCTTCGACGGCGCTGGCAACCACCTGCGCACCGAGCGTCTGGAGAGTAGCGATATCGCGGCACACCAGGGTGCGGTGTTCACCCTGCCCTCGGGCAGCTACCGCTTTGTGTTCTGGGCCAATGTGGGCGAAAATACTCAGATCGACGGTCTGGACGGTGCATTGCCGCGCGTGGTCTACTCCGATGTGAGAGGCTCCGACATCCTGATGGTGGGCGATGGCGATAAACTCTTCTACGCCCCCTCTTCTGCACTTACGCGCGGACACAGGGCGCCCACGATGGACTTCTACTCGCTTGTCCTGCCCGTGGGAGGGACGCACAAAGATGTGATATACTTCACTCATGCCCACCGCTCGCTCGAGATCTTTGTAAAGGGACTGTCAGACAGCCAGCCGTTCTTCGAGATCGAAGGTCTGCCCATAGGGTCGCAACACTTCGGTATGCAGGCGCTGCCGAATACGAAAGTGGTCGCTTCGCAGGCCGCCGTGCCGGTAGAGAAAGACGGTGAACACTACCTGGCCGCAAACTTCGACACATTCTACTTCGACGATATGGACGGCATAGAGATCGTCATCAGAAACGGCGAAGGACGCGAATTGTACCGCACCTCGCTGGCCGATGCCGTGGCCGAGAGCCATTCCGACCCCGACGAGATAGTGATCGAATTGGTACTCGGATTCATCGACGGCAGTGTAGAGATCACGATACCCGACTGGAGTAGTGGCGACACGGGGATCGATTTTGAGAAAGAAAAAAATAGATAAGATATGAATACGATTAAAAAACTGTTATTACTTGTCGGCGCGGCTCTGCTGAGCACGTCGTGCTTGTCGGAGCAGTCCGGGAATGGCGGCCGTTATGGCGGCGGCTCGAACGGTGGCGACGGCAAGGTACGCTTTACGCTCTCCGTCCCCAAGGCGGCAATCGGAAGGCCGTCTACGCGTAGTATGACCGCAGCCCAGGAAGACGCCCTGACTTCGGTCGATGTGCTGGTATACGAAGGCGACATCGACGGAACAGGCCGTTTCGTCTCGCTGGAAGAGGGGCAACAGGCCCTCGATGCCGGTGGCGATCCGATCGCGAACACCTACGAGGTTATATTGCCCACGAGCAAAGATGCCACCGGGTACCACCTTATGATTCTCGGTAACTCCGGCGCTCTGCTCGACGAACTCGACTTCTATGATACGGAGTGGAGCGATGTTCCGGCAATGTTGGTCAAGAGCCGCACAACCAAGTGGGCCAGCGATCCGATCCCCATGTTCGGCTTCAAGAAGAACGTCAAGGTCGACGAGGAGCTCTCGCTCACGGGCGAAAACGCAATAGATATGCACCGCATGCTGGCCAAGATCGACGTTCAACTGAGCGCCGAGGCAGCCGGTACCGACAACGACAACTTCTTGCTCACAGACGTGTACCTCTGTAACTACAACACACAGGGGCAGGTCGCACCATTCGTCGACGCCGAGCACTGGGGAACCACGACTTCGGGATCGGTAAATGGCGAGGGCCACGGTGTGGCCATCAAACCGTCGATCCCCTCGACTGCGAACCCCGTTACGGGTATAGGCAGCGTCGCTGCTCCGGCTCCGGCGTTCCACTACGCCGCATCTGAAACCCTCGACCCCGAGGATCAGGGTATGCGCCTGCTCAACGCCATCTACACTTTCGAGGCCGAGACCAGTGGCACGACCACCGATCCCGCCGCCAACCCATGCCTCATCGTGGGCGGAAGTTTCGACGGTGGTGCGGTATCGTATTACCGTGTAGACTTCGCTTATGCGCAGGACGATAAGGTCGAGTATCTCTCGCTGCTTCGCAACCATCGCTATATCGTCACCATAAACAAGGTGCTCGGTGCCGGATATCAAACCCCCGATCAGGCATACAACGGCGGCAGCTACAACATCGAGGCCAACACCATGCAGTGGGAAGAGGTCGGCGTGGGTAATATCGTTTTCGACGGTGTCTATTCGCTCGCCGTCAGCCACGACGAATTCAAACTGCCAGGTATGGCTCTCGACGCCGGTTCGATGCTCAACAAACTCAAGATCTTCACCGACGTTCCCGAAGGCTGGAGCGCAACTGTCAACGCCAACCGCAACGGCACCGGGGGAACCCCGACATGGCTCACTTTGAACCCCGCCTCGGACGATGCCGACATGCTCTCCACAGCATCGCTGATCGCAGAACGCAACGGCACCGGCGACGACCGCACGGCTTATGTCCTCATCAAGGCCGGGCGACTGACCTACGTCGTTGAAGTTACCCAAAGCTCGGGTCTGGCCCTGCCGGTGGGTGGTGTTATAGCCCCTCCCGGAGTCCTCGGCGTAGGTTCCCAGACCGGTAAGCTCACCATGCGCGGCAGCAAGGAGTACGCAGGTTCGGTGCTCGAAGAGTATGCGAATCAGGAGTTCGGCGGGTTGGAAGACGAGACTGTATATATGGTCCACTTCAAATACGGCTCTTTGATCGCCATGAGCGCCAATACGTTCGACGACGCCTGGAGCGGCAAGGAAGACATCGCATGGACGCCGCCGCGCTATAATGTAAGCGGTATTGACGACAATATAACTTATGCCGAAATTCCTTACGATGTCACAGCAATGCCCACTACCGGCCGCGATACCGAGGGCCTCGGCGACCCGTGTCTATATGCCGATGCCGGAACGAGCTCGAAAACATGGAGAACTCCCGGCGTTAATGTAGGCTATTGGAATAGTATAGAGTATAACGAAAGCAATACTACTTATACGAACATCGCCGGTATAGAAGGTCGAATAGACAACGGTACTGCCGAAGGGGGCAATCCGCTGTGGTTCTTCCCCTATGCGGGTTATCGTGCCGACGGAAGCGGCAGTAACGGTAAGATGATCCGCACGACTCGCCGCGGAGGTTATTGGTCTCACGATTTAGAAGATCGTGCTGGTTATGGACAGTCGACATGGATTCTTTATTTAGATGAAGACAGGACTCCCAAGGTAAGATCTAATGAAGCCAGTTCTCACAGTCAAGACTATGCCTACAACGTCCGTTGTGTAGCCGAGTCGGGAACCACGCGCCCCACAGGCGGCGTACTGGCCCCTCCCGGAGTGCTGGGCGTGGGTGCCAAAACAGGGCAGCTGACCATGCGCGGAAGTATGGAGTATGCATATCACTCTCTGTTGCGCGACTATGCCACCGAGGCATTCGGTGTGAATCAGGGTCGCGGCGACGGTCTGGCCGACGAGACTGTTTATGTAGCCTATTTCAAACATGGCTCTCTGGTGGCCCTGAGCGGCAATACGCCCGACGATACATGGGGCGGTAAGGAAGATATCGCATGGGTGCCGCGTGAGTACGACCTCCGCTCGAAACCCGACGATATCGAATACGATGCAATTCCGTATTACAGTGGGAGTGGAATTGCCCCTGTGGGTGAGGAAGCTGCCGGTATCGGCGACCCGTGTCGCTATGCCGACGCAGGCTCCAAGTCAACCTGGCACACTCCCTCGGCCGACATGGCTGGCTACTGGCAGGGTGTGAGATATGATACAGGTAATCTTAAAAAGACCACTGTTAATCTTAATGGCACTAAGGTCGATGGTCGCATGGATAATGGCTCGGTTTTGGGCGGAAATCAGAATTGGTTCTTCCCTTATGTGGGCATTCGACTGAAAAATTCGGGTCTATTGAGCCGCCAGGCTACTGCAGGCTATTACATGACCAATACCGTGGACAGCAACGATGATGTATATCGTCTCAGTATTGGCGATACGAACGATCCAATGGGTTCTTTTATAGATGCTAAATCCACAGGTACGGTGGATAACGCCTATGCAATCCGTTGTGTGAACGAACCGGCCCCGAAGTTCGCACGGCCTTTAGATGGCGTGCTGGCTCCTCCCGGAGTGCTCGGCGTGGGTATCGAGAGCGGTAAGCTCACCTTGCGCGGAAGCAAAGAGTACGGTGCCCCGGTCGACAACGGCAGCGATGCAGCCAAACTTACGCAATATGCAATCGACAATTTCGGAGGTCTGGCCGACGAGACTGTCTATCAGGTCTTCTTCAAGTGGAAATCGCTGATCGCACTTAACAGTAACTACAACGGCGAACCTTGGAGCGGTCTGGCCGACGTGGCCTGGATGCCCGAAGGATTCGATCCGAGCGGCATAGACTGGAGCAACTGGAACAATGTCCCCTATGCCCAGGAGAACACCGTGCCCGACAACATCGCCCTGGGTATTGGCGACCCGTGCCAATTGGCCGACAAGGGAACCAATCCCAACAAAACGGACTGGAGAGTCCCCACTAACGGAGGCACGAAATTCTGGAACGGTATAGATTATAATCAGGAGAGCGGTGGTGGCATGGGCGGCACCCAGACCATTGCGGGTGTCACCGGCCGAAAAGACGATGGTTCGAAAGGCGACGTGGCATGGTTCTTCCCCTATTCAGGCTACCGTACCGGTACGGGTTTGATGCAAACATCGGTCGCAGAGGGTCGCTACTGGGCGCGTACGCAGGCAAAGCCTGCCAACAACCCTGCGCATCCCAATCCGATCAAGGCCCACTACCTCGGAGTGAAAGATGGCGACATGCAACCCGAGGCGATGAACGAACTCAACTTCGCCAACTCGATACGCTGTCTCCCCGAGGGCTCTGTCGATGTGGCCAATAAGCCGACTCCTCCCACCGGTGGAGTGCTGGCCCCTCCCGGAGTGCTGGGTATAGGTGCCACGAGCGGTAAGCTGACCCTGAAGGGCAGCAGGGAGTATGCAGGTACCAATCAGGCGATCACTAACTATGCGGTCGACAATTTCGGCGGGTTTGCAAATGAGACTGTCTACATAGCCTACTTCAAGTACGGCTCGCTGGTCGGCATGAACGGCAGTACGACCAACGATACGTGGAGCGGCAAGGAAGACATATCATGGGTTCCCGACGAGTACAACTTCGCCAATATGTCGGGCAAATACGAAGATATCCTGTCGGTGACGGGTTCTGTCATCCCCCAGAAATCGGTTGCGAATGCGATCATGGGTCTGGGCGACCCGTGTCAGTATGCCGAGGCGGATCTCGATGGTAAGTACTGGAGGACTCCCTCGACCGATGACGACGGAAGATGGAATGGCGTAAGCTACTCTTTAGGCTCCCTTCCCGAAACCACCATCGCAGGCGTCGAAGGCCGTATGGACAATGGTACGGTCTCAGGAGGTAATCCGGCATGGTTCTTCCCCTATACGGGGTCGCGCCGTTCGCTCCTTAACGTTAAAGGAGATTTCCAAGATCCTTCGTGGTATATGTTCTACTGGACAAGTACTACGGTAACAAACGACGCCAACAAAAGTTACATTCTATTCGGCAGGAATGCAGATGCAGGCGGCGGCGAGGAAGTGACACCTAATCGAGCTACCTGGGATATAAATAAAGATTTCGGTTTTGCGATCCGTTGCGTTCCCGATGACTTGAATAAACCAAATGATGGCGTACTGGCTCCTCCCGGAGTACTCGGTGTGGGTGCCGAGACCGGTAAGCTCACCCTGCGCGGAAGTAAGGAGTACTCGGCCAATGCCTCGATAGCGGGCTACGCCACAAACTATTTCGCAGGTGGTCTGGCCAACGAAACTGTGTATCTGGCCTACTTCAAGTACGGTTCGCTGTTCGCCATGAGCGGCGAGACCGATGGCGACACGTGGAGCGGCAAGAACGATATCATGTGGGTTCCCGGTCAGTACGATGTCGATAATATACCACAGAATATCACCTACGACGCTGTGCCGTACACGACGAACGTGATCGGAGCGATCCCGGCCAAGTCTGACTACTGGGCATCGATGGGTGTCGGCGATCCGTGTCAGTACGCCGAGCAGGATCTTCTGAACAGGACCTGGAAGACCCCCTCGACCGATGCGTCGGGTAACTGGAGCAGTGTGGTCTATAATACTACTAACCTGATCCATGCCAATCTCAACCTCGGTGGTAAAGTAGTTGCAGGCCGGATCAACCAGAACGCCACGGGTGGCGACAACAGGTGGTTTTTCCCCTATGCAGGTTATCGCCTCGACGGATCGGGAACCGTGACCAACAAGGCAATAGGCAGCTACTACTGGACAAATAGGAGCAACATGGATACGTATGCCTATCATCTCGTGGCACGCAACGACATGAACGTCGTAAAGTCTAATGACGCCATGGTTCGCACCAACGCTATTCCTATCCGTTGCTTGCCCGATCCGGGCCTTGGTAAGCCCACAGGCGGCTCGCTGGCTCCTCCTGGAGTACTCGGCGTGGGCGCGACGAGCGGACGACTCACCCTGCGCGGAAGTAAGGAGTTTGCGTATGCCAATGGCGGTAACAGCGTGATCGAGAGTTATGCTGCCCAGTTCGGTGGCCTTGCCAACGAGACGGTGTATATGGCCCACTTCAAGTACGGATCGCTGATCGCCATGAGCGGCAACCCCGACGACGAGTGGAGCGGCAAGGAAGACGTGACATGGGCGCCCGAGGGATATCCGATAGGTGATATGCCCTACGACGTTGCCTACACCGACATCCCCTATGCCAACACCGGCGCCTTCCCGGCGACCAACAACGCGGCGACCGGTATCGGCGATCCGTGTGCGCTGGCCGACAAGGGAGCCAATACCGACACATGGCACACTCCGAGCGTAGATGCATTCGGCAACTGGCAGGGAGCGTCGTACAATACGACCACTCTCCCGACCTTCAGAACGGCAGGTGTCGACGGCCGAGTCGACCGCGGTGGCCATGCACGAAGCACTCAGGCCTGGTTCTTCCCCTACACGGGATACAGGCATGGTACGGCCTACAACAATAAAGTGATGAACCAAAATAACGAGGGATACTATTGGACCAACCATAGTGTCAATGCCAACGAAGCCAGCATCCTTTACTTCGATAGTGGTGCCAGGGTGCAGCCCGATACCAGGGGCGCGGTGACTTCTGCGCACCCGATCCGTTGCGTCCCCGGGAAACAGCGATACTTCGCCACCAAACCCTCGGCAGGCAGCGTACTGGCTCCTCCCGGAGTGCTGGGTGTGGGTGCAACGAGCGGTAAACTCACCCTGAAGGGAAGCAAGGAGTATTCGGCCGACTCAGATATAGTAGGCTATGCAAAGTCTGACTTCAATGGCCTTGCCGACGAGACGGTGTATGTTGTCTACTTCAAGCGCAACTCGGTGATAGCCCTGAGCGGTAATACTGCCAGTGATCCCTGGAGCGGCATTGACGATGTGGCCTGGGCGCCGGAAGAATTCGACCTCAGCGTGATAAATTCCGACTGGGCCAGTGTTCCTTATAATACCGTATGGGCGGATCTTGGAAGTCCGGTGAGTGGTAAGGGCGATCCTTGTCGTAACCTTTATTCCGAGAATGGAGGAAAATATCAGACTTGGATAACCCCCGCCCAGAGGTCGTCAGGAACAGACATATACTGGAATGGTATTCAATATGACAATACCAATATGCCCAAGACGACCGTTGCCGGTGTTTATGGTAGGAAAGACAAAGGTACAGCTGTCGGAGGCGGAGGTATAGGATGGTTCTTACCTTTCGCAGGTATGCGTGACCATACAACCGGCACATTGAGCTCCTATCATAAAGCGCGTGGAATGTATTGGTCCAGAAGTATGAGTGATGATGGATACATTAAAATTTTATATTTTAATGATGCCAGCTATTTGTACAGTTCTACCTACAATACGAATATCGGGTCAGGAACCGTGGAGCAGAAAAACACTATCGCCATGCCGATCCGCTGCGTACGCGAGCGTAATGATGGAAATTCGCTGTAACTAAACCGATTCATTCGATTGGCCGGGGGCCGCGGATCTTTCCGCGGCCCTTGCTTTTTGGGGTCTCCCGTAGCTATTATGATCATATCGTTGGGGGTGGGGGCTACACCGGGGATTGTGCTATGTGATTCATAATGTATTATCTTTGTCGTGATGAAGGTGTATATTATTACTGGCGAGGCGTCGGGCGATATTCTGGCGGCGCGACTGATGGCGGCTCTGCGCGAGCGGCATCCTGGGGTGGAGTTTTGCGGCGTGGGCGGCGAGGAGATGGCGGGGCAGGGATTCCGGAGCCTGTTCGCGATGAGCGAGCTGTCGGTGATGGGATTCTGGGAGGTGGCGCCGCGGCTGCGTGCCATATTGCGGCGTGTCGGGCAGGTGGTCGACGATATAGTGAGTGAGCGGCCCGATGTGGTGGTGACGGTCGACAGTTGGGGCTTCGTGGAGCAGGTACTGAGCAGGTTGCGGCGGCGCGGGACTACGATCCCCATTGTGCAATATGTGGCTCCGCAGGTGTGGGCGTGGAAGAAGGGGCGAGCGAAGAAGGTGGCGCGTGTGGTCGACCGGCTGATGACGCTGTGGCCCAACGAGCCGCCTATGTTCGAGAAATATGGGCTGCGCAGCGATTTCGTGGGGCATCCGGTGATAGAAAGTGCAGCTGCTGAGAGTGCCCGGTTCGAGGCGGAGGGTACGCTGCTGTGTCTGCTGCCGGGGAGCCGCCATAGCGAGGTGAAGCGGCTTGCACCGATGATGAGGCTTGTGGCAGAGCGCCTGCGTGGCGATTTCCCCGATCTCGAGGTCGTGATCCCGACGGTGGAGGGGGTGGCCGACGAGGTGCGGGCGGCGTTCCCGGGGGCGCGGGTGGTGATGGGGCAGAGGGAACGGTTCGCGGTGTTCAGGGCGTGCCGGTTTGCTGTGGCGGCGTCGGGTACGGTGTCGCTCGAGTTGACGGCGTGCGGAGCGGCGCACCTGATCGCATACCGGTTCAGTTGGCTGACTGACAAGATGGCGAAGCTGGTGGTGCACACGCCGTTTGCGAATATGATCAATATTTTGGCAGATCGCGAGATCATACCCGAATTTGTGCTCGAAAATTGCAGGGAGGAGCTGATATACGAGGCGGCGCACGAGTTGATGCGCGACAAGGCCGCGGCGCGTGAGCAGGTGCGGCAGGCGACGGAGCAGCTCGCGAAAATGAAACCCGAAGGGATGATGCCCTCGCAGAAGGCGGCTGAGGTGGTGCTCGATGTCGTTGGTGGCGGCTCGCCGAAATAGGGTGGGTGCTGGGAGCGATTTCCCCCGATCGAGGGATTTCACGGGTCGATAAATAGCACGACCTTTGCAGAAAAAAAGCAAACGCGGGAGTCGGGCAACGTCTCTCTTCCGCACATAGAGGGTATACGATATGTTGTTGAGTGAATTGAAAACCGGCGAATCGGCGATCGTGGTGCGTGTAACGGGCCACGGGGGGTTCCGCAAGCGCATTATGGAGATGGGCTTCGTGCGCGGCAAGGAGGTTAAAGTGCTGCTGAACGCCCCGTTGAAAGATCCGATCAAGTACCAGGTGATGGGCTACGAGGTGTCGCTGCGGCGTACCGAGGCATCGATGATAGAGGTCACCACCGAGCGGAATATTGCGCCTCCGGTGCCATTGGGCGAGGTCGTGGGGCACAGCGGAAGCACACACACCTACGACAGTCCGCACAGGACGATAAACGTCGCCCTGGTGGGTAATCCGAACAGTGGCAAGACGTCGTTGTTCAACGCCCTGTCGGGCAGCCACGAGCATGTGGGCAACTACAGCGGGGTGACGGTGGGGGCCAAGCGCGGAAAGGTGCGACGCAAGGGGTATACCTTTAATATATGGGACCTGCCGGGCACCTATTCGCTGTCGGCCTACTCGCCCGAGGAGGTGTACGTGCGGCGCCATTTGGTCGAACAGCGGCCCGATGTGGTGGTCAATGTCGTTGCGGCGAGCAATCTGGAGCGCAATCTGTTCCTCACCACAGAGCTGATCGAGATGAATTGTACGGCCGTGGTGATGGCGCTCAACATGTTCGACGAGCTCGAGAGCAGCGGCGCCGAGTTGAACCACGAGGCGTTGGGCGGTATGCTCGGAGTGCCAATCGTGCCTACCACGGCGCGGTCGGGAGTGGGTATGGGGGCGCTGCTCGACAGGATAGTCGACGTTTACGAGAACCGCGACCCGACGGTGCGGCATATCCATATCCCGCATACCCAGGAGCTGGAGGATGCGATAGATGCACTCGGTGCCGAGATCAAAGAGGGTGGTGCGCCGGTCGATTTCTCGCCGCGATGGTTGGCGATAAAGATGCTGGAGTGTGATCGCGAGGTGGAACAGATATTTGCAGAAAAGCCAGATTATGAGCAGCTTAGTGATCTGCGTCGCCGCGAGATGGAGCGCGTGGAGCGCACGGTGGGCGAGGATGTCGAGACGGTGGTGGCGAGCGATAAATATGGGTTCATTGCCGGAGCATTGGCCGAAAGTTTCAAGCCCGGTGAGCGCGAGCAACTCCGCACGACGCAGGTCATAGACGCGCTGGTTACTAATAAACTATTCGGTTTTCCGATATTCCTGCTGATCATGTGGCTGATGTTCGAGTGCACGTTCTCGCTGGGAGTCTACCCCATGGAGTGGATCGAAAATGGGGTGGGGGCGCTCGGAGGGTGGAT
>QMCE01000743.1_pt1 | contig 17180 bp, 18 predicted proteins | sample 1821851 | NCBI WGS metagenome assembly QMCE01 (sample SAMN09453174, study PRJNA476694) | Termite gut metagenome, whole genome shotgun sequencing project. | isolation source: worker | host: Odontotermes sp. | place: South Africa:Pretoria | collected 2016-01-28
TGACCCGCCGCCCGGACCGGCGCTACGGCGTCGGCCAACCGGATCGGCTGGCCCGGTTGCGGTCCGCCATCGTGGCCCTGTTCGAGTCCGAACCGACGCCGCCGGATCGCACGGTGGCGACGGTCGCAGTGGCCACGAGATCCGAACCAACGCTGGAACTCGAACCACCGCCACCACGCGAACCACTGCCTCCACGCGAACCACTGCCACCACGCGAACCACCGCCACCACGCGGATTGATGCCGCTCACCGGACCGGTATCCACTCCCGACGCCGAAGCCGGATCAGCCGAATCGAGACCGGTCCTGACGCTGAGGGGCCAGTCGATCCAGATCGATTTCGCCCGGGGTGGCCACGTCTTCGAATCGGCTGATTTCCAGGCCACGGCGGGCCACCTGACCTGCATCGTCGGACCGACCGGGGTCGGCAAGTCCAACTTCGTGCGGGCGATGACCCGCGACTCGACCTTCACCATCAAAAAGGGTGTCTTCACCATCGAGGACCACCAGGGCGCGCGACCGTTGCGTACCATCGACTACTGCTACCTGCCGCAGAAGCCCGAGTTCTACGACGAACGCAGTGTGGCCCAGACCATCCGGGACGAGTACACCATCCTCGCCGGCTCAGCTGAACTGGTCGAGCAGGCCTTCCAGATGGCCCGTTTCCCCGACAGCAAACTACCCCGGCGTTACGGTGGAACCAGCGACGGGCGCCAACCGGTCGGCAGATTGTCGGTCGGGGAGCGGGCCCGATTCGCCCTGGGGTTGAAGATCATGCATCCGACGACCAAAGTCTTCGTCATCGACGAGGTCGACTCGCCCCTCGACGCCGCCACCCGGGCCGACGTGGTCGAATCCCTGCGTGACCTGGCCCGCGACCACATCGTGTTGCTGGTGACCCACGCCAGTGACTTCCGCTCGGAAGACCGCATCGTGCCCGTCGCGCCCCTACCCGAGGCGCAGCGCACGGACAAGACCCGGTCGGTGGCCACCTTGTTGGAACCAGTGGCCTACCGCAACCTCTTCAACACCTATCCCAGCGGCGACCAGAGCCTGGACCGTCACCATCGCTACGAGGCTTTCCAGCAGTGGCTGATCAGCGGGGCGGTCACCCATGGCTAGAGCGCGACGGTTGTGGTCACTGACCCGGCGGGAGTTCGAGCGCCTGCGCTGGCGAGGCAACCTGATCATGCCGCTCTGTTTCGGGGTGGGAGCGGCTGTGTCGGGCACCGTCTTCCTACGTGACAAGGAGTTCGCCGACCCGCAGGCGCTGACCGACTCGCTGTCCTCGCTCAACATGCTGATCATGTTGATCGGCTTCGGGGCCGTCTCCTTGACCATGGTGGCGGTGGCCTCCGACATGAAGAAGATCCGGGACGAGTATCAGAACGACGCCATCCCGTCGTCCTGGCAGGTCTTGGCCCGCTTCTTCTCCCGCTTGCCGGCCATCGCCCTGATCGGCCTGATCGCCGGGATCGGCTACTGGTGGGGCACCAAGAACGATGACACCGACTCCTTGACCATGCTGGGCCAATACATCATGATCTTCATCGACTACGGCATCTCGTGTTGCGCCTTGGGGGTGCTGGTGTCGGTGGCCACCCAGTCGGTCGTCTCGGTGGTCTACGTCGTGGTCGGCGTCCTGGTGGCCCTGGCGATCGCCTCGGAGGTGCCGGTCAGGACCAGCGGCACCGCCTTCGGCTGGTTGTCGTACGTCCTGCCCTCCGGCTACACCGGCGGCTACCTGGGCTCCCTGACCGAGGTGGCCGCCATCCTGGAGAGCCGGAACGACGTCTCAGCCCGCAACCGGCTCTGGGACGGCGGCGACTGGCAGGTCGTCGACCTACTAGGCAACCTTGGTTTGGCCGCGGCCTACCTGGTCGCGGCTTGGGGGATCCTGAAGTTCCGCCTGACCCGCCCGGCCCGTGTTTGACAGCGCACTGGCTAGACTATGACCATGTCCGAGCAACTCGTCGTCGGCTTCAACCCGATGCCAGCCACCAACAAGGTGGCCTATTGCAGCCGTCAGATCCGCTCGCGGCTGATCTGGTTGCTGGTGTCGATCGTCATCTGCTTCTGGATCTGGTTGTGGCAACGCCAATCCCTCGACGCGGCCCAGACGGCCTGGCTGTTCGGCATCGGCATCGCCTATTCCCTGATCTGGTTGGGCATCGCCTATCTCAACTGGCGCCGGGCCAAAGCCGCCCTGGCTCAGATCGCCCCCGGGGTGGCCATGACCGTCTCCCGGGCTGGCATCTGGTTGCAGGGGACGGGCATGGCCTGGCCCGAGATCGCCCGGGTCGGCATCAAACGGGGCCGTTTCGGCGGCTCGCCGGCCCTGGAGGTCCAACACAACCAGGGGGCGGTGGCCAGCGTCTCCCTGGCGGTGCTCGACACCATGCCCGGGTCGATCGACGCCGCCGTGCGCTCGTACTCCGCCGGGACCCAGAAGATCGACACCTCGAAGCTGGGGCACTGATCGGGCCCACCATCCGACGTGGCAACAATCCGTGAGATGCGCGTGGGCGTTGGGCGGAAGCCCTAAACTGTTTCTAGGTCTACCGACCGGGTTCATTCACATTCAGGAGATAACATGCCCATTGCAAACCCCGAGGTTTATGCAGAAATGATCAAGCGGGCCAAGGATGGTTCCTACGCCTATCCCGCCATCAACGTCACGTCGTCGCAGACACTCAACGCCGCCCTGGCGGGTTTCGCTGAGGCGGGTTCCGACGGCATCGTCCAGGTCTCGACCGGTGGGGCCGAGTACGCCTCCGGCCCGACCATCAAGAACATGGTCTCCGGCGCGGTCGGGCTGGCCGAATACGCCCATGTCGTCGCCAAGAACTACCCGGTCAACATCGCCCTGCACACCGACCACTGCCCCAAGGACAAGCTGGAAGGCTTCGTCCGCCCGTTGCTGGCCGTCTCGGCTGAGCGCGTCAAGGCCGGCCTCGACCCGTTGTTCGGCTCCCATATGTGGGACGGCTCGGCCCTCGACGACACCGAGGAGAACCTGAGGATCGCCCAGGAGCTGCTCAAGCTGACGGCCGCCAACCACCAGATCCTCGAGATCGAGATCGGCGCCGTCGGCGGCGAGGAGGACGGCGTGGTCGGCGAGATCAACGAGAAGCTCTACAGCACGGTCGAGATGGGCATGCAGACCGTCGAGGCCCTCGGCCTGGGCGAGCAGGGCCTCTACATCACCGCCCTGACCTTCGGCAACGTCCACGGCGTCTACAAGCCGGGCCACGTCAAGCTGCGCCCCGAGGTCCTGAAAGAGATCCAGGACGCCGTCGGCGCCAAGTACGGCGTCGACAAGCCCTTCTCGCTGGTCTTCCACGGCGGCTCCGGCTCCTCCGCCCAGGAGATCTCCGACGCGGTCGACTACGGCGTCATCAAGATGAACATCGACACCGACACCCAGTACGCCTTCACCCGCCCGGTGGCGGACTTCATGTTCAAGAGCTACGACGGGGTCCTCAAGATCGACGGCGAGGTCGGCAACAAGAAGCAGTACGACCCGCGCGCCTGGGGCAAGGTGGCCGAGGCCGGCCTGAGCGCCCGGGTGGTCGAGGCGGCCAAGCAGCTGCGTTCGGCCGGGACGACCTTCAAGGCCTGACAACCAGCCTCACGAGGGGGAGCAGGTCTGGCCTGCTCCCCCTCGTGGTCTCTTCCCAGCCGGTCGGGTCAACTATGCTGAGGGGGTGACCACCTCCCATGCCCTCGTCCTTCAGGAGCTCAGCCGGCGTTGGCCGGAGAACCGGATCGGGCCCTCCCTGGGCCGGATCGAGGCCCTGATGGACCTCCTGGGCTCACCTCAGCGGTCGGCCCCGATGATCCATCTGACCGGCACCAACGGCAAGGGTTCGACCGCCATCATCATCGACGCCCTGCTGCGGGCCCAGGGGTTGAGGACGGGGCGCTTCGCCTCGCCCCACCTGGCCGATCCCCGTGAGCGCATCAGCATCGACGGCCGGGCCATTTCGGAGGAGGCCTTCGACCGGCTCTGGGACGACGTCGAACCCTACGTCGCCATGGTCGACGCTCAGTTGATCGACGGCATCGCCATGACTGCTTTCGAGGTCCTGACCGGCATGGCCTACGCCTGCTTCGCCGACGCCCCGGTCGACGTCATGGTGGTGGAGGTCGGCATGGGCGGGAGCTGGGACGCCACCAACGTGGCCGACGCCGCCGTGGCGGTCTTCACCCCCATCGGGCTGGACCACATGGACTTCCTGGGCGACACCGTCGAACAGATCGCCACCGAGAAGGCCGGCATCATCAAGGCGGGCAGCCAGGTCGTGGTGGCCGGCCAGGAGCCGTCGGCGGCCCGGGCCATCCTGCGGCGCTGTGCCGAACTGGGGGTGCCTGTCAGCCGGGAGGGGGTCGACTTCGCCCTGCTCGACCGCCAGATGGCCGTCGGCGGCCAGGTCATCCGGCTGGAGTCGGCCGGCGGTCCGGTGGGTGACCTCTACCTGCCCCTCTTCGGTCGGGCGATGGCGAGCAACGCCGTCCTGGCGGTGGCGGCGGTGGAGGCCCTCGACGGCATGCGGGGCCTGGAACCGGCCGTGATCGAGGAGGGTTTCGGCGACGTCGTCGCGCCCGCCCGGACCGAGCGGGTCCATGCTTCGCCGCCGATCGTCATCGACACCTGCCACAACCCGCCGGCGGTGGCGGCGACCCTGGACACGATGGACGAGGCCTTCGCCTTCGCCCCCCAGATCGCCATCTGGGGGATGATGGCCGACAAGCAGATCGACGCCGTCCTGGCCCTGCTGGAGCCGCGGGTCTCCGTGCTGGTCGCCACCCAGGCCACCAGCAGCCGGGCCCTGCCGGCCGAGGAGCTGGGCGAGCGGGCGGTCCAGGTCTTCGGACCCCGGCGGGTGGTCGTCCGCCCCGACCTGCCCGGCGCGATCGACGAGGCGGTCCGTCTGGTCGACGACGCCGGCGTGGGGGCGGGCGTCTTCCTGGGAGGGTCGGTGGCCCTGGCCGGCGAGGCCCGTCTCCTCCTGGCCGACTCCGGCGGAACCGACGGGACCGAGTCCTCTGACGGCTCGGCCGGGATCGGGGCCGCCGACGGGACCGAGGACCTGCCTGACGACGGCCTCGACGCCGCCGGGAAGTCCTAGCGGGGAGGGGAATCGATGCTCTGGGTCGCGGGAGCCTTTTTCCTGCTCTTTCTCGTCCGTGTCCTGATCGACCCCAGGGTCATGCGGGCCGGGGTCTACCTGCTCCTGGGGCTGGCCGTTTTGGGCCTGTGGGTCCTCTTCACGGGCATCGGAGCCAGCCAGCAGCTCGGCGACGGCGCCCCGGGCTGGATCCTGATCGGCTTGCTGGCCCTGGCGGTGGTGGTCGTCTTCGTCCTGACGGTGATGCTGATCCTCAACGGGGTGACCATGCTGCGCCGGGAAGGCCGCCGGCTTGGCAACATGCTCTCCCTGGTGGTCGGGATCCTCTTCGCCGCTGAGATCGTCTGGGCCTGTGTCGCCCTGGCGGCGGGCTCGGCCCTGATGGCGGCCTGGGCCGCGGTGGTGGTCATCCCGACGGCCTACGTCAGTTTCGGCTTCCTGGCCTACGTCATCTACTCGGCCCTCTACCAACTGGGCACCCGCCTGCTCGGCGGGCCGGTCGCCACCGTGGTGGTGTTGGGGTCGGGCCTGATCCGGGGGGAGGTGCCGCCCCTGCTGGCCAGCCGGCTCAACCGGGGCAAGGCCGTCATGCGGCGGTCGGCGGCCCGGGGACAGACCCCGGTCATCGTGGTCTCCGGCGGCAAGGGCTCCGACGAGTCCCGGCCGGAGGCGGCCGCCATGGCCGAGTACCTGGTCATGGCCGGTGTCGAGCCGGAGCGGATCCTGGAGGAGGACCAGTCGCGCACCACCCAGGAGAACATCGCCAACACCGGGGCGCTCCTGGCCGAGCGGGGGATCGGCGGCCGCGTGGCCCTGGTGACCAACAACTTCCACGCCTTCCGGTCGGCTCTGCTGATGCGCCGGCAGAAGATGAGGGGCTACGTCATCGGCGCCCCGACGGCCAGCTACTACTGGCCCTCGGCCTCCATCCGGGAGTTCATCGCCATCATCCGCGACCACCCCTGGTTCACGGTGGTGGTGCTGGGGATCACCTGGTTGCCGGTCCTGATGCTGACCGTCTACCTCACCGTCACCGGGTGAGTCCTCCCGGGGTCGCCGGTGGGATTCCCCCGTCGTTGTCGGCCGGGACCGACTGGTGGCGGAAGGGCGAGCCCTCCGGGGCGTCGCCGGCGCGATCCCCCCGCTTGATCCCGGGTCAGGTCAGGGACTAGGATGGACCGTCGGTGTCTCATGTGGGCCCGGAAGGTCCCCTGGTCCAGGGGAATGATTCGAGACGAGAGTAGGCGAGCAGTGTACGCGATTGTGCGCGGTGGCAGCAGGCAACACAAGGTCACCACGGGTGACGTGCTGGAGATCGACCTGGTGGAGGCCGAAGTCGGTGACACCATCGATCTGCCGGCCCTGCTCCTGGTGGACGGGGAGACGGTCACTTCCGACGCCGCGGCTCTGGCCGACGTCAAGGTGACGGCCGAGGTCCTGAACCAGACCAAGGGCCCCAAGATCAAGATGTGGAAGTTCAAGAACAAGACCGGGTACATCAAGCGTCAGGGCCATCGCCAGCGCTACACCCAGGTGAAGATCACCGGAATCAAGTGAGGTTTGGGATATGGCACACAAAAAGGGAGCGTCCTCGTCCAGGAACGGGCGGGACTCGAAGGCGCAGTTTCTCGGCGTGAAGCGGTACGGCGGCCAGCAGGTCAACGCCGGTGAGATCATCGTGCGTCAGCACGGGACCCATTTCCATCCTGGCGACAACGTCGGACGCGGTGGCGACGACACCCTGTTCGCTCTGACGGCCGGCCAGGTCGAGTTCGGCGAGCGGCGGGGCCGCAAGATCGTTTCGGTCACGGCCTGAGCCGATGATGCGATGGGCCTGACTCCCGGGTGACCGGGCGGTCAGGCGACGGGCGGTCCCAGGGCCGCCCTTTTCCATTTTCTGACCAGAGGAGGCGTCATGGCCATTCCCTCGTTCGTCGACACGGCTCGGCTGCATGTCACCGGGGGCCGGGGGGGCCATGGGTGCGCCTCGATCCACCGTGAGAAGTTCAAACCCCTGGGCGGGCCCGACGGTGGCAACGGCGGCAACGGCGGCTCGGTCATCTTGAGGGTGGACCCCCAGGTCACCACCTTGATCGACTACCATCACCGTCCCCAGCGCCGGGCCTCCAACGGCGAGCCCGGCCGGGGCAACTACCAGGACGGCGCCCGGGGCCATGACGTCGTCTTGACCGTGCCCGAGGGCACCCTGGTGCGCGACGCCGGGACCGGGGAGGTCCTGGCCGACCTGGTGGGGCCTTCGGCCGAGGTCGTCGTCGCCCAGGGCGGGCGCGGCGGGCTGGGCAACGAGGCCCTGGCGACCAAGGCCCGCAAGGCTCCTGGTTTCGCCCTCCTGGGGGAGGACGGCGAGGACCGGGAGGTCACCTTGGAGCTGAAGGTGCTGGCCGACATCGGGCTGGTGGGTTTCCCCAGCGCCGGCAAGTCCTCGCTGGTCGCGGCCGTCTCCAAGGCCCGCCCCGAGATCGCCGACTATCCCTTCACCACCCTGGTGCCCCACCTGGGGGTCGTCCAGGCCGGCGAGGTGACCTTCACTGTGGCCGACGTGCCCGGCCTGATCCCCGGCGCCGCCCAGGGCAAGGGCTTGGGGCTGGACTTCCTGCGCCACATCGAGCGGTGTCAGGCCCTGGTCCATGTGGTCGACTGCGCGACCTACGAACCGGGGCGTGACCCGGTGTCGGACGTGGACGCCATCGAGGCCGAGCTGGTGGCCTACGGCGGTCTGGAGGACCGTCCCCGCCTGGTCGCCCTCAACAAGGTGGACCTGCCGGACGGGGCCGAGCTGGCCGAGATGGTGGCCGGCGAGCTTCGTGGCCGGGGCCTCAAGGTCTTCGAGATCTCGACCGTGACCGGGCAGGGCCTGAAGGAGTTGACCTTCGCCATGGCCGCCCTGGTGGTCGCCCGCCGCCGCGAACAGCCCCTGCCGGCGCCGGTGACGGTGCGGGTGGCGCCCGCCGCGGCCCCGGGGCCGGACTTCACCGTCGTCCGGGAACACGACGACCGGGGCGGCTTCGTCTGGCACGTCCGCGGGGACAAGCCGGAGCGCTGGGTCCGTCAGACCGACTTCCGCAACGCTGAGGCGGTCGGCTACCTGGCCGACCGGCTGAACCGGATCGGCATCGAGGACGAGCTGCTGGCGCTGGGGGCCCAAAGCGGCGACGCGGTGGCGATCGGCGGCGAGGACGCGGTCATCTTCGACTTCGCCCCCCAGATCGACATCGGCGCCGAACTGCTGGCCCGTCGCGGCGAAGACAACCGCCTGACCACCCCCCGGCCGGCGGTGCAACGCCGCCGGGCCCGCGACGAGCAGTATCATGCTGCCAAAGAGGCTGAACAGGCTGTCTCGGCCGCCTTGTCGGGGCTGGACCCGGACGAGGCGGCCGACGAGGAAGGAGACCGCTGATGGCGTCGAAGACCGGCCGGACCGACCAGATGGGTGACAGGATCGTCATGTACGGCGCCGACTGGTGCGTCGACTGCCGCAGCGCCAAGGCCGTCTTGGAGGGCGAACAGGTCGACTTCGACTACGTCGACCTGGTGGCCGACCAGTCGGGGGCGGACCGGGCCGAGGCCATCAGCGGCCAGAAGCACATCCCGGTGCTGGTCTTCCCCGACGGGACCTTCTACGTCGAGCCGGGCAAGGCGGAGCTGGCCTTGAAGATCCGGGCCCTGCGGGCTGAGGGCCGCTTGCTCTAGTGCCCGGCCGGCGGGGGAGGGTCGCGTACAATGGGCCCATGGCAGAAGTGACGGGGACCGAGGCGGGTCTCTTGCATGAGCCGGGCGTCGAGCGGCTGCGTCTGGGGGTGATGGGCGGCACCTTCGACCCGATCCATCACGGGCACCTGGTGGCGGCCTCCGAGGTCGCGGCCCGGTTCGGTCTGCACGAGGTGGTCTTCGTGCCGACCGGGCGGTCCTGGCAGAAGGCGGGCCACCGGGTCTCCTCGGCGGAGGACCGTTATCTGATGACGGTGATCGCCACGGCCTCCAACCCCCAGTTCTCGGTCTCCCGGGTGGACATCGACCGGGGCGGCGACACCTACACCGTCGACACCTTGGCCGATCTGCACAAGCTGCGCGGGCCCGAGGCCGACCTCTTTTTCATCACCGGCGCCGACGGCCTGTCGAACATCCTGACCTGGCGGGGGGCCGACGCCCTGTTCGACCTGGCCAGTTTCGTCGGGGTCTCCCGGCCCGGCTCGCCCCTGAAGATGGAGACCGTCTCCCATCTGCCGAAGGACAAGGTCACCCTGATGGAGGTGCCGGCCCTGGCGATCTCCTCGACGGCCTGCCGCCAGCGGGTCCGGGAGGGGCTGCCCCTGTGGTACCTGGTGCCCGACGGGATCGTCCAGTACATCCAGAAACGGGGGCTCTACCGTGAGACCGAGGAGGAGCGGTGACGGCCAGCGAGGAGGCCCGCGGCGTCGCCCGGGTGGTGGTGAGGGCGGCGTCGGCCAAGCTGGCCCAGGACATCCTCGTCTTGGACGTCTCGGAGAAGCTCGGCATCGCTGACGTCTTCGTCATCGTCTCCGGGTCCAACCCCCGCCAGACGGAGGCCATCGTCGACCAGATCGAACTCGACTGCCTGGCCGCCGGGATCGGCCCGGCCCGCCGGGAGGGCGAGCGGGAGGAGCCCTGGGTCCTGCTCGACCTCTTCGACACCGTGGTCCATGTCCAGCTGCCTGAGGCCCGGGAGATGTACGCCCTCGACCGGCTGTGGAAGGACTGCCCGGTGATCGACACGACCGGGTGGGCCGACCAGCCCGGATCCGGGGACTGACCGATGAGTTGGGAGGAGATCTTCTCGCCGGGGCTGCGCCACTGGAAGGAACACCAGGACCTGGAGGCGGACAAGATCACCGAGGCCCCGGCGCCCGGTCCGGGCCCCGATCAGACCCTGGTGGACCTCGACGAAGGAGTCGTCTGGATCGTCGAGCCGGCCGACGGCTCCGGCGACGAGGAGGCCCCGGCCTGACAGGGCCGCGCCGCCGCCCGCTCGGGCTCGGGACGGTCGACCAGGGGCGTCTCGACGGCCAGCAGGGCTGAGACCGCCGCCTGGTCGAGGTGGGGGATCCGGGCCAGGACCGGCCCCTGGGTGGAGTGGGCGGTGAGACTGGCGATCGACCGGCGGCGGTCCCAGGGCCCGGCCTTGACGCTCAGGGCCTGGATCCGGTGGTGGGGGACGATGACGACCTGACGGGCGAACCAGCCGCCGCGGATGATCAGGGCCTGGGGGGTGTGGGCGTACCCCTGGCGCCGCCAGGCGAAGGGGCTGAAGAGGCGGGCCCGCCTCGGGCTGGTGACGAAGCCTTCATCCGCCCCGGTCCCACGCAGGCCCCGGTCGATCAGGGACCAGATCGCCGGCTCGGTGACTTGGGGCATGACCGCGGCCAGGGCCAGCCGGGCCGTCGCCGGGTCGGCCACGGGGACCAGGAGGCTGCGGTCGTCGCCCGACTGCTGGACCAGGCCGTATCCGGCGACGTTGAGATCGATCCGGCACCAGTCGGGTCCGCGCCACCACCGCCGCTGGCGCAGCCGGACGGCCTGGATCCGCCCGGCCGGAATCGACTGGTTGACCTGGGTGGTCAATCCGTGGGTCAGACGGACCCCGTCACCGGTGGCGTAGCCGGTGAAACCCATCTCGGTGACCAGGTGTTTCCAGACGGCCCGGGCGAAGGCGGCCAGGACCGGCAGGTAGACGACCAGGGACCCCCAGTTGCCGGCCCGGACGGTCAGGACGGTGGGGACCACGCCGGCGGCGGCGATCAGCAGGGTGAGCCAGGGGTCCAGGGTGCGGAAGTAGGACTGGAGGGTCCAGGCGGCGGGCACCCGGAAGAGGGGTCGCTCCCCTGGAGGGACTGGGGCGAGGCCGGGGACGGGCGGGGGACCGTCCAGGCGGGTGCCGGGTCCGGCCAGAGGAGGCAGGACCCCGCCGGTGGGAAGGGACCCGGCCGGATCCTGGGCCGCTGGCGGGGTCGGGGCGCCGTGGGGGTCGACCATCTGCCAGACCTCGGCCAGGGCCTGGCGGCCGGTGACGCCCAGGCCTTCGTGGGGCTGGGCCTCGGGGGAGTTGGGCCGCCGGCTGAGGACGTCCGCTCGCACCCGCTCGGCCTGACGGCCGGTCAGGTAGGCCAAGGAGAGTTGGGAGTCGACGCCGCCGGCGGTCTCCAACCTGAGCTCGGCCAGGCCGAAGAGGCGGGGCACCAGGGGGTGGACGATGTCGATGGCCTCCAACTGGTCGAGCCTGAGGCGGCGGTGCTGGCGGGAGAGGAGGCCCCGGGTCAGCTCCACCGACTGGGAGCCGACCCGGAAGCGGGCCTTGCGCCACCAGGCGAAGTTGTAGACGGCCATGATGAGGAGGACGCCCAGGATGGCGCCGGCGATCCGCCAGAGGCCGGCCAGCCGACCCAGCTCCATCAACTCGTTCAGGTTGTTGCTCGCCAGGTTGACGGCGAGGGCGCCCAGGCCCAGCAGCCCGGCCCAGTTGCGCAGCCAGGGCGTCAGGGGGTGGAGCCGCTGCCAGGGGGCCTCGGCCTCCTCCCCGGCCTGGTCCACTGGGAGGACCGCCGGGCCCGGGGTGTCGGGGGAGGGCTCGCTCATCGGCCGGTCTCCGCTTGGGCGCCGGTGAGCCTGGCCCGGTCGGTCAGGATGTCGCGCAGGCGGGCCGCCTCCTCGGGGGTGACGCCGGTGAGGGTGGCGGTCAGGGTCGGCGAGGCGGTGTTGACCGTCAGACTGGCTAGGCCGAAGGCCCTTTGCAGGGGGCCGACGTTGATGTCGACGTACTGGATGCGGACGTAGGGCACCATGGACAGGTGGCGGAACATGATCCCCTGGCGTTGGAAGAAGTCACGGTCGCGGATGGCGTACTTCATGGCCCGGACCCTCCGGGGGACGAGCAGGGCCCGCCAGCCGAAGAAGAGGGCCACCAGGGCGGTCAGGACGATGTCCCAGGGGTTCGGCCAGATCAGGCAGACGACGATTCCCCCGATCAGCACCGGAGTGGCGCCGATCGCCAGGGAGAGCAGGCGGACGGTGGCCAGCCGGCGGTCGACCGGCTGCCAGACCACGCCGGGGGGATCGAACAGGTCGGACGCCGGGGTCTCACTCATGGCACCATTGTGGCAGAGAGGACAAGCCCCCAGAGGACCCATCCGAGGGGCCACACTAAACTAGTCGGATGGCGAACCGATGGGTGCCCCGACAGTACGGGGCTTGGGCGATGGTGCTGGCCCCCGTGGTCGCAGGCTCTGTGATGGCGGGCTTCCACTGGTGGCACCCCCTCCTGATCGTCGCCTGGGCGGCGGCCTACCTGGCCTTCATGGCCCTGAGGGAGCGGCTGAGCCGGCGCCGGGACAGGCGGGCCTTCCTCCTCCCGCTGGCGGTCTGGTCCCTGGTGGCCCTGCTCATCGCCGTCGGCCTCCTGGTCTGGTGTCCGGCCCTGGCCTGGTGGGCGATCCCCCTGGTGGTGTTGGGCGGGGGCGGGCTGGCCCTGATCGTCGCCGGCCGGGAGCGCACGGTCCTCAACGACGCCCTCCTGATCGCGGCCTCCTGCCTGATGGCGCCGCTGGCCTTGACCGCCTCCGGTCTGGGGCCGCTGGACTGGTCCGGCTTCGTCCAGGCGGTCGCCAGGCCGGGCGCCTGGCTGCTGGCGGCGGTGCTGGCGGGCTACTTCTGGGGCACCATCCTCTACGTCAAAACCATGATCCGTCAGCGGGGCCGGCCGCTCTGGTACGCCGCCTCGGTCGTCTACCACGCCCTGATCGCGGCCGCGGCCTTCCTCCTCAGCCCCTGGCTCGGGCTGGTCGGTCTCCTCCTCCTGGCCCGGGCGGCCATCGTGCCGCGTTGTTTCCCCGGCGCCAGACCGCCCCAGATCGGCGCCGGGGAGATCGTCGCCACGCTGGTCGTGACGGTGGCCGCCTGCTGGACGCTGCCCCTCTAGCCGGTCCGGGGCGGGCCCGAGGCGCTGGACGATCGACCGATGTCCGGGCGATGTGTCAGACTGGCTGTGACGACAAGACGATGAGGACGGGGGAGTGCCGGATGAGCGTGTGGGATGCCCTGGTGGGCCAACCGGGCGCGGTGGCGTCTCTGCGGCGGGCGGTCGCCGGCGGGTCCCACGCCATGACCCACGCCTGGTTGTTCACCGGGCCGCCCGGATCGGGCCGGTCGGTGGCGGCCCGGGCCTTCGCCGCCGCCCTGCAATGCGCCGAGGGCGGCTGCGGGATCTGCCAGTCTTGCACGACGGCCCTGGCGGGGACCCACCCCGACGTGACGGTGGTGCGGACCGAGCAGTTGAGCATCGGGGTCGACGAGGTCCGCGACCTGGTCCGCCGGGCCGCCATGTCGCCGACGCTGGGGCGCTGGCAGGCCTTGATCATCGAGGACGCCGACCGGGTGACCGAGCGGGGCGCCGACGCCTTGTTGAAGGCGATCGAGGAGCCGGCCCCCCGGACGGTCTGGATGCTGTGCGCTCCGACGGCCGACGACGTGGTGGTGACCATCCGCTCCCGCGCCCGTCAGGTCGGCCTGGTCACCCCCAGTGTGGCGGCGGTCGCCCAGCTGCTGGAATCCGAGGGGGTGACCCCCGATCGGGCGGCCTTCGCCGCCGCCGTCTCCCAGGGACACATCGGCCGGGCCCGAGCCCTGGCCACCAGGCCAGAGGTGGCCGAGCTGAGACGGGAGATCCTGGAGATCCCCGGTCAGCTGGGTGGTCTGGGCGACTGCCTGAGACTGGCGGACTGGGCGGTGACGACGGCCCGGGAGTCCGCGGAGGCGGTGACCGCCCCCCTGGATGAGTCGGAACGCCAGAAGCTCTCGCTGGCCCTGGGCGTCGGCGCCGGCCGGGGGGCGCCGCGCGGGGCCGCCGGCCAGCTGAAGGAGCTGGAGGAGCAGCAGGCCCTGCGGGCCAAGCGGTTCGTGCGCGACCGGCTCGATTCGGTCCTGCTGGAGCTGACGGGCTATTACCGGGACGTCCTGGTGGTCCAGACCGGGGCCGGGGCGGCCCTGATGAACAGCGACTGCGACGAGGCCATCCGTCGCAGCGCCGCGTCCTCCTCGCCCGAGGCCACCCTGCGCCGCCTCGACGCCATCGTCGACTGCCGTCAGGCCCTGATGGCCAACGTGGCGCCGCAACTGGCCTTCGAGGCCCTGATGGTCTCCCTGGCCTGAGGGTCCCAGGCCCAGGGGAGGGTCCCAGGCCAAGGGGTCCGGGGCGGGTGGCCGGCCCGGGGCCGCCTGACCGCTCTTTGGCGTGTCGCACCGCCTGCGACAGGCCGTCATGACACGATGTACGTATCGGGAACTGTGTGACCGATCGGACTGTCAACCTGATCCAGATGTTGTCATCACATGGAGGCAATGACCCGGATGCGTCTCGCTTGACGGTGTCGGGCGTCGCACCCTCCCGCCCTGTATCGCAGAACGAAGGGATGGATGATGGGTGACGAGACGCTGGACCGCCAGCCCGAACCTCAAGAGGATGTCCCCCCGACGGGAGATGCCGTTGTCGAACCGCCGACGCCGCCGGTGGTGGATCTGACCGATGAGCGGCCCTGGGCGCCCGCCCCGCCGGTGGTCCCCCTGGTCCCCCCGACCGACGACCCCTTGGCCGCCATCCGTGAGGCCATCGGGCATGGCGCGCCGGTCAATCAGGCGGGTCCGGTCGTGGCCCCCTCCGCAGACCAGGCGGCCGATCCCGCCCGCTTCCTCCCGCCGGCGGCTCCCGGCCCGGTCCTGGCGGAGCCGGCCGCTCCTGAGCCGGCCGCTTCTGAGTCGATCATTCCTGAGCCGGTCGTGCCTGAGCCGGCTACTCCTGAGCCGACCCTCTCCCAGCCGACGGCCCCGCCGACGCCCTGGGTCCCCGAGGGGACGGTCGATCTGACCGAGGCCCCCGCCGTGGTCGTGCCGGTCCCCCCCGCTCTGGGGCCGATGGGGGACCTCTACCGGGTGGATGAGACAATGACAGAGCCTGTTCCTGGAACCGTGGAGGTGGACAAACCCGTGACTCAGCCCAACGAAACCGTCATCATGCCCGTCGAGTCCGTGCTGGGCGACCACCGGGCGGCCCGGGCTCGGGCGCTCGGCGAGGTTGACCGGGGCGCCGACGTGGTGGTGGCCCCCCAACAGTTCGCCCCGCCCTCGGTCTACCGGCCCTGGCCGAGCTTCGTCCTCTTCGTCTTCCGGATCGTCATCGCGGCGATCCTGGGGGTGAGGGCCACCCAGCAGATGCTGAACTTCACCGCCACCAAGGCCCTGTGGGCCGGATCGATCCTGCCCGACCCCGAGGTCGTCGCCATGGTCCAGATCATCGTCGAGTACGTCGTCGCCGTCATGCTCCTGCTCGGTCTGGCCTCCCGGGTGGCCGGGGTGCTCATCGTCGTGCTCCACGTCGTGATCCTGAGTTTCCTGGTCTGGGGGGCGGCCAACCCCTTCACCCGGGGTGTGGTCGGCTTCGCCGGTGAGTATGAGGTGATGATGACGGTCATCGGCCTGCTCTTCGCCGGTGTCGGTGGCGGCGGCGCCGCCGTCGACGGGGCTGTCCACCGGGGCCGTCTGGAGCGCAAGAACGCCAGGATCAACCAGGACGCCACGGTCTGAGCCCGGCGGGTCCGTCGCTGACGCCGGCTGGTGACGGACCCGGGCCGGCCGGTCTGATCGCCCCCTCGGCCACTTCTGTTTCTTCCCGGAGCCTGAGCGACGCCCGCGATGCCTCCCCCCGGTCTGATCTGCCCGCTCTGGTCTCGGCCGGCGTCCTCAGTCAGCGGTCTGGTCCGTGGACCGCTTGGCGGCCCGGCGGTTCTTGTACCACTCCCAGGCCATCGGCAGGACGGAGATGAGGACGATGACGACGCAGGCCAGCTCGAAGTTGTCTTTGATGAAGCCGATGTTGCCCAGGAAGTAGCCGGCCGTGGTCACGATCAGGACCCAGGCGATCCCGCCGATACCGGTGTAACCGATGAAGGTCCGGAATCTCATCTTCGAGATGCCGGCGATCAGGGTGACCAGAGTGCGGACCAGGGGGACGAAGCGGGCCAGGATCAGCGCCCTGGCGCCGTAACGCTCGAAGAAGCCGTGGGTCTTCTCAATGTGCTTCGGGTCGAAGATCTTGCCCGCCAGCCCGGGACGGGGCTTGAAGAGGGGCGGGCCGATCAGGTGGCCGACCCAGTAGCCGGCGACGTTGCCGCCGATGGCCGCGACCAGGAGGACCAGGTAGACGATGACGATGGTCGACCAAAGGCTGCCGCCGTAGACGATGGTGCCCATGGCGGTGAACATGCCGACGGCGAAGAGGAGGGAGTCGCCGGGCAGGATCTGAAAGCCGAACACCCCGGCGGTCTTGAGAAGTTTGCCGCCATCCAGGCTTGCCTGCTCGTGGAATACCACCTTGCATACATCTTCCTTCACGCTTAAGGATACCACCTGCGCGCGGGCGCATATGGCCTTCATCAGGGAAATCGTCATCAGGTTTTGGGTGGCGGCGGGGATATCCCCGTAGCGATCTTCCAGTTCCTCCTGCACGTCCAGCATAGCCGCGTGATCGGTGATCAGCGCAATGCGCTTATACATGGAAAGCCGTTGCACCTCGTTGCGGATGTAGGACTTCTCGATGTGGGCATCCAGCGGCAGGTCCAGTGTGGTATCCACCTCGGGGGGCGCGGTATACGCTCCTCCTTGGGCTTCCCGCACCGCGTAAGCCATCAGTTTGCAATAATATTCATACCCGATATCCGCGATATGCCCGTGCTGGTATGCGCCCAACAGGCTGCCCGCCCCCCGGATTTCCAGATCCCTGAGGGCAATATCCCGCCCTGCGCCAAAGCGCGCGAATTCGGTCAGGGCGCGCAGGCGCTTGTGGGCCACCTCGGATAGGGATTTGTTTCCTTCAAATGTAAAGTAGGCGTACCCCAGCCGGGAAGTGCGCCCCACCCGGCCTCTTAGCTGATAAAGCTGGGAAAGGCCCATCTTATCCGCATCCAGAACAAAGAGCGTGTTGACATTGCCGATATCCAGCCCATTTCCACAATGGTGCTGCAAAGGA
>QMCE01000744.1_pt1 | contig 17179 bp, 11 predicted proteins | sample 1821851 | NCBI WGS metagenome assembly QMCE01 (sample SAMN09453174, study PRJNA476694) | Termite gut metagenome, whole genome shotgun sequencing project. | isolation source: worker | host: Odontotermes sp. | place: South Africa:Pretoria | collected 2016-01-28
AAAGATATGCCTTGAATGCGCTTGGTATCGCCCATTCTGTCTGCCGTGCCTCGGCGTCGGCCCAAAAGAAACCGTCGCCGGGCGGCGGGAAGGGCTCGGCGGCAACACGGTAGCCCGTCATCCGCCATTCCACATGCGTGAAGATATGTTTTGCCCCATCCAGCGGCGTTACCCCGCACACCGTTGCGCCAAGCGCCGCGACAGCGGCCCGCGCTTCGTCCGGGGAGAGACTTCCCGGCAGATTGAGAGGCTCTGGCAGACCGGCCAGCAAGCCCTTTGCCGGGCGGCGGCTGAGAAGGATGCGCCCGCCCGCCTCTACGAGGACAATGGTTCGCGCCTCGATACGGCGCGGCTTTTTTGCGGGAAGAACAGGCAGCACGGTCTGGCGGCCCTCGGCGAAGGCGACGCAGGAGGCCGCCCACGGGCAGCTTTCGCAGAGCGGCGCGCCGTTTGGCAGGCAGACAAGCGCCCCCAGCTCCATCAGCGCCTGATTGAAATCTCCGGGGCGCGACACAGGCTGCATCCGCGCCGCGATCTGGCCCAGCGCCGCCTTTACGCGCACATCGCCCACGCAGGCGTTGCTGCCGAGCAGTCTCGAGAGCACGCGGTAAACGTTGCCGTCGGGCGCGGGGACAGGCACGCCAAACGCCATCGACGCAATGGCCCCCGCTGTGTAAGCGCCGATACCGGGCAGCGCGCGAAGCGCATCAAAATCGCCGGGAAGCACGCCGCCGTGCCGCTCCATCACAATGCGGGCGGCCTTTTGCAGGTTGCGCGCACGGCTGTAATAGCCAAGACCCTCCCACAGCTTAAGCAGCGCATCCTCGCTCGCGCCGGCCAGCGCCGCCACATCGGGCAGCGCCGCCACAAAGCGCGTGTAATACCCGCGCGCCGCCTCCACGCGCGTTTGTTGCAGCATGATCTCGCTCACCCACACATGGTAGGGCGGCGGACGGCGCTCGTCGGTGCCGCGCCACGGCATGGTGCGACGGTTTTGCCCGTACCACTCCAGCAGCTCCCACGCGCGCGCGTCAAGCTCCGCCGGCAGGCCGGCCGGCGCCTCCGCGCACGTGCCGGACGCCCTCTTCACCGTTTTTTCACCGCCAATCGGCAGCTGTAGCATGGTTTCTTTCACTGCGGTACCTCCGGTCAGGGCATCATGGCCGTTTCATTGTAGCTCCGGCTGGAGGTGTTATCAACTGTAACGCGGGTGGTTTTTATGAACGGCTGGAGGTATGAGGAGTAACATATCTGATCAAGCTGCGCATAGAGCGCGCGCGGCATCTTGTCAAAACCACATATCTGCGGGTGAGAGAGGGTACCGTTAGCGGACGCATACAGGTTTCTACTTCGCCCCGACCTTTCGAAGCACTGCCGGCACTGTTTTGAAAAGGATCTTAGCATCCAGCCAAAGAGAAGCGTTATCTACATAATAAAGCTCCAGCGCCATCCGCTGTTGGTATGTAGTATTATTTCTCCCGCTGACCTGCCAATTTCCCGTTAACCCCGGTTTTACACGCAAGAAACGGAACCGATGCGATCCATACTTTTTTAGTTCTTCTTCTACCAGGGGCCGCGGCCCGACAAAGCTCAAATTCCCCTGCAAAATATTCAAAAGCTGTGGCAACTCATCCAGACTGCTTTCCCTCAGAAATCCGCCGATCCGCGTAAGTCGCGGGTCGTTGGAAAGCTTGTAGTTTTCCTCAAACTCCGCTTTCTGCTGCTGCGAAAACGTCTGGATAAGCTTATCCGCATTTGGCGTCATCGTGCGGAATTTATAAAGCCTGAGCAAGGAACCGTTTTGTCCGACTCTTGGATGCACATAAAACACCGACCCCTTGGAATCAAGCCTGATCGCCAGAGCTACAAGCAAAAATACCGGGGAAAGCACAATCAGCCCAAGCAGCGAAAACAAAACATCCGCCGCCCTCTTTACAAAAAGATAGGCGGTTTTGCGTTTATCCGGCACGTGTACATACGGAAGAGTAACAATGTTACCGTTATAATGCGATACGTATCCCCTTGCCTGCTCCATAGTATCTTGCGTTTCTAATAAAGTTTCCTGTGTGGAATGCATGGGTCAAACGGCCCCCTCTACCTACATAATAAGCATTTTGTTCAGTTTTATTAAAGAAAGCATCTCCGGCTGCCTGAGTTTTGCCTGCAGCACCTGATATGCGGATTTGCAGTTTGGCGGGCGCTCTTCCAAATTATGCGCGTCGCTTCCAAAAACAACGGGGAATCCGCCGCGCACCAGCTCCAAAGCCAGCTTTTGTGTTTTTCTTTGGAGTACTGCCTCGTTATTGATTTGCAGGACCGCTTCCCGAATCGACAATACACGCGAAAAATCATCCGCCGAATACCAATATACATACCGGTCGATATGTGCCAGCACTGGAATAAGCCCGAAATGATACGCCAGATTGCAAACTTCGGCCAGCATCCATTCCTTAAACGGCGCGTAAGGGAACTCAACGAGGATATGTTTGCTTCCCGCCAGCGTCAGCGCGCGAATTTGCTCCAACTCACAGATGCCCTGTTCCACGCGAACCTCCGCGCCCAACAGGATATGCGGAAGGTCGCTTGCCGGGTTCAGTGCGCGAAACGTTTTTTCTCTGCGGGCCAGAAAACTCTCCGCCGATTCCCGGTGCGGATAAAAATGCGGTGTGGCAACAATTCGCTCTATCCCCTGCTCTCTCCACACCGCAAGCATACGTAGGGCGGTTTGTGTATCCTCCGGCCCGTCGTCCATTGCGGGCAGAAAGTGGCTGTGGTAATCTGTTAACATTGGAATCACTTCTCGCCGTAGGAAGAATACTTATATTTTCCGTATTTGTATTTGCCGTACCGGCTCATTTTTTCGCTGGTGCCGTTGATGACCAGCCCCAAAATACTCGCGCCGGAAAACTCGATGCTGCCAACCGCTTTGGTCACATCGTCGTAGGTACTTTGCCCTTGCCGCACCACCAGAACAACGCCGGCGGTATTGCCCGTGAACACCATCGCGTCGGTAACGATATTGATGGGCGGCGTATCAATAAAGATACAATCGTAATGATCGTTGAGCATGGCAAGCAAATGCGTCATGCGCTCCGAGCCAAGCAGTTCCGAAGGGTTTGGCGGGGAAGGGCCGGACGTGATGAGGTCAAGATTGGGTTCGATCTCTGTTTTTATCACATCGTTAAGGTCGTTGAACCCCGCGAGGATAGTGGTCAGACCCTTGCTGTTGTTGCTTTTGAATATATGGGCTTGCGTGGGCTTGCGCAAATCGGCGTCAACCAATATGACCTTCGCCCCGGTTTGCGCCATGGTGATGGCAAGATTGGCGCAGGTGGAGGATTTCCCTTCCGACGGCGACGCGCTGGTAATAACAACGACCTTGTTTTTTCCGGCGGCCAGCGCGAACAACAAATTAGTTCGTAGCGTTTTATATGCCTCTGTTATCTGAAAGGGCGTATCCGGAGAGAGCTTTACGTTTTTGTGTTGCGATTTGGTGTCGAGGGGAATTTTCTTCTTGACAATTTTACCTGCCATAACGGGAATATCCCCCTTTATGCTGTGCGCCGAAGTCGGGGATTTCACCCAGAACCGGAATGTTGTAGCGTTTTTTCAGGCCTTCTTCGTCTTTGACAGTATTATCGAGAAAATGCAGCAGCAACACGGCGGCAACCGCCAGTATCAGACCCACCGCCAGACCAATGGCGCTGTTGAGCAAGATCCTTGGCGAGGATTGCTCTCTCGCCGGCTTTGCCGCGCCGATGACCTCCACAGAACCGGCCTTGACTACCCGTATGAGAACATCGGGGGCGATCTCGGTCATGATAGTGCATATCCTGGCGGAAACTTCCGCATTTTTTGTTTCAGCCTCAATTCTTAAAACCTCGGTGTTGTTAACGGAACTCATCGCAAGCATCCCGCGAAGAGCTTGCGTTTGCGCCTGAGGCGCTCCGCCCGGCCACGACAAAGGAACAACTGTCCCGAGCCAATCGGCGGGGTATTCCTCCAACAGCTTTTGCCCGAGCTGTTCGAGCACCTCGTCGTCCTGCAAAATAACAATGTACGTGTTAACAAGCTTCTGCGAGGCGTTGATATCGTTGATGTTAACGGCGCCTATGGTCTGCGATTCGTTTATATTGTTCACATAGAGCGACACGGACGACGTATACTGCGGCGGGATAACATATTTGGATATACAATATGAAAAGGCAAACCCAAAAGCGGAAACGGCAATAATGATCCATAACCGCTTGAGAAGAACGCCAAATAATTCTTTTAGATCCAGCTCTATTGTTTCCTGCATACAATAAAACCCCTTAAATCATTCGCCGAGCAAATCTTCGAGAGAAACCTCAGCCGGCGCGCCGCCGTTTGTTTCTACAGTACCTTCGGGCAGTTCGTCCCCGCTGTCGCCGGGCCGCTGCGGCACCGAGGGCTCCGCCCCGGCAGCGGAGGAAGACTCCGGCAATTCCGGCATAACCGCCGGCTCGGTAACAGACTGCGCTTCGGGCAAAGGTTCCTCCTTCAGAGAACGCAGATATTCTTCCCACCACGGCTGCCGCCATATTACCTGATAGGGCACAATACCGCCGTGATCCATGTAAAGCCGGTACTGATGAAATGTAAGCCCGCCGCCAAAAATAACAACCAACACCGCAAACAGCGCCGCAAATGTTTTGCTGGCGTACCGTTTCACATACGCGGTCGGTTTTTCCGCTTTTGATTTTTCCGCCAGCCGCTGCACAATAATTGCGACGCCCACCGGCGCCAACAATTCAAAATCCATCGAAAGTCTGTCCAGGATCGCGTGTCTGATGCCCATCAATACAAAAAAGAATGTAAAAAACGCGTAATTCACATAGAGGTAATTCCGTTTATCCTCCGCGCGAAGTATTCCCGCGCCAAGAAAAGTAATGAGAAACACCGCGGCAACCACTATGGTGAAAGGCAGTTCAAAGCCGAGCCTCATATAAATGCTGTCGCGATATTTAGAATACCAGTATTGCGTCACAAAATCTACGATCGCATGCGTGTTGAAAAAGATTGCTACCGTAACCGTCGCGTATACCGCCAGCACATATTTGTTGACAGGAATAAGATTGATGAAGAAAAACGGGATCAGCAGCAGCATGGATTGATGGAACAGCGACGCCAGCAACACAATAGAAAAATACCCCAGTATGCCCGGGACCGTTCGTTTCTTAAGTAAAGGGAAGGCATACATGGTAATGGCCGCCGCCATCATCTGCCGCATAAAATTCATCGAGCAATAATACTGCCCCAGCACAATAAAAAGGAAAACGCTGATAAACGGGTTGGGAGAATACAGCCAGTAAAACAGCAGCACAAGCGCCACGGTAACAAGGCTCATTACCACAAACGGCACATGAAAGTTTGGTGTGATACCAAAAATCACACTGAGCATCCATTTGAAGCCGGGTTCCCAACGGGAAAGCGCCGGGTCGATCTTGAACTGCTCGAAGGCCGGCGCATAGATCATACTGTAGTCATGGCCCACATCGTAGCGAATGGCCGACATTCCCGCCAACACCACAAAGGCAATAAGCAGGAAGATACCGTCCTTGAGGCGGCTGCGGTCGCGGGTACACAAAGCCACCCCGCATGCGCTCAGACCAAAGAGCACGACGTAATAAACGGCCAAGCGGTTAAATCTCCTTGCGGCACATGATTTTCAATTAACACGGAACAGCTCAAAATATCCCTTTTCATTACGTATGGAACAGTGTATTCTTCTCTCCGGAGAAAAGAATTTTAGGAAAAAGCACGCGGAGCAACTATTTGGCCACGAGGGGACTGTCGGTGATAATGATATCGCCGCCAACCGGCGTGGAGAAGTACAGATAACCGTTTGCGTCAATCTGATAGGCGGTCGTGAGTCTCGCGTACTGGTTTGTTGTTCTGTCGTAGGCGTAAAAATAGAGTGTTTGGGTATTCAGCCCGGTCAAATCAACCTTTGCCGCCATATCGAGATTCGCACCGTACGCACCGTTCTGCCCAAGGCTGACGGCAACAACATTGTTGTTGAAGTAGGTCTCGAATGTGGTTTCGGCTCTGTCAACGGCGGGGCCATTGACCTGAATCGAGAAGTTGACCGTACCCGACATGGCGGAAGCCGCCGCGGCGTCTACATAGATACGACCGAGCACCGTGCTGCCCGTTCTGGCGTCCATATGAAGCATCAGATTGCCCGCGCCCGCCGTTCCGGCCTGCGTAAAGGCGCTTTGAAGCGCTGTTGCGGGTACCGTGGACGTATTGACCAACGCGGCTGTTGCTTGCCCGCCGGCAACGGTTTGCTGAATGGCCTGCGTGACCGCCGTTGTTACCTGCGTTGCCGAAGCGGGGGCCGGGTTGGTGGCAGTAACCAAGGGTGGCGTATAAGCGCCGCCGCCTCCTCCGCCTCCTCCGCCTCCGCCGCCGCCGCTGTCATCGTCGACGGAGCCTGTGGGGTAATCGCTGGCAGCAAACACAGGTGTGGCAAAACTCAGAGCGAGTACCAGTGCGAGTGCTATGGCTGTTGCTTTACGAATACGTATGATTGTTCCCCTCCTTTTGATGGACTTTGAAAGCGCCGGTAATGAAAAGGAATATTTTGAACCGCTCCGGGTTCCTTGTAAATGCCTTACATATGCCATGTTTGCGTTTTCCGGATGCAAACCGGCATTAGCTGTAACGCTATTATAACACTACTATCCACAATTGTAAACCGTTAATTTCCCCGCGGCAGACTTTGCCTGAGTTATACTTAAAAAATCTTAAAGATTTGTAACATTATCACAGATACTTTTATCAAATTTGCTTTATTCCTGTGGTTAATATGATGTATTGTGCCGGTATCGCCCTGACCGCCGACAAATATAGACGAAAGTATAACAGAAACAGCCGCGATTCCATTTAGGCATTGAAAAACTCTCCAATTTGCGGTATACTTTACGGGGTAATTTTGTCTATATCCGATTTGCCGCCGCAAAAGCATGATGCTAACCGCATTTTTCTATGATTCTATCAATTTCTGAAATTAACGGGAGGTACGCATGAAATCTACTTACAGCAAAAGCGCGCTGATAGAACTGCTGCAAAAAAAGCTCTCCTACAAAATGGGAGTGGGCGATATCAAATCCGCTTCCAATGAGCTGTATTATCAGGCCACGGTGCAGATCATCAACGATATGATGTACGAAAAGCGCAAAAAATTCTGGGCGCATAACCTGTCGGCAGGCAAAAAACAGGTGTATTACCTTAGTATGGAGTTTTTGCTGGGGCGCAGTTTGCGCAACTCGCTTTTTAATCTGGGGCTGGCGGAAGCGATGGAAGCGGCACTGGCCGATATGGGCGTGCGGCTCGAGAGGCTCTACGAGCTGGAGCCGGATGCGGGGCTGGGCAACGGCGGCCTCGGGCGGCTGGCCTCCTGCTACCTCGACGCCGCCGCCAACGAGCAGTACCTTTGCACCGGCTATTGCATCCTTTACGAGTACGGTATCTTCAAGCAATCGATCATCGATGGCTGGCAGTACGAATTGCCCGACGACTGGCTGCCCGGCGGAGAGGTTTGGCTCACGCCCAAATCGGGCTACGAGGTGCCTATCCGCTTTGGCGGCGAGCTCAAAGAATACTGGGAGAACGACAAGCATCTGGTGCAGCACAACGGCTACAGTACCGTACTGGCCGTCCCTTACGATATCCACGTGCCCGGCTTTGGCTCCGACAGCGTCTCGCTGCTGCGGGTGTGGCAGGCCAAAAGCGTGGGCGGCATGGATATGGAATCGTTCGGGCGCGGCGATTTTGCCGGTGCTTTTCAACAGAATTATTACAACGAGGCCATCAGCAAGGTGCTGTATCCCAACGACAACCACGCCGAGGGCAAAAATCTGCGGCTGCGGCAGCAGTACTTTTTATGCGCGGCGTCGGTGGCCGATATTTTCCGGCGGCATATGAGCGTGTACGGCACCTTTGATAATTTTGCCGAAAAAAACGCGATTCATATCAACGACACCCATCCCACGCTGGCTATCCCCGAGCTGATGCGTTTTTTGCTCGACGATTGCGGCTACGGCTGGGAGAAGGCGTGGGGAATCGTCCACGGTACCTTCGCCTACACCAATCATACCGTGATGAAAGAGGCTATGGAGGTTTGGGATGTCGACCTCTTCCGGCCGCTGCTGCCCCGCATCTATTCTATCATTTCGGAGATCGACCGCCGGCACCGCGAGGCCCTTTACAACGCCGGCGTACCGCACCACGACGTGGAGCAGATGGCGATCATTCACGGCAACCGCGTGCGCATGGCCAATCTGGCCGTTGTGGGCAGCCATTGCGTCAACGGTGTGTCGCGGCTCCACTCGCAGATATTGCGCGACGATGTTTTTAATCTCTTTTATCGTATCGAACCGCATAAATTTACCAATGTGACCAACGGTATCTCCAGCCGGCGCTGGCTGATGCAGGCCAACCCGCCGCTGGCGAAGCTTATCGCCGAGGCCATCGGCGGCGGCTTTGTCAGGGATATGACCAATCTGACGAAGCTGCGCAGATTTGAGAACGACGCCGCTTTTCTCGAAAAGCTGGCCGCCACCAAGCGCCTGGGCAAAGAAGCGTTCTGCGCCGATTACCAAAAGCGCACCGGCATTGTTCTCGACCCCGCCTCGATATTCGATGTACAGGTGAAGCGGCTGCACGAATATAAGCGGCAGCAGCTCAACGCGCTGGATATTCTTGCCACCTACCAGTATTTGCGGGAAAACCCGAACGCCGACTTTGTGCCGCGCACTTACCTGTTCGGGGCAAAGGCCGCGCCGGGTTACTTCATGGCCAAGCAGATCATCAAATTCATTTGCGCGCTCTCCGAAAAAATAGAGAAGGATCCCGTTATCCGCGAGAAGATGCGCGTTGTATTTGTGGAAGATTACAACGTGACGCGCATGGAGATGATTTTGCCCGCCAGCGAAATCTCCGAGCAGATTTCGCTGGCCGGCACCGAGGCGTCCGGAACCGGCAACATGAAGCTGATGCTCAACGGTGCCATCACGCTGGGCACTCTTGACGGCGCCAACGTGGAGATCCATGAGGTGGTGGGCGACGATAACATCATCATCTTCGGTATGACGTCCTCCGAAGTGGAGCGGCTGCGGGCGCAGGGCTACAACCCCGGCGAGATCTATTCCCGCAATGCTGTTGTCCGCCACGCGGTGGACGCATTGCTCAAGGATTTTGGCGACGATACCTTCCCCAACCTCAACGACATGCTCAAAAAGAGCGACTATTACATGACGCTGGCCGATTTCGACAGCTACCGCGAGGCGCGCGAGCGCTCGGCGCAGCTCTACCGTGACCAAAGGCTGTGGCAGAAAATGGCGCTGCGCAATATTGCCGAGAGCGGTGTGTTCTGCGCCGACCGCTCGATGAACGAATACGCCGAGAATATCTGGGGCCTCAAGCGTTGAGCGCCTTTTACTTCGACAGCCGCAACCCCGACTGTAAAACCCCCTTCGGCGCTGTAAAAACGGGAGAGACGGTCGTTTTTTCGCTGCATGTGCCCAAGGATATGGCGGTGGCCGAGTGCTCGTTGGCGTTGTTGGCGGCCGGCGAAACGCCTGCCGTTTCACCCTGCGCGCTGCCCATGTCCTTTGCGGGAGGAACCTACCGCAGCAATGTGTACCAGTGCGCCTATGCCTGCGACGAGCCGCTGGTATGGTTCTATCACTTCGAGGTGGCGGCGGGAGGCGTGCGCTATACCGTTACCCGCGGCGAAAACGGCGCGGCGTCTACAGCGGGCGGCGACAGCTGGCAGCTCACGGTGTACGACGCCGCCATGAAGCTTCCCGCCGTTTTGCGCGAGGGTGTGATGTATCAAATTTTCCCCGACCGTTTTTACGCGTCGGGCAAAGCAAAAAACGATATCCCCGCCGACCGGCGCCTGCGCGCCGACTGGGGCGGTCAGCCCGAATGGCGGCCCAACGAGCTGGGCAAGGTGCTCAATAACGATTATTTTGGCGGAGATCTGGCGGGGATCGAGCAAAAGCTCGATTACCTTGCGAGCCTCGGCGTTACCTGCCTTTACCTCAACCCCATCTTTGAGGCGCATTCAAATCACCGTTACGATACCGCCGATTACACAAAAATCGACCCGCTGCTGGGCGACGAAGACGATTTCCGCAGCCTGTGCAAGGCGGCAAAAAAGCGCGGCATCGCCGTTATTCTCGACGGCGTCTTTTCGCACACGGGGGCGGATAGCGTCTACTTCAACCGGCAGCGGCGCTACGGAGACGGCGGGGCCTGCCACGACTCCGGCAGCCCCTACCGCCGGTGGTATCGCTTCGGCTCGCAGCATCCCGAGGGTTACGAATGCTGGTGGGGCTTCCCGACGCTGCCCAATGTCGAGGAGACCGACCCCTCGTATCTTGAATTCATCGCCGGTAAAAAAGGAGTGGCCCGCAAATGGCTGGGCCTTGGCGCTTCGGGTTTTCGTCTCGATGTGGCCGACGAACTGCCCGACCTCTTCCTCGATACCTTTTACCGCGCGGTCAAGGCGCACAGCCGCGACTGCGCCGTCATTGGCGAGGTATGGGAGGATGCCTCCAGCAAAGTGAGCTACGGCCAGAGCCGCCGCTACCTTCTGGGCGGCCAGATGGACAGTGTCATGAACTATCCCTTTAAGGACGCGCTGCTCCACTACATGCGCTACGGCGGCGGGCAGGCGTTTATGGATACGGTGATGAGCATTCTCGAAAACTATCCGCCGCCCGTTATCTCCGTGTTGATGAATAGTCTTTCCACGCACGACACCATGCGTGCCGTTACGGCGCTGGGCGGCGATGTGTTGGGCGAGCACGACCGCCGCTGGCAAAGCGAGCGCCAGCGGCTGCCCGAGCACCAGTACTGGCGGGGGAGACACCTCTTCGCGCTGGCCAGTATGCTACAGTACGGTCTGCCCGGCATCCCATGCCTCTATTACGGCGACGAGGCCGGCATGTGCGGCTACAAGGACCCCTTCAACCGCCTGTGTTACCCGTGGGGCGGCGAAGATACCGGTCTCATCGATTATCTGCGCACGCTTGGCGCCGTCAGGACTGTATATCCCATCTTCGCCGAGGCCGATTTCCAACCGCTGTGCTTTTCTGATGAACTGTGTGTTTTCACGCGGCAAAAGGGGGAAATAACCATCCTCTTTGCCGTCAACCGTTCCCACGGGCCGCAATTGCTGCCCCTGCCTCCCGGCTTTGCGCAGGCAAAGCAACTGGCTGTCTACGGCGGGTACGACGGCCGGTTGCTGGCGGAGTTGAGCGGCGTTGTTCTTGCGGGGGAGCGAAAATAAGAACAGCTATATTGACAATGCTTATGCAATACGCTATAATGGCTTAGCACTGCGGCGGCATAGCTCAGTTGGCTAGAGCATTCGGTTCATACCCGGAGTGTCACTGGTTCAAATCCAGTTGCCGCTACCATAAGTGAGAAGGCGGTTATCTGCCTGCCTTCTCACTTCTTTATGGCCCGTTGGTCAAGCGGTTAAGACACCGCCCTTTCACGGCGGTAACACGGGTTCGATTCCCGTACGGGTCACCAGACGGCTGAATAGAAAAAACCGCGTAGTTATCGTAAAAACTGCGCGGTTTTTGTTTTTGGTTTTCGTATCCCAGCAGGCGTTTTCGGCCGTCTTTTGGGGTATTCCATGCTAAAATAACAGTGCGATTCTTTGGCTTGTGTGATGCTATTCTGCAATTAAAAGACAAGCACCTTTGCACCGAGTCGGTGCAGATAAGCAGGCGGGAGCGGGCATTGGCCCTGCCAATGCCCGCTCCCGCCCAAGTTTTATCGCGCCGCCCCGGCGCAAAAGCGCAACCATAAGTGACAGGCGAATTTTAATCGGAGAGTGGCGCGGCCACATTTTCCTGCTAATCACTGTTGCGAGCTTTGGTTATCATTACTAGATCACTTGCCTGCATGATGATTGTTGCGGCCGTGACAGCCTCCGTTTCGCCGCAGAAAAGCCGGTTGGGGCTTACATTTTGGCGAAATATGTGGTACAATGTGGAAAACCGGAAAAGGAGTTGTTGAAATGCAATATGTAGTTTTGCAGGTGGTATTAAAGGAGAAGTTTATGAGCACAGGCTCCGGAAACCTCTCCGAGTTGGAAAACGTAATAAACGCGCAAGCTGAGAAGGGTTACCGCTTACATACCATCTCAACAACGTCGGGCGGCAGCAAAGGAATGCTGGGTGGCGACAGGATACAAGCGACAATGGTTTTCGAAAAGCTATAGCGTTCTGCCCGCTCCGGCCGCCCGGCCGGAGCGGTTCTTTTGTGGTGCGGTATTAAAAATCGGCGCAAAGGCTGTAAAAATCCACATAATACCAAAACGTCCGCAATAGTTTTGGCTTTTTTTGCGCCGGTTATGCGGGCAGGCGTTACATTTCACAAACTGTTCACTCTTTTGTATAATCGCAAAGGTTCGGGCAACAATAGCCTTGCATGAAGCCGCGCGCGTTGGCTCTTTGGATTTAGCTGATAGCAAAGCCATAATTTGGTTATCCTGGCTTATCGCGAACGCTGCCGTGTGTTTTATTCTCCGCCGTTTCGCGCCGCAGTGCGGGCGGCAATACCTCAAAAAAGGAGTGAACCCGAATGCTTGATAAAATTGCGCTTGTGCTCGTAATCATCGGTGCCATTAACTGGGGGCTGGTGGGCCTCTTCCAGTTTGACGCGGTTTCGTGGGTCTTCGGCGGCACCGGCGCCGTGCTTAGCCGCCTGGTATATACCCTGGTGGCACTGGCCGGCGTATGGGCCATCTCGTTGCTCTTCCGCGACAACGAGCGGGAGCATATCCGCGACTGATCACCGGTTGGCCAAAAGCCGGCGGAACGGGAACGAAGAACCCGAAGTGATTGGCTGACTGCAAGAACAGCTTCCCGGCCCCTTGCGCTTGCCGCGCAAATGCGCTATAATGTACCGGCGAGCAAGCAAGGAAGCGGCCGAGGGGCAACTCTTGGAGGAAAGTCCGGGCTCCACAGGGCGGGATAGCTGCTAACGGCAGCCGAGGGCGACCTCAGGGACAGTGCAACAGAAAATTACCGCCAACCCGAACGGTTGGTAAGGATGAAAAGGCGAGGTAAGAGCTCACCGGGGCGCGGGCGACCGCGCCGCCGTGTAAACCCTATCCGGAGCAACACCGACAGAAAGCAATGCGGCGGCCCGTCGCGCTTTCGCAGGGTGGCTTGACGAAACGTGGCAACATGTTTTTCGCAGATAGATCGTTTCCCAATACAGAACCCGGCTTATATGCTTGGTCGCAGGGCGGCTCCCTCAAAGGGAGCCGTTTCTCTTTCGGAAAATTCGAGTATGTTCCATAAAATCCCATTATTGCTCCGGTTTGTGTTTCTAAACTATTAAAATTCAAGCGAATTCAATTTTTCTCTTTTCTATCATCGCAAAGAGTAGTATAATGAGGGAAGAAAATCTTTATCTTCCACCGCGCCAGTTTTTTCTAAGGAGTAAGTTCTCCGTATGAAACCCGAAGAATATAAGATTCTTATTGTGGACGATTCCGTCATGAATCTGGAGGTCCTCTCCCGCATTCTGCGTCCCGGGGCGGACGGTGGAGGCGCGGGGAACAATTACCGCGTTCTGATCGCCAAATCGGGGGCCGCAGCGCTGGAAAAGGCGACGAGCGAAAAGCCGGACCTCATCCTGATGGATATTATCATGCCCGGCATGAACGGCTTCGACGTCCTGCACGAGCTCAAACAATCGGATATCACCCGCCATATCCCGGTGATCATCATCACGGGGCTGGACGGTGTGGCGGATGAGGAAAGAGGCTTCGAGCTGGGCGCTGTCGATTATATCACAAAACCGTTTCACACCTCGCTGGTGCGCGCGCGGGTGATGACGCATCTGCGTATTGTAGAGCAAATGCGTATCATTGAGCGGCTTTCTCTCACCGATACGCTCACCGGCCTGCCCAACCGCCGCAATTTCGACAACCGCCTTTCGGTTGAGTGGGGCCGCGCTATCCGCGAAGGCGTGGCGCTTAGTATGCTGATGATCGATATCGACCATTTTAAGCGTTATAACGATACCTACGGGCACCAGCGCGGCGATATCGTGCTGGGTGTTGTGGCCGGTGCTATCCAAAGCCACCTCAAGCGCGCGGCCGACCTTGCGGCCAGGTGGGGCGGCGAGGAGTTTGCCGTTATCCTTCCCGATACTAACGCGGAGGGCGCACAGCGCGTGGCCGAGCAGATCCGCAGAGGCATTGAGTCGTCTCCGCTGGGCGTTACTGTCAGTGTCGGCGGCGCGACCATGATTCCGGCCATCGAAAACGACGCCGACGAGTTGCTCCGGCAAGCCGACGCCGCCCTGTACGACGCGAAGGAATCCGGCAGAAACCGGGTGGAAATGAGGATTTAGCAACAAAGAGGATTTGACGTTATGAAGATTAGGAGCTTAGTGGCAGTTTCGGCGGTTCTCTTTGCGGCGGCGCTTACAGCGCTCACCGCCTCTTATCTCAATATGATCGAAAGCGGCGAGCGGCAAATTGCCATCGAGGGCGGGCGCGTGCATTCATCGCTGTTGGCCGAGAAGCTGGGCGACAACTCGACCGAGCTGACAGCGGCGGCGCGGCGGTATGTCGTCACGGGCGATTTAAGCGCCGTTGAGGAATACGAACATCTGCAGGCGATACGGAACGGTTATGCGCCGCACAGTGGCGCCAGCGCGCTTGCCGCCAGGCAGCAGATATCGTTTCACGCGCTCATGGAACAGGGCGACTACACCAACGAGGAAGAGGCGCTGTTCTTAAAAGCGCTTGAACTGTGCGACGAGCTCTCGGATATCGAGATGTCGGCGATCAATGTCATACGCTATGCCATGTCGGGCAGCAATACCCGCGTAGTGCCCGGGCGGGAGCGGGGCATCGAGCTTATTTTCAGCGAAAGTCACATACAAACCTCGGCGAACATTACGGATGCTCTCGCCTCCTTCCGCGACCAAACCTCGCGGCGGCTTGCCAACGAAGCCGCCGAGGCGGCAGCGCAGCGCACCGCCGCCGGCACGGTAGTGTGGATGGCGTTCGCCATTGTGTTTGTGCTGTTTTGCGGCTTTGTCACCACAGTGCTTCGTATGGTGATAGAGCCGCTGCGCGCTTGTCAGGATTTTGCCGGCCAGCTGGAGCGCGGCAACCTCGACAGCGAGCTTAAGCACCACAGCAACAACGAGATCGGCCTGCTGGCCGATTCGCTGCGCAAAATGGCCGATGCTTTGCGCGAGCGCATTACACTGCTCGTGCAACAGCAGCAGTTCGGGGCGGTGGCTGCCATTGCCGACGCGGGCATTACTGTGCTGAACGAACACTTCATCGTCACCGATTGGAACACCGGCGCGCAAAACCTGTTGGGCTACACTGCCGAGGATGTTATGGGGCAGGCGCCGTATTTCTTCACTGCGCCCGAAGCGTACGGCATTGTTGAGGAAACACTGAGCCGGGTGGCCGGCGGCGAGCACCTTGCGCATATGGAAGTCAAGCGGCGGCATAAAGACGGCAGCGACGTATTCTGTTCGTGCTCCTGGACACCGATCTTCGGCGATAAGGGCAGCTTTGCCGGCGCGGTCATGGTGTTTCACGATGTTTCCGACCGTAAGCGCGCCGAACAGGCGCGGGAGGAAGCGCTGGTTGCCGCGCAGGAGGCGTCGCAGGCCAAATCGATGTTCCTGGCCAGCATGAGCCACGAGATCCGCACGCCGCTCAACGGCATTATCGGCTTCGCCGAGCTGGGGCTGGAAGACGACGCGCTTTCGGCCACAGAAAAAAAATACCTCTCCGATATCAAAACCAGCGCCGACGGGCTGCTTGAAATTATCAACAACATCCTCGACATCTCAAAGATCGAGGCAGGGAAGATGGAGCTCAGCCACGAGCCCTTCGATCTCAACGATGTACTGCGCGCCTGCAAATCCATCATTGAGCCAAAAGCGCTGGAAAAATCGGTCTCTGTCTTCTTCTATTCGGAAGCGATGCCCCGGCGGCGGCTGGTGGGCGATTCTGTCAAGCTGCGGCAGATACTGCTCAACCTTATGTCCAACGCCGTCAAGTTTACCAACCACGGCATGATAAAGGTAACCACCACCGTTAAGGAGCAGGAGGGCGATAACGTCGTCGTCCGCTTCGAGGTGCGCGATAGCGGCATCGGCATGTCGGCAGAACAGCTCGGGCGCATCTTCGAGCCCTTTGTGCAGGTATCCACCGGCACCACGCGCCGGTACGAGGGCACCGGGCTTGGCCTTTCGCTCTCTATGCAATTTGTCGAGGCCATGGGAGGCACCCTGCAGGCCGAAAGCTCGCCGGGGCTGGGCAGCAAGTTTTTCTTTACGCTGCACTTCGAAACCGTGGCAATCGACAGCGACGGCCAGCGCGGCGCGCCCCCCGTTGTGCTGGCGCGCCCCACCCTGCGCGGCGAAGTGCTGGTTTGCGAGGATAACCGCACCAATCAGGAGGTTATCAGCAATCACCTTGCCCGCGTGGGGCTGAATGTCACGCTGGCCCCCAACGGCAAGGAGGGGGTCGAGGCGGCCAAGCTTCGCATGGAGGAGGGCAGCCCCTTCGACCTTATCCTCATGGATATCTACATGCCGGTGATGGACGGTCTGGAGGCCACCAAGCAACTGGCCGAGCTGGGCAACCAGACGCCCATCGTGGCCGTAACCGCCAACGCCGTGGATACCGACCTCGCCAAGTATATCGCCGCCGGCATGTCCGATTATGTCAGCAAGCCCTTTACAACGCAGGAACTGTGGGCCTGTCTGCTGCGGTATCTGCCGTCGGTCGAGGGCCAGCCCGCGCCGGCAAAGAAGGCCCCCGAAGCCGCCGCGCCGGTCGCCGGCACCGCCGTTACCCCCGCCGCCCGGCCGGATGCCGCCATCCTCGACACGGCGGCGGGCCTCGCGAGCGCGCTGGACGACGAAGCCCTTTACGAGAAGATTTGCCGAGGCTTTGCCGAGGATTTTCAAGACGCCCACGCCGACATGCGCGAGATGCACGAAGGCGGCGATATGGTGCGGCTGCACCGCACGGCCCACTCGATGAAAAGCTCGGCGCGTACCATCGGCGCCGCCCCGCTGGCCGAAGTTGCCCGGCAAATAGAAGAAGCGGTATCGGGCGGCGATACAATAGGGC
>QMCE01000745.1_pt1 | contig 17176 bp, 15 predicted proteins | sample 1821851 | NCBI WGS metagenome assembly QMCE01 (sample SAMN09453174, study PRJNA476694) | Termite gut metagenome, whole genome shotgun sequencing project. | isolation source: worker | host: Odontotermes sp. | place: South Africa:Pretoria | collected 2016-01-28
GCTTTGACCGAGGCAAATACCAAGATTAAGGAATTTTTGGACGTGCCCATCGCTGCGACCGGCGGAAACGTTTGCCGGATCGTCTGGAGGACCTGCGACGCCGGAGCGTGTTTGAGCTTGATCGTTTTCAGCGTGTTGTTCGCCTCGGCGACCGGTCGGTCGAGCGTTTCGAACAGGTCTTTCATCGTATCGAACGCTTTCCCCCAGCCTATCAGGAGAATCGCGTTCGGGTTGACGAGCGGAACGATTTCGACCGCTCCCTGTTTGGTCCGAAAGACCGGGGCGAGCACGGAGGCGATCACCCAGCGGAGCGAAACGCAATCGACGTGCTTGAGGTAATAAATTTCGATTTTCGGTTCCGCGATTTTGCTCAATTCCTCGATCCGGCGGATCATATCCTCGAATCGGGCGACTTCCGCGCCGGTCGCGTCGATCACGATCACGTCGAGATCGGGAATGACCTGGAACTGGAAATCGGGGACGACTTCCATTCCGCCCGACCGTTCGGCATCGGGATCGAAAAGAGGCCCATCCCTGAAAGTACCATCCCGGAAAGTACCGTCCCCGAAATCGCCGTCCTGCATCGTAAAAGCGACGGGCCGGATTCCGGGTTCGTTCGTGGTCGGCCCCCCGGTTTTCAATGGGTCTGTTTTCAATGGTTCTGTTTTCCGTGATTCCGTTCTTTGGGCTTCCGTTTTTCGTGCGATATTCGCTTCGAAAATGCGGCCGATCATCTCCGCGTCCGTGTTGCGCACCGTGATGAAACGTCGCGCACGCCCCTTGGGCGGTTCAGGCCGGTCGATCTCTCGAAGCAGCGTCACCAATTGGGCGGCGATCTCCCGGTCTCCCTGGATATCGACGGGAGCCGACGATTGAGCCGCCGATTGAGTCACTGGGTGAGCCGCATCGAACACGATCCGGGCCGTTCGACCGGTTTCCCTGGGATGAACGTAAAGATAGCCTCCTTTCTTTTCGGTCGGTTTCAACCGTTCCGCCAGCAGCCGGACCAGCGTTTGTTCCGCTTGGGCGAGTGAAACCGTTTTCGGGACAAACGCCTTCGGCGACCGGTCGGGCACATGCGCGGCGGCGTTGGCGGCGGCGTCGGCGGACGTCTTGGCGGAAACGCTCGTGGACGCCCGGCCTTCTTTCCCGGGAGCCGGTAGCGATGTTTTTCCGCGCACGATTCGAATGACGGTTCCTTCCTCCTCCAACGTATCCGCCGGCGGGAGCAAATCGCCGTTCTGTTGCAATAAGGAACGAATGTTCGCGTGGATCGAATCGGGGGCGAGAACGCAGAGCCGGAACACCCCGGTTTTCAATTCTTTTTTGACGGCGATACAAACATCGGCCCGTGAACCGTACAGGTCGCGCAATCGGCTTTCCAGGGAAACGATTCGTTCTCCGCGGCAACGATAAACGACCGGGGTACCCGGCTCCGCAACGTCGGGAATCCCGATCGGCGATTGTCTCGGGATTGCCGGAACGATCTTTTCCCGACCGTCCCGTTCCGTTTGAACGAACCGATTTCCGTGATTCGCGCCGTGATTTACGCCGTGGTTTACATCATGGTTTGCTTCGTGGTTTGCATCGTAGGCAAGCAGGGTTCGGCCTGTTTCGACCGGGGCCGATTGCACCGATAGCGGTACCATCGACGGGGAATCCGCGGCGCGCACCGCCATCGGGTTGGTCGCAAGCGAGGGACGCGACGGCGTCGGGCCGCTCATAGAGCTATCGGGCGTCGGGCCGCCCGGTGGACGTGTGCCGGCGGAACCCGGTGGCAGGAGGCCGACGGTGATTTTCCCCTCATTCGCATCGATTGCGGGCAAAACGGCGTCTATCGTCGACAACGCCTTGGGTGGTCCCTGTACAAGCAGTTCCCCGCGGGGGAGATCGGTGAGAATGATCGTTTGTTTCTCCAATTCCGCATCCAACACGGCGCGCAACTGGGCTTCCGCGAAATCGGGCCCGATCGTTTTGAGACGATAGGTTTTCGTAAAAATCGGCGACGCCTGGCCACCCGGTATTTGTGCGCCCTGTACCTGCGCGCCCTGTACCTGCGCGCAAAGCGATCCCGTTGAACAGAATGCCAACAGGAAAATCAGATGAACCGAATAACGTTGCATGGCGAACGTACCGTGGAAAACCGGGAACGGCGGACCAGGCGGAAAAACGATCCGTCTTTATTGATCTTCAGGCTGTTTGAAAGGCGTTTTGAAGATATGGAATCACGGGGCGAGCGCGGATCAATCCTTTTCCGCGGGAATCGTAAGAAGAAACACCTTTCCCATCAAGGGCAATTCGGCAAAATGCTTGAATTTTCACGAAAATTGTAATATACTGCGAACGGCGTCGGGCGGCACGTTGTGGGAAGGGGGTTGTGCTCCGGTCCCAGCGTCGCTCCGCGTTTCCGGCGTCCATACGCTTTGTTTCCGGGTTGCGCGTCGGGCATTTTCCGCACGTTTTCCTTTCTTCCTTTCCCTATTATTCCCATGCAATACAGACGATTCGGCGCCAACGGCACCATGGTATCCGCTCTTGGTTTCGGTTGTATGCGTTTCCCGACGACCAATGGAAAACCCGACGGCAAGGTTGATCGTCCCGAGGCGGTCCGGATGCTGCGGCACGCGATCGACGCCGGGGTCAATTACCTCGACACCGCAAAGGTTTACCACGGCGGGACAAGTGAAAAAGTGGTCGGGACCGCCCTGAAAAACGGATATCGTTCGAAAGTGATGGTGGCGACCAAACTTCCCCTTTGGAATGTCCGGTCTCTCCGGGACGCCGATCGGATTCTCGATGAACAGCTTACCGATCTCGGGACCGAATGCGTCGATTATTACCTGTTCCACAATCTCCAGGCCCATTCGTGGCAGAATTGCCGGAAATTGAAGTTGCCCGAGTGGGCGCTCCGGAAAAAAAAGCAAGGGAAGATCGCCCACCTCGGTTTTTCGTTCCACGATTCCCACGCCGTTTTCCTCGATATTCTCAACGGCTTCGATTCCTGGGAATTTTGCCAAATCCAGTATAACTATGTCAACGAAACCGTCCAAGCCGGGACCCGGGGCCTCCATGACGCGGCCTCGAAAGGGCTCCATGTCATCGTCATGGAACCCCTGCTCGGCGGCGTTTTGGCGAATCCGCCGGGCGAGATGGGGCGGTTATGCAAGAAAAACAAATGGAATCCGGTCGATCTCGCATTCCGCTGGCTCTGGGACAAGCCGGAAGTTTCCCTGGCCTTGAGCGGCATGTCGAGCATGAAACAAGTCGAAGCGAATCTCGAAATCGCCGACCGTGGAAAACAGGGCGGCTTGGGCGAAAAAGAGAAAAAGGCGATCGACGAACTTCAGGCCGCTTACAAGAAAGCCTTGCCAATCCGGTGCACGAAATGCGGTTATTGCCTTCCTTGCCCGGCCGGTGTTGATATCCCGACCGCCTTCGAAATGTACAACAATATGACGGCCTTGCCGGAAAACGCTTTCCTGAATAAAACCCTTTATTCGTCACTTCCCCCCGACCGACAGGCGAGCGCTTGCACCCGTTGCGGGGCGTGTGAATCGAAATGCCCGCAGCATCTTCAGATTCGGACTTTGCTGGACAAGGCCCACGCGGTTTTGGCCGAAGTTTGACCGGGTTTTGACCGCGATTTGCGACAGGGTGTCATTCCGGGAGAGGCTCTTCGTTCCTCTTGTCCTTTTTTTCCGGTTTTTCAGTCGCAACGACCGGTTGTTTCGTTTGTTGTTTTGCCGGCGCTTCCGTCGGGGCGCCGTCGAGTTCCTCCATCAGCGCATCGAGCTCGCGATCGTCGGCGATACCCTGGAGCATGGCTGCGCCGCCGTCGAGACGTTGGAGCATCGCCGCGAGCTTTTCCTGCTGAAGCGTTCCCTCGACGGTCGTATCGGCAATATACCGTTCGATTTCGACGATGTCCATGTTCGCGATCAGGGGGCCGACGCCCATTCGCTTGAAAAAATCGGCGTTCGATTTGATGGCGAGAAAACCGTTCACGCTGCGAAGCATTTTTCCGCAATACGTCAACCGGGTCTCAAGGCCGGCAAGCTGACAACGAATATCCTGAATTTTCCGGGCGATCGAACGTTTTTGCAAATCGCTTTCCGCGTTCGCATATTCCGATCTCAGCGTTTTTTCTTCCCGGAACAGCCGGGTCGATTCCGCTTCGAGTTTCTGTTGTTCCTGCTCCATCATGATCCGTTCCCGATTCAGTTCATCGGTCGGGATATCGGCAAGCGTCCTCTTTTTCTTTCCGAGAATACTATCGAAAAAGCCCATTTTATCGTTACTGTCTCCTGTTATACCGTAAACGGCATGATAATCCTCCCGCACACAAAAACGCTTGCCCCTCGAACGATCCGTTTATACCATTACAAAAAAAGAAGTCAGGGCCGAGTGGGCGCGGCAGGCGGATTTGACCAAAATGTCCGTTTTCATCGCGTTTCCAGTATACGTTTGGTGAATTTTCAGGCCGCCGGCAGGACGACGATAAACCGGGAACCGTGTGGTCGAACGGGCTCGACCCGGATCGTTCCACCGAGTTGCTGCATGATCCGCCAGGCTTTCGCAAGACCGAAGCCGAGTCCGCGACCCGCCTGCCGGCCGCTGAAATACGGGCAAAAAATAAGCGGGCGAACATCTTCCGGAATCCCGGGACCGTCGTCTTCCACGGCAAAAAAAGGCCGGTTCTCCGCATCCCGACCGCATGTGACCCGGACCGTTCCACGTCGCATGGCTTCCCGCGCGTTTTTGAGCAGCGCCCCCAGCACGACCCGCAACTGCACCGGATCGGAAACGACCGAAAGCTCCGGCGATTCCACGTGCAAAACGAACGTGATGTCGCCTTCCTCGACGAAAGAGCTTTCCGTCCCGACTGCCGATCGAAGCAACGCGACCAACTCGCACGTTTCGACCTCCGGTTGCGGCGGCCGGGCGAAAAGGCGGATGTCGGCGATCATTTCATAAGCTCTGCGGACCTGTGCGATCATGGTTGCCAGGGAGCGGCGCCGCGCCGGATCGTCGCTCTCGCGGAGCATCAGTTGCGCATGACCGTTGATGATCGCGAGCGGATTGTTCAGTTCGTGCCCGATTCCGGCGGCGAATTCGGCCAAGGCGTCGATCTTTTCCCGTTCCAGTCGTTCCGAAAGCGCCGGTGGGAGAGGACCGGAAGAGCAAGGGGCATCGGGAATACAGGAAACATCGGGAACGCAGGGCGACACGAACGGTTTTTCCTTCTCTTGTGTCCGTGTTTCCGGCCCGGCGGCGTTCGCAAACATGGCGTTACCCGTCATTATTGTTCCAGTTTTCTTTTAATTTCAGAATCGCTTCCCTGGTCCGGTCGAGGAATTTTTCCTTGCTTTCTCCCTGTTCGAGCCAAATCGGGGGGCCGAACACGACCCGGGAAAGCATGAGGACCGGCAACGTCCGGCCGCGCGGCAGGATCCGGTTCATGTTGTCGAGGCAAACCGGGATCAGTTCGAGATCGGGGCGTTTTTTCGCGAGATAATACAATCCGCTTTTGAAGGGACCAACTTCTTCTCCCTCCGAACGGCCCCCTTCGGGGAACATGATGATCGAAAACCGCTCTTCCATTTCATCCATCATGACCTTGACCGGCGTGTTTTTTATACTGATGTTTTCCCGGTCGATCAGGATCGCGTTGAACACGTTTTTCGAAATATGGCGGCGAACCGGTCCGGCGTCCCAATAATCTTTCGCGGCGACCATCCGGGTCCGTTCCCGAATATCCGCGGGCAGCGACGCCCAGACCACCAGCGCATCCAGGTGCGAGGTGTGGTTGGCGAAGTAAACCCGCTGGCACGTATCCGGCGCGCAGTCGACCCATCGGACACTCGCCCCGGTCAGGATTTTCGTCAACAGGATGAACAGGTGTCGGACGACGGCGTTAAGCATGAAGGAGAACCGGGAGGAACGCCTGAAAGGCCGGGAAAGTCTTCGGTGGTTTTGTTTGACCGAGCATCAACACCGGTTTAGACCAAAGCCGGTTGGGTTTTCCGTCCGGCCGCCCTCCTAGAGACCACACGGTCCTCCGGAAGACGGGCTTCCTGAATGTCGGCTTCGGGGAATTCCAACGGTTTCCAGTATACCATGATTCCCCCTTTCTTTTCAAGGCGCCTTTTCAAGTCGTCTTTTCCAGCGGTCTTTTCACGCCGTTCGGCGGACCGGGGACAGACCGGTTTTCCCGGACACAAACGTTTTGGGAGAGTTCCCCGCGCCGTATCGTCGCCGGCGGGACGGAAAAATGCGAATGCCCGAATGTCCCGCACGCGGAAGAATGCCCGGGACCGTGATGCCTCGGTCGCGATTCCGGCGTGTTTCAACCGACGCGGATCATGGTCATTACGGCGTCGCGGACACGACGGGGCAGGGTCGGCCAAACGTCGATCAGGCATAAAAGATTCGGGTCGGCGTAATTCTCTTCCGGGTCGCGTCGTCGCGTTTTCGGCGGATCGGAAAGGTCGATGTCGCCGTCCGCCAACCGAATGATAGGCAACGTGATCCCCGACATATCCGAAGCGTCTTGCATCGTCGTACGCTTTTTCAACCGGCTTTTTTCCGCGGCGAGACCGATCGTGCGCATTTTGACACGGTCTTTCCGGGAAAGGCCGCAGGCCGATTGCTCGAAGGCGTGCGCCAGAACCCGGTCGTCCGGAGCCGGACCATTCGGAACCAAACCGTTCCGCAACGGGTCGGCATTCAAAAAACCATCGGGAAACGGCAGGGAATCGCCCATTCCGTTCGTCCGCGGATCCCGTTTCGACACGCCTTGACACGCAGTATCTTGACACGAGGCATCTTGACATGACGCATCACGGAACGACGTGTCTCGAAACGACATTGCGCAAACCGTCTCTTTTGCCGAAACCGTCCCTTTTGATCGGGCGTTTTCAGGCCGGTCGAGGCCGGAATCGCTCTTTCTTGCCACGGCTCCGCGAAACGCCGCCGACGGTCTGACTATCGGCTTGGCGTGGTGGGAACCGACGACCAATGAACTTCCTGAAGCCCCCGATGCCCGACCACTGCCGGTAGGGTGGAAAGCGCGGTGTTCATTGGCAAAGAAATGAGCGATTCCTTCCTCCCGGTACGATTCGAAGGAAATCGAAACGGCGGGATCGATCTTCGAGGTCGCCGTGTTTGTCACAGTGTCCGTCGCATCGCTCGTCGCAACGACGTCTTCCACCGGTACGGCGGTCTCCGTCGGCTCTTCAAGCGGTTCTCCGACGCACGACACCGCGGGATGCACGAGCCCCTCCCCGGCACACGGGGAACCGGTCCGGGAATCAAGCGGGGAATCATTTCGGTCTTTTGAAGAAACGGCCATGTTTGCCACAACCATGTCTGCCACAACCGTTTCGGCCACCACCGTTTCTTCCGGCCTCTCCAGGGACGTCGCTTCCCCGGTTCCGCACCGCAGGGCGGGAAAATCGCCCACGCCCGGCACACCCGCGCCTTTGCACAAATCCGGTTGTGTGGAAAAAACGTTCATGGGAACCTCCGAATCGGGAAAACCCGCGCCACAATGCCCGACGGTGAACGGTCAATCATCCTCAAGCCGCGTCGCTTTTCATTTCGGCCCAAGTCCGTTTGTAATGAAGGGCTTCAAGCAGTTCAGTCAACGTAAGGGTACGATTTTCCAGCTCAAGCGGGATCTCCATCCCGGGGTCGCATACCAGATCGACCGTGCCGTCTTCACCGACCAACTCATCGAACTCGCGAAGCAGACCGTCCTGAACCGCCTGGCGGACCAGGTGTCCGCGGGTCGCCGATACTTCGTTCGCCCGTTCACCCAAGCTGTCCGCGGCACGCTTTGCCAAGGCGGGAAGATACTCGCTTGCGATCTCGATGAGCCTGGGGGTATAAACTTTGACTTGCATCTCTTTCACTCCTAAATGGTACGAACAACCCTGTTCTCCGGAAGGTCGGCCTCAAGGTGGCGAAAGACATCGCCTATTTTCCCGTTCGGGACCGATCGTTTTTTCGTGAAAGAACCCGTCGTGTTCAAAAAGAGTTCTTCCCTCGTGGAGTTCTTATCGGCAAGCCGGTTGTATCGATTTCAGCGTTTTTTCATTTTTTTTGATCTTTCACAGCATTATCGATAATCCGGTTATACTGTAAACGGCATGATAATCCTCCCGCGAACAATCGCTTGCCGCTCGAACGATCCGCGTAAACCATTGCATTAACAAAAGTTGAAGTGAGTGGGTGCGGCAGGTGGACTGGACCAAATGTCCGTTTTCATCGCGTTTCCAGTATATCCGGGGAATACCGTTGCCGGTTCGTGACGCACCATTCCCCTTGACGGACAAATTGACGGACAACGTGCCGGACAACGTGTCGGATGCCCGCGTGTTCCGGTTGTGCGGATTGCAACGTCTTTAGGGATACAGGGGAAAGTTCCAAACATTTTGATAATCGGATATGAGTGACAATAAATGTATTTCCGGGGATGAACTGCCCGAAGAACCAAGGGGCCGGGGTTTCCCGGGTCAGCCTGTTTGGCGCGATTTTTTGGACGCCTTCCCAAGCGTCCCAATTCTCCTTGACGTGAGCAATGGAGATCAATGTCTATGGATGGACGACAACCGTATCATTTTCTTTTTTTGCGGTCGATCATCGGCTGGACAGGCATGTTCATGCTCTTGGTTTCGTTGTCGGGCTGCGTCTCGTGGACCGCGTTATGGGACCCGAAACCGGCGGGCGTTCCCCCGTTCCGGGACGTCGGGAATGAGCTTTCCAAATCCTCTTTGCCGAAATACTTCCTGGAAGCTCCGGATGTCATCACGGTCGACGCGGTCCACTTGGTTCCCCGCGCGCCCTACATCCTCCGCGTTTTCGATCACGTGGCCCTCGACGTCGAGGGGACTTTCGACGAACCGATCAGAGCGGTTTACGTCGTCGAACCGGGCGGCAAAATCAATCTCGGTCCGACGTACGGTCAAATTGCCGTCGCGGGGGTTTCAATGGACGATCTGCCGAAAATCGTCGAGGAACACCTGAAATACGGGGCGATCCGGCAAACGCTCCGCGATCCGAAAGTATCGGCGAGGTTGGCCGAAATGGGGGCGATTCAGCAGATCGGCGGCGAACACATGATCGGGCCGGACGGGTACATCACACTCGGTTCCTACGGCCGGGTCTACGTCAACGGTCTTACCGTGGACGAATGCCGTGAAGCGATCGAATTCCATCTCTCCAAAGCACTTGAACATCCGCAAATCGCCGTTGACATCCGCAGTTACAACAGCAAGGATTATTACGTCATTTATCAGTCGCACGCCAACCAGGAAATGGTCGTCGCCTTTCCCTATACCGGAAATGAAACGGTCCTGAAGGCGATTGCGAATATGAACGGGTTGGCGCCGAACAATTCCAAGCGGATCTGGGTCGCCCGGCCGGTCAGCAATTCGAACAAACCGGTGATTCTCCCGGTCGACTGGAACGCCGTAACCGCTTACGCCGCCCCGCAAACCAATTACCACCTGCTCCCGGGCGACCGGGTTTACGTCGTCGAAGATCGCTGGGTCGCCATCGACGGATTGATGGCCCGTTGGTTCGGCCCGCTTACCCGGGTCATGGGCGCGTCGCTCGTAACCTCGGGCGCGGTAACGGGTTGGCAAGACGTCCAGGCCGGGGGAACCAATTATCGTTGATCGTACTTATCGGTGACCACACGGATTATTGTTGCCCCCATTTGACATCGACGCTTCGGTTCGGTATAATTGATAATGGGGGGAGGTTCCCGCATTCCCGGCGGGCGCGGTTCCGATTTCCGAAACAAGCGGAAGGAGACGATTTCATGTGCACCATGATATTCGGCGTTCGGTATGTTTTTTGCGGCCGTCCGGCAATTCCCGGGTTGGTTCTTTCAGGCATGCTGGCGTTTGCGGTTTGCTCCGAAACGGCGTCTGCACAATATGTTCCGCCTCCGCCAATCAGTCCGTGGGTCATGATGAACAACCGCAGCAACAGCCCGGTCAGTAATTTTTTCAATTACGTTCAGCCGCAGATTCAAATGGGACAGGCGCTGCAAACCCAAGGGGTGCAACTCCGGCAAACCCAATCGGCGACGATGCAGTTGGAGAAGCAACTATCCAGCGGAGAAATCAAGCTTCGGGCTCCCGGGGCCGCCGGACCTTCCACCGGAGCGAGAGGGTGTGCCGGTTTTCGCCAAATGAGTCCTTGGTACAGCGGCATCTCGAATGATCCGACGCCGCGGGAAACCCGGAAATTCCGCTGATCCCGACGCTTTTGGCGCGTTTCCAGCCTATCCCAGGAAATCCGTGATCTTGTAAAGGCTCCGAAACGGATATCCTTTCGCATTAAAGGCTTCGGCGCCGCCTTCCATGCGATCGATGATGGCAATCACGCCGACGACGCTCATTCCTGCCGCCTCGACTTTTTCAATCGCCTCCAGGGAGCTGCCGCCCGTGGTAACGACGTCTTCGACGATGACGACGTGGTCCCCGGGCTTGACCGGCCCTTCGATAAATTGATCGGTCCCGTGGCCTTTGCTCTGCTTGCGGACCATGAAGCCCTTGAGCGGAACACCGCGCACGGAAGCCATGGTAATCACCGCAGCCGTAATTGGATCGGCACCGATGGACATTCCGCCGACAGCCTGAATATCCCGGGTTGTTTCTTCGGCAAGAATGAGGTCCAGTATCCCGTCTCCGACCAGCCGGGCACCTTCGCTGTCAAGCGTAACTTGTTTGCCATCAAGGTAATACGTGGCCCTTTTTCCGGAGGCAAGAATAAAGTCGCCGAATTTGAGCGATTTTTCACGAATCAGTTCCCTAAGTGACATGGGCAAGAAAAAAGAAAGTGGGGCCAAAACGAACGGTTCCTCATCATCCGATTATACCAAAACCGGTTGAGTTTTTCGTCCAGCCGACCGTTTTATACTCGAAACGCGATGAAAACGAACATGTGGTCAAGTCTGCCTGCCGCACTCACTCTCCTCTAACTTCCGTTTGTATAATGACATAAACGGATCGGCAGGCGATTATTCGCGGGAGGATTATCAGGCCGTTTACGGTATAAGTTTGCCGTCCCTATTCCGCTGTTCACATTCTTCTATCGTTTCACCAAACCGCCCGGTTTGGCGACAATCGATTGAATAGCCGCATCCATTTGGGACACAAGTTGGTCGGGACTTTGTTTTCCCGCAACCCGCTTGAGCAGCACCCCGTGCGGGCTCATGAATTGAATCGTCGGAAATCCTTTGATGCCAAATTCTTTACACAGCTCCGGCATACCGCTTGAATCGATTTGGACGCAAATAAACCGCTCGGCCAGCCGCTTGACCTCGTTATCGCTGAACGTATCGCTAAGCATCCGGCCACTGTAAACACAGTTCGGTGAGGAAAAAAACAACATCAGCGGCTTATTCTCTTCCCGCGCCGCTTGTCGGGCCTTCCGATAATCATATTGAAAACGGATCGCACTCCCTTCAATTGGCGCAGATTTCTCAAAGTCTTTATGCTGCGCAGCATCGCCCCCCTGGTTTTCCGGCGCATTTTGCGCAAAGTCCGACCAATTGCAACCGCCGGCAATCGCCAGTGTCAGCAGAGCCGCCAAACCCAGGTGTAACACCCGCAAAAATGTGTTCCAACAAAGAATTCTCAACGGTAGCTTCCTCAAAATGACCACCTCAAACCCAGGCCAAACAGGGCTGGCAAACCTCTCATTTAGCCTAGAGCATCTTTTTTTACAGCAGGGAACGACCTACCCCCGAATCACTTATCGTTCCTTAAACGTTCAAACTTGAAACGGTTCGAAAAGTATTGCCGTTGTTTTTCGGTGAAGAAAACCGGCGGCTACCCCGCTCGGCACGGTGTTGATGCGCGGGTGGCTGTGCCGCTCTGCTAAACTTTTCACAAAACCCGAAAACGAACGCGCGGGAAACATACCTGATAGAACATAACATGCCCAGAGGAGTATCGCCGTTCCATAAAAATTTCACTCTGGATTTTTTTTGAATTATCGGCTAGAGTCTCGCGATTCCGCCGAATACTCCGAATCGTCGGCTTCGGACAATTTCAACAGCCTTCCGTGCATCATGAACGACGCCATACAAAACATCCTCGGAATTCTCCGGACCGGTCGCGTCCAGGAGCTTTTATTTCCGGTCGGGATCGCGGCGTCCGTCCTCGTCTTGATATGTCCCCTCGATCCCCATTTCGTCGACGTGCTCCTCTCGATCAATATCGCGTTGAGCGTCGTCATTCTCTTGACGACCATTTTCGTCAACAAACCGCTCGATTTCAATATTTTCCCCTCGATCCTGCTCGCGATCACCCTGTTCCGCCTCGTTTTGAGCGTCGCGACGACACGCCTGATCCTCGCCAACGCCGGGGAACTCGGCATGCAGGCGGCCGGCTCCGTCATTCAAAGCTTTAGCGAATTCGTCGCCGGGGAAAGCATCGTCATCGGACTCATCATCTTTACGATCATCGTCGTCATCCAGTTCATCGTCATCACCAAGGGAGCGACCCGGGTCAGCGAAGTCGCGGCACGTTTCACCCTTGATGCGATGCCGGGCCGCCAGATGGCCATCGACGCCGACCTGAACGCCGGAATCATCGATGAGCGGGAAGCCCAGCGACGCCGGATGGAAATCACCGAACAGGCCGACTTTTTCGGGGCCATGGACGGGGCCAGCAAATTCGTCCGCGGCGACGCGATCGCCTCGATCGTGATCACGCTGGTCAACATCATCGGCGGTTTGGTCATCGGGATGATCGAACACGGAATGCCCCTGGTCACCGCCCTCTCGTTGTATACCCGGCTGACGATCGGCGACGGCCTGGTCAATCAGGTTCCGGCCTTTTTGATTTCCGTGGCCACCGGCATGTTGGTGACGCGCAGCAGCCAGGGTTCGAACCTGCCGGCCCAGGTCATCACGCAAATGCTCGCCCGGCCGGTCGTCCTGATTATGTCCGGCATGTTCCTCTCCCTGCTGACGCTCACGTCGTTGCCGAAACTTCCGCTCCTGAGCATCAGCGTCTGCTGCTTCGGGATGGCCTATCTCGGTACGAAAGCCAAGGGAAAAGTCAAGGCGAAGGAAATAGCGAGGCAGGTCGAGGAGGAAAAGGCGGCCCAGGCGAAACCCGAGGAACGGATCGAGGATTATTTGACGATCGACCCGATGGAGCTCGAAATCGGCGTCGGCCTCATCCCGCTCGCCGATCCGGGAAAGGGAGGCGACCTGCTCGACCGCGTTCACCGCATCCGCCAGAATATCGCGTCGGAAATCGGCATCCTGTTGCCGCGTGTCCGTATTCGGGACAGTTTTCAACTCGACCAGATTCAATACCGGATCAAAATCGCGAACATGCCCGTCGCCGTCGGCGTGATCCAGCCGGACATGTACCTTGCCATGGACGGCGGAAACGTCGTCAGCCCGGTCCAGGGAATCGAGACGATCGACCCCGCCTTCGGGACGCCGGCGCTCTGGATCGACGAATCGACGAAAGATCACGCGGAACTCTACGGCTACACGGTCGTCGAGCCGGGCGCGGTGATCGCGACCCATTTGACGGAGGTTATCCGGAAACACGCCGACGAACTGCTGACCCGCGACGCGACGCAGCACTTGCTCGACGAATTGAAAACAAATACGCCGGCGGTCGTCGACGAACTGGTGCCCAACGTGCTCAAGCTCGCGCAGGTGCAACAGATACTGCAACTGTTGCTCAAGGAACAGGTCCCGATCCGTCAACTCGGAACGATCCTCGAAACGCTCGGCGATTACGGACATCGGACGAAAGACCCGATCCTGCTCGGGGAATACGTCCGCCAGCGGCTCGGCCGGACCATTTCGAGTCGGTACCGCGATTCCGAAGGAACGCTCAACGTCGTCATGTTCGATCCCGGCCTGGAAGACCAGATCCGCGGCGGTTTCGAATGGACGGAACAGGGCATTTACATCCGCATCTCCCCCCATGCGATCGACCACTTGTGCAACCGGATCGTCCAGGAAGTGGAGAAGCTGAACCAGTTGAACCTGCCGCTCGTCGTGCTGGTCAACCCGCAGATCAGGCCCGTGTTGCGGCAGATGACCGCTTCGCGCATCCCGCAGTTGGTGGTCCTCTGCTACAACGAAATCACCCAAGACACCCGAATCAACTCCATCGGCATGGTCACCTTGTAAACCGAAGGCCGTCGTACCAAAATCAGTACCATGAAACGCACGTTACATGTCCCGCTCGTACCGATCCTGCTCGCATTGACGTTTTTTCCAGTCGGCTGCATCCTGCCCGGCAAGCATGACTCCTCCGCGCCGCCGCCGGATGCGGCCGAGGTCACCCGGGAGAAACTCGAACACACCAAAAAACTCATTGCCGAATACAATGCCGGACACGGGCATTTTCCGAAATCGATGTCCGACCTCTCCTGGGTCAACGGCGGTGAGAAGTTCGAGGATGCCTGGGGAAACGAAATCGGTTATTCCGTCAGCCGCGACAAGACGGTCCGGCTCTGGAGCTTCGGGGCCGACAAGGAACTCGGCGGAACGGGTGACAACGCGGACCTTTTTATCACGTTCAACGTTCTCGACGTCACGCCGTCCATGGCCGAAAAAGCCGCCGCCCCGAAAAAGCGTTGGCTTTGAAACAGCCGCTTTGAAGCGGCGGCGCTGCTTTCGCCGGATTTTTACGTCGCGTGATTTTTAAGACGGGGGGTCCGTTGACCTGCGCGACACCCTTGATTCTAATGGGGAGCGGCTGTGCGTGGGTATCTTCGATGCACCGGCTATACTGGAAACGCGATGAAAACGAACATTTGATCAAGTCCGCCTGCCGCACTCACTCGCCCTTAACTTCTTTTTGTGCAATAACATAAACGACTCGTTCGAGCGGCAGGCGATTGTGCGCGGGAACAGTTTCAGGCCGTTTACGGTATAAACGAACTTCGGCAGAAAACAGTAATCATGCAGAATTACGAGAATCCGCTGATCGGGCGATACGCTTCGCCGGAAATGTGTGCCCTGTGGGGGCCGCAACGGAAATTTTCAACCTGGCGACGGCTCTGGGTCGCGCTTGCCGAAGCGGAAAAAGAACTCGGCTTGCCGATTTCCGCCCGCCAGATCGATGAAATGAAGGAGCATCTCGACGACATCGATTTCGAGTCGGCTGCGCAACATGAAAAACGGCTTCGGCATGACGTGATGGCGCATGTGCATACCTTCGGCGACGTTTGCCCGGATGCACGGCCCGTCATCCACCTCGGCGCGACGAGTTGTTTCGTCACCGACAACACCGACGCGATCCTGTTGCGCGAAGGGCTCGCGATGCTGCGCGACCGGCTCGTCCGCGTTATCGACCGGCTCGGCCGGTTTGCGCAAGAATACCGCGACCTTCCCTGCCTGGCGTTCACACACCTTCAGCCTGCGCAACCGACGACGGTCGGCAAACGCGCCTGCCTCTGGGCCTATGACCTCGTCCTTGACCTGGCGGAACTGGAACATCGGATCGGAACGGTCCGTACCCTGGGAAACAAGGGAACGACCGGAACCCAGGCGAGTTTTTTGAAATTGTTCGACGGCGATCATGGCAAGGTCCGGGAACTCGAACGGCGCTTTTGCGAAAAAATCGGATTCGCCGAATCGTTCGCCGTGACCGGGCAAACGTACCCGCGCAAGATGGATTCCCAGATTCTCGACGTTCTTTCGGGGATCGCGCAGAGCGCCCATAAGTTCGGGACCGATCTTCGCATTCTCGCCCATCGCAAGGAAACGGAGGAGCCGTTCGAGAGGGTCCAAATCGGTTCCTCCGCCATGGCGTACAAGCGCAATCCGATGCGGAGCGAACGGATTTGTTCCCTGGCCCGTTTCGTGATGTCGCTCCCGGCCAATGCGGCGGCAACGCTCGCGACTCAATGGATGGAACGGACGCTCGACGACAGCGCGAACCGGCGTTTAACGCTTCCCCAAGCCTTTCTCGCGGTCGACGCCCTCCTGATCCTGTACCGGAACGTCGCGGAAGGAATGGTCGTTTACCCCAACGTCATCGCGCGAAATCTGGCTGCCGAACTGCCGTTCATGGCCACGGAAAACATCCTCATGGCGGCCGTCGAGGCGGGCGGAGACCGGCAACACCTTCACGAAGTGATCCGTGTTCATTCCCAGGCCGCCGCGGCGGTTGTCAAACAGGAGGGGGGGGAAAACGACCTGCTGGACCGTTTGCGAAACGATCCCGCTTTCGAGGCCGTCAGGATCGACGCCGAAATGGAGCCGGCCCGGTTTGTCGGCCGCGCACCGGAACAAGTCGATGAATTCCTACTCGAACACATCGAACCGCTTCGACGCGCCTACGCCGGGGCGCTCGATACCGCGCTCGACACCGATGCCGAACTCCGCGTCTGAAGCCGCGGCTGGGTCCGTTCACGGTTTGGCCGACTCGCTCGTGCTTTTTCGCGATTCGGTTTTTGTGTCCGCTTTTGTGTCCGCCGTCGTTTCGGCCTTCGAATCGCCCGTGGAAGCGTCCGTGGAAGCGTCCGTGGAAGCGTCCGATTGCGACGACTTTGAGTCCGTGGCCGCCTTGGCGTCCTTTTGGTACGATTCGCTCCGGTAATCCGTCTGGTAAAACCCGGACCCTTTGAACACGATCGCGGCCCCTCCGCTGATTTGACGCTGGAGCTTGTTTTTCTTGCACGCCGGGCATTTTTTCAGCGGCTCGTCCGTGATGTACTGGAACTCTTCAAGGCGGTGTCCGCAAGCGGAACATCGATATTCGTATGTGGGCATGGCGCGGAATCGACGATTGACGGATTGATTGACGGTGAGCGAAGGAAGACCGATAATGGACCGATAGACCACCCGGGTATTGTCAACCGTACATCGTCCATTGTCAACCGCCTCTCTTGGAAATTGCCGCCGACCGCCCGTTGTCCCGCTTGCCTTCGTATACCGTAACACCTCTCTATGTCAAACGTTATGTCGAACATTATTTCGAGCACCGCGCCGTTTCTGCTCGGATTGCTCTTGTTGCTCGGCGGATGCGATGAGTTCGGAGTGTCGCCGTACCATGCTCCAGGGCACGTCCAACCATCCGGTCCCGCATTCACGGAAAAAACAACGACCGGCTCTTCCGTTGCGGATTCCGCCGCGAAACCGAATAATGCCGCAAACAACGCCGTGAAAATCGAT
>QMCE01000747.1_pt1 | contig 17160 bp, 16 predicted proteins | sample 1821851 | NCBI WGS metagenome assembly QMCE01 (sample SAMN09453174, study PRJNA476694) | Termite gut metagenome, whole genome shotgun sequencing project. | isolation source: worker | host: Odontotermes sp. | place: South Africa:Pretoria | collected 2016-01-28
ATTTTTTAACAATTAGCCTTGTATCTATATATGCGCTATAATATTTTAGACATTAAATGAGGAGGCGGATATCATGAGCGGCGTAGATAAAGCGATGGAGCTGCACGGACAGGGGTTCAGCTGCTCCCAGGCCGTATTCGGGGCGCTCTGCGAGCGGTTTGGGCTGGATAAAGAGCTGGGGCTGAAGCTCTCGTGCGGGCTGGGCGGCGGGCTGGGGCGGCTCGGCGGGAGCTGCGGCGCGGTTACGGGCGCGTGCCTGTTGATAGGCTTGAAGCACGGCATGTCCATCCCCGGCGATACCGATGCCAAGAGTAAAACCTATGAGGTTGTGCGCGAATTCGTCGCGCGCTTCGAGGAGCGGCATGGGACGAGCGTCTGCCGCGAGCTGACCGGCGTCGAGCTGCTGAGCGCGGATCAGGCCGATTTTGAGCGCATGAAGCCGATCTGCGACGGCGCGATTCGCAGCGCCGTGGAGATCGTCGAGGAGATATTAGATTTGTAGGGGCGGATGGCAATCCGCCCGCGCCCTAAATTTGTAGGGGCGGCCTGCGGCCGCCCCTACAATCAATTTATTATATACCTACCTCACCGTAGTCAGATAAGACCTGGACACATACGCGCTGGCGTAATCGCGCCATTCCACGCGCGCCCAGTTCCCTTCATAGCCCTTGATGGTGACGAGCTCGCCCTTATAGAGCGTGCCCAGGCGCTTGTAGCTCGTGGAGGGGCCGGAGCGGATGTTGACGTTCGCCGTCGCCCTGCCGATGGTTCCGCCGCCGGGCGCGGAGGGCGCAGACGGCGTCGTGGATGAAACGGGGCGCAGATAGCTGGCCGAAACGTACGCGGAGCCGGAGCTCCAGCTGATCCTGTACCAGTTGCCGGAGGAGCCCGTGACGGTGACGCGCTGGTTTGCGCTCAGGCCGCCGACCACGGAATACCGCGTGCTCGGCCCGGAGCGCACGTTTACGTTCGCCGTGGCGTAGTAGCTGCTGCCGGAGGTCGCGGGCGGCTGCGTCGGCGCGCTCGTGCCGACGGGCAGCAGGTAGCTGGCCGAGACGTACGCGTAGCCCGTATTCCAGTTGACCCTGTACCAGTTGCCGGAGGAGCCTGTTACGGTGACGCGGTCGCCGGAGTCCAGCGTGCCTACGATGGAATAGCCCGTGCTCGGCCCGGAGCGCACGTTGACCTGGGCCGTCGCGTAGTAGTTGCCGTCGGTCGAGGCCTGCGGGGGCGTGGGCGCGGGGACGTAGGTGCCCGCCGGGTTAAGATAGCTGGCAGAGACGTACGCGGTACTCCTGTTCCAGTTGATCCTGTACCAGGTGCCGGAAGAGCCCGTGACCGTGACGGCCTGGCCGGAGGACAAGCTGCCGACCACGGTATATTGCGTGCCGGGCCCGGAGCGTACGTTCACGTTCGCCGAGGCGTAATAGGTGCTGCCGGGCGGCTGCGTCGGCGTGGGCGTCGGCGTGGGCGTATCGGCCTTCCTGTAGAAGTTTGAAAGCGGCGCGTAGCCGTACGAGCCGGATACCGCGAACCGCGCCCAGCTGCCTATGGTCGATTGTATGGTGACCTCAGCGCCCCTGTTGAGCGCCCAAACGACAGCGCTGCTCGTTGTAGGACGGCTGTATACGTACATATCCGTGCTCGCGATTGCGACGTAGCCCGCGGGCTCGACCCTTGCGGGCTTCGCGAACAGCTGCACGACGTAGTACGTGTCCTTCGCCTGCGAATAGTAGCCGTAGACGCCCGTATGGGTGTAGGCGTAGTTGAGCGTGTTGGTGCGCAGCCCTGACGTCGCCAGCCAGTGCTCAACGAGCGTCGTGGAATCGGGCGCGGTCTGGCTGGTATAGCGGTTGCGGGCGGCTAAATCGCCCTCGAAATAATAGCCCTGCTCATCCAGCACCGTCGTCCAGGCCTTGCCGTTGGGGCGGAGCGCTTCGTCGCCCGTGCCGCCTTCCATTTCCAGCGCCAGGATGCGCGCGCATTCGTTGAGCGAGGAGTCGAGCTGCAGCGAGCCGACGCGGATCGCGGTGCGCTGCGCGTTGACGTTATACGCCACTTCCGACGCGAAGGTCACGCCGGCGTCTACGCCCGACGCCGCGGACGCGACCGAGGCCAAGAGCATCATCAGCGCGGCGCAAAGTATTGCTATGCGTGTTTTTTTCTTCATAAAACTAATCCTCCCTTTCTGAGATTCAGCTCACCATCATAATACTCGACGGCTATGAACAAAGAAGAGAGAAATTGTTAACATTGGGGAAGGTATTTTATGGATAAACATGAAATGGCTGTAGGGGCGGCCTTTGGCCGTCCGCAAAATAGCGATTCGGCACTGTAGATTACGGACGGCCAAAGGCCGCCCCTACATAGAATATGATAGATATTTCTAGCCCTGCCTAAGATCCCGCCCGCGCAGCCAGAAAACGCTCGTCGTGCTCTTGTCCAGCAGCCGCGAGGTGATTCGTTCGCCATAACGATCCTGAAGCTCGCTGGAGGCGATGTTTGTGGCGACGAGCGTCGCCCTGTTCGCGCGCGTGCGCTCGTTGATCAGCGAGAAGAAGCTTTCGCTCGAAACGTTGTTTATACGCGGCTCGCCGCCGAGGTCGTCTATAGCTAAAAGCTCCACATTTATATACGGCGCGAGCGCGAGCGTGTTCTGATTCTGGATGCGCTCACGCAGCACGATATCCTGCAAGGCGTAGGCCGTAATTAGTATCGCGTTGTGCCCGCGTTCGATAAGCCTGCGCACAATACAGCCTAAGAGGAATGACTTGCCAAGCCCAGGCAAACCCGTCAGCATGATATTGGGCTTAGGATTATCAGGAAATCGCTCGCAGTAGCGTTCTCCCGCACGACGGAGTTTTTCCATATGGGCGCGTTGAGATTCGGAGCGGCCATTAATCGGCTCGTTGGAAAAGAGGCTTAGATTAAACTTTTCGAAGCTCACACGCTCGTCCAAATGCGTACCCATAAGCGCGGCTTCCATGAGCTTTTGCGCCATGCATCCGCACGGACGCTTTACAGGGTCGCCGCAATAGCCCGTGTCGCGGCAATACGCGCATTCGTATTTGGGCAGGAGCGAAGCGGGGTCGATTCCGGCGGCCTTGAGCGCGGCCTCGCGCCTGTTCGCGAGCGCGGCGCGTTCGGCTTCAAACGACGCCTTTAGCTCGTCCGCCCTGTCGGGCGCTTCCAGCACGGCCTTGCCATAGCGCAGGATAGCGTCGCGCTCGGCCTTGCACGCCTCGGCATACGCGGGCGCGCCGCGTTCGGCGTCCAGCGCGCGCCGAGCGGCCAGCGCCTCGGCCCTCGCGCGCTTTGCAGCGTAGCTCCCCAGTATGTCGGATAATATGTTTCCGTTCCCCATAGCGTTTTTCATTGTTGTTACCCGTTTGCCGCCGCGACGCCCCCGGCGCATCGCAATCATATAGCGCTTTACTGTAGGGGCGATTCACGAATCGCCCGTTGCCATATGCGTCCTGTTTTTTTGGGCGATTCACGAATCGCCTGTGATATAAACCCTGTATGTAGGGGCAGACCTCGTGTCTGCCCGAATATTGTGCGTTCCAGGGCGAACACAAGATTCGCCCCTACTTGATTCTATATCTCATCCGGATCGTCATCACGCAACACGCGCGTTTCAGGATTGTATTGCTCGTATTCGCGGCGCATGAGGCTGTCCGGCTGCGCGTTTTTGCCTTTGGCGGGCGCGCCGCCCTTGCCCGCGTTCGCTTGGCCGTTTGGCTTTTCCTTCAATGCGGCTTTGACCGCGCTGTGCGCGATTGCGCCCTTGTTCTTCAAATTTTCCAGCACCTTATTGACATACGCGAAGTTGGGCTTGTTCAGGCGGGTCATCTCCCCGGCCGCTAAAAGCACCGTTCTGAGCTCAAAGCCCCAATCCCGCCATTTATTGAAGAGCTCATATTCGTCCACGGTCGGCCCGCGGTCTTTAATGCCGATGTGCCGGAGCACCTGGTTCACGTCGCTCGTCTCGATGGCGCGGCCCAGAAGGTAGTTCTCCGCGGCGGCGACGGTCCTTATGCTCTTGTCCGCCCAGTCGAGCGCGATTGTATTTAGGTAGTTAAAGCCTATCTTCTTGCCCTTATCGTCTATGATATTGCCCTTTTCATCCGTGATGCGCCCCTTTTCGTCCACGAAGCGCCCCAGCAAAAAGAGCGCGACGTCCTCGGGGAGGCCGTAGATATCGAGCCAGTCGTACAGCTTGGCCAATTTGCCGGAATAGCTCTTGCCGAAAATTTCCTGAATCTTCGAATTGAACTCCGCGCGCGCGTAGAGCTTGACCTCCTTAACGGCCTTACCCTCGAGCAGCGTGTCGTATATCCGCTCTATCTCGAAGACGGTCTCGCCGTTTTCGTGATAATGCGCGATGCCCTGCCTTTGCCAGTAGGCGAAAGCGTCCAGCACCTTCGCCTCGTCCATGCCCAGCGCGCGCGCGAAATGCGCAGCGCTCGATTCGGCGAGGCCCGGATAGTGCGCCTGCATCAGCGCGTATAGGTATACCTTGACGAAGTCGCCCGGCGCTTTGAGCATATATTCCATGATGAAAAGGTTCTCCACCGGCGTCTCCGAATGGAGCTGGTTTTGCTTCGCCAAAGCGCATATCGGCGTTTTGTTCACGGCGCACCTTCTTCTATCGCTTCAAGGATATGCATAATGATAGCATAAACGGCCGCGCGTGTCATGTGGTCGTAAAGGAGAAACGCCTTGCTGAAAAAACGGAAGCACAGTCTTTTTGCGCAGCTTTTTCTTCAGAAAAAGCGCGTTCTCATTGTGTCGGCGCTTCTCTTCGCGCTTTTCGCCGCCTTTCTCAGCGAGCCGGAGGCGCTGGAGGCGTTCGGCTCGCTCGAATTGGAGGCGTTCGACGCCTCCGGCGCGCACGAATACTCCCTGCGCATGGAGCTGGATACTCAGGCGCGCGTTTTGTCTGGCACGATGCGCGTATCGTACTATAACACCGAGCGCGCCGCTCTGCCGGAGGCGGCGTTTCATCTCTACGCGAACGGCTACGCGAAGGCCCCTCCCGTGAATTCGCTGCGCTATACCCCGGAGGGCTTCGAGCCGGGCTCGACGGTTTTGACGGCGGCAAAGGTCGGCGGGGAGAGCGTAACGCCGCGCTATATAAACGGCGACATGCTCGTCATCGTGCCGTTTTTGAAGCCGCTTTTGCCAAAGCAGCGCGAGGTGATCGAGCTGGATTTCGAAACGCGCATCCCACGGAACCGAATGCGCTTCGGCTATTCGGCCTTCGGCTATAACGTCACCGGCGCGTATCCGATCGCCGCGGTGCCCTCAATCGCGTACAGCGAAAGCGAGGCGCGGCGTCCCAGGCTCACCTGGGCCACGCACTCCTACCCCGCGTTCGGCGACCCGTTCTATACGAGCGCCGCGCACTACAGCGTAACGCTGACCGTCCCCAGCGAGCTGACGGTCGCGTGTACGGGCAATGTCGTAAGCAGGAGCGTTCTCGGCGACAAGACTGCCCTCACGATCGAAGCGCCCGGAGCGCGCGAGTTCGCGTTCTGCGCGTCCAGCGCCTTTGTCGTGGAGCGGGCGCAGGCCCAGGGCGTGGAGATCGAGCTGTACGCGCTTAATAAGACGGCGCCGGAGGTGCACAAAAAAGCGCTGGACGCGGCGAAGAGCGCCGTAGAAGTCTACGCGAACCGCTTCGGGCCGCATCCGTTTTCGCGGCTGTGCGTGGCCGAAAGCGGCCTGCTGGACGGCGGCATGGAATATCCGGGCCTGATCTTGATCGATACGACGCTGTTTACGCCCGGCTATGAGCGGTATCTGGAGCATATCATCGTGCACGAGGCCGCCCATCAATGGTGGTACGCGCTGGTCGGCTCCGAGCAGTACGCGGAGCCCTGGCTCGACGAGGCGCTTACGGAATATTCCACCAGCGTCTACTATGGCGACCGCTACGGCGAGGACAGGCGCAAGGAGCTGTTTCAGCACTTCGAGAGCGACGTATACGCAGCCCAAGCGCCCGCGCTGCCCGGCGGCGGCGCGATTTCGGACTATCCAAACGCCGCGCTCTACAGCCGCTCGGTCTACGCCGAGGGCGCGAAGATGTACGACGAGCTGCGCGCGCAGATGGGCGACGGCGCGTTCTTCGCCGCGCTCCGTGAGTACGCGGGGCAAAACGCCTTCGGCATAACGAAGCGGCACAACCTGCTCGAAGCCTTCGCGCGCCACGGCGCGGACCTGGCGATTGTCGAGCGGTTTTTGGGTTGAAAAGCGTATCGGCAGCGCCTGCCGCTTGCAATTGTCTCACAAGTGTGAGACAATTGTGCCGGAAGGAGCGGTTAAAGAGATGTTAAACACGCATGTTCGCAATGTCCGCCAGCTACGCAATAATTATACGGAAATCGCGGGCTTGATCAAAGACCGCGATCAGGTTGTTATCACGAATCATGGCAAGGGCGAAGCTGTTATCATTTCCTTTGAGGACTTTGCCGATTTTGAGGAATACCGGCACTTCAAGTATGTTGAAGAGAAGCTGGCCGAGGCGGAAAAGGAGGCCAGCGGCCCGAGCGCCGTCTTCTATGATCGTGACGAGGTCATGCAGGAATACCGGGACAGATATGGCTACGAAATACCACATTAAGTTCTTGAGCGCCGCGCGCTCCGACCTAGAGAGCGCCGAAGCCTACTTAACACAATATTCCTGGGAAGCGGCCAGGGATTTTTATGCCGCGCTCGACGAGGTTCTCTATTCTTTGCAGACCATGCCGTATATGTTTCAGGAATACGACCGTTTGCCGCAATACCGGCGGTTTATCGTCGGAAGGTATCTGGTGTTCTATCGTGTTAATGAAGTCAACAAGCGGATCGTCATATATAGGGTATTGCATAGCGCGCAGGAAATAAACCGACATCTAAAGGAATAGCGGCGGTATTTTTATGAAACTATATCTTGACCGCACCCCTGGGGCTTGGTGTACGCTCATTCCGAGGTGATGAACCGTGCTCATACACGAGGTATGCCGCGAGACGGCTTTGACGAAAAAGGCGATCGAATACTATATCGAGCAGGATCTGCTCCGCCCCGCAGTCTCCGAAAACGGCTACAGGGACTTCAGCGCGGGCGACGTGGAGCGGCTGCAAAAAATCGCGGCGCTGCGCAAGCTCGGCCTGAGCACCATCGACATCCGGGCGGCGCTCGCGGACGAAACGGGCGAGGCGCTGCGCGATATCGCCGTCCGAAAGGGCCTTAATGCGAAGCAAGCGGAGGTCAAAAGGGCGCTGCTAGACAAATTGAGCGCAGGCCTTCCCTATCCCGAGCTGAGCGCGCAGCTCGAAGCGCTTGAAAAGAGCCAGGCGGTAACGGAGAAGCTGCTGGACGCCTTTCCCGGCTACTTCGGGCGGTTCATCGCGCTGCATTTCGCGCGCTTTTTGAACGAGCCTATTACGACCGCCGAACAGAAGCGGGCGTATCGCGAGATAATCGCGTTTTTGGACGATATGCCCGGTTTGGCCTTCCCCGATGATCTGAAGACATATTGGGACGAAGCCACAGGCGGGGTCGGCGCGGACGCGATCGGCGCGATGCTCGAAGGGAGCGAGCGGGCGGTTAAGGACATCGAAGGGTTCCTGGACGAGCACTGCGAGCTGCTGGAGGAATACATCGCCTTTAAGCGGTCGGAGGAGTACAAAAGCTCCGCCGCCGGACGGCTTCAGGCCCTGTTGAAGGAATTCTGCGGCGCGTCGGGCTACTACGATGTCTTCATCCCCGCGATGAAAAGGCTGAGCGCTTCCTACGCCGATTATATTCGCCAAATGGAGGCCGCGAACGATAAATTGCTAAAGCGGTTTCCACAGATCGAAGCGATAGACTAGCACGCGCGGCTAATTGTTTACAGACCGTTCACCCGTTTCTGCGTTATACTGCTTATATGATGAAAAATAAGCGAATTTTAGCGTGTCTTCTTTGCGCGCTGCTGCTGTTGCCGCTCATCGGAACCGGGGCTTTTGCCGCGACGCCGGTCGCGCCGGTTACGATTTTAATCGGCCATTCAAGCCGCACCCGGGCCGAGTTCTATGGCCTCGACTATTACGGGCAGCGGGATGTGACCACGCTCTATTCCGATATCACGAAGCTGACCTTTACCAGCGAGGGCATCGCCGAGATAATCGAGGAGGGCGGCGTCCTGTATATCCGCGGCCTCGCCGAGGGAACCGTCGGATTTTCAGCTACCAGCGCTTCGCATGGCGAGTTGACCGGCTCTCTCACCGTCCAGGACGTCAGCGGCAGAACCGACGACGTCGTGTTCGAGCGCGCCGGCGGGAAAAGCGTCGTCGTGCCGAAGCAATTCGAGCTCTTTACCGGGCAGGCGCGCTCATTCTACGCCCAGCAGGCGGCCTTTGCCATCAGAAGCAACGACGCGTCCGTCCCTACCAATACTATAGCGACCTTGGGGCACGACCGCGACAAAATCATCGTCCGCTCCAACAAGAGCGGCTCCTTTACGCTGTTCGTTCGCGACAATCTTACCGGCAGCACAGCCGCCTGCGAAGTAATCGTGACGAATCTTCAGCTCAACGTCGAATTCAACCGCGATATGAAAAAGGCGCTGCGCGTCGGCGAAACGGCGACCGCCAGAGGCACGTTCTCTCCTGCGCTATCGGAGGAACAGCTCTCCGGCGCGCGGTGGATCAGCTACAGCCCCGACGTCGCGAGTGTGGACCCGAAGACGGGCCTGATCACCGCGCATAGCCCGGGCATCGCCGAGATATTCCTCTATCTGCCGCTTACGAACCGTTACTATGGCCTGGGAATCGGGCATTACGACTCGGTGCGCGGCGACGTCGCCTACGGGGTGCTTGTCGAATCATGAAACCGTTTTTCGCGATACTTTTCGTCCTGATCGGCTTGGCGCTGGTCTACTACGGCATAATGCCCCTGCGCCTCGGCATTACAATGGGGCTTATTCTCGTCGCGATCGGCGCGCTGCTTTTACTCTCCGTTCCGGCGAGCTTTTTCATCAAAGCCCGCTGGCCGGAGCTCTACCGCACGCTGCGGATAGTCTGCGGCAGCGTGCTCGCGTTTGGCGCGGTCTTGGCCGCCGTCGCCTGCCTGCAAATCGCCTCGCGCTATAATGAGGAGGACGCGCCCGCAGGCAGCGTCGTCGTCGTCTTAGGCGCGGGGCTGTCTCGCTTCGATAATCTGACGCCCAGCCTGACGCTGATGCAGCGCCTCGACACCGCCGCCGAGCTGCTGAACGAGCGGCCGGACGCCGTATGCGTCGTCTCCGGCGGGCAGGGCGCAAAGGAGCTCGTCTCCGAGGCGTTCGCGATGAGGGCGTATCTAGTCGAGAATAAGGGCGTCGATCCGAGGCGCATATATTTAGAGGATCGCTCTAAAGACACGAAGGAGAACCTGTTCAACACCGCACAGCTCCTGCAAAGCGAGGGGCTTTTGGACGCCTGCGGCGGCAATATTGCCCTCGTTACGAGCGGCTTTCACGAATTTCGCGCGTGCCATTTCGCCAGCGCCGCGGGGCTCGTCCCCCATTCGCACCCCGCGCCGCTGTTGGTTGGCCTTCATCCTATGTACTGGCTGCGGGAGGCGCTCGCGGTCGTCGTGGAGGTTTGGATAGGTATCTAAAAGGCGGCCAGCCGGCCGCCTTTTAGATACCTGAATTATATTAGATTATCGTCGCGACGGCGCTGGCCGTTCCGTCCAGCGTTCCCTCCGGCGACGTCATGCCGGACGTCGTATTGTACGCCAGCAGCAGCCGTCCGCCCGCCGTAACGGGAAAGCCTATCGCGCTTGCCGAGCCGCTCATGGACGTTGCGGCGCTTTCCGCGGGCTGCGGCGGCTCCAGCTCGATCCCGGACGCCGGTACGGGGTCGAAGGTATCCGAGCCGGGCGCGGCGTAATACAGCTCCGCGTATACGGTAACCGGGTTCGCCGGGGCGCTCGCGCCCGCGTCGGTCTCGAAGCTTGCGTTCAGTGAATCGAGCGTGCCGTTCGCCTTGACCGTAACCGAAACCGTATCGTCCGCAACGGGCAGCGTAAACGGATTTCCCAGTATATCATCGCCGGATTCGGCCGAATCGTCGCCAACACAGGACATTGCGCCCGCCGCGCCCAGGGGCGCGACAGCCAGCGTCATCGGTTCGCCGGAGCTGAACAGCAGCTCGACTTCGCCGTCGTCGTCGCCGTCGTCGTTGTTTGCATCGTCGCCGCCGCCGAGCAGCGCGTAGTCCTCGGAAGCGCCGGGCTCTCCGTAGGGCGGCGTGTCTATGACGACATAGACCTTGCCGCCGGACATGATCATTTGCCCCATAGCGTACTTGGGCGCGGCCGCGGCGTCGTACGCCGGAACGACCATGACGCTTTCCCCCGCGGGACCCGTCGGCCCCGCAGGCCCTGCGGGGCCTTCCATGACGGGCGCGTTAAGCGCCGAGGTCATCTTATTTTGCAGGAACATCTGGTTCTGCATGGCGGTCGAAAGCGTCCGCTGCACGCTCTCGTTAATCTTGAGCAGCTCTTCCAGCGTGGGGTTCAGGCCGCTCGACCCTTCGAGCGTGCCCAGGACAAATTGCAGCTTTTCCCCTTCCGCGTTGAGTATATGGCTTAAACCGAGCTCCTCCATCGCGACCGAGGAAATGATCTGGTTGATCGCGTCTTCGCGCGTCATTGAACTCGGATCCTGTGGAAACGTCGGGAGACCCATGTCGATTATCGTCCTTTCATATTTACATAGAAGCGGTATTGACACGGCTTTTTACGCCGCTTATACCTTGGTATAGTCCACCCAGACCACCACGGGAGCGCCGGAGCGATTCTGCGAGGATTGGCTGCGGAACCGCAGCTTATTATCCGTGCTGACCAAAACATATCCATAGATCGGCTTCGTCGTCGTCGCCATCGCGGAGCTGATCTGATATTTTTCCGCTCCGTTGCCGGTAGAGAAGTCGCCGCCCGCGTTTACGATATGATCGACATAGCCCGCGTCGGAGATCAAATCCACATCCTTTTGCTCGTCGATCCCCGCGCTTACGCTCACAACGAAGAGGCGTCTGTAAATATTGCTCCCGTTGTACTTGAAGCCCGTTTCCGTCTCGTCCGTGGAATAGTTGGCCGTAACGTTCAGGTTGTTTACTTCATTGCGCAGCTCGTTTATCGTGGCCGCGACGCTGTCGGGTATGGCGCCGGGCGCGCCGTCCTCGCCTTTGGGACCTGTCGGCCCCGCGGCTCCGTCCGCGCCAGCCGGGCCTGTCGGGCCGATTGCTCCGTCCGCGCCCGCCGGGCCTGTCGGGCCAATTGCTCCATCAGCACCCGCAGGACCCGTTGCGCCGTCCTTGCCGTCCGCGCCAGCAGGACCCGTCGGGCCAACGGCTCCGTCTTCGCCCGCAGGGCCTGCCGGACCGATTGGGCCATCCGCACCAGCCGGGCCTGCCGGGCCTATAGCGCCGTCCGCGCCCGCGGGGCCTGGCGCACCGTCCATGCCCTTCTGAACCTCAATGTCGATGACGACCGAACCGGGGCTGACGTCAATATTTACGCTCTTATTCGTAGAGCGGAAGACCAGCCCGTCGGCGGCGTTCATCGTCGAGCCGTCGCCGCTGGTGCCGCTTACGGGAAAAAGCGGAACGCCGGGTTCGATCGCGGTGGCGACCGTAGTGCCCGTCGGCCCCATCGGGCCCGTGGGCCCCTGCATAACGGGCGCGTTGAGCGCGGCGGACATCTTGTTTTGCAGGAACATCTGGTTCTGCATGGCGGATGAAAGCGTTTGCTGAACGCTGTCGTTGACCTTGAGCAGCTGATCAACGCTGGGATTCAGGCCGCTCGCGCCCTCGAGCGTACCCAGGACATATTGCAGCTTCTCCCCCTCCGCGTTGAGTATATGACTTAGGCCAAGCTCCTCCATCGCAATCGAGGATATGATCTGATTGACCGCGTCCTCGCGCGTCATAGAATTGGGGTCGCTTGGGAATTTTGGCAAACTCATAGTTGCTTCTCGTCCTTTCATAGATATGTCGTCCGGGTATATCTCCGTGTATATCAACCCTCACGTATATCATATTCAGGCGAGGCGTGAAACGTCCCGCGCGCGGCGCGGCGTTACGATAACGCCAGATAATGTCGAAAAGTGTGTCGAAAAACGCGTTGCCGGCATCGCTTTTTGTTTGACTTTTACACGATGAGATAGTATAATCACTTTGCTCTCGTAGGGGTATGATGTAATGGTAACATGACGGTCTCCAAAACCGTTCTTGAGGGTTCGAGTCCTTCTACCCCTGCCAAAGCCCGCGCCCGTTGCGCGGGCGGTTTTTATTCCCCCATCCCTAAAAGATCACACCATTGATCACATTCAATCCTGCAAAATCGCACGGCAATTGACCGGCCTTTAGCATCTCCCGCGCTTGCTTGAACGAGAGCGCCAGCGCTTCTTCCGATAAGCCGCGCTCGCCGCTGTCCTCTTGCGCCTTCTGAAGCTGCCGAACGAGCTCCTGCTTCTGCGCGTCCAGAGCGTTCAATTTGCTCACCAGAGCCGTTGAGGTCGTTTGAATAATGACGGCGGTAGCGGTATAACATCTCACGACGCAATACAGCAAGTATTTGCGAAGGTTTTCCGTCAGCACGAATCCTGAAAAGCATCTGGAGAGCATCCTCGCCTGTAACTTCATGCGAAACGAACAGCGCGCACTTTGCGAAGCTTACGCGTTCATGCGTTGGCGTGCCGAAAACGTTTGTTTGACTTGATGGGCTTAATTCGTTACAATAATTTGTACGGCTTGACTTGGAAGGGGTGTTAGCGACGCCGCAGCGTAAACGTTTGTTGTCGGTTTTTGTCAGCGTTGGCGCGGGGTTCGTATTGTTCGCGCTCAATTTCGCGTTCCCTCTTCACGCCGTAATTCCGATCAGCCTGGCAGCGTTGGGCTTGGCGTTCCAGCCCGCCGTTCCCGCCTGCGCGTCGCTGATCGCGCTCGCGCTGTCGGCGGCATTGGGCGGCCCCGGCGCGGCCGCTTCGCTTGTCATGTTCTTGCCGGGCGGTATTATAATGCCGTTTCTCGTTCGCAAAAAGGCCTCGTCGCTCTATACGGTGTTCGTAACCGCGTCCGTCATGATCATAGCGCTCTGGTGCGGGATGGTCTTCTTCTCCGACGCGATTAACGCCGATTTCGCGCAGAGAAAGGCGCTGGTTCTGGAACAGTACGCGCAGCTTGCGCAGTTCCCGAGCGATTCGCTTGTCGGCATGTTATTCAATGCCGAGGCGTGGCGCTCGACGCAGCTTCTGCTGCTTGAAACGACGAAAATGATGCTCGCGGCGTCGGTGTTTACGTATTCGATGATTTCGGCACTGCTGACCTATCTGCTCTGCCGCAAAATCGCGCAAAAGCGGGGCATAGCGGTCGTGCCGTTTGCCAAATTCGCACAGTGGCGGCTCCCGGCGGGCTTCGGCTTCGGCGCGGCCATCCTGCTCATCGCGTCGTTTCTGGTAGAGGTCAACTACGGCCGGGAGCAGGCTTCGCTGGCTTTCCTGCTGCGCAGCGTCGTTATCGTGCCGTTCACGGTGCAAGGGATGTGCGTTTTGGAGTTCTATCTCTCCAAAAAGAAGGTACACGCCGCGGCCCGCGTAGTCGCCAACATCGCGCTTACGCTGTTTTTGTCGCTCGTTTTAACTTATTGCGGCATGTTTGAGCACGCGTTCGCGTTCAGGCGGCGCGCGGATCTGCAAATCAAGTGACGGAGGGCCCTGTTTGAGCAAGCTGCGTGCGTTTTTTAGGGAGAAAATCGAGCCTGACGACGGGCCGTCAGGTCTCGGATTCGCCGGCGATCTGTTTCTGCCGATGTGCGCCATAGACGGCGCCTCGAAGATCTTCTGGCGCAACGAGGCCTTCGCGGAGGCTTTTGGAGCGCTGGATTTTCCGGCGCTGTTCCCATTGTTCAAAGCGGAGAGCGCGCTTGTGCAAGCGCAGGTATACGGCGAGCGGCAGTACGAGCTGCAAGCCGCCCCGCTGGAATCCGGCCGTCTCGTTCTGGCGCTGGACGTAACGGAGCGGGAACGGCTGAGGGCTGCTTCATCGCAGGCGGCGGGCGCAGTCTGTATCCTGAATATCGACAATTACGAGGAGCTCGGCTCCAATACGCAGCTCGCGCGCGGCGCGATTCTTACGCAGTTCGAGAACCGGCTCTACGATTGGGCCAAAAGTATAGACGGCTTCGTCCGCCGCTACGACCGCGACCGCTACCTGCTCTTCATCGAGCGGCGGCAGCTGGACGAGCTTCGGAAGCAAAAGTTTCCGCTGCTCGCGATGGCGCACGGAATCGATACGGGCGGAGCTATTCCGCTGTCGCTGACGATCGCGGCGGGCACAGGTGAGACTATCGCCGAATCCGGCGAATTCGCGCGGCAGGCGCTCGATTTGGCGCTGGGGCGCGGCGGCGATCAGGCCGTCGTAAAGGACGGCTCGGGGTTCTCGTTCTACGGCGGCAAGAGCCAAACCGTCGAGAAGGTCTCCCGCGTGAAGGTGCGCACGTTCGCGCTGGCGCTGCATCACTTAATCGAAGCGTCCGACGGCGTGTTCCTGATGGGGCATATCATGCCGGATCTCGACTGCATGGGCGCGGCGCTGGGGCTTTTCCGCATGGCTAGGATTTCGGGCAAGCCCGCGTATATCGTGCTGGACGCGCCGAACGCGACGATCGAGCGCCTGATCGACGAGCTGCAAAAGGATCCCGAATACGAAGGCGCGCTCATCGCGCCCGAAGCGGCGCGCAGCCTCTGTACGGGCGAAAGCGTGCTGATCGTATTCGATACGCAGCGCAGGAATTCGACCATCGAGCCCGCGCTCTTCGAGAAGACGAAGAACCTCGTCGTGATCGACCATCACCGGCGGGGGCTCAACGCGATCGAAGAGGCGACGCTCAGCTGCCTGGAGCCGTACGCCTCGAGCACGTGCGAGCTGGTGACGGAGACGCTGCAATACTATCACGGAGGCGCAAAGCTCAGGCCGCTGGAAGCGAGCGCGCTGCTCGCGGGCATCTCGGTCGATACGAAGAACTTTTCGTTCAATACCGGCGCGCGCACGTTCGACGCGGCGTCCTATCTGCGGCGCAACGGCGCGGACGTCGCGGGCATCAAGCGCCTCTCGCAGGACGACATGAACACCTTCCGCGACAGGGCGAGGGTCGTCGAGCGCGCGGAAAATATCACGGACGATATCGTAATCTCGTTCTGCGACCCGGACTCGAAAAACGCGCCGCTCATCGCCGCGCAGGCGGCGGACGCGCTGACGACCATCCGCGGCATTCAGGCTGCGTTCGTTTTGGGCATAAACGGCGGGTGCGTCTCCGTCAGCGGGCGTTCGCTCGGCGGTATAAACGTGCAGGTAATCCTCGAAAAGCTCGGCGGCGGCGGCCATATGACCAGCGCGGGCGCGCAGCTTATGGGCGTAAGCCAGGAGGAAGCTGCCCAAATGATCAGGGGAGCGGTTCTCGACTACATAAAGGAGGTTGGAGAAAAATGAAAGTTATTTTAATGGACGACGTAAAGGGTACGGGCAAGCGCGGCGAGATCGTCGAGGTTTCGGACGGGTTTGCGCGCAACTTTTTATTTACCAAAAAGCTCGCGACGCAGGCGACGTCCTCGAACGTAAACGCCGCGCTGAAGAAGATAGAGGCCGATAAGCACCGCAAGGCCGTCGAAAAGCGCGACGCGCTCGAAGCCGCGGGCAAGCTCAACGGCATCGTAGTCAAGGTATACGCGAAGAGCGGCGAGGGCGGAAAGCTCTTCGGCTCCATAACCAGCAAGGAGATTGCCGAGGCGATTCAGGCACAGCATCATATCAAGATCGACAAGAAGACCATCACGCTCTCCGAGACGCTCAAAGCCCTCGGCAGCTACGAGATCGACATCAAGCTCTACTCCGAGGCCAGCGCGAAGATAACGGTCGAGGTGTTACAGGCGGAATGAGCGCAGCCCAGGAAGTCCGCGAACCCCGCGTACCGCCCCAAAATTTAGAGGCGGAAAAGAGCGTGCTCGGAGGTATGCTCATCGACGCGCGCGCGGCGGTGCGCGCCTTTGAGCGCCTGAAGCCGGCCGACTTCTACCTGGAGCGGCATCAGGACCTCTTCTCGGCGATGAAGCAGCTCAGCGAGGCGGGCAAGCCCATAGACGCTATCACGCTCGTGGACGAGCTGGAGCGGCGCGGCGTCCTGCAAGTGGCGGGCGGCTTTACATACGTTACCGACCTGACGCTCTTTACGCCCAGCGCGGCGAATATCGAGCAGTACATCGCTATCGTCGAGGAGAAGGCTGCGCTGCGGGAGCTGATCGCGGCAGGGTACGCCATCGTAGACGAGGCGTACGATTCCGACCTCGAATGGAGCGCGACGCTCGCGAACGCTGAAAAGCGCGTCTTCGACATCGCGCTGAAAAAGTCGATCCGCTCGCTGCTGCCGATCAAGGGCGAGCTGGACGGCGTGTATACGCGCATCGGCGAGTGGATGGAAACGCGGGGGCAGATGTCGGGCGTGCCGAGCGGCTTCTACGAGCTGGATTCCAAGCTCAACGGCCTGCAAAAGAGCGACCTGATAATAGTCGCAGGGCGCCCCGCGATGGGCAAGACGACGTTCGCCGTGAATATCGCGCAGCACGCGGCGACGCGCGAGGGGCGCAGCGTCGCGATGTTTTCGCTCGAAATGTCGCGCGAGCAGCTCGTTTTGCGTATGCTCTGTTCCGAGGCGGAGGTCGATATGTCGAAGGTGCGCGGCGGCGATATCGGCGTCAATGAGCTCGAAAAGCTCGCGAACGCGATGCTCCCGCTCGCCAGGGCGCATATATTCGTAGACGATACGGCGGGCATCTCCGTCGGCGAAATTCAATCCAAATGCCGCAGGCTAAAGCTGGAGCAGGGGCTGGATCTGGTCGTCATCGACTATTTGCAGCTCATGCAGCCCTCCGGCAGGAGCGAGAACCGCCAGCAGGAGATTTCGCAGCTGACGCGCGCGCTCAAGATCATGGCGCGCGAGCTGGACGTGCCCGTCATGGTGCTCGCGCAGCTCTCTCGCGCGCCCGAACAGCGCACGAACCACCGCCCGATGATGAGCGACCTGCGCGAATCCGGCTCCATCGAGCAGGACGCGGATATCATCCTCATGCTCTACCGCGAGGCCGTCTACGCCGA
>QMCE01000748.1_pt1 | contig 17159 bp, 16 predicted proteins | sample 1821851 | NCBI WGS metagenome assembly QMCE01 (sample SAMN09453174, study PRJNA476694) | Termite gut metagenome, whole genome shotgun sequencing project. | isolation source: worker | host: Odontotermes sp. | place: South Africa:Pretoria | collected 2016-01-28
ACGTGCAGTAAAAAGTGAAATATATTGAAATGGAGGAAAAACATGAAGCATACATTTATTCCAAGAGGGGTTTGCTCAACAAAAATAGAGATTGAGCATGACGGAGAGCGGATAGAAGAATTGAAATTCACAGACGGCTGCAACGGCAACGCAAGCGGAATTGCCGAGCTCGTCAAGGGGATGAAGCTCACTGATGTCAAGGAAAGGCTTGGCGGGCTTAAATGCGGGAGACGCTCAACCTCATGCCCGGACCAGCTTTCAAAGGCGATAGATGAAATTCTGAGCTCGCAGGAATAGTATATATACTGAAGGAATCAGCTTGGTAATACGGAGAGGTATTATGTTATCAAAAAAAGTAATTAAACGCTCAATCTCATTCATTTTTGCTTTGCTTATGGTATTCCTGACGGCATGTACCGGCAGTGATTTACCATTAACAGCACAGCCAAAAGAAGCGACCCAATATACCAAGGATATAAACGATGCAGTGTATGATATGCTTGATTTCAACGACAAGCAGGAGGTGGAATTTGCCGAAAGAGGCCTGCTTGCCTCACCTGAAGAGCTTGAAATAACAGATGAAAACGGCAAGGTGGTGTGGAGCCAAAAAGCACTCACGTTTGTTGAGAATGCTGAGGCACCCGCTTCGGCGAATCCAAGCCTCTGGCGGCACACACAGATGAACCATCTGTACGGGCTTTTTGAAGTTACAGATGGCATATATCAGGTGCGGGGATATGATTTAAGCAATATAACATTTATTGAGGGAAATACGGGTTGGATTGTATTTGACCCTGCAACAAATATCGAAACCTCAAAGACGGCCCTGCAGCTGATAAATGAAACTCTCGGCGAACGCCCTGTTACAGGAATCATCATAAGCCATTCACACACAGACCATTACAACGGAATCAAGGGTGTTGTAAGCGAGGAAGAGGTTGCAGAGAGAAATATCCCTATAATAGTTCCTGAAGGCTTTGAACAGCATGCCGTAAGCGAAAACGTGTATGCGGGCAATGCAATGCTGCGGCGTGCAGAATATATGTACGGAAAAAGCCTTGAGCCGGGAGTTAAAGGAAGGCTTGCAGTCGGGCTTGGGATAGGAGTTCCGAACGGCACGGCATCGTACATTGCGCCGAATGATTGGGTAAGCGAAACTGGCGAAACAAGAACAATCGATGGTGTGACAATGGAATTTCAGATTACACCGGGCACAGAAGCCCCGGTTGAGATGAACACTTGGTTTGCGGATAAAAAAGCATTTTGGGCAGCAGAAAATTGCACAGGCACGCTTCACAATCTTTATACTCTCCGTGGCGCACAGGTGCGTGACGGCAATGCATGGGCAAAATACCTCATGGAATCTGTTTCATTATACGGTGAAGATGTTGAAGTAGTATTCCAGTCTCATAACTGGCCGCATTGGGGCAATGATGTGATAAATGAATATATGCTAAACACAGCTGCTGCGTATAAATTCATCAATGACCAGACCTTGCTGTACATAAATCAGGGATACACGTCTGATGAAATTTCTAATATGATTAAACTGCCTGAAAATCTCGAAAAAGTGTGGTACACACGGCAGTATTACGGTACGGTGGCGCATGATGCAAAGGGGGTTTACCAACGCTATATGGGTTGGTACGACGCAAATCCAGCGCATTTGAATCCGCTTATGCCGACGGAAAGTGCGAAGAAAACAGTGGAATACATGGGCGGCGCAGAAGAGGTGATGAAAAAAGCCAAGGCAGATTTTGCCGAAGGCAATTATCAATGGGTGGCTGAAGTTACAATGGCTTTAGTTTATGATGACCCTGAGAACAAAGAGGCACGCCTGCTGTGCGCCGATGCACTTGAACAGCTCGGATATCAATCTGAAAGCGGTGTGTGGAGGGCGGCCTATCTGACCGGAGCCGAGGAGCTGAGAGACGGAAACACAATGGAGGTAGCGGCATCTGCCGGCGGAAGAGATATTCTTCGTGCCATGGAGCCCTATATGGTGTTTGACTATATGGGTATTCATCTGGATTCAAATGCAGCCAAGGATTTGAATTTCAAGATAAATTTCGATATTCAAGGTGATACAACTTATGTAGTGACAGTGAAATCCGGTGTTCTGCTTTATCAAACAGGTGTGACAGCAGAAGATGCTGATGCCACCGTAACACTTAAAAAAGAGGAAGTGGCGGCGCTGCTTGCACCAAATGTGACGCAAAATGAACAGGTGGATATTGAGGGCGACGAAACAGTTTTTGACAAGCTGAATGAACATATGATTACATTCACGCCTGACTTTAATATAATTGAGCCATAGAAAGCACAGAACTTTGAAAAAAAGCCTGCATTTGCGGGCTTTTATCTTTTTATAAATTAAAACAAAAAAGATTATCAATTTTGCTTGACATCATGGCAGGATATGATATAATTATAAAAGACAAAGAAAGTCAAAGACAAACAGGGGGCGAAAAATGAGAATAAGCGATAATGTGGCGAACTATATCCTTGAGCTATTGGAAGAAGAGGGCGGCATAGCTGAAATTCAGAGGAATGTGCTTGCTGAAACCCTCGGCTGTGTTCCGAGCCAAATCAATTATGTCATCACCTCTCGCTTTTCACCCGAGCATGGGTATATTGTTGAGAGCAGGCGAGGCGGCGGCGGTTATATAAGGATAATCAGGCGTCAGCTTCCGAAAGCAGACATGATGATGCACATCATCAATTCTGTCGGTGATATTCTTGATGCAGGCTCGGTGCGAATGATGATTGAGAACATGCTCAATCAGGAGCTTATTTCAATGCATGAGGCGGGCCTGATGGCAGCAGCCACAGGAGACAAGGCCTTAGGCATACTCGGAAAAGAGAACAGAGATAAAGTAAGGTCTGAAATATTCAAAAGAATGCTTCTGATATGCAGAGGCTAAAGGAGATGACATTATGTTATGCATGAAATGCGGGAAAAATGAGGCGAACTATCATATCAAAACAGTGGTGAACGGTCAGCTTTCCGAAGCGCACCTCTGCCATGAGTGTGCGGCGGCGAATGGTGTCGGCAATATGCTCGGCATGAATATGGGAATAGGAAACATCTTTGAAGGCTTCTTTGAGGGAAATCCATTCTTTGGCTCTGTCAGCGGAATGAAGCCGGGCTATGGAGGAAACCTGACGGCAAATATGCAGCCAGCGATGAAAATCGGATTTCAGCCGAATGAGGTTGACATGATTCCCGTCCGAGAGGAGACGCCGCTTGAAGAGAAGCGAAGGCTTCTTGACGAGGCAATCTCAAAAGAGAATTATGAGCAGGCGGCTGTTTTGAGAGATGAAATAAAGGCTCTCGGTTCAGAGTGAAATTCAGATTTAATGTGATGGGAGTGATATTATGTATAAATTTGACAGATTTACGGAGAAAGCCAACAGTGCCATGAATTTGGCAATAGCTGCGGCAGGTGAGCTCGGGCATGCATATGTCGGAAGCGAGCATATTTTGATAGGTCTTCTTCGGGAGGGCACAGGCGTTGCCTATAATGTTTTGAATAAGCTTGGCGTCTCCGAAGAAACAACTGTCAGGCTGATAAAAGACAGGGTTGGCGCAGGAGCTGAGACGCATCTGACAACAGAGAACTTCACGCCGAGCACTAAAAGGATTCTCCGGCTTGCTGTTATGATTGCCGCAAAGACAAACGGCGGAAGCTATATCGGAACAGAGCATTTGCTGCTCGCTATCATTGAGGATTCTCAAGGATATGCCATGCGCTTTCTCGCGGCACAGAGTGCCACACCAGGCGCAATCGTGGCGGAAATGCAGAGCCTTCTCAGAGACAGCATGAACGGAGCATCAAGCGCAGATGATGCTTTGGCGGAGAAAAACGGTGAAAAAACGCTGGAAAAATTCGGCAGAGATCTTACAAGCCTTGCAAAGGAAGGCAAGATTGACCCCGTAATAGGCAGGCAGACAGAGATTGACCGTGTAATACAAATCCTTTCACGCCGCACGAAAAATAATCCTGTTCTTATCGGTGAGCCGGGTGTAGGAAAAACGGCCGTTGCCGAGGGGCTGGCATTGAAGATTCATGAGGGAGAGGTGCCTGAAATTCTGAAGGACAAGCGGATTATTTCGCTTGATTTAACAGGAATGATAGCGGGCACGAAATACCGCGGGGATTTCGAAGAACGCATCAAAGCGGCGATAGACGAGGTTAAGGAAGACGAAAGCATCATTCTGTTCATAGATGAGCTCCATACAATTATCGGCGCAGGTGCGGCAGAAGGCGCATCAGATGCGGCGAATATATTGAAGCCTTCGCTTGCCAAGGGTGATTTTCAGGTAATCGGTGCGACGACGATAAATGAGTACAGAAAGCATATCGAGAAGGATGCCGCACTTGAAAGACGCTTCCAGCCTGTCCTTGTCGGCGAGCCGAGTGAGGAAGAGGCAAAGGATATTCTTAAAGGGCTTAAAGACAGATATGAGGCGCATCATAAGGTGGAAATCAGAAATGATGCGATTGAAGCAGCGGTTGAGCTCTCTGCAAGATATATTACTGACAGATTTTTGCCGGACAAGGCAATTGATTTGATTGACGAGGCTGCATCGAGGGTTCGTCTCAGGGCTTTCACTGCCCCGGATAATCTTCATGACATTGAGAACCGAATTAAGGAGCTTGAGCGTGAGAAGTCTGCGGCTGTAACATCGCAGGATTTCGAGAGGGCGGCGGCTCTCAGAGACAAGCAAAAGGAAGTTGAGGCAGAGCGTGAAAAGGCACGTGAAGAATGGTCTGTCAAAAATGAGAAGAGCAACACCGTCGTCACGCCGGAGGACATAGCAGACATTGTTTCGATGTGGACAGGCGTGCCTGTGTCACAGCTTACTGAGGAAGAGAGCGAGAGGCTTCTGCGCCTTGAAGAGACGCTCCACAAGAGAGTTATAGGGCAGAACGAAGCAGTGACAGCCATTGCAAAGGCAATCAGAAGAGGCCGTGTCGGGTTAAAGGACAAGAACAGGCCGATTGGCTCATTTATTTTCCTCGGGCCGACAGGCGTCGGAAAAACCGAGCTCACAAAGGCTCTGGCAGAAGCGATGTTCGGCGATGAAAAAGCAATGATACGCTTTGATATGTCAGAGTATATGGAGAAGCACACGGTGGCAAGGCTTATCGGTTCGCCGCCCGGATATGTCGGATATGACGAGGGCGGTCAGCTTACCGAGGCAATCAGAAGAAAGCCGTATTCTGTCGTGCTGTTCGATGAAATTGAAAAGGCGCATCCCGACATCTTCAATATCCTGCTTCAGATTTTGGAAGACGGCAGACTCACGGATTCTCAGGGTAAGGTGGTCGATTTCAAGAATGCGATAATCATCATGACATCAAACGTGGGCGCAAGGCTGATTACCGACAAGCAGACAAGCCTTGGCTTTGCCGAAAACACCGATGACAAGGCCGAGAAGGATTTTGAAAAGACGAAGGAGCTTGTCACAGGTGAGCTGAAATCTCTATTCAAGCCGGAATTTCTCAACCGTGTCGATGATGTGATAGTTTTCCGTAAGCTTTCAAAGGATGACACGGTGAGAATCGCCGAAAACATGCTTTCAAGCCTGAAAAACAAGCTCGGTGATATGGACATATCCGTTGAATTCAGCATGGATGCCGTCAATGCCATTGCCGAAAAAGGGTATGACCCGAGCTATGGCGCAAGACCGCTCAGAAGAGTTATACAAAATGATATTGAAGACATGGTGTCAGAGAGAATTCTTGAAGGCGGCATTAAAGCCGAGAAGAGATATGAGATAGATTTTGCGGAGAAAGAATTCGCAATCAAGGAAGCATAAAACAAGAAGCCCCCTCAAACGAGGGGGCTTTCGCTATGCTCAAATCAGAAATTATACGCTTTGCCTGTGCTTGCCGCCTCATAAGCGCCGACCATGAACTTCGTGAGCAGCAGCGCTTCATCAAGCCCATATGGTGCTTCTGTGTTTCCGGTGACAGCGTCAATCCACTGATACACGGGAAGCGGCATGGTATCGGGGAGAGCTTCCATCGTGACCCACTTGCCGTCTGTGTCGGCTCTGCTTGAATATTCCACTGTGTTGTTATGAACAAGCACAGCACCCTCAGTGCCGCTGATTTCAATTGTATACGGGTTCCCCTCGCTGACAAAGCCTGTTTCCGAAACAGCGATAACTCCGCCGCCGAAATCAAACAGCGATACTGCATTATCTTCAACGGCTCTGCCTGTTACCTTTGTAAAAACAGAAACGATTGACTTCGGCTCACCCAAGAGCCAGCCCAAAAGATACATAGGATGCGCACCCAAATCCATCATTGCGCCACCGCCTGTCTCGCTTGCGTCATAGAAGGTTTCAGGCAGCCAGTTGGCAGTGCTGCCGTTATGCACATTGCGAACCCTTGCATATGTTATCTTGCCGAGCTTGCCGTCGTCCATAAGCTTTTTTGCCGCCCTGACGGTAGGGAAGGTTTTATGCGGGAACGAGATTGTAAATTTGCCGTTGCTTGCTTTGATAGCATCGGCAATTTTTACGGCGTCCTCATTTGTCGTGGCGATAACCTTCTCTGTGAAGATGTTTTTGCCCGCCTTTGCACAGGCCGGTATCACCTTGATATGCTCAGTTGTCGCCGTGGTAATCTGAACGCTGTCGATTGAAGAATCGCTCAAAATGTCATCAAGCTTTTCGACAAACGGAACACCCATTTTCTCTGCAAAGGCCCTGCCTCTCTCTGCGTTGGAATCCCAGCAGCAGGCAAGCTCTGCTTTCGGGCTTTCTTTAATCGCCTTTGCGTACTCCTCTGTGTGAACATGCCATGTTCCGATAACTGCAACCTTCATGATAACTTCCTCCTGATTTATGCGTATTTTCTTATAATTCTGAGCATCTGCTCTTTGTGCCTTTCCATATCTGACACCAGCTTGAACTGGTTTCTTGCCCTTACAAGATTATGCTCCGGATAAGCCGTTTTGAAATAGATGTCACCGTTGAGATAATCCGCAAGGAATCTCATGCCGACCTCCAGCGTCATCATAATTGCGCCGTCGGGAAGAGTGATGAGCTCATTTTCGGTTAGCGCACCCTCCGCCGCCTTGAGAAACCCACGTGTATATGCCTCAAAAAGCCCGAGGCTGAAACTCACCTTTGATAAATCAGCCTCGTCCTCGGCGGCAGTGGTGGCAGCTGCACGGATAGAATCTCCGAAGTCGAATGCAATAAGCCCGGGCATAACTGTGTCTAAATCTATAACACACACAGCCTTGCCTGTGTCATTGTCAATGAGGATATTGCTGAGCTTCGTGTCATTATGTGTGACACGAAGGGGCAGCTCGGAATTCCTCAGCATATTCATTAACAAAAAGCAGTAGTCTTTCCTTGCATTCGCAAAGCTCATTTCCTCTGAAATATCTTTCAAGCGACCCACTGCATCATTATTTGCGGCCTCTTCAAGCTGATTATATCTTTCGGGCGTATTGTGGAAATCTTTGATTATCTCATGCAAATCACTTGCGGGGAAATCATCAAGCATCCTTTGAAATTTCCCGAAGGCAAAGCCTGCTTCCTCAAGAATTTCCGGCCCGCTTACAGTTTCATATGCCGTGGTATTTTCAATAAGAAATGTGCCCCGCCAGAGGTTCTTTTCCGAATCAACGAAGAAAGGCCTGCCGTCAGCTGTTTCAACTATTGTCAGAGTTTCTCTTGAAGGGTCGCCGCCACTTTCAGCTATTTTCCTTCGTAAGAATTCCGTCAGCTTGACCATATTCTCAATTATATCTTCCGGCTTTGGAAAGACAAAGCGATTTATCCGTTGCATGACAATTCTCTTTCCGCCGTTTTGCGGTGTAATATAGAACGTATCATTGATATGTCCGCTTGAATGCTCGGCAACCTCTGAAGCTTCACCCAACCCGAAAGCTTCAAGCACTTCTCTCATAATTTCCATTATTTTCTCCAATTAACAATTGATTTTCGCACTGATAATAACCGAGCCGTTCTCTGAATTCACTGTATTAAGCTTCCCGCTGTATCGGCTAACAATATCAAAGGTGTTCTTCAAATCAGGGTATTTTTCGCTTTCATCAGCTTCAGAAAAGAGGTATGAAAGAATATCGGAAAAGCTTTTACCTTTGATGCTGAACTTTGTTTTGATTTCTTCTTTCTCCGATGTAAAGATAGCTTCAAAGGTGAGAGCCTCATTAGAGGGCACAACAGTGAAGCTGATTTTTTTGCTGCCCTCACAATTTGCAGCCTCGTGCAACGCTTTTCCGAGCAGCTCATCTGTAATAACGCATATCTCAGACGGCCGCATGCCCTTACCGGATATTCTTGCGTGGCTTGAGAATTCAATTCCCTCCTGTGCGGCACGCAGGGCATTCATTGCGATAACGGAGCTTACATAGGGGTTATCGGAATATACTTCAAGCGTCGGATTCTGTGATGAGTTGAAACGGAGCTTTTCAATATACTGAATTGCTTTTTGGGTCTCATTGTTTTCTATCATTTTTTCAAGAGAATTCATTGCGCCATCGTAAGATGCCCTTACCGAACGGGCTGTCTGCACATATGTGAGTATATCCGAAAAGCGTGAGGCCTCTGAAGAGAGAAAGAGTTCATATGTTTCCTCATCAAGAGAAAGCTCTTTGAATCTTGCGGCCTTATAAACTGAGCGAAATGTAAAAAAGACGATAAAATAGAAGAAAACCGACGACACAAGCCTGCCGATATGCGGCATATCCGGGAAAAGGAAATCAAGCGTGCCGTATGATAAAAGAAGCGGCGCAAATTGAATTATTGTTATCCCGATAATAAAAAAATTGATGCTGCGGCTCTTGAAATAGCGAAGCGGGCGATAAAGCAGCAGACCTGAAATAAGCGTGAACAAAACAGTTACGGCAATCGAAAATGCGCCGGAGAAAAAGCCTGCTGTCTTAAATGGCATAATACCGAGCATAAGCTCTGTAAAAAGAAGCGAGAAGGTGAAGCCTGAAACACAGTGAACAGCAAGAAACAGCTTTTGAACAGCATTGTTTCTGAAAATAAAAAGCGATGCAATGAAAAGTATCACAACATTAAGTGCAACACCCATTGTGTCACCGAGGAGCTCATCCTCAAAAAAGCTTTTTATGATGTTAGCACCCACAAGCGAAAGTGCATAAGTGAGCACAGAGACAATGGAGGTGGTTATGAAGCGGAATCTGTCATAGAGCAGGCAAAGGAATAAAAGCGTATTACACAGAAGCGTTACACTGAGATATACCATAAAATCCTCCCGCCGTTATCATTCTTGCCTGTTATTATAGCATATGTAATGTGACACTTACAAGGATATTTGCATTAATTAATTGAGCATCATTGATTGATAGAAATAAGGTTTTGTGTTAAAATAAGGCATAAGCAAATTAAGGAGAAAATCTATGTTTTCAAGAGCAAGCGGCGTTCTTGTCCATGTTTCAAGCCTCCCCGGCGATTTCGGAATCGGGTGCTTCGGTGAGGATACAAAAAAGTTCATTGATTTTCTGAGCGGGGCGGGCTTCAGGTACTGGCAGGTGCTTCCCTTTGGCCCAACAGATGAGTTCAATTCGCCATATGCCAGCATATCTGCCTTTGCAGGCAACAGGAATTTTATCGATTTGCAGCAGCTGCACGAGGAAGGCTTGCTGACTGAGGCGGAGCTTAAATCACAGATGTATGCCAACCCTTACACCGCCGCTTATGAATTCCTTGAAATGAACAGGCTGAATGTACTGTATAAGGCATACACACGTTTGAACTCAAAGCAAAAGAAAGAGGTGCGCATTTATGCGGAGCAAAATTCTCACTGGCTTCCCGACTATGCGCTCTATATCATTCTGAAAGAAGCGAACTTAGGCAAAGAGTGGTATGACTGGAGCGATGAATTAAAGCTTCGTGACCCGCAGGCGTTGCAAAAGGTGCACGATGAACAGCGTGATACGGTAGAGTTTATAGAATTCGTGGAATTCACCTTTTCAAAGCAGTGGAAGAAAATCAAAGCCTATGCAAAAGAAAAGAACGTGGAAATCATAGGTGATTTGCCGATGTATGTTTCCGTGAGCAGCTCAGATGTATGGAGCAACAGAGAGCAATTTGACCTCGGCGAAGACTGCAGACCCAAGAATGTCGCCGGTGTGCCGCCGGACTATTTCAGCGAATTCGGGCAAAAATGGGGACAGGCACTCTATGGATGGGATAAAATGAAGGAAAACGGCTATTCATGGTGGATGAAAAGGCTTGAGCTTTCATTCGACATGTTTGACGTCGTGAGAATAGACCATTTTCGTGCATTTTCAGCGTTTTGGTCAATCCCTGCGGAAGCCGAAACAGCCAAAACAGGGAAATGGCTTGACGGGCCGAAAATGGATTTCTTCAAGCCCGTGCTTGAGCGGTTCGGCGAATCAAGGATTATTGCAGAGGACTTGGGCTTGATTGACGACGAGGTCATCAAGCTTATAAAGGAAACGGGCTTGCCGGGAATGAGGGTGATGCAGTTCGGTTTTCTTGACAGCAGCGATAATCTGCACCTTCCGCATAACTATTCTATGAATTCCTTTGCCTATACGGGCACACATGATAATAATACTTTGCTCGGCTGGCTTTGGGAGGCCAAACCGGAGGAGCGAGCCTGGGCGCTTGACTACAGCGGATATGAAGGGCATGACTGGGCGGAGGGCGGCCCTAAAAGCGCTTCATGCAGGGCGATTATCAAAGCACTGTGGCAAAGCCACGCCAATGTTGTAATCGTGCCGGTTCAGGACATCGGCGGTTACGGCAGCGATACCAAGATGAATATGCCGGGCATACCGAACGGTAACTGGGCTTTCAGAATCAGCCGCGAGCAGTTTGCGTCATTTGATAAAGGCTGGCTCAGAAAGCTGAACGAAACATATAAGCGTACACAATAATATGTTAGAATGTGAAAAAAGAGGTGATAATGATGACACGCGGCGAATTCTGGGTTAAATTCCTTAAAACATCGGGTAAGGGGCCCGAAACCACATACAGGAACTCATATCATTTTGCCATGGACGAAAAAACTTCCGATGAGCTTCTGGATTTGATAATCAAAGGAGAAAAGAAAGGAAGCGCAAGCTGTTTTTTGGCTTATCAGGCAACGGGTGAGAAGCCGCCGAACCCCGAGGATTACAACATCATTACCGATTGGCAGGGAACCCCGACTGCAGTTATAAAGACAAGCAGCGTGTTTGTTTTGCCCTTTAAGGATGTCGGACAGGATATTGTTGACAGAGAGGGCGAGGGCATGTCACTTGAAGACTGGCGGAAAGAGCACAGGAAGCTTTTCCTCAAAGAGGGCGAAAAGCTTGGATATGAGTTCACTGATGAGAGTCCGATTGTCTTTGAAATGTTTGACATGGTGTATTCAGATAAAGCCAAATAAGCAAAACAAGGCAAAACCGCTGTTTTTCGGCGGTTTTCTTCATCGTTAATTAATTCTAAATCTCCTCTTAAGATAATCGTAATATATAACACGGCATAATACCTTGACAGGCGAAGTATTGTTTGCTACTATATATCCGAAGTAAAAAATCTTAGGAGGAATGATGCATGTCTATCGGTTCAGATTTATTACGAGGCAACACAGACACAATCATTCTTGCACACTTGCTTAAAGGTGACAGCTACGGTTATCAAATCAATCGTGCGGTGGAATTGAGAACCGAAGGGCAGCTTGAGCTCAAGGAGGCGACGCTCTACTCCGCCTTCAGAAGGCTTGAGCAGGGCGGCTGTATAATCTCTTACTGGGGCGATGAAAACACCGGCGCCAGAAGAAGATATTACAGCATCACCGAATACGGCAAAGAAATTTATAATCAGCTTGTGCGAGAGTGGAACATGTCAAAGAAAATCATCGATGAATTAATTAAGGGGGAATAGAATATGGAAGACAGAATCAGAGCATATGTGGATCAGCTTTTCCAAAATGCGCCGTCAACACAGAAGGCGTATGAGCTGAAGGTTGAGCTCACGGGAAATCTTATCGAGAAATACAACACGCTCATCTCCGAGGGCAAAACACCCGAGCAGGCATTTGAAGCAACAATCGAGAGCATTGGCGATGTCTCAGAGCTTTTCGGAAGCCTTGCTGAGCCGGCAATGTATCAGCCCATGCCACTTCAGTCGCAGAGCGGAAAATCACCTTTGCTTACGGCAATTGCAGTTATGATGTTCGTCTTATCAGTGATTCCGGTGGTGCTGCTCCAAAGCATTATCGGTGTGCTTATAATGGTGATAATAATTGCTTTCGGAATAGGCTTGCTCGTAATGGCAAGCGCAATGAAGCCTAAGCAGTATACAAATGCAACAGTGGTTGATGATTTCAGAACCTGGCAGAATAAGACAGAATCAGATAAGCAAATGAAAAAGGCAATCAATACGGCACTCTGGCCGATTATCCTGATTATCTACTTTCTTATAAGCTTCTCAACCGGCATGTGGTATATCACATGGATAATATTCATAGCAGGAATTGCAATAGAAGGCTTGATTCAGGCATTGTTTGCATACAGGAATATGAAATAAAGGAGGCAAACATGGAATATAATTATGATTATACTTCGCAAGCTCCTCAAAAACCCAAAACGAATCTATTATCAGTCTTCGGTGTAATATTTACAACGATGTGTGCCCTCGGGATTTTGGCCCCGGTTATATGCAACTTTGCAATAGAAGGCACGATTTCATGGGCGTTGTTTCCCATAGCAGGCGTTATTTTCCTTTGGCTTGTCCTTGTGCCGGTTTTCTTTGCGCCGAAAGGTAAGCTTGTCATCTCGCTTGCAGTGTTCAGCATCTTGTCAATACCGTTTATCTATGTGATGGGGCTGATTATCGGAAATGTTGATGCAATGATGTATATCGGGCTCAGAAGCGGCATTGCGGGAATAGCGTACATATGGATTGTTTTCACACTCTTCACCGTTCTCAAAAAGCATAAAAGGATTGCTGCGTCGATTACTATCCTTCTGGCGATTCCTTTATCGATATATTCAAACTATGTGGTGGACACATATCTTTACAATCGCTTTTCACTTGATATAATGGAAATACTCGGCTATGCCGCTGTTGCGGTAGCCGCCATAGGAATTCTTTTCATCAGAAGAAAGAGAATTCAACAGATTGCAGAATAATTAATAGTATAATAAGAGGTAGAAAATGAAAAAAACATTGGTCTTTACAATTATCGCTTGCTTTCTTATAATTGCGGTGGTTGCGGGTGTGCTGATTTTCGTGCTGTCGGGTAACGGCGGCTCAATTGAAGCAAGCTTCAACAATATATTTGACAATACTCATGTAAATGTTTCAGAAGACCCCGAAAAAATGTACAGCGATTTCGAGCACAATAATGAAATCATCTGGGAGGATGCGTCGCAGGTGGATTCAATCGATTTTGGTTGGGTGAGCGGGCACATGAATGTGCGCATCGTTGAAGACGGCGATACGATAAGGATCGTCGAATATTCAAACAGAGAGCTTAAAGAAGATGAAAAGATGAAGATTTCGCAGTCTGGCGGCACGCTTGAAATAAGATATGACGAAAAATTCTTCTCATTCTCGCTGTTTGACGGTACAATCAATCTGAGAAAAGCACTTCTTGTGGAAATTCCCAAGAATGTCGCAGATGAGTTTACAGATGTGAAGCTGGAAACAGTTTCAGCGGATATAACAGCAGACCCGATTAAATGTGAGAATTTTAAGTTTGGAACCACCTCGGGAAATGCAATTATTGAGACACTGACAGTTGAAAATGACATTGACTTCTCCTCCGTTTCAGGTGAGATAACAATTTCAGGCGTAACCTCTAAAACTCTGAAGATGTCTACGACATCAGGTGACCTTAGAGCAAGCGAAGTTATAACAGAGGATTTTGAAGCATCTTCTGTGTCGGGAAACGTCAGATTTTCAGGAACATGTAAAACTGTCAGAAGCAATACAACATCAGGTGAGGTGACAGTAAGCACTGATGAAATGATTACAGAGGCAGATATGTCTTCAGTGTCAGGAGACATTGAGCTGAAGCTTCCGGAAAATGACGGCTTCACAGCAGAGTATTCCTCAGTTTCAGGAGATTTCAAATGCCGCTTTGAAGTAAAATCTGATTCATCAGACCATAACGGAACCGTAACATACAAGGACGGCAACGCAAAGATAAAGATGTCTACAACCTCAGGCGAAATGGATATTGATGAGAAATAAAATGTAGGCTCAACGATAAAAATCCCTCGAAATTCGGGGGATTTTGTGTTTTGGATAGAAAATCACAGAAATTAATGCTATACTTCTGTTTAAGAGGAAAACAGAAGCAATTATGTGAGGTGGCTTATGAAAGTCGGAAAATACATTCTGTCAATCGACCAGGGCACGACAAGCTCAAGAGCCGTGCTGTTTGATTCTTTCGGCGAGGTTGCGGGAATGGGGCAGCGTGAGTTCACACAGTATTACCCTCAGCCGGGATATGTGGAGCATGACGCTGCGGAGATAATTGAAACAACACTCCATGCAATGAGGGCGGCGGTAAATAAAGCCGGGATTTCTCCCGATGACATCGAAGCAATAAGCATAACCAATCAGCGTGAGACGACAGTCGCATGGGACGCTGACACAGGTCTGCCCATATGCAATGCGATTGTCTGGCAATGCCGCAGAACTGCCCCGGAATGTGAACGCTTAAAAAAAGCTGGGCTTGCGGATTATATAAAAAAGACGACGGGGCTAATAATTGACCCATATTTCTCAGGCACAAAAATGAAGTGGATGATGGAGAATGTACCCAAAGCAAAAGAGCTCGCAGATGCCGGCAAGCTTCGCTTCGGCACGATTGACACCTGGCTTGTATATACGCTGACAGAGGGCAAAGCATATGTGACTGACTTCTCAAATGCTTCACGCACGATGCTGTTTGATATTCATAAGCTAAGATGGGATGAAAAGCTTATGGAAGAATTCTCAGTGCCGAAATCAGCCTTGCCGGAGGTTTGCGAATCTGCTGAAATTGTCGGAATGTGCGGTGAAGCCCTTTTTGGCAGAGAGATTCCCATTGCCGGAATAGCGGGTGACCAGCATGCCGCACTTTTCGGGCAATGCTGCTTTGAAAAAGGGATGGTCAAGAACACTTATGGAACAGGTTGCTTTGTACTAATGAATACAGGAGAGCAGCCCGCAAATTCAGACAACGGGCTTCTCACGACGATTGGCTGGAAGATAGCTGGAAAAGTCAGCTATGTGTTGGAAGGGAGTGCTTTTAATGCAGGCTCTGCCATCAAGTGGCTTCGAGATGAGCTTGAGCTGATTGAATCGGCGCAGGAATGCGACAGGCTTGCGGAAACTGTTGATGACAGCGGCGGCGCAGCGTTTGTTCCGGCGTTCACAGGCTTGGGCGCACCTTATTGGGATATGTATGCGAGAGGCGCTTTTTTGGGGATAACAAGGGGAACCACGAAAGCCCATATGTGCCGTGCCGTGCTTGAAAGCATTGCGCTTGAAAGCTATGACTTGTTCACGTTGATGGAAAATGAGACGGGTATCAGGATTGATGAGCTTCGGGTAGATGGCGGAGCATCAAAAAGCCGCTTTTTGATGCAATATCAGTCCGATTTGCTGAATAAAAAGGTTTGCCGTCCGCATTGCCTCGAAACGACGGCACTTGGTTCGGCAATGATGGCAGGCTTGGCTGTCGGAATATGGGACAGCATTGATGAATTGACGAGCATTTGGCGTTGCGACAGCGAATATCAGCCGGATATGGACGAAAGCATAAGACAGGCAGATGTTGACAGATGGCATAAAGCAGTAGGTAAAAGTAAAGAATGGGCTTGACTTTAGCACGCTAATATGATAAAGTAATGCTGTCAGATAAAATCATCGGAGGTGGCATATGAGCGTAAAAAGAATAATTCCATGTCTTGACTTAAAAGACGGCAGAGTGGTGAAGGGCACAAAGTTCGTAGATATTCGTGATGTACGTGACCCGGTTGAGGCCGCCATTGAATATGCAAAGCAGGGCGCAGATGAAATCGTTCTGCTTGATATAACATCCTCTGCCGAAGCACGAAAGACGATACTAAAAATACTCGACAAAGTGAAACAAAGTGTTTCAATTCCCGTAGCTGTTGGCGGCGGGATAAAGAGCCCTGCCGATTTCGAAGAGATTTTTGCAGCCGGCGCTGATAAAGTGTCTGTCAATTCGGCTGCAGTTCTAAATCCGCAGCTGATAAAGGAAGCCTCAGATAAGTTTGGAAGCAATCGCATTGTTTCGGCAATAGATGCCGCAAAAGCTACGAACGGTTCATGGAATGTATACATAAACGGAGGGCAGACTGATACAGGTAAGGATGTCGTGGAGTGGGCAAAAGAGGTTGAAGCTTTGGGTGCGGGCGAGATTCTTCTCACAAGCATTGATGAAGACGGTGAAAAGAACGGCTACGATTTGCCGCTCACAAAAGCAGTGGCAGAGGCAGTGTCAATTCCCGTTACTGCTTCGGGCGGCGCAGGAAAAATGGAGGATTTCCTCAGTGCATTTACAGAGGGCAAGGCAAGTGCGGCACTTGCGGCTTCACTGTTTCATTTCGGGGAGATAGAAATCCCGAAGCTGAAGGCTTATTTGAGAGAAAACGGAGTATGTGTCAGCAAATAAAGAAAAAGAGTTTTGAGTCTTGACTTTTCTCATAGTTTTGATATAATTATTATCGTTGCTCACATCAGTGAGTATGTGGATTTTAGCGGCATTGTGTAACGGTAGCACAGCAGACTCTGACTCTGTTTGTCTGGGTTCAAATCCTGGTGCCGCTGCCAAACAAGCGGGCCTCGGAAATTCCGGGGCTTTCTTTATAACGAGGTGTGGCTCAGCTTGGTAGAGCGCTACGTTCGGGACGTAGAAGTCGCAGGTTCAAATCCTGTCACCTCGACCAAAGCAAAATGCTCGGCCTTTTTAGGTCGGGCATTTTGATTTGATAAAGGACAGGATTTGAAAGAGGGAGCGCATAGATGCCGCAGTGCGGCGTCTGCGACCGTACGTGTCCTGTCACCTAGACCATCCATCACAAACTTCGCTTACGCTTAGTATGTGATGGATTTTTTGATTTATTTCACCGTTAGAATTCGACGAGTAATTCATTATTGATACAGG
>QMCE01001625.1_pt1 | contig 17152 bp, 19 predicted proteins | sample 1821851 | NCBI WGS metagenome assembly QMCE01 (sample SAMN09453174, study PRJNA476694) | Termite gut metagenome, whole genome shotgun sequencing project. | isolation source: worker | host: Odontotermes sp. | place: South Africa:Pretoria | collected 2016-01-28
GTCACGGACGCGATGGTGGACGGCAAGCTCACCATCATCCAAAAAGACAAGCTCAAAACCAAGTCCAGCAACCGGACGCTGCCCCTGCTGCCGCAGGTCGAGGAGCGGCTGCTGGCTGAAAAGGCAAAACAAAAGCGCAACAAGAAGCTCTGCGGGAAGTCCTGGGAGGAGAACGGCTACATCTTTGTCAACGATCTCGGCCAGCAAATCAAGCCCGACTATGTTAGCCACCACTTCGCCACGCTTCTGGAGAAAAAGGGCCTGAGAAAGATCAGGTATCACGATCTCAGGCATTCTTGTGCCAGCCTCTTGCTCTCTCTGGGCATCCCCATGAAGCAGATACAGGATTGGCTTGGCCACTCCAATTTCTCCACGACCGCCGACTTGTACGCCCATCTTGACTACGCCTCCAAGCAGATTTCCGGCGACGCGCTTGCGGGGGCGCTTGCGGTATAAGTTGTTCCTAACCCCGCCGGAGGCTGGAGGGGGCACGCGGGGGAACTTAGTTCCGCCCGCGAGGCGCTTCGCGTTTTTCCAAAAGAAAAACGCCCGCATTTTCCGCAGAAAATGCAAGCGCCTTGGTGCCGCTGACCGGAATCGAACCGGTACGGTGTTTCCACCGGGGGATTTTAAGTCCCATGCGTCTGCCAGTTCCGCCACAGCGGCGCGGAAAAATAATTGAGGTCAAAGTGTTGGAAAAGTGTAGGAAATCCGCGAGAATTTCAAGGAGTGCAATCGCCGTACCCGCTCATTACAAGCGGGTTTGCGTCCGCAGGTATGGAATCAGCGCCATCGGATTTTAAGTCCCATGCGTCTGCCAGTTCCGCCACAGCTGCGCGTGCAATTTATTATATTATAAAACCCGCGCCGCGTCAAGCGGCTTTTGCCCTCAGATTTGGCTCAGATTTGGCCGCAAATCTGGCCGACGCCGTCTAAGATATACTTTGGCCGGTAGGGGAATTTCTTAACGTCGTGTTCGCTGCTGACCCCGGAGAGCACCAATACGGTGTCAGAGCCCGTTTCTATTCCGGCGATGATATCGGTGTCCATGCGGTCGCCTATCATGACGGCTTCGTCGGAGTGTACGCCAAGCATACGCAGGCCGGTGCGCATCATCAAAGGATTCGGTTTACCCACAAAGTAGGCGCGGCGGCCGGTGGCCACCTCGATTGGAGAAACAAGCGCGGCGCATGCGGGTTCGATCCCGATTTCGCCGGGACCTGTTATGTCGGGGTTGGTAGCGATAAGCATGGAGCCCTTCAGTACAAGCCGCACAGCGTGGGCCAGGCTCTCGTAATTGTAATGCGAGGTCTCTCCCACCACCACATAGTCAGGGTCGACATCGTTCATGGTGATGCCGGAATCATAAAGCGCGTTCAAAAGTCCGGGCGCGCCTATAACATAGGCGGAGCAGCCCGGCGACTGGTTAGACAAAAACCTCGCCGTGGCCAGAGCGCTCGTGTAAAAATGGCTTTCGTCTATCTCAAGGCCCATACGCTCCAGCTTTTGCTTGAGCTCAAGCGGCGAGCGCTCGCTTGAGTTGGTTAGGAACAGATAGCGTTTTTTTTCACGCTTCAGCCACTCCACAAACGCCACCACGCCGTCAAGCAGGCGGTTGCCGTGGTAGATGACGCCGTCCATGTCGCACATGTATCCTTTTTTTGCCCTTAATGCGGTAAGATCCATAAAAAACAGCTCCTTTTGTTCCGGCATTCTTTTCCGGAATATTCTTTTTTATCTCTTTCAACGCTAAGTATAGTCCTAAAACCGCGCAATGTAAACGGCTTTGCGGCGAATCGTTTACAGTAAACAAAAAACCGGAGCGCACCGCCCCGGTTTATGTGCGTAAGGATGTTGGTCCTAGCCTTGCATACCCGGATGCTTGCCCTTGCCGGTGTAATCCTTTTTGTTTTCCATTTTGCCGGGCTGAGACATCTGTGTGTCCATAGGCTCGCTGGTCATGCTGGGATTAATGCCCGTGTTCTGGTTCTGACGCTTATCGTTTTGCCTGTTCTTGTTTTTGTTCTTGGCCATCTGTGTCACCTCCTTCCGGAAGGAAGTTTCGTAATAAAAACCTTAAAGGAATTTTTACCAACTTAAGGCAAATTATTCATATAAGTTGGTTCCATGTTGAAAACAAGAAAATGTAATGCTATAATTATCAACATCCAAGCAAGTTTTTTTGAAAGGAATGGTTTTTTATGACGAAATATATTTGTACGGTTTGCGGTTATGTCCATGAAGGAGAAAACCCGCCGGAATTTTGCCCTCAGTGCAAGGCCCCCCAAAATAAATTCAAGGCGGCGAACCAGGGCAGCTTCGCGTGGGCGGACGAACACAGGATCGGCATTGCCGAGGGAGTCGAGCCCGCGATAACCGAGGAGCTTCGCGCAAATTTCATGGGCGAGTGCACCGAGGTCGGCATGTATCTTGCAATGAGTCGGCAGGCCGACAGAGAAGGCTTTCCCGAGGTGGCCGCAGCTTACAAGCGCATAGCCTTTGAGGAAGCCGAACATGCGGCAAAATTCGCCGAGCTTTTGGGTGAGGTAGTTTTCGCCGACACAAAAAAGAACCTCCAGCTGAGGGTCGAGGCCGAATACGGCGCGTGCGACGGCAAGAAAAAGCTCGCCACCAGGACAAAACAGCTCAACCTTGACGCCATACACGACACCGTACACGAAATGTGCAAGGACGAAGCCCGCCACGGCGCCGCATTCAAGGGCCTGCTGGAGAGGTATTTTAAATAGGTACGTAAAAACATCAAAGCACCCGCCGGCAGTTGTCGGCGGGTGCTTTGCATTGCGGATTAGTATTATTCAACCTCCAAGAACAAGGCTGGCAAAAGCTCCTCCGGGTCTAAGACATTGCCCTCTTTGCGGATTTCAAAGTGCAGCTGCTCGCCGTAGGCGTTGCCGGTAGCGCCCGTTTTAGCTATAATCTGGCCCTGCTTTACCGCGTCGCCCTCTTCTACAAGCAGCTCGGTGTTGTGGGCGTAAAGCGTTTGGTAACCGTCGCCGTGGTCGATTGTGATATACCTGCCATAGCCGATGACGCCTTGATTTGCAAGAACTACGGTCCCGGATTTAGAGGCGTATACGGGCTCGGCCGCGCGGTTTTCGTGAGTTGAGGAAGACGCGGCCTTTGGGACGATATCAATGCCGGTGTGCCCCGGATAATCATTGAGCTTACAGACGACCCGGAACTCGCCTTTGAGCGGCCAGATAAAATTCTCGGAAGCAGTGTCGGGAACAGCTTCGGGCAAAGCTTCTGCTTCGGGCAAGGCCTCGGACTCTGACGCCGCCGGGCCGGAGGCCGCGGCAAATTCCTTGACCGCCATGTTGAACTTTTCGGCGTCAAGCTCGCTTTGCCGGAGTAAAGAATCATTGCTTGCGGGCGCCGCCGCGTACACCGCCGAGCCCGCAAGCGCGAGAACCAGCATGACCGCGAACAAAAATACCACGCCGCGCTTTTTTGCGGACGTATCAGTAATATTATAAAACCGTTTCTTCAATTGTTTTTTACCTCCCATAAATTTTGACGTCAGCGGCGTCCTGCACCGCCAATCCTGTTCAATAAAGCTCAGGACTGTGTAGCCATAGGCTTTGCGCTCGTCGCAGCCGGAACCGGCCAGAACTTCGGCGTCGCAAGCAAGCTCCGTGTCAAGGCTTAGCTGTGATGCCAGCAGCCACACGAGCGGATTGAACCAGTGTACGGCGTTGGCGAACAGCGCGACCAGCTTAAGCCACAGATCCCTGCGCTTTAGGTGCGTGAGCTCGTGGCGCAGCATGAAATCGAGTTGTACGTCTTGGAGCTTCGTGTCCGGCAAAACGACACGCGGGCGAATAAAACCTGTCAGCAGCGGGCCGGCCGCCTTGGAGGACCGGAAAAGCCCGACGGTACGCGTCACGGACAGTTCTTTTTTTGCTTTTTCGAAGCTGCCCAGTACGTTTTCGTCCAAAACCTCCGTGCTCCAGCGCCGCAGACGGCGGCAGGTGTACACGTACGCCCCGGCTTGGTACAACAGGAACAGCCCCGCGCCCGCCGCCCAAAGCGCCGCCAAAAGATAAACCGGCGCTATGCCCGAAGATACGGCGTTATTTATGTCTGTTTCGGCATTGCCGGATATGATAGCTGGGTCTGCGCCCCATTCGGGGGCCGTCATCCACACTTCGGCCTGCGGGAGAGGAACGGCAATTTTTAGCGGCGAGCCCAGCGGGATGAGCAGCCGCACGGCCAAAGCCAGCCACACAAGGCAGCGCAGCCGCGCGCCGTAACGCTTGCCAAGGAGAGGCGAAGCTAACAGCAACAGCAAGATTACCGGCGAAAGCGCGAGGCTGATATCAAAAAGATTATGCAGTAAATTAACAGCCAAGTTTTCACCCCCGCTCAAGAATTCGTTTTATCTCGGCCAAATCCTCCGCGCTCAGGCTTTCGCTTTGCACCAGCGCCGCCACCAGCCGGGCCGGGGAGTTGCCGTAAAGCTTTTCCAAAAACGACGCCGTCTCTTTGGCGCGGTAGTCCTCTTCGGCCACCAGCGGGTAAAAGTAGTTCAGGCGGCCTTGCTTTTCCCGCCTTACAAAGGCTTTTTCCTCCAGGCGGCTCAAAACGGTTTGGGTTACCTGCAGCGGCCTCTGCTTCATTAGCCGTTGATGGATTTCTCCTGTATTCAAGGCTTTGTCGCTTTTCCAAATTGTCAGCATCGCTTCAAGCTCAAGCTCGGGAAGGCGTTTTATTTCCCTGTTCATAAAACCTCCTGTAACAAAATAACATACGGCCGTATGCGTTAATAATAACATACAGCCGTATGTGAGTCAAGAGGAAACTTTTCTCTTTACCCAATCGTCGGCCTGTAAGGGTCGGGCGAGACCCGGCGGCGCAGCAGGCCGGCCAGGCACCCGATAGTGCAGCTTGCTGCAATCAGCAGCGTGACGAAAACCTCCTGCCGGACATTGAAATCGAGCAGCGCTTCCACCAGAATTTCCAACGGCACGTAGCTCAGCGCGCCGCCGTAATCCCGCAGGACCTCGTAGGCGGCGGTGCCGTACTGCGCCGAGTACAGCAGGGTTATTATCAACAGGTTTATTCCGGTGTAATACAGTATGAAAGCGGCGGCGGCGCGCGGCATCCTGTAGGCAAACGCGGCGGTACACAGGCCGTAGCCAAGAAGCATTAAAAACGCGAAAAACCACCGCGCTGCGGCAAGACCGGCGCCGGCGTCCGGAAAACACCGCCCGGCCAGCGTCGCCAGAAACGCCGGTGCTAAAAACAATAAATATCTCAGCAGGTGCTTGCGCATTTTCAATTCTCCCTCTGCCCCGGATGGGCCATGCCTTTAAGCAGGATTGCGTCTACCTCGCCGCAAATGAAATCGTACATGTCGCGCGCCATTTTGTAGAAGCGGGCGACTTCCGCGTCGGTCAGCTCCAGCGGTAAGTCGGCCGGGTACCTGGTTTCTATATAGCATTTGTTCAAGAGAGCGCTTTCGTCCAGCCATTCGTCAAAGCGGCCGTCATATTTCATGGCGCGCCTGCACAGCCAGGTGAGGTTGTGGCCGTCCATCAGCATGTCGCTCTTTATCAGAATATAGGCCTTAAGGGCCTTTTCTATACACTGCTGGCAGTGAAAAGCGGCGGCGTTGTGGCACGCACGCGCGTCGTGCAGAAGCGCCGCGCAGTTAATATCCTCCGCGGCGCGGCCCAGCCAGTCGTAGTAGCGGGTAGAGTCGGTGTAGTTTACATGCCGGCGCTTACCCATAGACAAGCCTCCCCTTTTCCACCACGCGGGCCGCAAAAGAGCCCTTGCGCGCGAGTACCTCGTCAAACACGGCGGGCGTGTAAAGCACAAGGTCGTAGGGCACGTCGCTGTCCACAGAAAGATATATCTGCCGCTCGGTTTCGTTCATGTCGTCGCTTTCAATGACCACGCACAGCTTAAAGCCCGCCGACCTGCCCATAAGCCCGCGCTTTAGGCTGAAAAGATATATCTTACGGGGATTAAAGCTTTCGGCTATCCTTTTGACCACGCTCGCGATATCCGCCGGAACCGGCTTTTCTTCCAAGGAAATCACCTCTTTCAGTTGTTTACAACCCCCCCGCCTGCTGGCGGACCCTGGATTCCCCTCCTGTGGAGGGGTGGCGCGCAGCACCGGGGTGGTTTGCCGAAGCGCAAAGCAGATTGCCCACGCACAGCTTCAAGCTGTACTTGATTTAATCAATTTATGGAAGTATAATGTTAAAGTATAGCCAATAATTTGATTGTACCACATTTTATGTAAAAAATCACCTCTTATTGTAAGGAACATGATTATGCTGGAACACAACAACAAAAGCCTGGGCGGCCGGGTTTTTCTGACTGCGCTTATCGTGAGCGCTCTGGCGTTTTTGCCGTTTGTCATTTACGACGGCGGTGTCTTTGTGTTTTACGGCGACTTCAACGTACAGCAGATACCCTTTTACAAGCTGGCCCACGAGGCCGTGAGAAGCGGAGATGTCCTTTGGAACTGGTATACGGACCTGGGGGCGAACTTCATAGGCTCGTACAGCTTTTATCTGCTGTTCAGCCCGTTTTTCTGGCTGACGCTGCCGTTCCCCACCGAGCTGGTTCCTTTTTTGATGGCCCCTCTGCTGGCGCTTAAGACCGCCTGCGCCGCCCTGACCGCGTACATGTTTTTGCGCCGCTTTGTCAAAGAGCGTGAGTTCGCGGCTGCGGGAGCGCTGCTGTACGCGTTTTCCGGCTGGATGACCTTTAACATATTCTTCAACCACTTCCACGAGCCCGCCGTGTTCTTCCCGCTGTTGTTGCTGGGGGTAGAAAAGCTGGTGACAGAGGATAAAAAATGCTTTTTCGCGCTTATGGTCGCGCTCAACGCCGCCGTCAACTACTGGTTTTTCGCGGGAGAGGCAGTGTTCGTCGTGCTATATGTCTTTGTGCGGATGACCGACAAAAGCTTTGGCATGAACGTTATGCGGTTCGCGCGGCTCACTTTCGAGGCCGTGCTGGGCGTGGGACTTGCGGCTGTGGTGCTGCTGCCGTCTGTTTTGGCCATTACGGGGAACCCCCGCGTGGGTACAAGTGAGCTTTCAATGGGCTGGAACGCATGGGTGTACTGGAACGACCAGCGTCTTCCGGCGATATTGCAGAGTATAATTTACCCGCCCGAATTGCCCGCGCGGCCCAATTTCTTCCCGGACCACGACGCCAAGTGGGCGTCTATGTCGGCCTGGCTGCCTATGGTTGGCGCTTCGGGCGTGATGTGTTATTTTTTCCAGAGAAAGAACGACTGGCTAAAAAAAATACTTGCGATTTCGCTGTTGCTGGCGCTTGTGCCGGGCTTAAACAGCCTGTTCGTGTTGCTAAACCATTCCTACTACGCGCGGTGGTTTTTTATGCCGGTACTGCTGATGGCGCTTGCTACGGCGCGCGCGGCGGAGGATTCGGCGCGGGGAGTATACCACTACAGGCGCGCGCTTAAATGGCAGTTTGGCTTGGTGCTGGCGTTCGGCGTAATCTCGGGCCTTACGCCCGTATATAATGAGGACAGCGTGCTTGTATTCGGTCTGGCGGAGGACCTGCCGCTCATGTGGGCCTATGTGTTTATCGCACTGGCCTGCACGGCGGTGACTGCCGCCGTCATGCTGAACGCGAGGCACAAAGAAAACTTTAAACGCCTGCTCACACGTTCTGTGGCGGCGGTCTCGTGCATATTCCTGATATTCTTTATGGCGGCGGGCAAGGCCGTGTTTGAACGCGACCATTTTATAGCGGAGACCGCGCTGGGCGGGCGGGACGAGATTTTCCTGCCGCAGGAAACCTTTGCCCGCGCGGACGCATATAAGGCGGAGGACAACCTGTTGATGTTCTGGCATTTGCCGAACATACAGGCCTTTCACAGCATAGTGCCCGCCTCAATAATGGAGTTTTACCCCGCCGTGGGCGTAACGCGGGACGTGGGCTCCCGCCCCGAGGCGGATTTCCCCGCGCTGCGGCCGCTGCTTTCGGTGCGCTGGCTGTTTATTGAAGAGGACGAGGAAGACCAGGACCCTATGTACGGCTATTCTTTCTACGGCCAACAGGCGGGCTTCAACGTCTACGAGAACGAAAATTTCATCCCCATGGGATTCAGCTACGACGAGTGCGTCACGCCCGCGCAGCTTGAGGAGGTCTTTGAGGACAACCGCTCACATCTAATGCTAAAGGCGCTGGTGCTGCCGGAGGACGCTGTCGTGAGAAACGCGGACGTTATCCGTCTGGCGCTGCTTGAGGACATAGACTCCAATTACTCGGACGCCGCCCTTGCCGCGGACGCCGCCGCGCGCAGGCGTTTTACTGCCGACAGCTTTAGCTTTGACGCCCGGGGGTTTTCCGCCTCTACAAGCTTTGACTCGCCGCGTCTGGTGTTTTTCTCGGTCCCGTTTGACGACGGATGGTCCGCCACCGTAAACGGCGAGCCCGCGATAATAGAGCGCGCTAATCTGGGCTTTATGGCAGTGCGTGCGCCGGCCGGGGAGGCTGAGATCCGCTTCGATTACATGACGCCGGGGCTTTTGTGGGGCGCGACGATTTCTCTCGGGGTTTTGACGCTGTTCTTCATTTACCTGTTGATTATTCTGCTTTTAAGGAAAAAAGCGCCGGAACCGGAACCGGAGCCGGAACTGTTCGCGTCAAAGGCCATGACGGGCGACGAGTATTTGGGAATTTACGGCGACAAAGAATCCCGCGCGCAAAAACTCCAGCGCACGCTGAACGAAGCCGCCGCGCGATACATGCCGGACGAGCTTGAGCCGGAAGAAAAAACGCTTAGCTTCATGGCGGATGAATACGATGACAGCGACGAGTCCGAAGATAATGGAGAACAATAACATGGCGGTTACACTATATCTGGTCGTTCCCTGCTACAACGAGGAGGAAGCCCTTCCCGAGACCGCGCGGCGCCTTAAAGAAAAGCTCCTTGCGCTCGTATCTGCCGGGAAGATTTCCGGCGGCAGCCGCGTGCTATTTGTTGACGACGGCAGCCGGGACAATACCTGGAACATCATCGAGGATTTACACGAAGAGGACAGGCTGTTTTCGGGCCTTAAGCTCACGCGCAACCGCGGCCACCAGAACGCCCTGCTGGCGGGGCTTATGGCGGCAAAGCAAAAGGCCGGCGCCGTTATTTCTATGGACGCGGACCTTCAGGACGACATTGACGCTGTGGATAAAATGCTTGAGGAATACGCGGCGGGCGCGCATATAGTCTACGGCGTGCGCGGCTCCCGCAAAAAGGACACCGCGTTTAAGCGCGGCACCGCACAGCTCTATTACAAGCTGCTCGCTTTGCTGGGTGTTAATATCGTTTACAACCACGCGGACTACCGCCTCATGAGCCGCGAGGCGCTGGACGGGCTGTGCGAATTTAAAGAGGTAAACCTGTTTTTGCGCGGGATCGTCCCGCTGGTGGGCTACAAGACCGCCGCCGTGGAGTACGAGCGTGGCGAGCGGATAGCGGGCGAGTCAAAATATCCTTTAAAGAAAATGCTCGCATTCGCGTTGGACGGCGTGACTTCCTTTTCCACCACTCCAATACGCTTTATAACGCTGCTGGGTTTTTTTATATTCTTAGTCAGCCTCGGCTTTACCGCATACACGCTGGCGGTGCGGTTCTTTGGCTTCACGGTGCCGGGGTGGTCTACGCTTATGGCGTCTATCTGGATTTTGGGCGGCTTGCAGCTTCTGGCGCTGGGGATTATTGGGGAGTATATCGGCAAGATTTATTTTGAGGTCAAGGCAAGGCCGAAGTATCTGGTTGAGGTGGTTTTGGATGAGTGAGGGAGTGATGTGGGACAGATTGACATAAAAGTTAAATAGTGGTATATTTATTTTGGCTATTGCGACAATTGCTTATGACGGAAAGGATTTGACAGAACTATGGATGATATTCAGGCAAACAACTCGGATAATGTTGAGAAGAAGCTTCCTTATGGAAAAACCAAAGTATATATCAAGATTATTTCTGCGGGCGTTGCGATACTGATATTTTTAACGGCGGGTGTATTTCTCGGGCGGAGCCTGTTCGCAGCGGAGGTCGAAGAACCGGTGAAGTCGGCATTGACCCCGTTGGAAATACTTGAAACATTTGAGATTTCATCATTGTCATATCATTATCGCAACGTTTTCTACGAGGCAAATGAAGAAGAACGAAAATTTTTGTTTATTCCACTCGAACCCGGAGTCAAGCGATATGCCGTCATGTATGAGGGCATGATAAAAATTGGCGTCAATGGTGAAAATATAAAATTGAATGAACAGCGGAACGGAGAGACAACTATACTGAGTATCACGATTCCAGAAGCGTATATTATTTCCCATGAGGCTCCGCTAAACGATACTTTGGAGGTTCTCTTCGATGAAGCGGAACATACGGAGAAATTCTCTATCGGTGAGTATGCCAGCACATTGAACGAGAAGAAAATAGAAATCGAAACTGGGGTCGAGCAGTCGAATCTACTTGAGGAAGCACAGGAGATCGCGAAAAATCAGCTTGAATCTTTTTTACGCGCGATACCTGATATCCGTGATAATTATGTTCTGGTCTTTGAGCTTGCATGACATGAGTTAACGGTTGTATAGAGATAGCATACATAGTTTCAATGACTATTGTTGCGCTGGCGGCTCTGCTGTCGGGTCGAAATACAAAAAGGTAGCCGCCCCCGCTCTAAGGTCGCGACTACTTTTTAGTTGAGGTCTTGGGCGCAACCGTTTGAAGTCTTGCCCTTTTGTATTTTTATTATATACCACGGATGTCAGGTTGTCAACAGCCAGTCGTAATCCTGCCGGCAGTCCACCATTGCGTCCACATATACCGTACCATCGATAATTTGAAATATAAGCAGATAGTGTTTTTCAAACAAAAGCTTCCTGTACTTATGGTCCGGCAGTGTGGTGGAATGCAGCCACGGGCAACGGTGCGGCATGATCTCAAGAGTCTTTGCCTTAACCTTAAACTCTTATTAGCCGTTTTGCCGCCATCTCGCTTACTTGCGCCGCAAACCTCGCGTGCTGGAGCAGCATGTCCGTCGCAGGGCCTTGTATCACAACCGCATGTTTCTCAATTTTGTCGGGCATTTTTCACCTCATTGATTACATCGGTCATCATACTGGCGACTTCGTCAATGGAGTAGCCGGGTTTTCCTGCGGAGCGCTCTTCCTCCGAGCGCAAAAGCATCTCCCTCAGCTTAAGCATGCTTTCCCTGCGGGAAAAGGACTCCACGTCCATGACGACAAGGTCGCCGTGGCCGTTCTTGGTGAGATATACAGGTTCCCCTGTTCTCTTGCAAAGCTCGGAAATGTCATTGTAGTTTTTGCGTATTGCGGCCGACGGACGGATATTCATCATGGCTTGCCTCCCGGAAGGTAGTAGTATAATAGCCTTATTGTAGTATTATTATATGCTTATTATACACAAACTTTTACACTTCCACAAGCGTTTCGTCCGCGGTTTCAATTTTATCCACAAGCAAATAGCCTTTGTCCGTCTCCGGAAGCTCTTCAACGTCGCGCAGGCGGCGTTCAATGGCGCGGGTGCGGGCGCCTACGGAGTCGATTTCCTTTGCGGCGGAGTCGATCTTCTTTTTTATGTTCTCAAGCACGCCGCCAAACTTGCCGAACTCGGTCTTTACCGCGCCCAAAAGCTCCCAGACCTCGTTGCTGCGGCGCTCTATGGCAAGCGTGCGGAAGCCCATTTGAAGGCTGGAAAGAAACGCCGCCAGATTTGTGGGGCCTACCACCGTCACCTTGTGGCTTCGCTGCAGGGTCTCAAAAAGGTCGGCTCTGCGGACTATTTCGGCGTAAAGTCCCTCGGACGGCACGAACATTATCGCAAAGTCGGTGGTGGCGGGCGGATTTATGTATTTTTCGCCGATATCCCTGGCACAGCGCTTCACCACCGCCTCAAACGCCAGGCCGGCACGCCGGCGCTCGTCCTCGCTGCCCGCGGTCTCGTAGGCGTCCAGCAGCCGCTGATAGTCTTCGGTGGGGAATTTGGAGTCTATCGGCAACAACAGAAAACTGTCGCGGCTGTTTTTGTCCGGCAGCTTTACGACAAAATCCACGCGCTCGCGGCTGTCTTTTTTAACGGCGCGCTGGGCCTCGTACTGGCCGGGGGAGAGTATCTGCTCCAATATTGCCCCAAGCTGAATCTCCCCAAGCGTCCCCTTGGTCTTAACATTTGTGAGCACGCGCTTTAGGTCCCCCACGCCGGAGGCGAGCTGCTGCATTTCTCCAAGGCCGCGGTGCACCTGCTCCAGCCGCTCGCTTATAAGCTTGAACGAGTCGTTGAAGCGCTTCTCCACAGTCTCCTTCAGGTTTTCGTCCGCATTTCGTCCAGCTTCTTGCGCGTCTCCTCGCGAATCTCGCCCAGCTGGTAGTCCATCGCACGGCGCATGCTCTCCTGCTGGCCGGTAAAGGTCTCGAACTGGTTCTTTAAAAAATTCGAAAGCTCCTCCCGGTTCTCCCGCGAAGAGCGCGTGCTTTCCTCGCGGGCGCGGGCGAATTCGTCGCGCATTGAAGACTCCAGCGCGGAAAAGCGCCGCGCGTCCTCGTCGCGTTCTCCCTTGCGTCCCGCGCGGCCTGTGAGTACGACCGCGCAAGCGGCCGCCAGTAAAATCAACGCGCCAAGAAACAGGTATAAATCCATGATGTTTCCTCCAAAAGCAAACTCTATGTATATTGTAATGCTTTTTGCATGATTTGTGAAGCGTTTCGACAATTTTAATCCCGCCGCCGGATTATACTGTAGTTTATAACACTACGGAGGCGGGAAAATAAATGGAGCGGACAGGACAAAAGACAGAGCGGGCGGAATCGGATATTTCCGCCGCCTTAAACGCGGAGGCCATTGAGACGAAGCTCAGGCTTGAAAGCAGGCTGGCGAACTACGTTGGCGCGCCGATGTGCGCATTGACTCCGGGCGGTACTGCGGGGATGTTCGCGGCTCTGCGTGCGGCGGGCGTGGCGGAGGGGGACAAGGTGCTATGCACGGCCTTTTCGTATCTTGCAATGCCGGAAATCGTCGCGCTCACCGGCGCCGAAATCGTTTTTGCAGACATAAACCCCAACACTTTTAACCTGGACCCGTATTGTCTTGACTACGCTGTCAAAAAATTTCAGAGGCGCGAGCAACCGTTGCCGAAAGCCGTGGTGGCCTCCGACATGTTCGGCGCGCCCTGCGACTACGGAGAAATAGAAGAGATATGCGCGCGCTACGGCATAACGCTCATAGAGGATATGTCCTGCGCGTTCGGCGCGTCCTATAAGGGCAAAAAAGCCGGGAGCTTCGGAACATATGCGGTGGCGTCGTTTTTTCCGTCGCGGCCTTTGGGTGACGACGGGGACGGCGGCGCGGTTTTTTGCGGCAACCGGGAAAACTACAAAAAGATCGTTCGGCTGTGCTCCGGCGGAGAGCAGGATACCGCTGCGGCGGGTTTTGCGCGGACAAGCCTGGTAGGGGAAAAGCTGGGAACCTACGCCGCGGAGCTTTCCCGCAGGCAGCTTGTGGCGGCAAGATACCGCGAAAACTTCGGGTCAGCCGTCAAGATTCAGCAAATAGGAGAAGACACGATAAGCGCATACACGCAGTTTGCGCTGGCGCTCGAAAACGAAAGCCAGCGCGAAAAAGCAGCCGAAGCCCTTCGGGAAAGCAAGATCCCCCACGGAGTTGTGACGGGGGCCAAGCCCGCGCACACAAAAAAAACCAGGCGCTCGCTGCCCGCGAACACCCAGGACGCCGCCAAAAGGCTGCTGACTATTCCGATACACCCCCACCTGAGCTTCAGGGTGGCCGACTACATAAGCGAGTGCGTGCTAAACGCAATAAGAGAGTAGCGCCACCCATCCGTTTTCTGCTTCTCGTTCAGCCACGCGCAGACCGGCGGCGGTAAGGGCCGCTAGTACGTCGTCCTCCCGCGTGTCGATAATCCCGGACGCGATGAACGCGCCGTCTTCGTCAAGACAGCTCGCGATTTTTTTAACGTTCGAGATTATGACGTCTGCGACTATATTCGCGAAGATTATCCCGTGCTTTCCGTCAATTTGAGAAATATCCCCTTGCGAAAACCCGCATTTATTTTGCACGCCGTTTAGCGCGGCGTTTCCCCGCGCGGTTTTTACGGCGGTTTCGTCAAGGTCTATTCCGTGCGCGGCTTCTCCGCCCAGCAGGACCGCCGCCACGGCCAGTATCCCGCTGCCGCAGCCGAGGTCGAGAATTCTCTTGCCCCCGGGCTTGGCGCGCTCAAGCAGGCGCAGGCACAGCCTTGTGGTCTCGTGCGTGCCGGTGCCGAAAGCCATGCCGGGCTCCAGTTTCACGACGGTCTCTCCGGGCCTTGCGTCGTAGCGCTCCCACGCGGGGCAGACGACCAGCCTTTCGCCGATTTTTGCGGCGTGATAATACTTCTTCCAGTTACTGGCCCAATCCTCCTCTTTTACCCCGGAAAGCGAACAGGAGAGCCGGCCCCATTCCCCGCGCGCGTCCAACGTCTTGAGGCGGGCAAGCTCCGCGTGCAGAGCCGCGAGAGCCTCGGCGCCCTGGGTATTGTCGGGCAGGTAAACAGTCACTGTGGTCTCCGCGTCGCGCAGCTTTAGCAGGGACTCGTCGTAGTAATCCCACCGGGCGCCCCGATTCGCCAGCAGATCCTCCACATCGCGGGAATCCTGTATCTGCATGCCCGCAATCCCCAACTCCAGCAGGGCGGCGCAAAGCGGCTCCACCCCGGCGGCGGAGGTGAAGACGTCTAGTTTAGTCCATGTCTTATTGATCGCTGTTCATCCCTTTTCTAGTGATATCCAATTGTACCAATTCACGTTAGCAAAGTCAACTTACCGTTCTTTGCGGCGGCGGGCGGGATATAGCCCATCTCGGTCATGTTCGGCCAAAAGCGCATCGGCATGTGCGTGCGGCGGCAGACGGGGTTTATACGCTCCTTAACGGCGATGTTTTCGTAAAAGTTCTTCCACATCCGGCGGTATTCCCACTCGTTTTCCGAGGGCGCGGGAACGTTGAGCCCGGCGGTCTCCACCAAATGCCAATCCTTGAGGTCATACACCCCGGCAAGCCCGTGTGCGGCGTCGAACAGCAAAAACGGCTGAAAGGAAAGCCGTTCGGCAAAGTGCGGCATAATAAGCGGCACGACCGAGTTTTTCGGCGTTATTTTTGAAAACCACACGCCGTTTTCCATTTCTGAAAACCGCGCGAAGCCCGTGAGTATGTGCGCTTCGTGCGTGACGTTTTGCAGTATCTTCTGCACGGGCAGCACGTCCGTGTGGGAGATATTATTGTATATGCCGCGGCCTATCTCAAACCCGCGGCGGATATACCTGTAGATGAGCGTGGCTTTGTCCGGCGCGCCGGATAAAAAGGCTGTCCAGACATTCGCAAAGCAGGGCGAGCCCATCCGGCTGACTATTCCCTTTTCCACGCGGCGCGCCTTGGCCTCGTCTGTTTCAATTTCACGGACATTAAGGCCAAAGGCCTCCTGCAGCAAGCCGTGCGGGAGTATATCCAGCGGTTCCTCGCGGTTTGAATAAGCCGCGAATACCGCCGAAAGCAATCCGTCAAGCGTGGCGTCGTAGGTGTAGGAGATGGGCATGACGAGGATTCCTTTCTTTTTTCGATAAATCATGTAGGGGCGAACTGCGTTCGCCCGCATTTCACATAGAGCAAAGCGTTATTTGGCGGGCGATCACAGATCGCCCCTACTGTGTTTTGGCAAGACACGGGGCGTGTCGTGTCCGGCTTCAAGTCAGCTACATGGCTAACATAAGCGGTTCGGGCTTAAAAAGCGAAATCTGTTCGGCGCGCGGACCGGCTTCGGGTCCCGAGCCTGGAGAGCGCCTTACGTCCGCCGTGAGGTTGTGGTATATAAAGTCGTGCTCGAACTTTATTCCGGGCATGTACTTCCCCGAGCAGGTGATAAAATACGCCGCCCTCTTGAGGACGATATTGAGCTTTTTAAGGTCGTCAAAGCCAAGTCTGCACATCTTGCGCGCGGCAATTATCTTGCGCGCGCCCGTGGGGCCAATCCCCGGCACGCGGAGCAAGAACTCAAGGTCGGCGGAATTGACTTCTACCGGGAAGCTTTGAAGATTCCGCAGCGCCCAGCAGCATTTTGGGTCGAGCACCGGGTCGAGCGTGGGGCTTTCCTCGCTTAATATCTCCCCTGCCATAAACCCGTAAAAGCGCATTAGAAAATCGGCCTGATACAGCCTGTGTTCGCGCAAAAGCGGTATCGGCGCGTTCTGCGGCAGCAGCGCGCTTGTGCCTATGGGGATATATGCCGAATAATACACGCGCTTAAGCTCGTATTTCCTGTACAGGCTCTCGGCAAGATTGACTATTTGAAAGTCGGTCTCCGGAGTCGCGCCAATCACCATCTGCGTGCTCTGGCCCGCAGGCGCGAAGCGCGGGGCCGAGCGGTAAACCTGAATGTCGTGCGCGTTTTCGGCTATACCGTCGCGGATATTGGCCATGGGACCGAATATTCCGGCCTTGGGCTTGTCTGGCGCCAAAAGATTAAGGCTCTTTTCGCTGGGCAACTCAAGATTGACGCTCACGCGGTCGGCCAGCAGCCCGATACGCGCCACAAGCGCTCCCGACGAGCCTGGAATGGCTTTGGCGTGGATATATCCGTTGAAGCGGTAATCTTCCCGCAAAATGCGCAGGCTCTCGCACATGCGCTCCATCGTGTAGTCCGGGTCGCGCAGCACACCGCTTGAAAGGAACAGCCCTTCTATATAGTTGCGTCTGTAGAAGCCAATCATCACCTCTGCGAGTTCGCGCGGGGACAGCGTGGCGCGCGGGACGTCGTTGCTGCGGCGGTTTACGCAGTACTGGCAGTCGTAGGCACAGCTGTTAGTCATCAGCACCTTTAGAAGCGAAATACACCGCCCGTCCGCTGAAAACGAATGGCAGATACCAAACGAAGACGCACTGCCAATGCCGCCCTGCTTACCCGCCCGGTCAACGCCGCTGGAGGCGCAGGCGACGTCGTATTTGGCTCCGGCCGTGAGAATCATAAGTTTTTCGGTAAGCTCCATTTTATCGCCTCCTTCAAAATATATATGTCTTAACTATAATAACACTTTTGTTCTTGTATGTAAAGTATTATTCTAAAATTATTTA
>QMCE01000794.1_pt1 | contig 17151 bp, 14 predicted proteins | sample 1821851 | NCBI WGS metagenome assembly QMCE01 (sample SAMN09453174, study PRJNA476694) | Termite gut metagenome, whole genome shotgun sequencing project. | isolation source: worker | host: Odontotermes sp. | place: South Africa:Pretoria | collected 2016-01-28
GCTGAGCTTGATCTGGCAAGGGCGCTAGGCAGAGATATATGACAGCACCCTTTTGGAGGTGGACGTAATCTTAGGACTATATTTCAGCGGCACCGGAAACACGAAACATTGCGTCGAGACTTTTGTCGGCCTAAAAAAAACAGCTTGAGCTATAGAGTAGGGGATTTAACTTTAAATATTTAATGCGAATTAGGAGTTTGAATATATATTTATAGTTCATTCGGACTTGTACGCAGATAATCTAAATACAAGAGGAGCGAAGTTCGGAGTAGAGATAATATTACTAACTAACTTCGTAGGAAGTTGAACTCTGTATGAGTTTGCGGAGGAAAAGGAGGATTTTCTATTCCATGTTACCCCAAGTTTTGCTTGTACGGTTTTTCATATAATAAACGCTTTCGGTATAGAGGTGATGTGTTTTAACTTTTGATTTGCGTAATTAAGTGATAAGTATGTCCTCAAAATTAGTTTATATTATTTGTTGAAAGAGTTACTTGCTGTTAGGGACGGAATGTGGAAGAAGTCTTGAATTAAAGAAGAAGGTTTGATTTATCCGCATTTCGTCCCTATTGGGACGAGGAGAGGATGGAAAGGTTTCTACCAACATATTTTCCCTGACGGGACAGCGGGTAACTCTTTCGATTTTTTTATGATTATAGACTTTATTTCTACGCAAAGAACAAGTTCGTTATTTAATTTTTCTTTGTGCCTTCGCGTTTAAAATGAAAGTTAATTTTTAACTTTTTATATTTTTATATAAGGTATAAAAATCGTAATTTCGTACCTGTTTTTTTATTTACCTACTAATACGCTATGTCAGAAGTAATTAAAATTAAGCGAGGATTGAATATAAAGTTGAAAGGCGGAGCAAAAGAACTATTTGCGAAAGCGGATCTCGCTGACTTGTTTGCTGTTAAGCCTGATGATTTTCGAGGAATTACCCCTAAAATAATAGTTAAAGAAGGAGATGTTGTAAAAGTTGGCACTACCCTGTTTTATGATAAAAAGAATCCGGATATAAAGGTCGTTTCGCCTGTAAGCGGGATTGTTTTTGCGGTCAATAGAGGAGATAAGCGAAAAGTGTTGGATATTCGTATTCAGTCTGACGGACAATTTACATCCGAACTTTTTGAAAAAGCACATCCTTCCGATTTGACTGCCGGACAGATTAAGCAGCTTTTTTCAACAGGCGGCTTTTGGCCGTTTATCCGGCAACGTCCCTACGATGTGGTTGCCAATCCGGATGACACGCCTAAGGCTATTTTTATTTCCGGATTTGACTCAGCCCCGCTGGCTCCCGATTATGATTTTATTTTGGTTGGTAAAAACGAAGATTTTCAGGCAGGTATCCATGCACTTACCAAGTTGACCACAGGGAAAATACACATTGGAATTAATTCGGAGTATGCTTCAAAAATATTTAAAGCAACGAAAGGTGCTGTCATACATGAATTTCAAGGAAAGCACCCTATCGGAAATGTTGGTGTGCAGATTCATCATGTTGCACCCATAAATAAAGGAGAGGTCGTGTGGACAATCAATCCGCAGGATGTGGTTACTATCGGACATGCTTTCCGGAAGGGTGTATTGGATTTTTCGCGCTCAGTTGTGCTTTGCGGTTGTTGCGTAAAAAATCCGGCTTACTATAAGACAGTTTACGGAGCTTGTATTTCAAACATGGTAAAAGGAAACGTAACCGGATCGCAACAAGTCCGTTATATCAGTGGAAATCCATTGACCGGTACACAGATTCCGGAGGATGGTTTTTTAGGTGCTTATGATGCTCAAATCACGGTTATTCCCGAAGGGAACAGGAGTGAATTTCTCGGTTGGATTATGCCGGGACTGAAAAAATTCAGCACAAACCGTTCTTATTTTTCATGGTTTTTTCCAGACAGGGAATATTGTCTCGACACCAATCTGAATGGGGGAGAGCGGGCATTCATCATGTCCGGAGAGTATGACAAGGTATTCCCGATGGATATTTTGCCCGAATTTTTAATAAAAGCCATTTTAGCGAAAGATATAGACAAAATGGAGCAGCTCGGCATTTACGAAGTGGCTCCCGAAGATTTTGCGCTGTGTGAATTTGTGTGTACGTCTAAAATTGAAGCGCAACGGATTGTGCGGGAAGGATTGGATTTTTTAAGGAAAGAAGTAGAAAATTAGAATTAAAATACAATGTAGTTTAATTAAAAAACTTTATGTCTTTGTTTCGCGTTTATACAAAAACACTTAAATGTTAACAGCACACAGCAGTGTTATCTTTATGCGAAAAAAACGTGTTAGATATAGATAGAATATTTGAATAATAAAAAAATAACAAATGAAATTTGAAAGTTGTGCCCGACACTAATAAGGGATTTTTATATGAAAAAGATAACAAGATTTTTAATTATTGCTTTGTTTTTTTCACTTTCAATACAAGCGCAAGAAACGAAAAACACAAACGATTGTGGTCAATTGGAAATAGATGAAAGCTGTCGCCGGGATGGAATTATGATTTGGATAACAAAAGATTCCATTCGTTATCAGGAAGGTTGGAGATTGCCAACGCCGGAAGAAGCTGTTTGTATGTGTACAGATGAAAGTATAAGAAAACATAAGAAAAATGGGAAACGGGAGAGAAGTGACTGGTATTGGACAAATCGCGAATTCGATGAAAAAAAGGCTTATGCTATTAGAATGAAAGATTGTAAAATTTTCTTAAAAAACAAACAAAGTTCGAGGATATTTGGACGGTATGTAAAACAAAAGTAAAGCCGATCCAACGTAAAATTGCCAAGGAAAATAAGTCAGTGGTATTTGTAATTTTTAAATATTAGATAAATTGAAAGCATTAAGAAGTTTTCTCGACAAGATAAAGCCAAATTTTGAAGAGGGCGGTAAATTATCCATGTTTCATTCGGTATTCGAGGGATTGGAGACATTTCTGTTTGTTCCCGGCACAACGGCAAAAAGAGGAACACATATTCACGACAGTATCGACTCCAAGCGTGTAATGTCGATAGTCGTTATTGCATTGATGCCGGCGTTGCTGTTTGGAATATACAACACCGGTTACCAGCATTATCTGGTTCTGGGAAATGCGGAAGCCGGTTTTGGGGATATGTTTCTGTTTGGATTGGCAACGGTACTTCCCAAGATATTTGTCTCTTATTTCGTCGGATTGGGGATTGAATTTGTAGTGGCCCAATGGAAAAAAAAGGAGATACAGGAGGGATTTTTAGTTTCCGGAATATTGATTCCGGTGATTATGCCTGTTGAATGTCCGTTGTGGATTTTGGCAATAGCGACAGCCTTTGCGGTCATTTTTGCCAAAGAGGTTTTCGGCGGAACAGGAATGAATATTTTCAATGTGGCGATAGTCGCCCGTGCGTTTTTATTTTTTGCCTATCCCACCAAAATGTCGGGTGACGCTGTCTGGATAGCAGAAAAGCCAATACTTGGCTTGGGCGAAGGAAATTTAGTGGATACTTTTACCGGAGCAACTCCTCTCGGACAAGTTACGGTAGCTTCCGGACACGATGTCCCTCAACTGACAAATGCTATTGGCGACCCGGTGTCTACGCTGGATATGTTTATCGGTCTAATTCCCGGATCTATTGGCGAGACAAGTAAAATTGCCATACTATTGGGAGCCGTTTTGTTGCTTTTTACAGGAATTGCGAGTTGGAAAACAATGCTTACGGTATTTCTCGGAGGAGCGTTAACAGCTTTGTTTTTCAATCAGATAGGTACTACTCCTGTGATGAATCTCGCGTGGTACAATCATTTGTTGCTGGGCGGTTTTGCTTTCGGGGCGGTGTTTATGGCGACCGATCCGGTTACTTCAGCTCGTACGGAGAAGGGAAAATATATTTTTGGTTTTTTAGTTGGGATGTTTGCCATTCTGATTCGCATGCTCAATCCCGGTTACCCGGAAGGAATGATGCTGGCGATTCTGTTGATGAATATATTTGCGCCGTTGATTGACTATTTTGTGGTGCAATCCAACATCAAAAGACGGCTGAAGAGAATTACGTGTTAAAAGTTACGAATTACGGAATATGGATAAAAATAGTAATAGCTATACCATTGTTTATGTTACGGTTATGGTAGTGATTGTTGCATTTGCTCTGGCGTTTACTGCCGGAGTGTTGAAAGAGCGGCAAGACAGGAATGTTGAAATAGATAAGCAAAAACAAATTTTGTCGGCATTAAATATTAGCGCAACTGCCCGCAATGCAGAATCTCTTTATGAGCAGTACATAAAAAAAGTCATCGTAGTTAATTACAAAGGTGAACTAATTGAGGGGATCAATGGCTTTACGGTTGAATTGGAAGTAGAGTCCCGGAAACCGGAAACCGAGCGGTATTTACCTATTTACATAGCGGAGAAAAATGGGCAAACTTTCTATGTCTTTTCTTTGTATGGTTCCGGACTTTGGGGACCTGTTTGGGGATATATTTCCTTGAAATCGGATAAGAATACTGTGTATGGGGCTTATTTTTCACACAAAAGTGAAACACCTGGTTTGGGAGCAGAAATTGCCGGCAACCGTTTTCAAGAGCATTTTCAGGGAAAGGAGATTTTTAAAGAAGGCGTATTCAGGTCTATTGCCGTTGTGCAGCCGGGCAAGCCGGTCGAGGGGATGGATTTTGTGGACGGGATTTCCGGAGGTACAATTACAAGTCAAGCGGTAGACAGGATACTTTTCAATGGTCTTGGCTGGTATAAAGAATTTTTAACAAGGTAAGAAAATAGAGTGATGGCAAGTAAAAGAACGATTTTTTTCAATCCTCTCAGTAAGAATAATCCGGTTATTGTGCAGGTGTTGGGTATTTGCTCGGCATTAGCAGTGACCGTCAAATTGGAGCCGGCAATTGTAATGGCTCTTTCAGTGTCAGTTATTGTGGCTTTTTCCGGCGCTGTTATATCGTTGCTGCGCAACACAATTCCTTCCCGGGTACGTATTATTGTGCAACTGGTTATTGTGGCAACTTTGGTAACGGTAGTGGATATGTTTCTGAAAGCGTATGCTTATGAGGTAAGTAAGCAATTGTCCGTATTTGTAGGATTAATTATTACTAACTGTATCTTGATGGGACGTTTGGAAGCATTTGCATTGAACAATAAGCCTTGGCTTTCATTTATTGATGGTTTTGGAAACGGATTGGGGTATGGAATTATATTGGTAATTGTCGCGTTTTTCCGCGAATTGTTAGGTTCCGGTACATTGCTGGGGTTTCAAGTAATTCCTCAGGCTGTTTATGATGCCGGTTACTTAAATAACGGGTTAATGATTTTACCTCCAATGGCTCTTATCACGGTGGCGTGCATTATTTGGATTCATCGCAGCAGGTATAAGGAATTACAAGAAAAAGAATGATTGATATTGATTAATATCAGTAAATTGTAAATTTTAGAAAACAATGGAAGATATTTTAAGTTTATTTGTCGAGTCGATTTTTGTCGAAAATATGGTTTTTGCATACTTTCTCGGTATGTGTCCTGTTTTGGCTATATCAAAGACTGTAAAAACTTCAATGGGGTTTGGAACTGCCGTTTGTTTCGTATTGGTTGTTACTCTTCCGCTCAATTATTTGCTGGAAGAATATGTGTTAAAACCGGGAGCTTTAGCTTCATGGTTGGGAGACGGGTTTGCGGAGGTTGATTTGAGTTTCTTGGGCTTTATTATTTTTATTGCTGTGATTGCTTCCGTTGTTCAAGTGGTGGAAATGGTTATTGAGAAATATGCTCCTGCATTATATAATACGCTTGGAATCTTTTTGCCGCTGATAGCAGTGAATTGCGCTATTTTTGCAGGTTCCCTTTTTATGCAGGAAAGAAATTTTCCTAATATCGGATATGCTGTTGTCTATGCGTTAGGTTCCGGCATCGGCTGGTTTATTGCTATTGTGGGAGTGGCTGCCATACGCGAGAAACTTTCCTATTCCGATGTACCGGCTCCGTTGCGCGGACTGGGTATCTCTTTCATAACCGTAGGATTAATGGCAATCGGATTTATGTGCTTTTCCGGATTAAAAATATAAACTTCACTCAAATAAAACAATGGTCATTTTATTAGCCGTAGATATATTGATGATAACCGTAAGTATTGTGGCTCTCTTTCTTGTTACTATCACATTGGTATTGTTACTGTTATATGCTAAAAAGAAATTGCTGCCGGAAGGTTCGGCAACTATCTCGATTAATGGTGGCAAACAGTCGCTGGAAGTCAATAAAGGCAGTTCGCTTCTCTCCACGTTGAGCGATAATCATATATTTTTACCTTCGGCTTGCGGTGGTTCGGGAACTTGTGCTCAATGCCGCTGCCAGATAACGAAGGGTGGAGGTGCCATACTTCCCACCGAAGCCGGTTTCTTTACTCGCAAGGAGGTTCAGCAGAATTGGCGGCTCGGCTGTCAGGTTAAAGTTAAAAGTGATATGGAGATAAAAGTTCCGGAATCGGTATTTGGTGTAAAGAAATGGGAGTGCGAGGTCATTTCCAACAAGAATGTCGCGACTTACATCAAAGAGTTTTTGGTACGTTTGCCCGAAGGCGAATATCTTAATTTCATTCCCGGAGGATATATCCAAATTGACATACCGGAATACAGTTTAAACTATTCCGGATTTGCTATTGAAGAAAAGTTCCGTGCCGAGTGGGATCAATATAATATGTGGAGCTTGAGTTGTCAAAACGGGGAAAATACCGTGCGTGCTTACTCTATGGCAAACTATCCGGCAGAAGGAAATGTTGTGATGTTGAATGTCCGCATTGCCACTCCGCCGGTTGACCGTGCGACAGGCGGATTTATAAAGGTTAGTCCTGGTATCGCATCCTCTTATATCTTCAACCTGAAACCGGGAGATAAAGTAATGATTTCCGGTCCGTATGGAGAGTTTCATCCGGTATTGGATAGCGACAGGGAAATGTTTTATATAGGTGGAGGTGCGGGTATGGCTCCGCTCCGGTCACATATTCTTCATTTACTGAAAACGCTGAAAATTACCAATCGCAAAATCTCATATTGGTATGGTGCCCGCTCTAAAGGAGAAATATTTTACGAAGAAGATTTCCGGGCATTGGAGAAAGAATTCTCGAATTTTACCTTTAATATTGCATTAAGTGCACCGCTTCCGGAAGATAAATGGACAGGCTACACCGGATTTATCCACGAGGTAATCTATCAGAATTACTTGGTTAATCACGAAACTCCCGAAGATATTGAATACTATATGTGCGGTCCCGGTCCAATGGCAAATGCTGTTAAGGTAATGCTGGATAATCTGGGAGTGCCGGCTGAAATGTTGATGTTTGATGATTTTGGTTCTTAAAGAACAATAACAAGTACCTGTTTCTTCATTTTATCCATAAATTTTAGAAACTGTTTGAATTAAGAGACAGATGTTTCCCACAAAGACACAAAGAGCACAAAGGTCAAAAAAACTTTGTGCTCTTTGTGTCTTTGTGGGAAACTTAAAGCTTGCATGTGGATAATATAGAGTGGGAAAAATTTATTCCCCCCATATTTTCTTCATCTTCATCGGAATATCAATATTTTGTTGAATGCCTGTGAATTTTTCAGCACCCGGACCAAAGGTGTAAACCGGGACCATAATACCTGTATGGTCGGTAGTATTGAATTTCAGCGCAACATCTTCTTTCTTAAAATCACCATTAAGAATGGTCAACCCGCCTGTTTCATGGTCGGCAGTAATTACGACCAGCGTGTTTCCGTCCTTTCGTGCAAAATCAAGAACAGCCTTTATTGTTTCATCAAAATCCAGTGTCTCGGATATTACGCGTGAGCTGCTGTTATCATGCCCTGCCCAATCTATTTGAGAACCTTCAATCATCAGGAAAAAGCCGTTTTTGTTTTGGTTTAGCAGGTTAATTGCGGTCAAGGAAGCCTCTTTCAACATATTTCCCCGTTCTTTAACTGCTCCCGGATGCTCACTGGCAACCAAGCCGGCAAGTTTTCCCGATTTTACTTTTTTTACCTCTTCCATATTCAGGGCAACGAGGTAGCCTTTCTCTTTCAGCTCTTTTAGTAAATCACGGTTATCCGGCCGGTTTTGGAAAAATTTCAATCCACCTCCAATAAAAACATCTATCGGTGCTTTTAAGAAATCCAAAGCAATCTCTTCGTTCTTATTTCGATTATCCTGATGTGCCACAAATGAAGCCGGCGTTGCGTGTGTAACCGAACAAGCAGCTACTATTCCGGTTGATTTCTTTTTTTCCGCAGCAAATACTATGAGAGAAGGCACAGCTACTGTATCGGGCGACATGCCTATCATGCCGTTTTGGGTTTTTACTCCGCAAGCCAACGCTGTTCCGCCTGCAGCCGAATCGGTAATGTAATTGTTTGCCGAGTATGTCTTGGAGAAACCGGTGTATGTACATTGTTCGATGTTCAAATGTCCGCCGTTTGCTGTCATCGCTGCGTATATCTGTGCAAGTCCCATTCCGTCGCCAATCATAAAAATAATGTTTTTCGGCGTTTGCGCATTTCCGGTTAAAACAGAAGCGCAGAGGAAGAACATTATGACTAATTTTTTTAAAGAATTGTAAAGCATTTTGTTTATTGATTTAATTTTTTTTGATTTATATTCAACGGCAAAGGTAAAAATTTTTTTGTAACAAATTTTAGTTTGCATTATTACGTTTTAATGAAAAGTTTCGGTAAATTTTATACCTTTGCAGATTAAAAAATGGAATAAACACTAAAAATTAATTATATAATCATGGAATTGGCAAGCAAATACAATCCGGCAGATGTAGAATCGAAATGGTATGAATATTGGTTGAAAAACGGCTTTTTTAAATCGGAGCCTGATAACCGGGAATCATACACCATTGTCATCCCCCCGCCAAACGTAACAGGCGTTTTACACATGGGACACATGTTGAACAATACGATTCAAGATATTCTCGTCCGCCGCGCACGTATGCTTGGTAAAAATGCTTGCTGGGTTCCTGGAACCGACCACGCCTCTATCGCTACTGAGGCAAAAGTCGTAAATAAACTCGCCGAAGAAGGCATCAGAAAAACAGACCTTACCCGCGAACAATTCCTCGAACATGCCTGGGAATGGACACGTAAACACGGTGGAATTATCCTCGAACAACTCAAAAAACTCGGAGCCTCTTGTGATTGGGACAGAACTTGTTTTACAATGGATGAAAAACGCTCGGAAAGTGTTCTCAAAGTTTTTGTTGATTTGTATAATAAAGGAAAAATTTACCGCGGCGTGCGTATGGTCAATTGGGATCCGCAGGCGTTGACGGCACTTTCGGACGAAGAGGTGATTTTTAAGGAACAGCAAGGGAAGCTATATTATCTCAAATATATGGTAGCCCCTCCAAGCTCCCACGAAGGGGGAGATGTGAGCAACCTGCAAGATAATCATACCCACATCCAAAACGCTCAGCTGCTCACATCCCCCCTTTCGGGGGGGCTTGGGGGGGCTTTCGCCGTTGTTGCCACCACCCGCCCCGAAACCATTATGGGCGACACTGCCTTGTGTATCAACCCGAACAATCCGAAAACAGCGTGGCTAAAAGGGAAAAAAGTAATTGTTCCCCTTATCAACCGCGAAATCCCGGTTATCGAAGACGAGTACGTTGATATGGAATTTGGAACCGGCTGCCTTAAAGTAACCCCCGCACACGATGTTAACGACTATATGCTCGGCGAAAAATATAACCTGGAAACCATTGATATTTTCAACGATAACGGTACGCTGAACGATAATGGATGTCAATATGCCGGGATGGATCGCTTTGATGTGCGCAAGCAGATTGAGAAGGATTTGATTGCTGCCGGATTGATGGAAAAAATTGAGGATTATACTAATAAAGTCGGTTATTCTGAACGCACAAACGTTGTTATCGAACCGAAACTTTCTATGCAGTGGTTTTTGAAAATGGATGAATTGGCAAAACCGGCGCTTGATAACGTTGAGAATGATACGATTAAATTTTATCCCGACAAATTCAAAAACACTTACCGCCACTGGATGACGAATATTAAGGATTGGTGCATCAGCCGCCAGCTTTGGTGGGGACATCAAATCCCGGCTTGGTACCTAACATTACCAACAGGAGAGAAAACCGTTATTGTCGCTGAAACAAAAGAAAAAGCATACGGAAAAGCACTTTCAACTTTCAACTTTCAATTTTCAATTGACGCTTTGCATCAAGACGAAGACTGCCTTGATACATGGTTTTCCTCGTGGTTGTGGCCTATCTCTGTTTTTGATGGTATTAATAAGCCTGAAAATGAAGATATTAAATATTACTATCCGACAAACGACCTCGTGACTGGTCCGGATATTATCTTCTTCTGGGTGGCGCGTATGATTATGTCGGGATATGAATACCGTCAAAAAGAATGTTTCAAAAACGTCTATTTTACGGGAATTGTGCGTGATAAATTGGGTAGAAAAATGAGCAAGCAACTCGGAAACTCGCCCGATCCGATTGAGTTAATGGATAAATACGGTGCGGACGGTGTGCGCATGGGTATGATGCTTGCCGCTCCTGCGGGGAATGATATTCATTTTGACGAGACCCTTTGTGAACAGGGAAGAAATTTTAATAATAAAATCTGGAACGCATTCCGCTTGGTAAAAGGGTGGGAGATAAGCGGCTCAATTGCGCAACCCGAATCGGCAAAAATCGCCGTTGAATGGTTTCACGAGCAAATGAATAAAGCAATCCTCGAAATCAACGACTGCTTTGATAAATACCGTATTAGCGAAGCGTTGATGACGGTTTACAGGCTTTTTTGGGACGAATTTTCTTCGTGGTACCTCGAAATGGTAAAACCGGCTTATCAGCAACCTATTGATCGTGCGACTTACGAAATTACGCTTTCCTATTTTGAAATGCTGTTAAAACTATTGCATCCGTTTATGCCGTTTATCACCGAAGAGTTGTACCAAGCCATAAAAGAGCGTGATGAAAAGGACAGTATTATGATGAGCCAACTCCCAGTAACGGAGGGATTTGACGCGTCAATCATTGACCGCATGGAAATCTCGAAAGAGATTATCGCCGGAATACGGAATATCCGTGCCGAGAAAGGCATCAGTCCGCGCGAGGCATTTGATATGTATTTCAAAGGCGAGTTGGATACGCAAAACAACAGCATTATTGAAAAGCTGGCAAATATCGGCAAAATTACCCAATCCAATGAAATCGAGGGTGCAATCATTACTTTTATGGTTCGTACAACCGAAATTTCAATCCCTGCCGGAAATAACATCAATACCGAAGAGGAAATCGCCAAAATGGAAGCGGAAATCAAGTACCTCCAAGGTTTCTTGAAATCGGTTGAAGCAAAATTGAGTAACGAAAAGTTCGTAGCCAACGCCAAACCCGAAATTGTTGAAAACGAACGCAAGAAGAAAGCCGACGCCGAAAGTAAAATGGAAACGTTGAGGGCAAATATTAGCGCACTGAAAAAATAATGACAGGAAGAATAAATAGAAGTTTTGGGTGGAAAGCCGGGAATTTATGGTATGTGGTTCTTTTGCCGGCATTATTTTTTTCACCTCTTGCCTTGTTGTATATGGGGGCGAAGGTTGATAATAAACGTTGGATACAATTGTCGATAGTTGCTCTCGTTGTAATGTGGATATGCGCAATCTTAGGATCATTAATTGATAATAACTTTTTAATTGGAATATTCTTTATTCTCTGGCTTATTTTAATTACCGGTGTTCTTGTCAAATCCAAAGAATTTCTGCAATTATTGGATGCCAAGCAAAGGCAAAAAGAATTTTTTTATTCAAAGTTAATGTCTCAAGACAATAATTCTTCGCAATCAACCGGTTTGAGTTTGGGCGATAAATTTGTTGCCGATTTGCAAAAATGGCAGCAGGAAATCGAAGAGCCGCAAATGAAAAAACATATACAGGAATTGATTGACTTGTCGAATGCAGTGAAACGGAGAAATTCGGAAAACAGTAATATACGTTTTTTTACCCGCTATTCGGAAATGATAAACAGCCTGTTGGACAAATACGATGGAATGGAAAACGCTAAATTAAATACTTCCGGCATCATAGATGCAATGGATAACGTTGAAAATAATTTAGGAAAAATAGTCGGGGCTTTTCGCAATGAAGTAGCCCTGATGTACAAAGATGATATTTTAAATATGAATGCCGAAACGGCTGCATTTATACAAGACTTGAAAAACAGAGGATTGATAGATAACGAATTTAACTAATTAAATCAATACTTTTATGCAAACAGATATTCTTTTGGACGAAAAAAAAGAACTGACTCTAACACCTGAAGAGCGTGCAAAGGTCGATAATTATAAAAATGCAATTAATTTTACCGATTCAAAGCAGATTATCCAATACGGTACGGCAAGTCAAAACCGCTTGAACGGCTTTGCCGACTCTGTACTGAGCGCTGTCAGAAATAAAGATATGGGCGAAGTTGGTACGATTTTGTCTGAATTATCGGTCAATCTGAAACAATTTGATGCTGCAACTGCCAAACGAAGCGGTATTTTCGGATTGTTCGAGTCGCTAAAAAAACGGATTGCCCGGTTGCAAGCTGCATATAACACAGTAGAGAAAAATATTGCAAAGATAGAATTGCAACTCGAAAAACATGTTCAAACCCTGCTGAAAGACACTTATATATTTGATCAGCAATATATTGAAAATTGGAATTATTACAAGGAAATTTCCCTTTATATCCAAGCCGGAGAAGAAAAAATCGTGGAAATGAAGGAAGTTGTATTGCCCGCTGCTGAAAAAGAAGCCAGAGAAACACAAGATTCTCAACTGATGCAGCAATACAACGATCTCGAACAGCAACTAATCCGCTTTGAAAAGAAAATACACGATTTGAAGCTAAGCCGGATTATTTCCGTTCAACTTGCACCCCAGATACGCTTAGTGCAAAACAACAGCACCGCTTTGATTGACAAGATTCAATCCACTTTGGTCAATACGCTCCCTTTGTGGAAAAACCAAATGGTATTGTCGCTGGGAATTATGCACACGCAACAAGCCCTTTCGGCACAAAGAACCGTAACCGATGCAACTAATGAGCTATTGCGGCGCAACAGTGAAATGCTGCGGCAATCTACTACCCAGGTGGCTTTGGAAAACGAACGGAGTATTGTCGATATCGACACCATCAAAAAAGCCAACAACGAACTTTTTGCTGCTATGGATGATTTGGTAAAAATCCAGGCAGAAGGAAGACAAAAGCGTTTGGCAGCGGAAGTTGAAATAAAAGCGGTGGAGGAAGAGTTGAAGGCCCGGTTGTTGGCAGTAGGAAGATAAGTTTTGGAGAATTTCATAAAAGATATTCATTGTGACGGAAAAATTGAATTGACTTTTCAATTGGAATGATGCTGGTTACGGAATGACAATTCAAACCACAAGAGAACTATTAGAATTCTCCGGAAAATAATTAATGCTAAAAAACGTTGCGTCTTTGCGAACTTTGCGACTTTGCGTTTAGCCCAAAAAGCGCAAGCGCATTCATTTATTTTAACGCAAAGTCGCAAAGTTTGCAAAGACGCAAAGAAATTTTCTGATTTTCCGGAGAGGTCTATTGTGAGATAGAAAATAATTAGAAATGAGTTCGATAAATAAAATATTAATAGAATGACAAAACAAAAACATCCCAAAGGACTTTATTTCCTGTTTGCGGTAGAAGCGTGGGAACGGTTTAATTACTACGGTATGCGGGCAATTCTTGCGTTGTTTATGTCGAGTGCGGTAATTGGCTTTAGCAAGTCTATTTCTTCACAAATTTATGGTTGGTTTGCCGCTTTTGTCTATCTCGCGCCGTTGTTGGGCGGTTTTCTTGCCGACCGGTTTATCGGGAAACGCCGCTCGATTACTATTGGTGCATCGTTGATGGCTGTTGGGCAGTTTACGCTGGCTGCTTATGATATTATCCCGGCACGGATGGCTCTTTTACTCGGTCTGACGCTGATTGTCATTGGAAACGGATTTTTCAAACCCAATATTTCCTCTATCGTAGGCGAACTCTATGAACCCAATGATGAACGTCGCGACCGTGCTTTTACCATTTTTTATATGGGTATCAATTTAGGTGCGCTTATTGCGCCTTTTATATGTGGTACTTTGGCACAAGGTTATGAATGGAAATATGGTTTTATGGCTGCCGGTGCAGGCATGATTTTTGGATTGATTATTTATCTTTCATTGCAAAAACGGTTTTTGGGAAATGTGGGACTACTGCCTGTAGGCAGTAGGGACGTTGCACGCAACGTCTCTACTAAAAACGAACCGTTAACCAAAGAAGACAGGGATAAAATCAAGGCGATTTTTGCATTTACCTTTTTTGCCGTATTCTTTTTTACTTTTTTTGAGCAGGCGGGTACGTCGCTTACCTTTTTTGCCGATGAGGCTACCCGGTTGCCTAAAATTAATATTTTTGATAGAGAGTTTCAAATTCATTCCTCTCTTTTTCAATCCGTTAATCCGTTTTTTGTGCTGATGTTAGCTCCGTTATTTTCCTCTCTTTGGCGGAAACTGGATAAGCGTGAGCCTTCTATTCCGGCCAAATTCGGCTGGGGATTACTCTTGCAAGGCGTTGGTTTTGCTGTAATTGCAGTTGGTGCCAGTGTGTATCTTTCTGATAAGACACCGGTGAGCATGATGTGGCTCGTGATGCTGTATTTCTTTTGCTCCTCCGGCGAGTTGTGCCTGTCGCCCATCGGGCTGTCGATGGTAACAAAATTGGCTCCGGCTAAATTTATGTCACTGTTAATGGGAGTATGGTTGTTGTCAAGTTTCTTTGGAAATTTATTGGCAGGAATGCTTGCCAGCTTCTATGAAAAATGGGAATTAACCACGCTGTTTTCTATTCCTGCGCTACTTTCTGCCGTTTTTGCCTGTTTTATGTGGTTAATGACCAAGCGAATAAAAATGTGGATGCACGGAATTAAATAGAATGGAAGTTTTTCTTATCGATGAAAAATATGTATCTTTGTTACTTGTAATTTTTTATTTCAAAATCACGTATGAGATCAGCATTTTGTTTACTAATAGGAACTATTTTTTCGGGAATTGTCTTTGCCCAGTCAACACCACAACTTGATATTTTTGAAACCCTTGCCAAAAAGGAAGAAGGAAAGGGGACGGTAACTATTCATCAGGATCCTAAGATGAATGTATTATTTGATAAGAAAGATGCGGTAAACGAGGGTAAAAAACATATCTATATTTCCGGATACCGCGTGCAGGTTTATATGGAAAACAGCCAAAAACAATCTAAAGCCGGTGCATTTGAAAGGGAAAAGCGCATCAGGGAAAAATTTCCGGAGTTGGCAACTTATGTAACTTTTACCTCTCCTTTTTGGCGGTTGCGGGTAGGAGATTTCAGGACACATACCGATGCGTTGATATTGCTGAAAAGCCTGAAAACGGAATTTCCGGATCTGAGTGCGGAAATGTTTATTGTACGTGATGATGAGGTGCGTGATATGGAATTAGAAAAATGATTACTATGCCGGAAATAAAACCATGGGAATTAGCTAAATATCCCGAAGAAAAGATTACGGATGCTTTGGTGCCGCTTTACAGAGAGGCGATAACGTTGCTGGGAGAAGATCCTGCGCGCGAAGGACTGGTAAAAACTCCGGAGCGAGTAGCAAAGGCAATGCAGTTTTTAACTTACGGTTATAAAATAGACCCGTGCGACATCTTGAAATCAGCTATTTTTGAAGAAGAGTACCGTCAAATGGTTATCGTTAAGGATATTGATTTTTACTCCCTTTGCGAGCATCATTTGTTACCGTTTTTTGGAAAAGCACATGTAGCCTATATTCCCAATAGAAAGATAACCGGATTGAGTAAAATTGCCCGTGTAGTTGACGCGCTTTCCCGCCGGTTGCAAATTCAAGAGCGGCTGACTACCCAAATCAAAGATTGTATCCAGGCAACGCTCAATCCGCTCGGTGTAATGGTGGTCATCGAAGCCCAACACATGTGCATGCAAATGCGAGGCGTTCAGAAAATGCACTCCATAACCACAACTTCTGATTTTACCGGAATATTTAATACAGCAAAGACAAGGGAAGAATTTATCAGTCTGATTGGGAAGTAAACAGTTAGTTAATTTTCATCAATTAGGGATATTTAGCAAATGAATAATTATTGATAATGAGATTTTAATAATCTATTATTTTCTGAAAATTACCCCGGTTTTGCCTGTTTATTGGGCGAAATCGGGGTAATGTATTATAATCGGTTGGCAAGTCAAATCATATATGTTGGAGATAAGATACGGATACAACTGGTTTCCCAATAAGTTATTTCAAAGACGACATCAGAAGTAGTTTTTTTCTATTAAATAATGTGTAAAAAGCAACTTGTCAATATTGTTTAGATCTGAAGTTCATCATACAATTATTTTTGCGCCTTTGCGTTAAATTATGCGCTTATGCTCTTTGTATAAACGTAAAGACGCGCAGTTTTTTTTAATTAAAGAGTATTTTATTTTTTACACATTACTAAAAAATAAAAACTCATATTTTTAACCACACATGGACTTAGATGAAATTCTTATCGGGAGTTTGATATGCAATGAAGAAACTATTGGGAAGCTCATCAAAAAAAAAGTTGAAAGATAACGGTTGTTCCGTGGCATGGCTTGCAAAACAGATAGATTGCGACTGTAGTAATTTTCACAAAAAATTAAAAGACAATAATATTGGGCTTAGTTTATTATTACGTATTTCAGATAGTTTATTATTACGTATTTCAGAAATATTACAGGAAGATTTTTTGTAGCGTTTGGTAAAATTTACCATAAAAACAGGTAAAATTTACCATACTTTGTGGTAAACTCTACCATAAAGTATGGTAAACTCTACCATATAATTTTTTGCATATTGACTTATTATACTATTATCTTTGCCGTCGACTAACTAATATAAAACAAGTATGCAAAAAATTAAGTATTTTGTAATTTTATTACTACTTTTGAGTTCGTATTCGTGTAAGGACGATATGGACTTTGAACAGCAGAGACAAGATGAAACAACCCGACGGGCAGTAATTATGGAAGCACGGAGTTTTTTTGAAGCGTATGCGGTCAACGTAGAGTTGAGCGAGGAGATGCAGGGCTTGTATCCCGGCAACTTTGC
>QMCE01000749.1_pt1 | contig 17142 bp, 18 predicted proteins | sample 1821851 | NCBI WGS metagenome assembly QMCE01 (sample SAMN09453174, study PRJNA476694) | Termite gut metagenome, whole genome shotgun sequencing project. | isolation source: worker | host: Odontotermes sp. | place: South Africa:Pretoria | collected 2016-01-28
CGCCTGGTCCGCAGCCAGGAGACATGGTTCCGCAAATTCCCGGCGACGGAGGTGCGCATGGAGCCGGACGCCGACTGCGAGGAAACGGCGGACCGGATCGTCGCAGGGGTGTTCGGAGAGTAAGTACTTTTTTTTCATTTTCCCCTTTTCCCGCGTCGCTGATCCTCTATAATAGGGCAGTTGCGCCGACGGACGCCTGTTCGCGTCCGTTTTTTGTATGCGAGCGAGCGAGAGGAGCGCCATGCGCGAAAACGCCAAGGACATCGCCCAACGCGTGCGCGGACTGCGGGAAGACACCGGCGTCGGCGTCAAGGAAATGGCCGACTTCGTCCGCGTGCCGGAAGAGCGGTACAGAGCCTACGAATCCGGGAACGAGGACATACCCGCCTCCGTTCTCACCGAAATCGCCGTCCGCCTGGGCGTCGACCTGGGTCTTTTGCTTACCGGCGACGCGCCAAAGATGTCGGCGTTTTCCGTCACCCGCGCCGGGCGCGGCGCGGCCGTCGACCGCCGCAAAGGCTACAAATACGAAAACCTCGCTTCCTCGTTCCGCGAAGCGAAGTTCGAGCCGTTCATCGTCACTCTGCCGGAGACGGACAAGGACGCCCCCATCCCCCAGAACGTCCACCCCGGGCAGGAGTTCAACTATATGCTGGAAGGCCGCATGGCGGTCAAGGTCCAGGACAACATGGTGGAGCTTGGCGTCGGCGATTCGGTGATCTTCGACGCGACCAAGCCGCACGGCATGAAAGCCGTCGGCGGGCAGGCCAAGTTTATCGCCATTATTACCGTGTAGCGTCCGACCCCTGGCCGGCAAGGTTGCAACCGGCCTCGCGGCCGGTTTTTTTTGGTGAACGATTGCATTTCGACCGAGAGGGATTACGCCAATGTCGCTATTGAACCGCTATTGTCCGAACACCGAGTTCGCGTCTTTTGAAGACTTCCGCGACAATTTCCGCCTGAACATCCCCGAAGACTTCAACTTCGCCCACGATGTGGTCGACTGGTACGCCGACAACGAACCCGAACGCACCGCCCTGGTCTGGTGCAACGATTCCGGCGACGAACTGATCCTCACCTTCGGCGAGCTGCGCCGCCGCGCCGACCAGACCGCCAACTTCTTCAAGAGCCGGGGCGTGAAGAAGGGCGACGCCGTCATGCTCTGCCTCAAGGGCCGCTGGCACTTCTGGACCTGCGTCGTGGCCCTGCACAAATTGGGCGCGATCGGCGTCCCCGCCACCCACATGATGCAGACGAAGAACGTCGTCTACCGCCTGGAGAAGCTCGGTTTCAAGATGATCCTGGCCGCCCACGAGGCGACCCTGATGCAGAACATCCGCGCCGCCGTCGCCGAAGTCGGGCAGGACATCACCCTCGCCTCCGTCGACGGGCCGGCCGAGGGCTGGGAAGACTTCAACGCCCTGGTCGCCGCCATGCCCGATCGGTTTGAGCGCCCCGCCAAGGGCAGCCCCGAGGCCACGACGATCCGGGAGTTCATCCTGCTCTACTTCACCTCCGGCACCACCGGCTTCCCGAAGATGATCCAGTTCGACCACGCCTATCCCCTGGCCCACATCACCACCGCCAAGTTCTGGCACGACTGCTTCGACGGCGGCCTGCACTACACCGTCGCCGACACCGGCTGGGCCAAGTGCGCCTGGGGCAAGATCTACGGCCAGTGGCTGTGCGGCTGCGCCGTCTTCGCCTACGACTACGACGCCTTCAACGCCTCGGACATGATGGCGAAAATCGGCAAATACCATATCACCTCCTTCTGCGCCCCGCCCACCATCTACCGCATGATGATCAAGGAAAATCTGGAGGGGCACGACTTCTCCAGCCTCAAGCACTGCTGCGTCGCGGGCGAACCGCTGAACCCCGAGGTCTACAACCGCTGGCTGGAAAAGACCGGCCACAAGCTCTACGAAGCCTACGGCCAGACCGAGAGCGTGGTCTCCGTCGCCACCGCGAAATGGATGGACCCGAAGCCGGGGTCAATGGGCCGTCCCGTGCCCATCTACGATGTGGCGCTGATGAACAGGGAGGACGGCGCGCTGTGCGAGCGGGGCGAAACCGGCGAAATCGTCATCCGGGCCGACAGGAACAATCCCCCTCCCGGCCTGTTCCGGGGCTACCGCGACGACGAGGACCTGACCGCGAGCTCCTGGTACGACGGCTGGTACCGCACGGGCGACCAGGCATGGATGGACGAGGACGGCTATCTGTGGTTCGTCGGCCGCGCCGACGACTTGATCAAGACCTCCGGCTACCGGGTCGGCCCCTTTGAAGTTGAGTCGGCGGTGATGCAGCACCCGTGCGTGCTGGAATGCGCGATAACGGGCGTGCCGGACGCGGTGCGCGGCCAGGTGATCAAGGCCACCGTCGTGCTGGCGAAGAACTATCTGCCGGCCGCCGGCACGCCGCCCGGAGAGATCGCGGAATACCACAAGAAGCTGGCGAAGGAAATCCAGGAGAAGGTGAAGGAAGTGACCGAGCCGTACAAATACCCCCGGGTGGTCGAGTTCGTCCCCGAACTGCCCAAGACCATCAGCGGCAAGATCCGCCGGGTGGAGATACGCCAGGAAGACGATTTGAAACGCACCCGCGAGACGGAATGACCTCGGGGTAGGGATATATCAGTTTATGCGATAGGGCAAGACCATGACCAGCGTCGAAAAAAAGAAACCGTGCGTCAAAATCAATGAACTCGAATGCAAATCCTGCGGCAGATGCGTCATCGCCTGTCCGGTGAAGGTGCTGGCGCTGGGCGAAAAGCTGAACGCCCGGGGCTACAAATTCGTGACCTACAAGGGCGAAGGCTGCGTCGGCTGCGGCAACTGCTACTATTCCTGCCCCGAACCCTTGGCCCTCGAAGTGGTGTGAAAGGAAATCTGACATGGCAACGCAACTCACCAAGGGCAACCACGCCGTCGTCGTCGGCGCCGTCTACGCCGGCTGCGACTGCTACTTCGGCTATCCCATCACCCCGGCTTCGGAAATTCTCCAGGACTGCTCGGAGAAGTTTCCCAAGCTCGGCCGCCGCTTCGTGCAGGCCGAGTCGGAGGAAGCCGCCGCCAACATGCTCTACGGCGCCGCCGCCACCGGCCACCGCTGCATGACCGCCTCCTCCGGCCCCGGCATCAGCCTGAAGCAGGAGGCCGTCTCCTTCATGGCCGCCGCCGATCTCCCGGCGGTGATCGTGAACGTCATGCGCGCCGGCCCCGGTCTCGGGAACATCGGCCCGGAGCAGGGCGACTACAACCAGGTGGTCAAGGGCGGCGGCCACGGCAACTACAAGTGCATCGTCCTCGCCCCCGGCAGCGTGCAGGAGATGTGCGACTTCACTATGCGCGCCTTTGAACTGGCGGACAAGTACCTGGGCCCGGTCTATGTCTTTACGGACGGTCTGCTGGGGCAGATGGTCGAGCCGCTCCGTTTCCCGGAGAAGGCGGTGGAGCCGAAGGTCGACGCGTCCTGGGCGGTGTGCGGCACGGCCGAGACCAGCGGCAATTTCGTCTCCTCCATCGAGCTCGATTTCGACGGCCTTGAGCGCCGGAACATCCGCCTCCAGGAAAAGTACGCCCGCATGGCGGTCGAGGCCGATTGGGACGAGATAGGGACGGACGACGCCGACGTCGTCCTGGTCGCCTACGGCAGTTGCAGCCGCATCGCCAAGTCCTGCCTTGAGCAGGCGAGGAAGGAAGGCATCAAGATAGGGATGGTGCGCCTGAAGACGCTCTTCCCCTTCCCGGCCGAACCGCTCCGGAAGCTGGCGGCCAAGGCGAACAAGCCGGCCTTCCTGGCGGTGGAGATGTCGAACGGCCAGATGATCGACGACGTCAAACTGTCCATCGACTGTTCCCGTCCGGTGCTCCTGTCCAACCGCATGGGCGGCAACGTCATCACCACCGGGCAAATCATGGAAGACATCCGCAAGGCGGCGAAGCACGCCGGGAAATAAAGGACGCACGACAATGGCAGCGACATTGACCAGACCCGAATCGATAAACGCCGTCTTCACCCGCAAGGGCGGCGCCGCCCCGACCGCCACGCATTACTGCCCCGGCTGCGGCCACGGCGTCATCCACAAGCTTATCGGCGAAGCGATGGACGACCTGGGCATCCGCGAACGGAGCGTGATGATCAGCCCGGTGGGCTGCTCCGTCTTCGCCTACTACTATTTCAACTGCGGCAACGTCCAGACCGCGCACGGCCGCGCCCCGGCCGTCGCCACCGGGATATCCCGCGCCTGCGACGACGCGGTGGTCATCTCCTACCAGGGCGACGGCGACCTCGCCTCCATCGGCCTGAACGAGACGCTCCAGGCCGCCAACCGGGGCGAAAAGATCGCGGTGTTTTTCGTCAACAACACCGTCTACGGCATGACCGGCGGCCAGATGGCCCCGACGACGCTGACCGGCGAAGTGACCGCCACCTCGCCCTGCGGCCGCGACCCGAGGGAAGCCGGCTATCCGATACACATGTGCGAGCTGATAGACCAGCTTCAGGCGCCGGTGTTTATCGAGCGCGTCTCGGTCTCCGACATCGCCCACATCCGGAAGGCCCGGAAGGCCATCCGCAAGGCGCTCGAAGTGCAGCGCGACGGCAAGGGCTACGCCTTCGTCGAGATTCTCTCCAACTGCCCCACCAACCTGAAGCAGACCACCCAGGCCTCCATCGACTGGGTGAACAACGACATGGCCGGCGAATTCCCGGTCCGGCAGTTCCGCGACCGCTCGGAAGAGGTCGAGGCCTACCGGCGCTCGCCCCGCGTCTGGGACAAGGCCACGCTGGACGCGCTCTACGATCTGGACAGCAAGGCCGCCCCCGACGCGCCGGTCGATCCGTCGGTGAAGCCGGTGGGCATCCGCATCGCCGGGTTTGGCGGCCAGGGGGTGTTGTCGCTTGGCCTCATTCTCGCGAACGCCGCCTGCCAGGCCGGGCGGTTCACCTCGTGGCTCCCGTCCTACGGGCCGGAGCAGCGCGGCGGCACGGCCAACTGCTCGGTGCAGATAGCCGGGGACGAGATCGGGAGTCCGGTGGTGGCGGAGCCGGACATTCTGGTGGCGCTGAACCGGCCGTCCCTGGAGCGGTTCATGCGCGACGCGAAGCCGGACGGGGTCATTCTCTACGATGATCGCATCGAGGATGTGGAGTTGCCCGCGGGCGCGAAGGCGCTGGCGGTGCCGGCGGTGCGTTTGGCGGTCGAGGCGGGCAGCGAGAAGGCGGCGAACACCATTATGCTCGGCGTCATTTCCGGTCTTGGCCTGACGGGGATAGATCGTCAGTATTACATCGACGCCATGCTGGAGAACTTCACCGACAAGCCCAAGCTCATCCAGTTGAACGAAGCGGCCTTCGCGCTGGCCGAGGAGTGGGTGCAGCGGCACAAGTAGCGGGGAAAAGCAACCGCGAAAAAAACCCTGCAATTGTATATCAGAGTAAGCGATCCAACATACATCATCCCGGCGGGGAAGCATATGCTTCCCCGCCGGGATGACGTATGGTGGAATGCTCGTCCCAAAATCTGCAACAGGCTCTTACTGCACCGTATAGCCGCCGTCGATGACCAGGTTGGAGCCGGTGACGAGATCGGCGGCCTGGCTCGCGAGATAGACCGCCGCCGCCGCCACCTCCTCCGGGTAGCCGAAGCGGCCGGCGGGGATTTTCTTCTTCATCGCCTCGCCCACCTCGCCGGCCCAGGCTTTTTTGCCCAGTTCGGTGAGGATGACGGTGGGGGAAATCGCGTTCACCTGGATGTTGAATTCGGCCCATTCGGCGGCGAGAACCTGGGTCATGGCGACGATGCCGGCTTTGGAGCTGTTGTAGGCGACGTGGCGGTCGAGGGCGACGAGGGCGGCTTGCGACGCCATGTTGATGATTTTCCCGCCTCCCTGCCGGATCATGACCCGCCCCGCTTCCTGCGCCATGAAGAACGAGGCGCTCAGGTTCAGGGCGATCGTTTTGCGCCAGGAGTCCTCGGATATGGTTTCGGCGTCTTCGAGGATGGCGACGCCGGCGCAGTTGACGAGGATGTCGATGCGGCCCGTTTCCCGCGCCGCGTCGGCGACGACGCGCCGGACGGCGTCGTTGTCGGTGATGTCGGCCGGCAGCGCGAGCGCCTTCCGGCCGTAGCCCCGGACGCGCTCCGCGACCGCGCGGCAGGCGTCGGGGTTGAGGTCGACCGGGATGATGTCGGCGCCCTTCCGCGCGAACATGAGGGCAATCGCTTCGCCGATGCCGGTGCCGGCGCCGGTGACGAGGGCGGTCTTTCCCGTGAGGGCGAAGTTTTCGTCAAAGCCTTTGAAGTGCATAGCGAATCCTTTACAGTTTGCCCTTGATGCCGTCGGCGAGGGAGTCCAGGATCAGGCGGCAGGAGGTGGCGCCGGCGTCGAGGACGCCGATGGAGCGCTCGCCCAGGCGGGCGGAGCGGCCGACTTTCGCCTGCATGTCCTTCGTGCTTTCCCAGCCGGCCTTGGCCGCCGCCTGCATCGCGTCAAGGCAGGCGGCGAAGTCCTTGCCGGCGTTCATCGCTTCTTCGTAGGCGTCGACGGCCGGGATGAGCGTGTCCATCAGGGTCTTGTCGCCCTTTTTGGCTTCGCCGATTTCGGCCACTCCGTCGCGGGCGTCCCGGAGCATCTGGAGAAACACCGCCGCGTCGATGATTTCGCGGCCCTTGGCGGCGCGGAACATGCCGCGAAAGAATTTGCCGTAAATCGGCCCCATCGAGCCGCCGATCTCGCCCATGAGGATCTGCGACAGATTCTTGAACGCGGTGGGCACGTCGGCCGGTTCCGCGCCGTGGCGCTCGGCGTAGAAGGTGAAGCCCTTGTTCATGTTCACGCCGTGATCGCCGTCGCCTATCGCGCCGTCGATTTCGCCGAGATATTCCTTGTTCGCCTGGATCACCTTGACCATAGCCATGACCAGATCGTTGCCGAGAGTTGTGGAAATGCCGGACATTATGATGTCTCCAAAGGGTTGTTGTTTTACGCCGTGCGCATTCGGCGGTGTGAATGCGCACGGCGCGAAAATCAGAACTGCGTCAATCCCATGCAGTCGCATTCGAGATCGACCAACTCCTTCAACTCGTCGTCGAGGCGCATCACGGACAAGGTCGCGCCCATCATTTCCAGCGACGTGAAGTAGTTCCCCACATACGCCCGGTGGATCTTCACCCCTTTGTCCGCCATCAGGTCGAACATGCGGTTGAAGAGGATGTAGAGCTCCATCACCGGCGTCGCGCCCAGCCCGGAGACGATCACCGCCGCCTCGTCGCCGGAGGCGAACGGCAAGTCGGGCATGACCACGTCCACCATCATCTGCGCGGTTTCGTCGGCCGATTTCAGATCCGTGACCTTGATGCCGGGCTCGCCGTGGTGGCCGATGCCCAACTCCATCTTCCCGGGCTCTATGGCGAAGCCGGCCTTGCCCACCTCGGGGATGACGCAGGGGGTGAGGCCGACGCCGATGGAGCGGGTGTTGCCGATGGCTTTCTGCGCCGCGGCGACGACCTCGTCCAGGGAGCCGCCCAGGGCGGCCTTGGCGCCGCCGGCCTTCCACATGAAGATTTCGCCCGCGACCCCGCGCCGCTTCTCCGGCGTGTCCTTGGGCGCGGACGGCACGTCGTCGTTCGCGACCACCTTCTTCACCGCGAGATCGTCGTCCTCGGCCATTTCGATGGCCATTTTGACGTTCATGTTGTCGCCGGCGTAGTTGCCGTAGAGGCAGGCGACGCCCTTGCCGCCGTCGGCTTCCTTCATGGCGTCGTGGAAGGCTTTGGCGGTGGGGGAGGAGAAGATTTCGCCGACGGCGACGGCGTCGACCATATTCTTGCCGCAATAGCCGATAAAGGCCGGCTTGTGCCCGCTGCCGCCGCCGGTGACGATGCCGACGCGCCCCTTCACCGGGGCCTTGGCGTATTTCACCACCCGGGGATTGGCGGTGCCGACCACCAGGTTGGCGTGGCTCTTGAGAAAGCCCTTGAGCATTTCGTCGACGACCTTGGACGGATCATTGAAAAAGCGTTGCATGGCTTATGTCCTTTCTCGGTTGCGCCGCTCCACGTCGTGGATGGCTTCGATCTTCGGGGTGGACGGCCCGTCGACATAGCGCAGGGGGAGCCACTCCTTCAGCAGCTTCATCGCCAACTGGACGGCGACGACCCGCGCGCCCATCGTGACGATATTGACGTTGTTGGACAAGGCGGCGCGTTCGGCGGAAAAGGCGTCGTGGATGCAGGCGGCGCGGATGCCGGGGACTTTGTTGGCGGAGATGGCCATGCCGATGCCGGTGCCGCAGAACAGGATGCCGCGCGATCCCGGCTCCGCGAGCACCTTGAGCGCCACCTTTTCGGCGATGTGGGCGTAGGCCGTGTCGTCCTTGCCGTCGTTGATGCCCGCGTCCTCCACATCATAGCCTTGTTCTTTGAGAAACGCCGCCACAGTATTTTTGAAATCAACGGCGGCATTGTCGCACCCGACGATAAGACGTTTTCTCTCCATTGCGCGCTCTTTTCAAAGATAGTGGGTTTTTTGCGGATAGCGTGGCTTGTGTTTTGGTATTGTAGCCTACTGCTTTCGATTGTCAATTATTGCTTCTGTTTTCTTTTTGTTTTTTGCTTTTATTTTTCTTTTTCGGCCCACGAACACAAAAGACGCCATGACGACGCCCGGTGCGAAACCATGCGCGTGCGCCTCAGGCGCCCCCTATCCTTTCTGCGCCGCCGGGATGATCAGGTTTTCCGGGCGGCTTCCTTCCTTGCCCCGGTCCACGATGTTCAGGAGCAGCCGGGCCGAGCGCCGGCCCAGCGTGTAGTTGTCGAAATGCATCACCGACATCCCGTTCGGCTCCATGAGCACGTCCTCGCCGGTCGAGACGTAGACGATATGCGCGTCGGTTCCCAGGGGGATGCCGGCGTTTTCCAGCGCGTTCACCATTTCCGGGAGGAGGCCCCGGAGAAGCGCCACGCCCACCCTGCCGCCGGCCACGCCCTTGCGGAACTCGGTCAGCCAGTCGCGGTCGGGGACGAACGCGCCCTCCCAATTGGCGCAGGGGATGCCGTTCCGGCGCGACCAGTCGGCGAAATAGTCCAGGAACAGCGAGTAGGCCCGTCCGGCCTTGTTGTTGGGCAGGAGGAGGACGACGCCGGCGCAGTCGGAGAGCGACCGGGCGACGTCGGCCGCGAAGGCGCGCATGTCGAAGGACACGGTGTTCACCTCCGGCCTGGGCGTCCCGCCCATGATCACAAACGGCCTCTCGGACTTGAGGAGCATGGCTATCTGGTCTTCGTTCTGATCGCCCGCGTGCTGGATGATGAAGCCGTCGACCTGGCGGCCGTAGGCCATTTGCCTGATGATCTCCAATTCGTGCTCGCGGTTGCGGGACATGACCAGCATCAGCCGCTCCTCGCGCTCCCACATGAGGTCGGAGACGCCGCGCAGGGCCTCGTGCCACACGTCGTCGGCGCGGAACATGCTGTAGGAGGAGGAGACGAAGGCGATGATGCGGGTTTTCCCGGTGCGCAGCCCTCTGGCGGCGGCCAGCGGGACGTAATTCATGGTTTTGGCGATTTTGTGGATCCGCTCGGCCGTGGCCGGCGACACGCGGACGCGGTTGACGCCGGAGAGGACGCTCGACGCCGTCACCGTGCTCACCTGGGCCGCCGCCGCGACATCTTTTAAGGTTACCATGAGAAAACGACCTTTCCGCGACAAGCAATCGGCGAGACGTCACGGCGCGGCCCGGCAAATGCCGGGAAAAGCGCACACGTGTAAAATACCCCAAAATTCCCTCGTGTCAAGTATGAGACCGGTTCTAGACGCGGCTGCGATACGGTCGGCATTTTGCGAAACTTCGGTATTGAAAAAAACCAGGGGCCATGTTATAGTCACTCGTGGATTTTGTGAATGTTTTGTTAATGGGCGACATGCGCATGAATGCGGCGGACAGTCTTCAGGAGTTTCTCGCCTACCACCGGCGCATGGTCGTCATCATGGCGGGCGTCTGCCTCGCGGTCCTGGCGGCGCTCCTCGCCGTCGGCGGCGGGAATATGGCGCTGCCGGGCGGTTTCGCGGCCGGGGCGGCGGCGAGACTGATCAAATTCCGCTTTCTCGATTTGGCGGTGGTGCGGCAGATCGCCGTCGAAAAAAAGGACGCCGCCGCCGCCCAGCTCAAGAGCATGGCCCTGTGGATGACCTTGTTCATTCTGGCGGCGCTGGCGGTGTTCACGTTCAATCTGAACGTGTGGGCGATGGTGGCGGGGATCTTTTTGCCGCCGCTCATTCTGGTGGCCGATACGTACGCAAGACCGAATCTGTTTGCGCGGCCGGACACCGGAGGGAACGACGGCGGCGCAACAGCGGAGGACGCGGGTGAATAGATTTGCCGGTCGATGCGTGTTCCCCACGGCGCTTTTCCTTGCCCTGGGCGGCCATGCCTTCGCGGGCATGGAGGATCCGCCGCCGCTCCAGTTCCTGGGGCTGTCCTTCAACCACGCCACCATCATCCACTGCGCCATCGCCGCCGTCGCCGTCTACGCGCTGGTCCGGCTCCTCACCATGAACCTTTCCCGCGCCCACCCGAGCAAGGGGCAGGTGGTCGTGGAGATGGTGGTCGACACCTTCCTCAGCCTCGCCAAATCCACCATCGGCCCCAACCGCGGGCCGTGGTACCTTCCCTTCATCGGCACGCTGTTCCTCTTCCTCTGGGCCTGCAACATGATGAGCCTGTTTCCGGTCGGCAACCATTTCATCGGCGGCGAGCCCTTCAGCGACTACAACGAAAACGGCATCTACGATCCGGGCGAGCCCTTCATCGACATGAACGGCAACGGCGTCCACACCCCGGGATTCTTCATCCCCATGATCGAGGAGCCGACGACCGATCTCACCCTGCCGGCGACGCTGGCGATCATCTTCGTGGCGGCCCTGGGCCACGGCTCCGGGCTGCGCTATCACGGGATCAAGGGTTATGCGAAGGAGTATTTCAGCCCCGGCGGCATCATCGGCATCGGCATGTTCCCGCTGAACGTGGTGGGCAAAATCGCCGAACTCATCTCCATCAGCTTCCGTATCTTCGGCAACATCTTCGGCGGCGCCATCATCATGTCGGTGGTGTCCGGGCTCATCTACTATTTCCTGGTCCCCATCGGCATGTACGGCTATTTCAGCGTGTTCTGCGGCACCATCCAGGCGTTCGTCTTCACCATGCTCGCGACCACCTACATCTCGATGGAAGCGGCCGAGGAAGTGGAAGAGGAGGCGGCGTAAGCTATGGGCCTGGCCAATCTCATCGCCCTTCTTTCCTGCGGCATCGCCATGGGCCTGGGCGCCCTCGGCTCCGGCTGGGGCCTCGGCTACGTCGCCCAGGGGGCGCTCCGCGCCTCGGCGCGGCAGCCGGCGAAACAGGCGGACATTTTCCGGAACATGCTGGTGGGGCAGGCCATCACCGAGACCCCGGCCATCTTTTCGCTCGTCGTCGCCTTCCTCCTGTTCTTCGCGGCCGACGCGGCGACGGAAGCGCCCAACTCCCTGGCCCAATGCGCCGTGTACCTCGGGGCGGGGCTGTGCATCGGCATCGGCGCCGTCGGCTCCGGCATCGGATCCGGCCTTGTCGCCCACGAAGCCATAGACGGCGTCTCCCGCAACCCCGGTATGCAGGGCCAGGTGGTCATGCTCATGCTGATAGGCCAGGCCTGGGCCCAGACCGGCGGCATTTTCGCGCTGGTCGTGTCGCTGTTCCTGATGAACACCGGCAGCATGAGCGGCTTGTCCACACCGGACGACTGGCGCATTCTCGGGACCATCCCCCTCTCCGGCGGCGAACTCGTGGGTCTGGCGCAGTATCTGGGGGCGGGAATCGCGATGGGCGTGGGCGCCATCGGGTCGTCCCTGGGGATCGCCTTCGTCGGCGGCATGGCCTGCCGCTCCATCGCCGACTACCCCGCGGCGGCGGGGCGGGTGAAGACGGCGTATTTCATCGGCTCGGCGACGGCCCAGTCGCCCAGCGTGTTTTCTCTTATTATCGCGCTCATTTTGCTGATACGTTGACGTTTTGGGGAACGCGCCTTCGGCGGTATGAATGCGCGTTCCCCAAAAAACCTGGAGAATCCCATGAACGAGGAAACGGTAAAACTGCTCATCGGCCCCATCACCCAGGCCTTCGCCCTTCTGGGCGCGGGCATCTGCATGGGCTTCGGCACCCTCGGTCCCGGCCTCGGCGAAGGCTTCGCCGCCGGCAAAGCCTGCGAGGCCATCTCCCGCCGCCCGGAAGAATACTCCAACATCTTCCGCACCATGCTGGTCGGCCAGGCCGTCACCGAATCCACCGCCATCTACGCCCTGGTCATCGCGCTGATTCTGGCGTTCCATTGATCGAACGGGGACCCGACCGTGCGTAAAGCGTTCATCGCCTGCGGCGTCATCGTCTTTCTCCTCTACTGCTGGGCCTCCGTGGTCTATCAGAACCAGGTCGACGTGCCCGACTACCGGGTCGTGGACATCGATGTCCTGGGCGGCATGTCGCGGGAGACGTGGGAGAAGGATCAGACGGCGCAGTTCCAGCGCCTGATGGAGCTTGAGGGCAGGCGCTACCAGCCCCTGACCGACGCCCCCGGCGACGTGGACGCGTCCAGGCCGCTGACCTCCGCCGACTTCGCCGCCGCCGTGGCCGCCGCCAAACCGGGGGAGCCGGCGCGCATGAGGCTGCGCGACCCCGCCGCCTTCACCAGCCTCCTGTCGCACAAGTACCTCCTCCGCGACACCATCGCCAACCCGGGCGACCCGGACGGAGCGGCGCTGTATCTGGGCGGACGCCCGCTGGAGAAGGAGATGCTGGACGACCTCCGCGACCGGGGCGTCACGACCATCACCGTCACCGGCCACGCCGCGCCGGTGAATTTCCAACTGGGCACCTCCCTGATGATCGCGGTCATCTTCTTCACCCTCGCCGCCGCCCTGAAGCCGGTGGTGTGGACGCCGTTCATCGTCATGCTGGAGAAGCGCCGCCGCGAGCTGGACATCGGGAGCGAAGCCGATCGCCAAAACCAGCAGGAAGCCGTCCGTTTCGCAGAAGAAAAGCGCCGCCGGCACGATCTGCTCGGGAGCGACATGCGGGAGCTGCGCCTGACCGGCCAGCGCGAGACGGCGAAGGAGGCGGGCGACATCGTGCGCGAGGCCCGGGACAGGGAGAAGGAACTGAAGCTCGCGGGGCTCCGCGACATCGCCCGCGCCGCCGGCGTCGCCCGCGAGGAAGTGGACAGGCGGATACCCGAACTGGCGCAGGCTGTCGCCGACGCCCTGACCCCGGGCGGCGGGCGGCGCCCGGCGGAAGCGCAGGAAGAGACGCAGCATGGCCGATAACCGACACGCGCCCAAGGTTTCACGCCACACGATGGTCATGCGCCGCGCCCGGGACGACGACGCGCGCCGCGTGGCCGATCGCGAGGACGACGGGGTCGTGGTCCACGCCAATCCGGACAGCATCAGCGCCAGCCTGACCGCGCGCGGCGCCGTGACCCGAATCCGCCCCGCCTCCGGCAGCCAGGGGAGCGTCAGCGGCCGCCAGGTGGAGGTGCGGGAGAGCGGCCGCGTCAGCGGCCGGCTTTCGGGGCGGCAGGCGGAGTCGGTCCGGACCGCCGGCGGCGACACCATCATCCGCTACCAGTCCGGCGACGTGGTGATCAAGCGTGGCGCGCGCCGGGCGCAGTTCCGCAAGCAGATGCTGACCGTGTACGCCGTGGGCTATCTGGCGATCTTCGGGCTGTTCATCTACTGGATGGCCACCGGGTCGGCGACCATGACGCCGGAGCAGTATATCGACAGATCCTTCGCGCGCCGCCAGGGCGAGGGCATCGTCGATCTCGAACGGGCCGCGATGGAGGCGATGCGCGGCAACCGCACGCCGGCGGAGATCCGGCTGGCGGAGGCGCTGACCTTTTACGACGACAACCACGACGCGATCACGGTGGACAAAGGCAACCGCCTGACCCTTCTCACCGCGTCCAAGCTGGGCCAGGCCATCATCCGGGACATGAAGCGGGAGCCGTCCCGGCGCGAGTTCCAGGCGCCCATCCGCTATTACAAGGAGAGCCACCTGGCCGACGTTAACTGGCCGCGCGTCATGTCGGCGTACAACGCCATCGGCTTCTTCCTGCTGCTCGCCCTGTTTTTATGGCGGCCGATCATGCATTATCTCGGCACCCAAGGAAAGAAGACGGCCGTCGCCATCAAAAACGCGCGCGAGGCCGAGGAGACGGCGACGGCGTACCGCGAGAAATACCGCGCCTTGGCCGGGGAGATGGAGGAGGCGGACGCGCGGATGCGGGAGGAGACGGCCGCGCGTGTCGGGGAAGAGCGCGAAGCCGTGCTGGAACACGCCAGGAAGCAGGCGGACGCCATCGCCGGCGGCGTCGGCGGGATGCTCGCGGGCGAAGCGCTCCGGCAGGCCGGGAGCATCGGGGGCGCGGCCGCGGCGGCGGCGTGCGAGGAGGCCAGGGGCATCTTGCGCGAGAGGCTGGGCCAGGCGGAGCACGACGCGGCCATCGAGGAATTGATCGCCCGGATAGCCGGCACGGCGCCGGCGGCGGGACAAGGATAACGACGCTATGGGACAGGAAGACGTCATCGCCAGACGCTACGCCAGGGGACTGGCGGAGGAGGTCGCCGAACACGGGGATTTCCCCCGGGTTCGCGGCGATCTCGCGCTGCTGGCCGGCGTCCTCGACCCCCGGGCCGGGAAGACCTACGTGCCGGAGTTCGCCGGCTTCCTGACGTCGCCCACGGTCACGGCCGGGGACAAAGCCGCCGCCGCCGGGACGATAGCGGAAAAGCTGGGCCTCGGGAGCACGGCGGCGGACTTTCTCGCCGTCCTCATCCGCCACGGCCGCGTCGCGCTGCTGCCGCGCATCGAGCAGGCGTTTTCGGCGCTGGCGGGGGAAATGACCGGGGAGCGCACGGCGGTGGCGCATACGGCGCGGCCGCTCACCGCCGACCAGGAGGCGCGGCTGGCCCGGGCGTTGTCCGCCGCCCTGGGAGGGCCGGTGCATATCAGCCAGCGGGTGGAGCCGGGGCTGTTGGCGGGGGCGAAGGTGACGGTGGGGGACGTCACCTTCGACGGAACGGTGTTGGGGAGGCTCGAAAGCCTGAAAGACCATCTGCTCACCAAGGGCGTGGGCGCATTGACGACGCCGCCGGCGGAAGACGCGGCCGAGGACGCGAACAGGCTCTGAGACGAGGAACGCGACATGCAGGACAAACTGAACCCCGAGGAAATCTCGTCCCTGATCAAACGGGAAATCGCCGGCTTCGGCAACCGCGTGGAAGCGGCCGACATCGGCGCCGTGCTCCAGAACGGCGACGGCATAGCCCGCGTCCACGGCCTGAACGAGGCCCAGTCCGGCGAACTGCTGGAATTTCCCGGCGGCGTCATGGGCATCGCCCTCAACCTCGACGAGGACAACATCGGCGCCGTGCTCCTCGCCGACGGCTCCCGCATCAAGGAGGGCGATCCGGTCAAGCGCACCGGCCGCATCTCCCAGGTGGGCGTGGGCTACGGGCTTCTCGGGCGGGTCATCGACGCCCTGGGCAACCCGCAGGACGGCCAGGGCGACATCGCCTTCGACGAGGAAGCGCTCATCGAGCGCATCGCGCCCGGCATCGTCAAGCGCCAGCCGGTCGCGGAACCCCTGCAGACCGGCCTGAAGGCGGTCGACTCCATCACCCCCATCGGGCGCGGCCAGCGCGAACTCATCATCGGCGACCGCCAGACCGGCAAGACCGCCCTCGCCATCGACGCCATCCTGAACCAGAACCGGGGCTGGGACGGCGACCCGGACAGCCTGGACGTCATCTGCATCTACGTCGCCATCGGCCAGAAGCGCTCGACCGTGTCCCGGATCATCGAGACCCTCCGCCGCGAGAATGCCTTGGGCTACGCCATCATCGTCGCCGCCACCGCCTCGGAGCCGGCGCCGCAGCAGTATCTCGCGCCCTACAGCGGCGTGAGCATCGGCGAATATTTCATGAACCGGGGCAAGCACGTCCTCATCGTCTACGACGACTTGTCCAAGCACGCCTGGGCCTACCGCGAAATGTCCCTGCTTCTGCGCCGCCCTCCCGGGCGCGAGGCGTACCCGGGCGACGTCTTCTACCTCCACTCGCGGCTTCTGGAACGCGCGGTCAAGCTGGCGGAGGAATACGTCGCCGTCCCGAAAAGCTGGCCCGACATCGTCGATCGCGAGAAGGCGGCGGGGAAGAAGATTCATATCGGCGTCCCCGGCATGTGGGCGGTGGACAAGGAGGTCAAGGCGGGGTCCGATCTGAAGCGGGCGAAGATACATGGAACCGGCGGCTCCATCACGGCGCTCCCGATCATCGAGACGCAGGCCGGGGACGTGTCGGCGTATATCCCGACCAACGTCATCTCCATCACCGACGGCCAGATTTTTCTGGAGTCGGATCTGTTCTATTCCGGCGTGCGCCCGGCGGTGAATGTGGGGATTTCCGTGTCCCGCGTCGGCGGCTCGGCGCAGACGAAGGCGATGAAGAAGGTGTCGGGGTCGCTCAAGCTGGACTTGGCGCAGTACCGGGAGCTGGCGGCGTTCGCGCAGTTCGGATCGGACCTGGACGCGGTGACCCGGAAGCAGCTCGCGCGGGGCGAGCGGTTGGTGGAGTTGATGAAGCAGCAGCAGTATTCGCCGATGACGGTGGGGGAGCAGGTGGCGTCGATGTACGCCGGGACCCACGGGTATCTGGACGGCGTCAAGACGGACAGCGTGGTGGAGTTCGAGCGGGCGCTCATGGAGCACCTGCGCCGGAACCGCGCCGCCGTGCTGGAGAAGATGGACGCCGCCGGGGACCTGGACGAGGAGACGGAAAAGGAACTGGCTGGCGCCATCCAGGAGTTCCTGGACGGTTTTTCCGCCGCCTGCAAGGTTGACGGCGCGGCAAGCGCCGCGCCGGCGAAGGCGGCGCCGGACGCGGGCGAAACCAAGGTCGTCCGCCCGCCGCGGGAGCGCGGCTGATCCGCTGTTTTTTGGAGCGTTCATGCAGACGCAGGACATCAAACGCCGCATCCGTTCGGTGAAAAGCACGCAGCAGATCACCCGCGCCATGAAGTTCGTGGCGGCGGCGAAGCTGCGCC
>QMCE01000751.1_pt1 | contig 17138 bp, 15 predicted proteins | sample 1821851 | NCBI WGS metagenome assembly QMCE01 (sample SAMN09453174, study PRJNA476694) | Termite gut metagenome, whole genome shotgun sequencing project. | isolation source: worker | host: Odontotermes sp. | place: South Africa:Pretoria | collected 2016-01-28
GCCTTGACTATTATCGACCATCACTGCTTCGGGGTAGCAGCCGTGTTTTTGTCGGTATCTCTCAATGGTGGGAATCAAATCCGAGCTTTCGTTGTATGCGTCCCAAGAGATAATATTCCACCGGATCTCAGTTGCTCTGTGCATCTAAAATGACCGAATGACACAAGAAAACAAGGTGCCCCATCAGCAAATCATGCGCAATGGGGTTGTAGCGCAATTCAGTCATCATAATTCACCTCCCGGCCACCCTCGTTCTGAATTTTTAAGAAGTGGCAGCAATCCGCTCCAAACGCTTCACACATCCGGCTGCGGTATGTGTCCCTGAGTTCGTCGGGTACAAAGGCAAGAATTGTTCCCGCAAAACCACCCCCGTGTACCCGCCACGCTCCCACCCCGGCCAATAACTGTTCTGAAAGAGCTAACGCCAACGTTACTCCCTGCTGCAACGGGGTCGATGGACTGTAAACATTCTGCAAATACGCCAACGACGAACGACCCGATTCGTTTGCGAGGCTTAAAAACGCAGGCATATCCCCGGCTTCCAGCGCAGCGGCTTGTTGAAGCACCCGCTCGTTTTCGTCAAAATAATGCAATGCGCGCAGAAGGGAACGGTCGCTCAGATGGCGCAGCTTAGGAAGGAGCGCATAGAATTCTTCGGGATTCACTTCACGCAGGGTTTCGCGATCAAAGTGAGCCGCGACCGCTTTCATTTCGGCGGGGATGGCGGCATAATCCGGCGTAAGATCAGCGTGGGAACCTCCTGTGGAAACAACGCAAATTTGATATCCCTCAAACGACGCCTTTACCGGTGTGACAGTCGGCTGTCGCGAATCTCGAAAGTCAATGAGTGTTAGACCGCCGAAACTGGAGGCGGTCTGATCCATCAAGCCGCATGGTTTTCCAAAATAGACATTTTCGGCATATTGTCCGGCACGCGCGATGTCCAGCGACGAAAGGTTCGCGCCGCAATTAAAGAAATTCTTAAGGACATTACCAATCACCACCTCGAACGCTGCGGAACTGGATAATCCCGCGCCAATGGGGATGTTGGACGAAAGATGCGCGTCAAAACCGCCAATGGCATAGCCATTCTGTTGAAACCAAGCAGCCACGCCCCGCAACAAAGCCGCAGACGTTCCCCTCTCTGCATCCCGGATAGCCAATCTGCTCAAATCAATCTCAACCACACCAAAACGGGCATCCACGATACGCGCAATGGTGCTTCCATTAGCAGCCGCCGTACATGCCGTTTCTAAATTTACGGCGGCTGTAAGAACGCGCCCGTTCTGATGATCGGTGTGGTTACCTCCAATTTCAACGCGCCCCGGCGCTGAAAAAGTGCGCTCAACCATAAAAAACGCCTTTCTCAAAGATTTTTTCAAAATCATTTTCTGAAGAGATTCTAAGGATTATATGTGGGATATCTGAAAGCATTCCTGACTAGTTTGGTAAATAGGGATCAGGTATCGGGCATCTCCAGAATTCATTGATTTTCTTGATTTCATCCAAGGGAAACTTTGTTTTCCTATTTGCTGTGAGTAATCCGTTTTTCTCGCTTTCCACATCTGTTAATTGGGTATAGCAAAACCCGAACAAACATTTAGATGTGTAGATTGCATTGATTAATTCCTTATACTCTTCTAAAAAATCTGCGGCTGTATCTACCTTTGTATAGCCCCAATCACCGCTTGGAGATATATTGCTATTAATTGTAAAGCCGCCGAACTCCGTTAGAAGGACTGGTTGCCCTGTATATTGAAATTTATTCCGCCGACGTTTCATTCAGATAAAGCATAAATCCGAACGCTTCACCTATCGGCAAAAAGTTCGGATTATCCGCATTTGGAGCGCCCATTGCCGGTCGAACTTGGGCAAAAGTATAAATTCACGTTCCATGCTGATTGTCTCCTATTGTCTCCGACCTGTTTATAAATATTTTGTAAATGGCACACAAAGATTGGCGAAGAGACCCTTGCCGACGCCATCCGCGGTTTCCTCAAATCTATATGTATAGTCCACGCTGGACTAGGGCTTAATGCGGGGTATCAAAAAGCGTGTCTACGCGGCGAACGATCGTGTCCAAATCGGCAAGCAGCGCTGCGGAGGCTTCGGCGCCCAAATCGGTGAGCACTTGGTCGTTGGCTTCCTGAATGGTTTCTTCCACGCCCTTTTGCAGTTCGCTGCCCGCGGGCAAGATGTGAACATTGACGGCCCGGCGGTCGGTAATGCTGTGCACTCGCTGTATAAGTCCTTTCTTTTCCATCCTATCCAAAATACCTGTGACGGTGGAAGAATCGAGGCAGATAGTCTGTGCAATTTGCGACGGCAATTGGTCGCCGCTGTCCCAAAGGCATTTCAGCACCGAGTACTGCACCGGCGTGAGGTCATAAAAAGCCAGACGGCTCTTAAAGTATTGATGAACGCTGTTCTGCGCCCGCGTGAGCATATAATTGATGCACATGGCCAGCTCCATTTCATTGCCTCCTTAAGCGCGAAGCGCCCGATCAATAGGTGCCTGCACCTCTCTTTGCTTGGCGCAGGGGAGTGGTGCATAAAACACTGTATCGCAAAAACCTGCCGCTTGTCAAGTGTTTGTTCGGCGGCAAGCCGCGGCTGCACTTAATTGCATGAATATCACCAAGAGAAGCTTGATATCTTTATGCAAAATATATCTTGACAATTATTTTGCATGCAAGATATAATGAATATTAGTTATTTGCAGGAAAGCATATTAGAGAAGAGAACCGAGAAGAAAAACGGGAGGCGCGTTTATGAATTTTACGTTGAGCAAGGCGCATCAATTGCAGCGAGAGCTGTATAGGAGCTTCGCGCAGCGGGAAATAAAACCGCTTGCGCGGGAAATGGACGAAAACGAAGCTTACGACGAAGCGCTGTTGGCCAAGATGCACCGTGTGGGCTTTTTTGGCATCCCCTTCGAAAAAGAATACGGCGGGGCGGGAGCCGATACGCTTTCGTACACCCTGTGCATGGAGGAAATCAGCAAGGTTGACGCCTCTTCGGGCATTACCGTATCGGTGCACACATCGCTATGCGGTTCATGCATCCACGATTTTGGCATCGAAGAGCAAAAGCAAAAGTATCTGACACAGCTCACCGGCGGCAAGACAGGCTGCTTTTCACTCACTGAGCCCGGCGCCGGAAGCGACGTGGCAGCCGCGCGTTCTCGCGCCGTTTTGGACGGCGACGCCTATGTGCTGGACGGCTCGAAGGTATTCGCCACGAATTCCGGTTTCGCCGATATTTTTATCATCTTCGCCGTTACCGACAAAAGCACCGGTACGCGCGGCATGAGCGCCTTTATTGTGGAACGGGAAACGCCGGGGCTTTCGGTTTCGGCCAATATTCCGCGCATGGGCATACGGGCGGCAAGCAACTGCGTAGTCTCGTTTGAAAACATGCGGGTGCCGGTTGCAAACCGGTTAGGCCGCGAGGGCGACGGCTTCAAAATTGCGATGAAGGCGCTGGACGCCGGGCGTATTGGCATTGGCGCGCAGGCGGTAGGCATCGCGCAGGGCGCGCTGGACGAAACCGTTCGGTATGTAAAAGAGCGCAAACAGTTTGGCAAGCCCGTCGCGGCGTTTCAGAACACGCAGTTTGTTATTGCCGATATGCAAACAAAGATCGACGCAGCCCGGCTTTTGGTATGGCGGGCCGCTACACTGAAGGATGAAAAGCAGCCCTTTGGCCAGCAGGCCGCAATGTGCAAGCTCTTTGCCAGCCAGGTGGCGGGGGATGTTACCCGCGCGTGCGTGCAACTCATGGGCGGCTACGGATATTCGCGCGAATATCCGGTGGAGCGGATGATGCGGGACGCCAAGATCACCGAAATTTACGAGGGAACCAGCGAAGTGATGAAGATGGTCATTTCCGGTTCCATCCTCAAATAAGGCGGAAAAGGGGAGAAAAGAATGAGGATTATTGTCTGCATAAAGCAAGTGCCCGACACCACCGAAGTGCGGCTCGACCCCAAAACCAATACCCTCATCCGCGAGGGTGTGCCCAGCATCATCAACCCCGACGACAAGGCGGGGCTTGAAACGGCGTTGCGGCTTAAGGATGATAACAGCGCGCATGTTACGGCAGTCTGCATGGGCCCTCCGCAGGCCGACGCGGCGCTGCGTGAGGCTTTGGCCATGGGCGCCGACGAGGCCGTGCTGGTCACCGACCGGGCCTTTGGCGGTTCCGATACCTACGCTACGGCAACCATTCTGGCAGCGGCACTTAAGAAATTGGGCTTCGACCTGGTTATCACCGGCAGGCAGGCTATTGACGGCGACACGGCACAGGTGGGCCCGCAGTTGGCCGAGCAGTTGGGCGTGCCGCAGGTAACGTATGTGCAAAAACTTACGCCGGAGCCCGGCAGCATTTTGGTGCACCGGCAATTTGAGGATTTCCGCCACGAGATCCGCGTGCGGTTCCCCTGCCTTATCACAGCGTTGGCCGAACTGGCCGAGCCGCGCTACATGACGGTGGCTGGCATTGTGGACGCTTATGCCGCCGAGATAAAAAAACTCACCTTTAACGATTTATGTGACAGCCTTAATCCCGATCACATCGGGTTAAAAGGCAGCCCCACCAATGTGGTAAAAAGCTTTGCCAAACAGGCCAAGGGCTCCGGCGAGCAGTTGGCGGGCCTTAGCGCCGACGAGGCGGTGGATATTATTGTGCAGCGCCTGGAAGCGCGCGTCATTATTTAAGGGAGGGGCCGGCTGATGAACGGGGATATTTTTGTAATTGCCGAGCAGCGCGGCACAAAGCTGCATAAGGTTGGTCTGGAATTAATAGGCGAGGCAAAAAAGCTGGCGGCGGATTTGAGCTGCCGGGTTATCGGCGTTCTTATGGGGTCGGATGTGGCCGGGCAGGCCGGGCAGCTCTTTGAGTACGGCGCCGACCGGGTGGTGGTGGCGGAGCATCCGTTGTTGGAGCAATATGTCACCGAACCCTATACCAAGGCGTTGACCGCTATAATACGCGAAATGCAGCCCGAGATCGTTCTGTTCGGCGCTACCACTATTGGGCGGGATCTGGCGCCCCGCGTGGCCGGGCGCATTCACACCGGTCTGACGGCCGACTGCACCGCGTTGGCTATCGACCCGGAAGAAAAGCTGCTGCTTATGACACGTCCGGCATTCGGCGGCAACCTGATGGCCACCATTGTTTGCCGCGATTACCGGCCGCAGATGGCCACCGTGCGCCCCGGCGTGATGCGCATGCCAGAGCCGCAGCCGGGCAAGACCGGTACGGCGGAGCGCTTTGCCCTTTCTCTGACACCCGACGACCTTAACGTTGAGATCGTCCGAGTGTCGCCCAACGAAAAAAAGAGCGCCGATATTACCGAAAGCAAGATATTGGTAGCGGGCGGGCGCGGCGTGGGAGGCCCCGAAGGGTACGCGCCGCTGCGCGCGCTGGCCGATTGCCTTGGCGGCGAGGTCGCGGCCTCCCGCATGGGGGTGGACAGCGGCTGGATCACCAAAGACCGGCAGGTTGGCCAAACCGGCAAAACGGTGCGCCCCGCGCTGTATATCGCGTGCGGTATTTCGGGCGCGATTCAGCATATGGCCGGCATGGAGGAATCGGAGTTCATTCTGGCCATCAACAAGGATATCACCGCGCCCATGATGGCCGCCGCAGACCTTGCGGTGGAGGGAGACTTGAACGAGATTATTCCCAAGCTGACGCAGGCCATAGAAAAAAGAAAGGCACAGCGCGCAATGTAGCAAGCCTTATAATTGCGGAGTCTCTGCCAAGACGGCAGGGGCTCCTGCCAACAGGGTGAGGCGTAAGCGCGAAAGTTGGCCGGTCGTTATTTGTCTAATGTGATGAACATTTCATGTAATTGTTGTGCATAATTTGGATTGACAAATATCTTGCATAGAAGATATACTGTTTACAACATTTTATTCATTCGTAACGATGTTACGTTCGGCTAATAATTGCGCACAATGAGCACAAAATGAAAGAGTGGGATAAAATCTCGAAGGTAAAAGAAAGCCAAAGGAAGTACAGAAAATGAAGGGAGTTTGTATGAAAAAGAGATTACAAGGAATGCTCGTTTTGGTGTTGGCTTGCACGCTGCTGTTCACGGCCTGCGGGAACGGCGCGTCCTCCGCCAACAGCGACGCCCCTCAGAGCGCTTCCGGCGCGGGAAGCGGCAAGCCGGGCGAAGGTATACGCATTGCCTACGTGGTCACCACAGGCGGCCTTGGCGACGGCGCGCTGGCCGACGCTTGCTACAACGGCTTACTGAAGGCTCAGGAAAAGCTTGGCTTCGAAATGGATTATTCCGAGCCCATGAGCCACCCGGATTACGAGGCATTTCTTCTCGAATATTGCGAGAGCGGCGAGTACGACCTTATCTTCTGCGCCGGCTTCGACGGCTTAGACCCCATCAATACAGTGGGTCCCGATTTCCCCGACCAGAAATTCATTCTGTACGATATTGAAGAAAGTGGCAACGAACAGCTTGTTTCCGAGTTCTTCTCTAAAAATGAGATTGGCTTTATGGCCGGTGTATTCGCCGCGCTGCTGGACGAGAAGGGCGAGGTGACAATCAACGGCAACACCACTTCTTTTGAATCCACCGGCAAGCTTGGCCTTATCATCGGCGAGGAGCTGCCCAGCACGCTGGGAGCCATTACCGGCGCGGCGGCAGGCGCCCGCTATATCAACCCCGAATCTGATTATCTCTACGCCATTGCCGGAGATTGGTCAGACCAGGCTAAAAACAAGGAGCTCGCGCTTTCAATGTATGACCAGGGCGCGCACTTTATCTTCCAAAACGCCGGCGGCGGCGCGTTGGGCATTGTTGCCGCGGCCAAAGAGCGCGGCGAGTTCTTCCTCGGTTACGATACCGACCAAAACGGCTGGGATCTCGAGCATGTCGTAGGTTCCGCCCGCAAAGCCAACGACGCGACCATCATGCGCATCATCGAAACCTTCTGCACAACCGGCGAGTTGCCGTGGGGCGTGGCCGAAAACAACAAAGCTTCTAACGACGGCATCATGTTCACCTACAACCCTGGCATAGAGGTTTCGGAAGAAATTACTGCTATTATGGATCAGGTTTACGACGACCTCAAAACAGGCAAGATTGCCGCCCCCAACACCTGGGAAGAAGTCGAGGCGTTTGACGCGGTGCTGGAGCGCTGATTCCAGCGGTACCTAATACTCCCGGAGCCGCGTGGCGGCTCCGGGAGGTTTATAAATCGGTTTTGCGTATTGCCACTGGCGGAATGTTGCAGTACGGATGGGAGTAAAAGATGGCACAGCCAATAGTTTCTTTGCGGAACGTTACCATGCGGTTTGGCAGCCTTCTGGCTAACGACTCTGTTAGTCTCGATATCAACGAAGGCGAAATTATGGCGTTGCTGGGCGAAAACGGCGCCGGAAAATCTACCCTGATGAAAGTACTTTACGGCCTTTACATGCGAGAAAAAGGCGATATCACCATAGCCGGTAAGGCTATGCCGCGCCGTTTTGCCCCGTCCGACGCCATCAAGCTGGGCGTTTCTATGGTTCCGCAGCACTTTATGCTGATAGAATCTTTTTCGGTGGCCGAAAATATCATATTGGGTCAGGAAAAGCAGGCCAACCGTGTGCTGCTCGATAAAAAAAAGCTCTATGCAATAGTAGAGCCGCTTTGCAAGGAATTTGGAATTGACGTTTCGCCGCAGCAACTGGTAGAAAACCTGCCGCTGGGCGTAAAACAAAAGATAGAGATATTAAAGGCGCTGTTTCGGCAGACAAAAATACTTATTTTAGACGAGCCCACCACCGTTCTTACCCCGCAAGAGGTGGACGAGCTCTTTAAGATGCTAAGAGCCTTGCAGAAAAGAGGGCTTACAGTCATCATCATTACCCACAAAATGCACGAAGTGCTTGCGGTAACCGACCGCATCGCGGTAATGCGCCAAGGCAAAAAAATAGCTGTATTCAACACGTCGCAGACCGATACCCGCGAGCTTGCCCGAACCATGGTGGGCAAAGAGGTAGCCAGCGTACATGTGGAAAGCGAAGACAAGGCCCTCGGCGAGCCGGAAGTCGTAATAGACAAGGCCAACACAAAACCCATGGAAGACCGCTGCAATCTCAAGAATTTCAGCCTCAGCCTTTATCCGGGCAAGGTGGTGGGCGTGGCCGGTATCGACGGCAACGGTCAAACCGAGCTGGTGGAGGTGCTGGCGGGGGTAAAGCGAATGCACAGCGGTTCCATTACCGTTGGGGGCCGGACCATAACCGAAAACACCACCGACAGTATGCGCAGGCTGGGCATTGGCATTATTCCGGAAGACCGCATCGAGCAGGGTCTGGTGCTCGATTTTTCGGCCAAAGATAATATCATGATGGGCTACAAGGGCGATAAGCGCTTTGAAAAGCGCGGGGTTTTCCGCAAAAAGGCGGTTGACGCCTATGTGGACGACCTGATGCGCAGGTACGATGTCCGCCCGCCCAGACGTAGCGTTATCTGTCGCTATGTCAGTGGCGGCAACCAGCAAAAGGTGGTGCTTGCAAGAGAGCTGGAGCGCCCCGCCCTCAAGGTGGTAGTCGCAAGCCAGCCGTCGCGCGGGCTGGATGTGGGCGCGATACAGTTCACGCACGAAACCCTGCTTCGGCTCAGAAGCGAAAAAAAGAGCATCCTGCTGATCTCGAGCGATCTGGATGAAATTAAGGCCCTGAGCGATTATATTGCCGTAATTCGAAACGGTACGATCGTGGCCTTCAAAAAAGGCGCGGCGTTTTCTAAGGATGAAATCGGCCTTTACATGAGCGGCGCTATCACCGACAGGGGGGATGCGGTATGAAGCTTTCCAGCGAAGGAAAAAGCCAATTGCGGTGGCGCTCGTTGGAAGTATTGTACGTGGTCATTTCCATCTTGCTTGCTTTGATAGTAGGCGGCGTATTTCTGGTCATTACCGGCAACAACCCGTTACAGGCGTACAGCATTATGTTCTCTAAGGCGTTCACCGGCTTTGGGCAGGTACTGCGTCGATCCACGGCATATATTCTTGTTGGTCTCGCAGTGGCTATTCCCATAAAAAGCGGCGTCATCAATATGGGCGGCGAGGGTCAGGTAGCCGCCGGCGCCATGACAGCCGCCGTCTTCGGCCTGTTTATGATGCCGAGGGGAATACATCCCGTTGTCTGCATGATAAGCGCTATGGTCATGGGCGGGCTGCTTGCGTTGGGGCCGGCGGTGTTCAAAATTCGCTTTGGCGCGTCCGAGGTCGTCACCGGCATCATGGTCAATTACATTGTAGAGTATCTGTTGCAGTATTTGGCAATGTATACCTTCCGCGGCTCCGAAACCTCGGCTCAGACCGCCCCGATACTCGACACCGCGAGGATTCCCCGCGTGGCCGGCGAACAGTGGAGCTATGGGCTATTTATCGCGATTGGTATGTGCGTTTTCTTCTGGTTTGTAATGAACCGCACACGGGTGGGGCTGGAAATGCAAAGCGCCGGCCTCAACCGGCTTGCCGCCCGGTATCAGGGCGTGAACGTGGGCTGGATGTCGGTGCTGGCCATGGTGCTGGGCGGAGCCATGGCCGGCCTTGGCGGCGCGCTGGAGGTGGTTGGCGGCCGGTATCTGTATTTAGACAGCTACTTCTCTGGCTATGGCTTCGACGGCATCGCGGTGGCCTACATGGCCAAGAACAACCCCCTGCTGGTGGTTATCACCGCGTTGTTTATTTCAGTGCTCAAGGTCGGCACAGTGGCACTCGACCGGCAAACCAATATATCCGTGCATTTTTCTACGGCGCTGCAGGGCATATTCATCATCATGCTGGTGTCTCCCTATATCGTGGAAGCGCTTATCAATTATCTAAAGCCCAAGCGCGGCGCCGGGGCCAAAGAATAGGAGGAAAACACGGATGGAACTTTCTACGTTGATTTCCAGTACATTGCGTTTGGGTACGCCGTTGCTGCTGGCGGCATTGGGAATTCTCATAAGCTCCAAAGGCGGTATTGTCAATATGGGAATGGAGGGCAACATGCTCTTCGGTGCCTTTATTGCCGCCTATATCACATGGCTTACCAACCAGCCGCTTCTTGGGTTGCTGCTGTCAATTCCCGCCGGTATAATCTATTCCCTCATCATGGGGGCGTTTATCATCAAGGGGCGCGGCGACCATGTTGTGTGCGGCCTTGGGATGAATTTTTTTATCATCGGCACAACCACGGTGCTGCTCAGCGTGGTGTGGAACTCCACCGGCTATTCCGCCGAGGTGCCGCGCCTGCCGCATGTGCAGTTCCCGTGGCTGGGCCAGCAATCTATCTCTCTGTTCATCAGCTTGATTCTCATGGTTGCGCTGTGGTTCTTTTTAGAAAGAACCAATGTGGGGCTGCGGGTTTGCAGCGTGGGCGAGCATCCGGCCGCTGCCGACAGCGTTGGTGTGGATGTGGTAAAATATCAGTTCCTCTCTATGGCCATAGCCGGAGCGCTCGGCGGGCTGGCCGGGGCAGAACTCTCGATAGGCCAGATGGGCTATTTTGTAAGGCAAATGTCGGCTTCCAAGGGCTTTTTGGCGTACTCGGTGGTTATTTTTGCCGGCTATAATCCTTTTGTAACCTTGCTCATCGCCATGTTTTTGGGCCTGCTTGACGCCGTTCAGATGCGCGCGCAAACAATGTTTAACATTCCCGGGCAGTTTCTGCTCATATTGCCCTACGCGGTCACGCTGCTTTCTCTGGTGCTGGTGGGCAACCGAAAAAAGCCAAAAGCGGCCGGCAAGACCTATATTCGCGGGAACTTCTAAATACTAAGGAGCAATTACATGGAACCCCATAAGAATATCCAATCCCTGCTCAACCCAAAGTCGATCGCCTATTTGGGCTGCAGTGAAAAGAATGTGACAGGTAAGATGCTTTTGCATCTGAAGGAGGCCGGCTATACGGGGGATATCTATGCCGTACACCCCAAAAAGGAGCCGGTATTCGGCACAACATGTTACGGAACCCTCGCGGAAATACCCGGCGAGGTAGAGGCTTGCGTGGTGGGCCTGCGCAGCTCGCTGGTGCTCGAAATTGTTGAGCAGATGCACTGTAAAGGGGTAAAGGCCGCGGTGTTTCTGGCCAGCGGCTTTGCCGAAACCGGCGTGGAGGGGCGCGAACTGGAACGGCAGCTTAAAGAAAAGCTTAGAGAATACGGCATCGCTGCCTGCGGGCCGAACTGTTTGGGCTTTATTAATTCCCACAAAAACGTATACATGTACAACGCCTCGTGCGATATGAGCAAGGTTCGTGGCCGTGTGGGCCTCATAAGCCACAGCGGGTCTATCTGCGTTGCCCTGAGCAGCGCGGCGCGCGGCGCAGGCTTTAGCTATCTCATCAGCTGCGGCAACGAGGCGGGCCTTACGGTGGCCGATTATTTTCACGCCATGCTCGACGACGAAAACACCGACGTTCTGGCAGGCTTTCTTGAGACAATACGCAATCCCGCCGAACTGGCCGAGGTTGCGAGGCTTGCAATGGAACGCGGCAAGCCCGTTGTGATTCTAAAGGTGGGTAAAAGCGAGATAGCCCGCCAGACCGCTGCCGCCCACTCGGGCGCGCTTGCCAGCGCCTCCGATGTGACCGACGCTTTTTTTCGCCAGAACAATATTTTGCAGGTCAATAATATCGACGAGCTCAGCGAGTTCTGCGAATTGTGGGTGCGCCTTAAAAATCAGGCCCCGCCCGCGGTGCAAAAAATTGCGCTTACCGCAATTTCGGGCGGCCAGCTTGGCTTTTGCAGTGATATTGCCGCAGAGGAAGGCGTGGCTTTTGGCCGGATAGCGCAAAAAACGGTGCAGCGCATAGCCGACGCGCTGCCGGCGTTTGCAACCGCGAAGAACCCGCTGGACGTGACGACCGCCATGTTCGACACCGACCAATACAAAGAATGTGTTCGCGCGCTGGCCGCCGACGACGATATCGGCATGGTAATGGTATGTCAGGATTCGGAAGAGCAGCTTTGCGCGGAGGAAGCCGAGCTTTACGGGCATATTATCAACGCGCTTGCCGAGGTGCGCGAAGAGATCAATAAGCCTATGGTGGTTTTCTCCCCGCTTTCCAACGGCCTTGTTTCCGACTACACAAAGCGGCTCGACAAAGCGGGCATTCCCCTTTTGCAGGGCGCGAACGCCAGTATGCGCGCGGTGCGCCTGTATCTTGAGTGGGGAGCCATGCGGGCCAAAGCGGGGGCAAAGCTTTCTGCTCCCGCGGCCTTCACCCGCAAGGAGTTTAGCTTTGGCCCCAATAAATCACTCAGCGAGCGGGAGGGCAAAAAGCTGCTGGCCGCCTACGGCATTCCCGTAGCCGCCGATACGCTGGCGCAAACCGAGGAAGAAGCGGTAAAGGCAGCCGACGCCATGGGGTACCCCGTGGTGTTAAAGGTAGATTCTCCCGATATCCTGCACAAAACAGAAGCCGGCATTGTGCGGCTGGGGCTGTGCGACGCCAACGAAGTGCGCGAAGCCTTTCGTGCGGTTATGGCCAACGCTGCTGCCTACGACGCAAACGCCCGCAACGGCGGCGTCAGCGTGCAGGAAATGGTTCAAAAAGGCGTGGAAGTTATGCTGGGCGTGAAGAACGACGCCACCTTTGGCCCTTCGGTAATCGTTGGTATTGGCGGAATCTTTGTGGAAGTATTCAAAGATTACGCCCTTCGCCTTGCGCCGGTCGATATAGAAACCGCGAAAGAGATGATAGACAGCCTCAAAGGCGCCAAGCTGTTATACGGCGCGCGCGGCGCGGCCCCGGCCGATGTGGACGCCCTCGCCGACGTTTTAGTAAAGCTGAGCCGCCTTGCCGCCGACCACGCCGGCGTGATACAGGAATTGGATATCAACCCTCTCATCGTGTTACCGCAAGGAAAAGGCGCAAAAGCCGTGGACGCCCTTGTAGTACAAAAATAAAACCCGAAAGGATGCTGAGCGCTATGCCCAATATGATAAAAGAGCTTGCGGACGTTATTCTGGAACGGCGCGGAAAAGTTGGTATCGTTGCACTTAACCGCCCCAAAAAGATGAATTCTTTAAGCGACGGCCTTCTGGACACCGCATACGCAGCCATACAGGAATTGGCCGAAGACAACGAGATCAGGGCGATTATCATAAAAGGGGAGGGGCGCGCCTTTTGCGCCGGTTACGACCTTGCCCCCCGGGAAGTGCCTATCGATACCGTATTGGGCTGGCGCGGCCACGCCGAGCACGGCTCCCGTTTGATGTTCGCTATCTGGAATTGCAGAAAGCCTGTCATCGCCCAGGTACACGGCCATTGCCTTGGCGGCGGCTGCGATATCGCCATGGTTTGCGATTTTACCATCGCGGCCGGGGGAACCATGTTCGGCGAGCCCGAGGTACAGTTTAACTCCGCGCCCCCCTTCGCCATTATGCCTTATGTTCTCGGTATGAAGAAGACAAAAGAGCTTTTGTTGCTTGGAGACAGCATTACCGCCGCCGAGGCCGAGCGCATCGGGCTTGTTACCCGCGTGGTACCCCAGGAGGCGCTGGAGCAGGAAGTGATGAATCTGGCCAGAAAGCTGGCCAAAATGCCCGTGCCCTCAATGACCCTCAACAAAGAAACCATCAACCGCACCTACGAGATGGCCGGCCTCACCAACGCCATTCACTACGGCGAGAATAATTTTGCCACTATTATTATGAGCAAAACCCCCTTCGAAGAAAAATTTTACGAAATTATAGAAAAAGAGGGGATGGGCGCGGCCTTTAAGTGGCGCGACGCCTACTTTGCCAGCACAGACGACGAATAAAGCCAACAAATCGCAAACAAAACTAAGGAGGCGCCCATGGATTACACCAAGCTGAGCTACACCGTGGAAGACGGCCTTGCCACCATACGGCTGACGCAGCCGGATAAGCTGAACGCCCTCTCCCTTCAAAGCTGGCGGGAATTGAGCGACGCTTTTACCAAGGCACAGCAAAACAGCGCCGTGTGCGCCGTTTTGCTGTGCGCCGAGGGCAAAGCCTTCAGCGCCGGGTTCGATATGGACGATTCTATTCTAATGAAAGACGCCACCCAGTGGGAGCAGTGGCAGCATGTGCAGGAAGAGCGCGACTGCGCAAAGCGCATTTGGGAGATCCGCAAGCCGGTGCTGGCGGCGGTTCAGGGCTATTGCCTTGGCAGCGGCTTCGAGCTCACCCTGCTGGCGGACGTTGTCATCGCGGCCGAAAACGCCAAATTCGGCGAGACGGAACTGCGGTTTTCCACCATACCGCAGCCCACTCTTATGTACATGATTGGCATGCGCCGCGCGAAGGAATTCCTCTTGCTTGCTGAGCGCATCGGCGCCGAAGAGGCCTTGCGGGCCGGAATTGTTAACCGCGTGGTGGAGGCCGACAAGCTGGAAGAGGAAGCCCGTCACACCGCGCTGCGGCTGGCGCGCATGCCCACCGAAACCATGCAGCTCACCAAGAGAATGCTCAATAAAATTGCGGATGCGCAGGGCTTCGGCCTCTTTACCGATTGGGATTTCGACCTGCTGCATATCACCAAAAACATGCCCACCGCCGTTGGCGAGCAATTTGAAGCAATCAACAGGGAGCAGGGCATGAAGGCCGCGCTTGCCTGGATGAACGAGCGGTATTCCTAACCGCTTCGAGCCACGCGGGAGAAGCTTATGAACAGGTACAGCGCCGAGCATGTCATACCGGCCTCCGGAATGGACGCCATCGCGGCGATCGAGGGTCGGGCAAGCATACGCAAATACACCCAAAGGCCGGTGGACGACAACACCGTAAGTACTATAATAAATGCCGGTTTCTGCGCGCCCTCCTGCATGAACGCACGCCATTGGGGCTTTGTGGTGGTGCGGGAGCCGGTGGTTAAAAAGGCGCTTGCCGAGGCTTCTGAGTACGCAAAAATGCTGGAATACGCCCCTGTGGCCATTGCCGTATGCGGCGACAGCTCCAGGCAGGATATCCAAAAGTTTGTGTTTGAAGACTGCGCGGCGGCCGCACAGAACATGCTGCTGTGCGCTCACGCCCTCGGCCTTGGCGCGGTGTGGTGCGGCCTTACGGAAGAGGGCGCTTTCCCCACCGCCATACGCGAACTGCTAAAGCTGCCGGAATATATCATCCCCGCTATGATATTGGGGGTTGGCTGGCCCGAAAAGCCGCGCCGCCGCCTGCCGCGCTTTGAGCAAAGCCAGGTACACGAAGAATTTTGGAGGCGCGAAGGCTGAACCTTCGGGAGGCTGCTATGATAACCAAACAGTTGCACCATGTGGGCGTTATTTTGCCGTCGATGGAGCGGGTTGAGGCTTTTATGGCCATGTATGGGCTGCAAAAAGAATCACAGGGCCAAACGGATTACGGCGGAGAAATTGTTTTCGCCACGGCAAGCGCGGGCGATTGCCCTGTTGAATTCATTGTGCCAAACGGCGGCAAGCTTGCGCAATTCAATGGCGGTAAGGGCGGTATCCACCACATTTGCTACGAAGTGGACGATTTGGAGGCCGCAAGCGCCCGGTTACGTGCGCAAGGCGCGCTGCTGCTTGAAAAGGAGAGCGTTTGCGGCGGGCCGCACGCGATTATCAATTTTGTGCGCCCCGCATCGTCTCACGGAGTTTTAGTAGAGCTCATGCAAATAGACCCATCCTTCCCCGCGTAGTACTTAAAAAACAGAGAGGGCAATCTGCCATGGAAAAGACGATAGAAAACCTGAAAGCGCTGGTTAAAGCGGGCAAGGGCAAGCTGCCGGCGGATGTTATTGTTAGCGGCGGCACGCTCATCAACGTCATGACCGGCGAGCTCTACGCGGCCGACGTGGCTATCTATCAAGATACCATTGTCGCCGTGGACAGCGACGTGAGTATGCATGCAGGCCCCAATACCAAATACATTGACGCTGCCGGCAAATATCTTTCCCCCGGGCTGATTGACGGTCACATTCACAGCGAATGCAGCAAGCTGAGCATCACCGGCTTTGCGAAATCGGTGGTTCCGTGCGGCACCACAAGTATCGTTACAGGGCTGGACGAATATATCTCGGTAAGCGGATTGGAGGGCTTGCGGGAGATTTTTGAAGAAATCAATGGCACGCCGCTGCGGGTATTCTGGGGCGCGCCCTACCGCACGCCCTATACGGTGCCGCAATCTACCGTTGCATTCAACTTTAACAAAGAGGTTCACGCCGAGGTGCAAAAGTGGCCCGAATGCTTTGGTGTATGGGAGACAGTGCGCGAATTCGTCACTGAGGGGGACGACGACACGTTGGGCGCCATCGCCGAAGCGTTTCACAACCGGCTGCCGGTATTCGGCTGCGCCCCCATGGCCCGCGGCAAGGCGCTCGATTCCTTTTTGTGCGGCGGCGTGCGGCTCGACCACGAGAGCTATACCCACGAAGAAGTGGTGGAAAAAATGCGCAAGGGGATGCACATGCTCATCCGGGAATCCTCTGTGACGCATTTTCTGGCTGAGAACATCCGCGCCGTCACCGAGGTCAATCCCGCGCTGGCCCGCAGGGTGAGCTTTTGCACCGACGACGTCACCGCGTCTGACTTGCTGAGCAAAGGGCATCTGGATAACGTGGTGCGCCTTGCCATCGCGGCGGGGGTACCGCCGCTCACCGCTATCCAAATGGGCAGCATCAACAGTGCCGAGGCCTACCGCATCGACCATCTCGTCGGCTCCATCTCGCCCGGCCGCCTGGCGGATATCCTGCTGGTAGACAGCCCCGAAAGCTTTCGGGTGCAGGCTGTTATCGCAAACGGCGTGCTTGTTGCGCAAAACGGGAAGCTTAACTACGAGCTCAAGGCCCCGCCGCGCAGCGCCGTGCTGAGCAGCGCGCTCAAATGCCCGCTTACCGTCCCGGCGGATTTTGAATATCATGTTGATATCGCAAAGGGGAGCGCCACCGTGCTTTCGATGGACGTGAAGGGGCCCTTTGTGCGGGTGCGCCGCGACGTGACCCTTGCGGTAGAGGGCGGCGTTATATTGCCCGACACGGTACAGGATGTGGCGATGGTATCGGTGGTGGAGCGCTTTGGCCGCAACGGAAATAAGTCGCTGGCCTTCTGTTCGGGCTGGAAGCTGAAAAAGGGCGCGATGGCCTCCTCTTGCGCGCCGGATGACAACAACATTGTGGTGATGGGCGTCAGCGCCGCCGATATGAGC
>QMCE01000752.1_pt1 | contig 17135 bp, 13 predicted proteins | sample 1821851 | NCBI WGS metagenome assembly QMCE01 (sample SAMN09453174, study PRJNA476694) | Termite gut metagenome, whole genome shotgun sequencing project. | isolation source: worker | host: Odontotermes sp. | place: South Africa:Pretoria | collected 2016-01-28
TCATGGATATAAATTTTACCTTCGTGAATGGTAACCGTTCCGCGCGAACCATTGTAATTTGTATTCCACTCTTTACCGTATGTCTTTTTGTTCAATAACTTACCGCTCAAATCGAACACGTAAAGGTAGTACTGCGAAACCTCCTTATCGCCGGGCATCGCGTAGTGATAGGTGGTCAGGACTGGCCTCGGACGAGCCGTATGGTCGATAACCCACATATCATTCACCTTGCGCGTATCGGCCAGCGTGTAGGCAATCCTGCGCGAATCGGGCGACCATGTAACACGCACCGCACCGCGTTTAAGGGTATCCGTCTTATCGTTCGACCTGCTCGACGACGAGCCGAACCCGAAACCTTTAACGCCGTCGAACGTAAGCTGCGTTTCGACGAGTGTACTGTCTTTCTCATCCTCTATCGCCTTTTCGTAGTCCTCGCGGCTCATCATCCACAGGTTGTGGTTCTTGGAGTATAGCACCGTTTTGCCGTCGGGCGACACGCTACCCCAGCCCGGAGGCACTTTCAGTTTACCGTAATCTTCCAGATATTTCAGGCGCCCGCTTTCGAGGTCGTACTCGAAGACGTACTTCTTCTTCATCTTTTTCTTCTTCGGATCTTTCTCATTCGGATCGGCATCGGGGTTGTCCACCTCCTCTACCCTGCTCGTCACCGTGAAACGGAACGCCTTCTCGTTGGCCGTGAAGCGAATATCGTCATCCGGCGCATACCCTGTTCTGGTGCGCTCCCTGCGCTGCCCCGGGCTGTAACGGGTGGTCCCTATGGGCAAGTGCTGCGCATCGTAAGGATCTTTGGTGATGCGCGATATTTCGGCCGCCATATAGTCGTGGTCGAACAGCGGGCGTTTGGTTCCGCGGTCGGCGTCGACTATCCACCACTGCATACCTTCCGAGGTACGGAAAGCATACCAGAACTTGTTCGACAGCCTCAACCAATGTGCATCGACGGGCGCCGAATAGGCCATCCAGCCGAGTTTTGCGGAGGTGAACCGCTGTGCCGCGGCGTAATTACTTTCGGTTACAGGAATACGCTCGGCGCCCGCAATCATGGGCGCAGCGCACAAAATAAGCAGAAGTATTAATCTTTTCATGGTCGCGAAGATACAAAAAATTACTGAAACCTCAATACGGAGAATACCGGCAGATGGTCGCTAAAGCCGTCGGTGTAGCGGCCGTTGGTGAATGTCCGGCGCGGATAGCCGTTGCGTTTCAGTCCCGGATCGTCGTACAGCAGGTGGGGTTTGATATACACCTCGGCGCGTTCCAGCATCTCCAGAAGCCTCAGGCTCAGGTATATATTATCGTACATCAGCCAGCGGTTATTGTGGGCATATGTTCCGTGGCCGCGCGCCGCCGCGCTTTCGAGCGGCGAGAATAGCGAGTCGGATACGTTATGGCGGGTGATGCGCTCGCGCGGCGTGGCGTTGAAGTCGCCCATCAGGATCAGGTGTGCCTCGGGATCGGCCGCGTGGAGCGAGTCGGCAAAGCTGTGAAGACGTTTTGCGGCGCGCTCGCGGTAGGCGTGGCGGTTGAGCATCGACGGCATATGGCACACCACGATATCGACCCTACGCCCGCGCAGCGCGCCACGCACATATAGGAACGAGCGCGAAGTGTAGGAGTCGACCGTGCGCACCTCGTGCGGAATAAACCTGTCGCCTTTATACAGCAGCGCTATGTCCCTGCCACGTGGACGTCCACCTGCCGCCGTACGGTGGATATAGTTATAGTCGGTCTTCAGCGTCAGGACAAGGTCGCGCACCACCCCCTCGTTCTCCACCTCTGCGAGGCCCAGAATGTCGAGGCACATCTCGTCGACGATGCGCGCGATATTCCTGCATTTATTGCCGTAACGCTCCGTATTCCATTTCTGTTTACCGTCGGGGCAGTAGTCGTCGTCATCGGGATATGCGGGCGCGGGGATGGTGTCGAACATATTCTCGACGTTCCAGAACCCGACGGTCACCCTGTGTTGCGCCGCTACGGGCAACGCGAAAAAGATCAGAAAAAAGATAAAACGCATCCGAAGTAGTTAGATAAAAAACGGACCCTCCGGATTTAGCAAGTAACAAAGGCGCGAACCAATATGCAACAAACCTCCTACCGAAGGGCCGTTATAGTCCCTTCAGAAGATTTGTTAAACATCATAAATCGCGCCTTGTTACAGATGCAAAGATAATCAATTTAATGATTAATGATTGGGGATCAATGATTATTTGGTGGCGAGCGTAGCGAGCCGCAATGCAGTGAGCCGCCGGGCAAGGACGCGAACGAAGAGAGCAGTCCGCCGCTGTGGGGCGGCGGCGAACTGCAGGTTTTGCAAAGCAAAACCTATTCTGTGCGAAATATCAAACGACAGTCTGAAAACAAAAGGCCGCCTCCGGCGGCCCACAATCACCTCCCCCGGGAGGGCACGCTTGCCCTGTCCATCTCGCGGCGGGCGTCTTTTTCCTTGATATAGTCGCGCTTATCGAATTGCTTGCGGCCGCGCCCCAAGCCGATGAGGACTTTCGCCAGCCCGCGCTCGTTGATGAATACCCGCATAGCCACCACCGTCAGCCCCTTATCTTGCAACGCCCGCGTAATTTTGTCGATCTCGCGGCGGTTCAACAATAATTTACGGTCGCGCCGCGGCTGGTGGTTATTATAAGTTCCCCAGAAATACTCCGAAATATTGAGCCCCCGCAGCCACACCTCGCCGTCGGCGACGAAGCAATAACTGTCCGTCAGCGACGCCTTGCCCATGCGTAGCGACTTGATCTCGGTGCCGGTCAGGACGATGCCCGCGGTCCACGTTTCGAGTATCTCGTAGTCGAACGTAGCGCGTTTATTGCGGATATTTATGTTACGGTAGTCAGTCATTGCGAATGCAAAGGTAACAAAAAAGATGCTATATTTGCAGGATGATTAGCATTGAAAATTTTGTGCACGGTTGTGCGAAAAGCAGCGTCGAGGCATTATATGGCGCGGTAGACAGCTCGTTAGTCCAGGTTTCGAAAACGCGCAAGGAGTTCGAGGGCGACTACACGCTGGTGGTTTTTCCGTTGCTCAAAGCTTCACGTAAAGGGCCTGAGCAAACAGCGCAGGAGATCGGCGAACACATCGTGGCAAACTGCCCCGAGGTGGTTTCTTACAACGTGATCAAGGGATTTCTGAACCTCTCGCTCGGCGCGGAATTCTGGGCCGCGAGGTTCGAGGAGATGGCTGCCGACAAGAATTTCGGCTATGCGGCACCGAGCGGGCGCACCATAATGGTCGAATACTCGTCGCCAAACACCAACAAACCGCTCCATTTGGGGCATATCCGCAACAACCTGTTGGGTTACTCGGTCGCGTCGATCCTGCAAGCCAATGGACATAAAGTACTGAAAGTCAATCTGGTGAATGACCGCGGGATACATATTTGCAAAAGTATGCTCGCATGGGAAAAATGGGGCGGCGGCGAGACCCCGGCATCGAGCGGCATGAAAGGCGACCACCTCGTGGGTAAATATTACGTCGAATTCGACAAATACTATAAAGCCGAGGTGCGCGATCTGGTCGCCGGCGGAATGGACGAGGATGAGGCCAAACAAAACGCGCCACTGATGCAGCAGGCGCAGGAGATGCTGCGCCTCTGGGAGGCGGGCGACACACATGTGCGTGCCCTATGGGAGACGATGAACGGCTGGGTTTACGACGGTTTCGATGTCACTTACAAGGTGCTTGGTGTCGATTTCGACAAGGTTTACTACGAGTCGCAGACCTATATTCTCGGCAAAGACCTCGTGGATCGCGGCTTGGCGGCGGGGGTTTTCCATCGCCGCGACGACGGTTCGGTGTGGATCGACCTTACCGCCGACGGACTCGATAATAAATTATTGCTCCGCGCAGACGGCACCTCGGTCTATATGACGCAGGACCTGGGCACGGCATTGCAACGTTTCGAGGAGTTCAAACTCGACAAGCTTATCTACGTCGTGGGCAACGAACAGAACTATCATTTTCAAGTTCTCAAGCTGATACTCAACAAGTTAGGCTACTCGTGGTCTGACAACATCTACCACCTGTCCTACGGCATGGTCGAGCTTCCGGAAGGTAAAATGAAGTCGCGCGAAGGTACCGTAGTCGACGCCGACGACCTGGTGGGCGACATGATCGCCACGGCACGCGAGATGTCGGCGGAACTGGGAAAATTGGACGGACTGCCCGCCGACGAAGCCGAGAACATAACCCGCATGGTGGGCCTCGGTGCGCTCAAATACTTCATACTCAAGGTCGATCCGCGCAAAACAATGCTCTTCGACCCGCGCGAATCGATCGACTTCAACGGCAACACAGGGCCGTTCATTCAGTACACACACGCGCGTATCCGGTCGATCATGCGCAAATCGTCGGAGGCCGGCATGGGCGACGGGGCCGTCGCAATGCCCGCACCTGCCGAGATCGAACTCGTTAAACTATTGGCCGACTTCCCCGCCGTGGTAAGCGCTGCAGGCGAGAATTTTTCGCCCGCACTTATCGCCCAATACGCCTACGACGTCGCCAAAACATACAACGGCTACTATCACGACAACCCTGTCCTGCGCGAAGAACGCGAGGATGTACGGCGTATGCGCGTAAAATTATCCGGGCAGGTCGCACGGGTCATCGAACGCGCTACGAGGTTGCTCGGAATCGAAGTTCCGGAACGGATGTAATGCGGCGCATAGGCATCATATCCGACACTCACGGCTGTTTCGACGACCGCCTGCGCCGATTTCTCGACCCCGTCGACGAGATCTGGCACGCGGGCGATTTCGGCTCCATCGACGTATCCGACCGGATCGCGGAATTCAAACCGCTGGTCGGCGTCCACGGCAATATCGACGGCGGTGCAACAAGATTGCAATACCCTGGCCATCAGTCATTTAAGTGCGAGGGCATGAACGTTTTGTTAAAGCACATCGTCGGCTCGCCGGGCCGTTACGACCTGCCCGCCTACGCACTCATACAGAGCCTGAAGCCCACTCTCTTGGTCGCCGGACATTCGCATATCCTCAAAGTCCAATGGGACGGCGCGAACAATCTGATGTTCATCAATCCGGGCGCGGCGGGCTGCTCGGGTTTTCACCGCGTCCGCACCGCCGTGCGCCTGATAATCGACAACGGCAACCTTCGCGACATGGAGGTCGGCGAGTGGGCGCGGTAAGGATCATTGTTTTTCGGTCAGGTATTTCCAAAATCGGCGGGGCATATGTTGGCGCTGCAGGCGCAGGTTCAGCCGCTCTTTGATGGTGAGGGCGCCGAGGTAGTCGCGCCACGTTTGCTGGAACAACCGCTCGTCGGCAGCAAGTATCTCATCGCTCAGCCGGCCGCTCAACAGATGTGCATCATCCTCCATCGAAATCTCTCTAACTTCCTGTAAATCATACAAGTAGCCATAGTGTCGCCGGGTATCGTAAACCAGCCACCGTTGGTCGGCAAAGCGGTCGGCGAGGTAGTCGACCGCCAACGGCAAAGCGTTGTATTTCGGTGCGACAGGAGCAAAATACGAGCCGTCGGCACCTTTCTGGAAGCGTAAAAATTGTCGCACGTGTTCACCCTCGCGCGCCACTTTCGATGCGATCTGGTGCGCCGCAAGCACATCGGGCCTGGAAAAATCGGTGGTAATATCGTGCGGCGATTCAAAAACACCGCGTAAATACCTAAATATCAGCTCGTCCGCATCAGGCTCCTCGGACAACCATACATACAGCAACATATTGCAAACGCGGCGGCCGGCACGACGTTGCAAGCCATTCCACACACGCTCCGAACGCGCCGTGTCGGTGCGCACCACATAGATTCCGTCAGAAAACATCGGCTCCGGTTCGCCCTCGGCAAGCAGGTGTTCGGGAAAAGTCCGCCGCGCATAAGCATCGTAAACCGCCGTCAGAAGCCCCTCCCACGTCTTATCATACCTAAAAATCATCATTCAGGCGCTTAGCAGATTCGTCGCGGGCGCCTCCGGGAACAGCGACAGTTGTCCCTCCGTCTGACGCTTTCCGCGTGATGCGGGAACCAAAAGGCGTCGCACATTCTCGGGCCGCAACTCGTGGATGGTATTGGCTGCCAACTCGCGGCAGGCGATAAAATATTGCGCTTTTTTCATTACCACTCCCATTTTCTTAAGCGTCGCAGCCGTAACACTACCATACCTCCGTGAGCTCACGATCAGCCGCGCCGACTTCACACCGATACCCGGCACACGCAGAATAGTCTCATAATCAGCCCTTTGCAGGTCGACAGGGAATGCCTCGGGATGGCGCAACGCCCACGAAAGCTTAGGATCGATCTCCAAGTCCAGGTCGGGATAGGCGTCGTTGGCGATTTCGTCGGCACGGAAACCGTAAAACCGCATCAACCAATCGGCCTGATAGAGCCTGTTCTCGCGCACCAATGGCGGTTTGGTGAGCGCCGGCAACCGCGAATCATAAGAATTGACCGGTATAAAACCCGAATAATAGACCCGCTTCAGGCCCCGAAGATCGTACAAAGCCGACGACAATTTCAGTATATGGCTGTCGTTCTCGCCCGTTGCACCGACTATCATCTGCGTACTTTGGCCCGCCGGAGCAAACCGCGGCGCGTGTTTGAACCGCCGCTTATCCTCGGCACTCTGCAAAAGCCCCTGATGAATATAGGTCATCGGCCTATATATATCGGTATAATTTTTCTCCGGACACAGGTGGATGAGGCTCTGCTCGGTGGGGATCTCGATATTCACGCTAAGGCGATCGGCATAGAGGCCCGCCTCGTTAACCAGTTCACGGCTCGCCCCCGGGATGCTCTTCATGTGGATATAGCCGTTATACCGTTGCGCGGTGCGTAACTCCTTCACCACGCGCACCATGCGCTCCATAGTATGGTCGGGGCTGTGGATTATCCCGGAGCTAAGGAAAAGGCCTTCTATATAGTTGCGGCGATAGAACTCCATTGTGAGTTCCACCAACTCATCGACCGTCAACGTCGCACGCGGGTGGTCGTTACTGCGACGATTGATACAGTAGGCGCAGTCGTAGATACACTTATTTGTGAGCATCACCTTCAGGAGCGATACGCAACGCCCGTCGGCGGTGAAACTATGGCATATACCCCACCCTCGCGCCGAACCCACGGTGCCCGGAACATTGCGGCGCGTGGTGCCGCTCGACGCACAACTCACGTCAAACTTGGCTGCCTCGCCCAAAATTTTTAACTTACCTGCAACAGCATCGTTCATAACTTATACAAAGGTATAATTTATGAACTTTATTTCCAAATTTTTGTGCGATTTTTATCTAAGAATTACTAACAGGGGATTGTTTCCTTCGCCCGCTCGCACATATTGTTTAATATTTTCCGGAACGGATTTTTTCTCTAATAACCGTTTTTTCTCTTTATCCGTCCACCGAGGTTCATATATCGCATACAAGGCATCACCCGATCTTCCCAGAATATTGACATTTCCCATGTCCGATAGGTTCAGCATATCAAAAGCCATATCGCCTGAATTGTAGCTTTCGCCGCTCTCTTTATCATAGAGAACGAACGAATATCTGGCATCCGGTTTTTCCGACACAACAGCCTGCTCCATATACCCGATAGCAATAAAGCGATTATTTTCAAAAAGAGCAGGACATATAACATACTGTTGAGTTAAAAACAACTCCAGACCTTTATTCGCGCCCGCCTCGTAAGAACCTACTTGCATCTCATTTTGAATAATTTCCCGGCCCTCCCGTTGTGTATCACCAAAATCCAAAACATATTTCGCAACCCTATTCGAAATATCGGAAATATCGAAAATCGTATCGGTCGCATCATAAAACAATATATTATCGTCATGCACGCTGATCGGCAAACGAGGCTCCATCGCTCCGGATAACATACTATGCGCCGGCGACTCTTTTTCCACATCGAACGTTTTGTAATTAATCGTCAATAGGTCGATCCCTTTCGGCAAAGTCGATTGATCATTGAACGCCACCAAAGTCGAGTCGTTCACAATACACATTTGGCGACTATAATACACGTCGGAAGTTTGCGTTTCGGCAATAAATTCTCCGGACATATTGAAACGAAAAAACCGTCCCTGTTCAGAGCATAAAATAATCTCTTCCTTGCCATGATCGATCAGAAAATCACCCAGGTAGGTATATTCTCCGGGGCCGTTGCCAATCTCATCTATCACGAACAAAAATTTACCCGATGTATCGAAACACAAGATATTGCAGTGCGAAGCTAACTGGTTTAAAACAAACACCTTCTCTCCGAATACCTCGACCTTCAATGCTCCCACTCCGACCAACCCCTGCGAAGTAGTTTCCAAAGGGACAATTGCGACTTCATCGAACAACTCGGATAGTTTCGTCTTGTTGCCCGAATGGGCTTTAATAACATTTACGTCTGTATCGACCTCTTGATGCCTAACGCAATTAGCCAGTAGCAACAGGCAAATAATGCCTGGAATTATTTTTATCCGCATATCAATTAAGTGTTATACCAAAAAAGACAACCCGAAATAAGTTACCTCCGGGTTGTAGCTATCCCAAATCTTTTTACTATTAGAGCCGAGGAAGAGGCTCGCTATTTGTGAACTCACATGTTTTATCTGCCGGTTTATCACAGTGTAAGCCAATAGTATACCCCATAATACTTGTCTTGCGATTACAGGAAGTGACAATCATTAACGCTCCACTGGTTCTCATTTTAGGCTTACATTTTTCAGGGCAATCCGTAGAATCCACATTTGTCGGCCAATCGCAAACATCGAGCTTGGCGTTGAAATATAAACCATCGGGGCAATGCATCAGGATGGGCACTCCATTGGAACACAAGTAATAAGCAGAACAATCCGTGGGGCACGGTAGAAGAACCATGTGGTCCGGAGGATCTACTTGAGGACAATCATTCTCCGGAGTTACCGCCGACGCCCTCCAAACCACTGCCGCTGCCGCCACCATAGGCAGAACCATCAGCCAAGAATACCTCAAAAACTTTTTCATAACTGATAAAATTTAATATTTTACTATCCAATATTGGATATCGCTCGCAATGTAAAAAAAAAAAAACGAATCTGCAAAATTCAGCGGTAACAAAAAACGGAGCGCCCCCAAAGGCCACTCCGTTCAAATATTTGCTCCGCATGATCATGCGTCTTGGAGAAACTATCGTTTTACCTCAACAGTTTCATACCCCTCGACTATATCGCCGACCTTGATATCGTTGTAGTTGTCGATGTTAAGGCCGCACTCCATACCGTTCGTAACCTCCTTTACGTCGTCCTTGAAACGCTTCAGCGAACCCAGGCGGCCCGTATAAACCACGATACCGTCGCGAATAACACGGATCGGCGTGTTGCGCGTGATCTTGCCCTCGCGCACGATACATCCCGCGATAGTACCCACCTTGCTGATCTTGAAAGTCTCCAGCACCTCCACCGAGCAAACTATCTCCTCCTTGGTGATGGGTGCCAACATACCCTCGATAGCGTCCTTGATATCGTTTATCGCGTCATATATTATGGAGTAAAGGCGTATTTCTATCTCCTCTTTCTCGGCCAACTTGCGGGCCTGAACGCTCGGGCGCACCTGGAACGCAACGATGATCGCGTTCGATGCCGCGGCCAGAATAACATCCGACTCCGAGATCTGCCCTACCGCCTTGTGGATCACGTTCACCTGAACCTCTTCCTTCGAGAGCTTGATCAGCGAGTCGGTCATCGCCTCCACCGAACCGTCTACGTCGCCCTTGACGATAATGTTCAGTTCCTTGAAAGAGCCGATCGCTATACGGCGGCCGATCTCGTCGAGAGTAACGTGTTTCTGCGTTCTCTGGTCCTGCATACGCTGCAACTGCTCGCGTTTATTGGCCAGCTCGCGCGCACTCTTGTCATCGTCCATAACATTGAACGTATCGCCCGCCTGGGGAGCACCGTTCAATCCCAGCACCAGCACGGGTGTCGAGGGCGGCGCCTCGGCAATCTTCTTGCCGTTCTCGTCGAACATCGCTTTCACGCGCCCCGTATGCGTACCCGCCAACAGGATATCGCCCACGCGGAGCGTACCGTTCTGCACCAGCACCGTCGAAACATAGCCGCGTCCCTTGTCGAGCGACGACTCGATAACCACACCAGTGGCCTTGCGGTCGGGATTGGCCTTCAGGTCGAGGAATTCGGCCTCCAACAACACCTTTTCCAACAACTTATCGAGGTTCAGTCCCTGCTTCGCCGACACCTCCTGCGACTGAAACTTACCGCCCCAATCCTCAACCAGGTAGTTCATCCCGGCCAACTGTTCTTTGATATGCTCGGGGTTTGCACCCGCCTTGTCGATCTTGTTTATCGCGAATACCATAGGTACGCCCGCTGCCGCCGCATGGTTGATAGCCTCTATGGTCTGGGGCATCACGCTGTCGTCGGCCGCCACGATTATGATCGCTACGTCGGTCACACTCGCACCGCGCGCCCTCATCGCCGTGAACGCTTCGTGGCCCGGGGTGTCGAGGAACGTGATCTTGCGGCCGTCCAACTCCACGCTGTACGCACCGATATGCTGCGTGATACCGCCCGCCTCGCCCGCGATAACGTTCGTCTTACGGATATTATCCAGTAGCGACGTTTTACCGTGGTCGACATGGCCCATCACCGTCACGATCGGGGGCCTCGACTGCAAATCCTCCTCGCTGTCGGGCGCCTCGTCGTCCATCGCCTCCTGTATCTCCACCGACACGAACTCCACCTTGTAGCCGAACTCCTCCGCCACGACCACCAGCGCTTCGGCATCCAACCTCTGGTTGATCGACACCATAAGCCCCAGGTTCATGCACGCCATGATCACCTCGTTGACGCCCACGTTCATCATCGTAGCCAACTCGCTCACCGTCACGAACTCCGTAACCTGTATCGTACTGCCCTGCAACTGTGCACGCTCGATCTCCTCGTGGCGTGCCTGTGCCGCCCTGTCGCGTTTGTCGCGGCTGTATTTCGCCGACTTGCTCTTCGAACCTTTCGATGTCAGGCGCGCCAGCGTATCCTTAACCTGCTTCTGCACCTCCTCATCGCTCACCTCGGGCCTGAACACCGGCTTAGAGGCCCCCTTGGGGCCGCCTTTCTTCTTGCCCGCACCTTGTGCCTGCCCGCCGCCGAACGGCCTGCCGCCTTGGTTCCGGTCGCCACCGAAACCGCCGCGCTGCTGCCCGCCGCCCGAAGGCTGCTGTTTGGTGACGTCGACTTTATCTTTCGTGATCCTCTTACGCTTACCCCTATGACCACTGTCTATATCTTTGACCTCTATCTTACCGAGCACTTTCGGGCCCGTCAGCGCATCGCTCTGCGGCCTAAAGACATTGCTCTCGTCGGCCGCACGGCGCTCGTCGTAAGTCTGGCTCTGCATCTGCACCACCACCTTCGGCTCGGGTTTCGGGGCCTCTTTCACAGGCTCCTGTATGGGTTTCGGTTCGGGTTTCGGCTCAGGTTTGGGCTCAGGTTTGGGCTCAGGTTTAACAACCACCGGCTCGGGCTTCACTACCTCCTTGACAGGCTCCGGTTTCGGCTCCGGCACAACAGGCACGGCCACCGGTTCCGGTTTGTGTTCCGGTTTCGGGGCTTCCTTAACAGGCTCGGGTTTAGGGGCTGGTTTCTTAGGCTCAAGGTCGATCTTACCCAACACCTTCGGGCCACGCGCAGCAACCTCGTCGCGAGCGCTGATCACGCTTGTCTTGATCACCAACTCCTCCTTGAAGTCGTCCTCGGCCCTCTTTGCCGGTGCATCCTTGCGGCTGTCCAACGAGACGGTCTCCTGCTTCATGCCGATCTTCTCGCGAACATTCACCCGCTGGTCGCTCTTACCACCACCGAACTCCTTGCTCAGCAATTCCCACGCATCGGCACCTATCACACTGTTCGGCGAGCCGTCGATATTCACTCCCTTCTTCGCCAGAAATTCGACAATAGTCCCCACTCCGACATTCAACTGCCGGGCCGCCTGATTCAACCTTATCCTTTTTTCGTCACTCATATTCACTTCATTACTTTTCGGTGGCCGCCCCATACGGCATATCGCCAAACCGTGCGCTAACCCAATAATCGCCCTGCGTGGGCACGCACTACTCGAACTCCGACTTCAAAATCCCCAGCACCTCTTTCACCGTCTCCTCTTCGAGGTCGGTGCGGCGCACGAGTTCGTCGGCCGAAAGCTCCAGCACGCTCTTTGCCGTATCGAGCCCCGCGCCTTTCAACGCATCGATGACCCACTGTTCGATCTCGTCCGAGAAGTCGTCCAATGCCACGTCTTCCTCTTCGCTCTCGCGATAAACATCTATATCGTAACCCGTCAGCATACTCGCCAGGCGGATATTCAACCCACCCTTACCGATAGCGAGCGAAACCTCGTTGGGTTTCAGGTACACCGCTGCTGTCTTACGCTCCTCGTCCAACGTTATCGACACCACTTTCGCGGGGTTCAACGCCCGCTGGATCAGCAATTGCGTATTGTTAGTCCAATTCACCACGTCGATATTCTCGTTGCGCAACTCTTTGACTATCGAATAGATACGCGACCCTTTCATACCCACGCACGCGCCCACGGGATCGACCCTCTCGTCGTAGCTCTCCACCGCGACCTTGGCCCTCTCGCCCGGGATACGCACTATCTTCTTGATCGTGATGATACCGTCGAATATTTCCGGAACCTCCAGCTCGAACAACCGCTCCAGGAACTCCGGGGCCGTACGCGACAGGATGATCACCGGCGAGTTGTTCCTCATTTCGACCTTGCTTACGATAGCCCTTATCTGCTCGCCCTTACGGAAAAAGTCGTTCGGTATCTGCTCGCTCTTCGGCAGGATCAGCTCGTTGTCGTCGTCGTCGAGGATCAGCACCTCCTTCTTCCATACCTGATATATCTCACCCGTGATGATCTCGCCCACTTTCTGGCTATATTTCTCGTATATACCCGCCTTCTCCAGGTCCATGATACGCGACGCCAGGTTCTGCCTCAAAGAGAGCACCGCACGGCGGCCGAATTGGTTCAGCTTGATTTCGTCGGCCACCTCCTCGCCTACCTCATAAGTGCTGTCGATCTTCTGCGCGTCGCTGAGCGATATCTGCTGATTGGGGTTCTCGACCTCGCCGTCGGGCACTATCGTCCGGTTACGCCAGATCTCGAGGTCGCCGCGGTCGGCATTTATGATAATGTCGAAATTCTCGTCCGTCTCGTAAGTCTTGATCAGCATATGGCGAAAAACATCCTCCAACACACCTATCATCGTGCTCTTGTCGATATTCTTCAACTCTTTGAACTCCGCAAAGTTGCTTATCAAATTCAGATTGTCCATCGTTTATTTTGTAATTTATCCTTCTCTTTGTCATTAATCGCCCTGCGCGGGCACGCGCTACTTAAAGTCCAGCCACTCTTTAGTCCACTTCACCTCGCCGAGGGGATACCGCTCCACCTTTTCAACCTTCTCTTTACGCTTCTTGCCTTCGACGGCCACCTGTTCCTCCCACGCCAACGTGATGCCATCCTCATCCGCCTCGCGCAACTCGGCGACGATCTTCGTGCCGCTCGCGAGCAGTACCTCCACCGGGCGGCCCACCAACTTCTTATATTGCCTCAACACTTTCAGCGGTTGGCCCACGCCCGCCGACGACACTGTAAGCTCGAAGTCCTCAACCTCTCGGTCGAAAGCGCCGTCGATAGCCCGGCTCAATGCCACGCAGTTGTCGATACCCACCGGCCCGTCGCCGTCCACAATAATCTCCACAACGTTACCGGGCAGCATTTTAGCCTCCACGACGAACATTCCCTCGCCCAGCGCACCCTCGGCAACCTCGCGTATTTTATCTATTTCCAACATATCCTGACTGATCGATGTGGCTCCATCCCCATAAAAACAGGGGACTCTCCGTCCCCTGCCACGCTGCAAATATAAGGAGTTTTTTCGAAACTTCCAATTAGCACGCCAATAAAACACTTTCCGCGAGCGCGCGAACGCCCTGCGCTGCCATGCGCTACTCTACGTCATCGCCATCTTTGGCGCTGTTCCAGGGCTTGATGACCCCTCGCTTCGATGTACGGAAAAAGTTTATTATCTGATCGCGCACCTCAGACTCGGGGAACTGCTCCTCGACCAAATCGCACGCGCGCCCGTAGCCGTAACCGCTTTGGAACAGTATACGGAACATCTCCTGTATCTGCGAAACCTGCTCGCTCGTGAAACCTCTGCGCCTCAACCCGATAAAGTTAGCCCCGACGAACGACAACGGGTTGTGCCCCGCTTTAACATACGGCGGCACGTCCTTACTCACCATCGACCCTCCGGCCACCATCGCGTGAGCGCCCACCCTTGTAAATTGATGTACCGCCACATGGCCGCTCAGGATTGCCCAGTCACCCAGTTCGACCTCACCCGCCAGCAGCGTACAGTTCGCCACGATGCAGTTGCTGCCCACGATGCAGTCGTGCCCCACGTGCGAACACGACATAAAAAGGTTGTTGCTCCCGATAACGGTTTTACCGCGGGCCGCAGTGCCCCGATTGATGGTCACACCCTCGCGGACGGTGTTGTTGTCTCCCATCTCAACGGTGGTATATTCACCCTTGAATTTCAGGTCCTGCGGCACTCCCGCGATCACCGCTCCCGTATGGATGCGGCAGTTCTTGCCCATGCGCGTACCGTCGTGCAGTACCGCCCCGGGCCCTATATGGCACCCGTCACCCACCACCACATCACCCGCAATATAGCTGAACGGCTCGACGACAACGTCCTTGCCCAGCTTCGCATCGGGATGAATATATGCCAATTCGCTTCTCATAAATTTTTGGGTTGTTAGTAATTTCCGTCTTCCGGGATTATCATAACGTTAATCCGTGCGCTAACAAAATAGTTGCCCTCCGCGAGCACGCGGCTATTTATTTTTAACGACCTGCGCCATCAGTTGCGCCTCGGTAGCCAATTCGCCGTTTGCGTATGCACGCGCCTCCATTGACACGATACCGCGGCGGATAGGCTCCGTCAGCCTCAACTCGAACTGCAAAGTGTCGCCCGGAACAACCTTCTGTTTAAACCTAACGCCGTCGATCTTCAAAAAGTATGTCGACCACAATTCCGGTTGCTCTACATTGTGCAGAGCAAGTATACCTCCGCACTGCGCCATGGCTTCGACGATCAGCACGCCGGGCATCACCGGCTCTTCGGGGAAGTGCCCCACGAAGAACGGCTCGTTCATCGTAACATTCTTAATCCCCACCACGTTCTCGTTATCGACGTGCATGATCTTGTCCACCAACAGAAACGGCGGCCTGTGGGGAAGTATCTTCTTCACGGCGTTGATATCGTAGACCGGCTCGGCCGCCGCCGCTAACACATATCGGGGGCGCGTAGCGTCGCGTTTGATATTCTTCTTCAGTACCTTCGCAAGCTCGGTATTTGCACGGTGGCCGGGCTTGGTAGCCAGCACCTTACCCTTGATCCGCACGCCAAGCAGCGCCAGGTCGCCCAGCATATCCAACAACTTGTGGCGCGCCGGCTCGTTCACAAACCTCAGGTCGATATTATTGAGATATCCATTACCGTTGACCTTCACGTCGGGGCGGTTCAGAATACCCGCCAGGCGCTTGATCTCCTCCTCCGAAATAGGGTTCTCGACAACCACGATAGCATTGTCTATATCGCCTCCCTTGATAAGGTTGGCTTCGAACAGCGGCTCCAACTCGTGCAGGAAGACGAACGTGCGGCAGGGCGCTATCTCCTTCGCGAAGTCGGACGTATTGTCGAACACCGCAAACTGGTTGCCCAGCACCCGCGAACCGTAATCCACATGCACAGCGACGCTGAAATCCTCGTCGGGGTAAATCTCGATATGCACTCCGCGCTCGGGTATCTCGAACTGCACCTTTTCGCGTACCTCGTAGTACTCCACCTCGGCGTCCTGCTCCACGAGGCCGACTTTTGCTATCCCTGCGGCGTACTCGCGTGCCGAACCGTCCATTATAGGTGTCTCGGGTCCGTCGATCTCGATCAGCGCGTTATCCACGCCCATCGTCCACAGCGCGGCCATGATATGCTCGACGGTGGAGACCTTCGCGCCGTTACGTTCGATGGTCGTTCCGCGGGCCGTGCTGCTCACGCAATCGCACAGGGCGGGAATATCGACGGGCGTTTCAAGGTCGGTGCGGCGGAAAACAATCCCCGCTCCCGCTTCGGCGGGCAATATATTCATATTTACCTGCACCCCCGTATGCAATCCTTTACCGGAAAATGCGAGGCTGCCAGCAAGTGTCTTTTGTTTTGACATAATCTGGGTTAATTTCGACAGCAAAGGTATTAATTTTTCGTTAAGAAATATTACTTTTGTAGTAATTATGCAAAACGCTCCCGACAGACCCAATATGCGCCTGCCGTTCGAGCCGCGCCGGATAGATTTCGGGACGTGGGTCTACGTGCATCGCGCGGGGATTTGCGCGACGGTGATAGTGCTCCTCATCTTCGGAATCGCATTCGTAGCCTGGAAAATAAACTTTGGCGACAGCATGGCCCATCAGGTGGTCTACATCGAGTTGGAGCCGCCACCCGAAGAGCAACAAAAACCCGAGATCAAAGAAGTCGCACCGATAAATTACGGTTCTATCTCCAACCGCAGCTCGAACGAGAATGCCGCCACCGACGACCGCCTGCGCGCCGCCCAGGGCAGTGAACTTGCGGCTGCCGCAGAAGATGCGGGCGACCGAATGGACGCCAACCGTGCGGCCTACGAAGCGGGGTTGCGTCGCGAACAGCAGATGATAGAGGCCTCGCGGCAGCGAACGGAAGGCAACGACGGTCAGGCACAGAGTGTAAACCGCGGCAGCAATGTCACTGCAAGCTACTCGTTCCTGAACCCCGTGAGGCACGACCGGCTGTTGGACATCCCTGCCTACCGCTGTATCGGGGGCGGGAGGGTCGTGGTGGCGGCGACATTGGACAGGAACGGCAATGTTGTGGAAGCTAAGGTCGATGGTGGTTCGTCGCCCGACCCCTGCCTGCAACGCGAGGCACGGTCGAGCGCACTCAGGTCGCAATTCAACCTCGACAACCGCGCCCCGTCGCGGCACCACGGAACGATAACATACATCTTCGTACCCCAATAACCTATGGAA
>QMCE01000753.1_pt1 | contig 17111 bp, 14 predicted proteins | sample 1821851 | NCBI WGS metagenome assembly QMCE01 (sample SAMN09453174, study PRJNA476694) | Termite gut metagenome, whole genome shotgun sequencing project. | isolation source: worker | host: Odontotermes sp. | place: South Africa:Pretoria | collected 2016-01-28
AGCCATGTATACGGGGGATTGTTGATGCTTTTTAGTTGTTGCCGCATTGACTACATTTAGACGATTAGAGGTGATGAATGCAAGTAATTCCACCGGTTTTGCTTCCGGAAAATTATTGGCATAAGCATTCACGATTGTTTCGGTTTTGTCGCCGAAACGAGGTTTTAGACGTTCGATAATTCCATCTTTGGATATAGCTTCTATCTCTGAGCTTGTCCGGCTTGGAGATTGTTCATGGAATGTTGTGCAAAATAGCATCGGGATATCCGGTGAATCCGGTAAAGCATCTTTGAAGAAGGTTTCTTTCGGGAGGTATACACCGTCTGCTACAGGTCCGAAAGCGCCACGGGAAGAACTTGACCTACCTTGTTCTTCCTGCATTTTTGCCCATGCCTCCATGCCTTGACTACGTGCTAACGCTTTCGATGAAGCCCATTCGGCGTCCTTGCGGGCCTTCTCTTGGGTACTAAGACTCTGGGCTGCACCCTGTTGAATCATGGCAATGGTTGCCGCGTCAACAGCATGATGCCGGCGGTCGAGACGGTTCTTCCCTGGATTCCCGCCAATTAACAGGATACGATCCTGAATCCCTGCTGCCTTACGTGCCTCAGATGTGATCCAACCACGGAAGACACCCACCCGAACAGGGCCGCCAAAACCGCCATAGTGCGCTTCGATGCGATGATGCAGCTCGTTGGCCATCCACCCGACGGACTCAATCGATCGGTTATCAATTTCGTCGTCGGCGTCCGTTCGACGAAGACGTTCGATTACCGAGCGTTTGAAGCGTGCTTTGTAGGTGCGAGGATTGCTGTCAGAACCCTGATTTTCTACACCAAAGAAGCGGAACCCACGCACGCGGTCAATAGCATCCTCGAGTTTGACTTGAGGACGGATCCCTGACTTCGCCCATGTCGCGAAGGGCTGTTTCCCCTTCGAATGGTTGCACTCGCGACAGACCGCTGCCAAGTTGACTTGCGTGTTCGTCGCCCCCTGCCCCGCTCGTGGCACGATGTGGTCCATCTCGAAAGTTTCGAACACGATCGGAGTTCCGCAGTAGAGGCACTTCCCCTCCTGCCGCTTCCATGCGCGCCACCGGTCAACATCACGACGTCGTACTCCTATCGCATGACCAGTCACGGGATTGTCAGGGTTCTCGTCGAAGGAATCGTCCAGACCAACGGCTACTGTCTGTCGGTTGTCCGCCAAATACTGCGCAAGATACCGCGTCATACTTTGGTTGAGGTCATGGCGCTGGTTGTTCGCTCGATCAATCTCTCGAGCTTGCTTCTCGCTCATGAGCCCATCGCGAGTGTGCTCAATGTTGACACTGGCAGGGTTCCCCCACTGCCGCTCACACGCCAACAGATAGCGGTTGACGATCTTGAGGACTCGATCCACTGCCGGGTTGCCAACAGGCTGACCAATCGGGTCAGCAGGCGGACGCCATGAATCATCAACATCAGGAAAGACTGCCTTACGAGCGGCGTGAAGGTCATCCGTTGTCACCAACATGCGATCAGTAAGTTTTCGCATGGTGTGAGCAGAATAGGCGGCGCGCCCCTCTGGTAGCTTGAGATTGTCAAGCTTGCCGAGCGCATCCTCCGGGAGATCAGCAACGAACTCCTCAGCTTCATTGACAAGATCAGCGCTGGCGCCTGACCCTGAACCGTTGCTCAACACCTCAACCATGGCCTCGCGATGCGGCTCGTCCGTTTCATCCCACCATGCCGTCAACTCTTTGATCTTCGCGTCCCGAATACGCAAGGCTGTCACATTGATGGGCGGGCGAGCACTTGAGCGTTCGCCGTCAACAGTCTCCGCCGCTGTCCCTTTGAGAGTATGACGATCAATGCCCAACCAAGCAGCGACATCAGCCCAAGCCACGTCGTCGCCAGCCTCCCACAGCCTGTCAACCACCAGATGCCGTTCCGTGGCATCAAGCGGGCGTCCGCCAGGCACGTCAGTCACGCGCAGATTGGCGACAATCTGGACTACTCGGAAGCGCTGAAAGGCGAGCGATGCCTTCTCTGCACGTTTACGACCTGGATCAAGCGCATCTTTCGCCACTCGCCCCTTAGCCGAGCCCTTGGGTGATTTCGCCTGAAATACCTTGTCAACGATCAAGTCGAACAGCTCATCCGAGAGCCCTTGTCTGTCCCATATGACACGCAACTCGCGCACGTTGTCCTGCTGATGGATCTTTGACTCCAGTAACCCCTCACGCGTCCGTCCATCGCGACCCTCCACGCTCTTACCGCGAAGTTTGGTCGATATGTCATAGAGGGTGTGGGTCGTGACCTCCCCGGTACGCGTATTGACGTCCTCAATAACGCGCTCGTGTATGTCAAGATGTTGGGCCAATGCCACAATCTCAGCAACCGTCATCCTCTGAAGCTCATCAGCGGCTCGCCCAAGCTTCCGCGCAATGCCTTCAGTTAGCGTCACAAAGTAGCGACTCGGTTCGTTAGCTTGTTTGAGCGCCGCAACTGTCATGTAAGGATTGCGCCAGCCTCGGTGACGAGCGATATGCCTAACCGCAACGCTCAAAAGCTCTCTCTGACGCTGAGGATCATCAATCCTGTGTGAGACAAGTTCAGCTCGCGCCTTCCATGGGAGACGTGAGTCAGATTGTTTCGCCAGATCGATGATAGGCCACCCAATGTCTTCCAACGTTGCATCGAGATCAGCCAACCTTTGGCGGCGGTGTCGGATGAGTCGCCGCATCCGACGCGCAGAACCAGATATAGCTTTGCGCGTTCCCTTAGTTTTGTTGGCTGTCGGGTCGATACCACCATCGTGGATGATTGTCTCCATGTTGAGAACACGAGTCGGTGTTCCATCGTCATCCACTTCAATCGCGGCCAACCCTACAGAGTTGAGTCCGACATCAATGCCTACCCTGTAACGCAACTGCTCCATTGGGCTATGCTAACGGCCCACCATGTAAATGCGAACTGCACTCGCCAGAGAAGGGCGAAATCTCAAGGTCGACTTGAGCCCATACATCGATGAGAATCTCTTTCACTGACTCGACCACACCAGCGAAGCGACCCAAGCTCAGACAATGAATAACCGGGCGGTTGTTCCGCTGTCACCAACGGCCGCCCGGCTGAGCATTCAACCCGACTAACAATGGTCGAGCTTACTGAGGATTAGTTCGCTTGACACAGTACAACGACCTGCTCCCGAAGGCAAGAGCGTCAGGTAAAAAGCGTAGCGACCAGACCTAGCGCTCGCCACATCGTCATGTGCTCAATGCTGATCCTGTCCAGCCATCAATCTTGGATAATTCCCAAGCCAGGAAACAACCGACGCAAGCACCTGCGGTGGACGAGTCGTCCTGTAAGCCGGATTCTGTGCCCTTGGGGCGGTGATCATCCATCTGCGACGGGTGTTGCCACCCGCCTTCCGTGACGCCTTGCGACGTCACCGTGCGACCTACCCGAATACCTCGCGCGAGCAGCGCTCAAACGGCATCCGCGGGCCCGCGGGATCGGCCACGGGTCCTTCTTGGCCTTGCTCCGAGTGGGGTTTGCCCTGCCATGCCAGTCACCTGGCATGCGGTGGTCTCTTACGCCGCCGTTTCACCCTTACCCCCAAGGGGGCGGTTTGTTTTCTGTGGCACTTTCCCGCGGGTCACCCCGGGTGGGCGTTACCCACCACTCTGCTCTGTGGAGTCCGGACTTTCCTCAGCTTGCGCCGCGATCACCCGGACGACTCGTCCGCCGTCTAGTTTAACGGACGACAGCCTGCGACACACCGGCCTGGGTTCTAGCCGTCAGCCCAGGCCGGCCCGGCCTCAGCCTTGCTGCTTCCTCATCACCGGCGAGCCGTCCAGCGCCCCGTTGACCAGACCGTCGGCCGCCTTGTTCTCGGACCGCGGCACCCACGTCCACGAAATGACCGCCGGGCACAGGCCGCGCGCTTTCGCTGCCAACGGCTTCATGTCCGGATGCTTGATCTTCCAGTGGCCCGCCATCTGCTCGACGACGAGCTTCGAGTCCAAACGCGCCTCAATGGCCGCGTCCGGGTTGATCGCCCGCGCCATCTCCAGCGCGGCGATCAGCCCCGAATACTCCGCGACGTTGTTGGACGCGACGCCGATGGCCTTCCCCTCACGGTTGAGCACCTCGTCGGTCGCCGCGTCGATGACGAGCGCCCCGTAGGCCGCCGGCCCCGGGTTCCCCCGCGACCCGCCGTCCGACCGGACGATCAACCGAGCAGGACGTGCGCCCGCCGCGCGCGACGAGCTATCCGAATGCGGCACCTCCGCCCCCTTGCGGCAAGAGGGGCCTGGTTCCGCCAGGTCGCGACGCCCCCGCCCCTCGGGCGCGTGGACACGTTCACCCGGCCCTCGGCTCGACCGCGCCGGCCCGTCCGCGGACGTCTGCGCCGGGAAGCTGAACGTGAACGGGGAACGCTCGCGGTCTCCGTCGCCAGTGTCATTCGCGCCGCTGCGCAAGCGATCCGGGTCGAGGTTTTCGCTAGGCAAGCGCGGATGGGCCTGACCGTCCGCCGAAACGCCAGTCTCAGCCGACTGGTTGCGAGCGTGCGAGAACCTCGCCTCAGGCCACTCCACGCCGTTGTCGCCGAGCGGCCCCACAGCGCTATCAGTGCTGTCGGCCACATCCACATCGAAGAGCGACGGCCCGCTCTGCCCTGCCTTCGGCGGGCGCCCCATCAGGCGTGGGCTCCGCGCACGAGGATGCGCTCGCACTCCTCGCAACGCACCACGTCGTCGGCCGGCGCGGCCAAGTACTGGGCCACAGCCGATGGGTTCGCCTCGATCTGACAACCCGTGCACCGCCGTCCGACGAGTTCGGCGGCGCCCAGACCACCGCTGCGTTCACGGATGCGGTCGTACAAGGCCAGCAGATCGGCCGGCACGTCGGCGATGAGTTCGGCACGCTCGGCCGCCTTCGCCGCCAGCTCGGCGTCGATCTCGGCCACCTGTGTGTCGCGCGACGTCATCGCCGCGCGCATCGTCTTCTCAATCTCGGCACGTTCGGCCTGAAGCTTCTTCAACCGCTCCTCGGCGTCCTCGTGACGCTCCATGACGTCGAGCTGCGCGTCCTCGAGATCGGAGATCCGCTTGCCCAGATGCTCGATCTCGTCGATCAACGCGCTGAGCGCCTTCGGATCGGCCGCCCCCGCGTCCACCCGCTGCTGATTGCGCTCGCGACGTTCGCGGACGGGGACAAGATCGCTCTCAGCCTTGGCCACCTCAAGGTCGAGGTCGCTCACCTCGGTCGACGTGGCGGTGATCGCCTCCATGATCGCAGCACGCCTCTTCGCGTCCGCCGCGATCTGCGCGTGCTCGGGAAGCGCCCGCTTGCGATGCTCCAACTGAGCGATCCCTGTGTCGACCCTTTGCACATCGAGCAGTCTCCGCTGGGCCTCGGGTGCAGCCTTCATTCGTCCCTCCTGACGTTGGATACCACCTTAACGGTCGGTGTCCCCTGCCGAGCCAATCACGGGAGCGACGCCAGGGCGTTTCCAGCGGTGGGTTGCTGACGGCGAGCCGGCGCTCACTGTGTTCCTCCGGGAAAGCCGCCTGTCTCGCCGACAAGCGGAACGCCAGCCACGGTTGACCGGCCACGCCTACGTCCAGCCTGCGGGCTTAGAATCATCTTGTGACTAGCGAACCCGCGAAAATTGCTTCATCGGCACGCAACCAGCCGTTCTCCGAGCCGTTCAAAGCGTTCATCGACCAAGATTGGGCGCCCTACCCGACGGACCTTCCAGACGCCCTGCCCGCCACCCGCTCGGCGGCAACGCACCGCGCGGCTCTCTCCGCCCAGTTCCCCGGCGAACGGCTCATCATCCCGGCAGGCACCCTCAAGACTCGCTCGAACGACACCGACTTCCGCTTCCGTCCGCACGCCGCTTTCGCCCACCTGACCGGGCTAGGCGGCGACCGCGAGCCGAACGCCGTGCTCGTCATCGACCCCGACGCGGGCTCCACCCTGTACTTCAAACCGCGGGCGCCGCGCACCGACCCGGAGTTCTACTCCGATTCCACCTACGGCGAGATGTGGGTGGGCGTCCGTGAGTCGCTGGACGAGATGAGCGCCCTGTGCGCCATGCCCTGCGCCCCGATCTCCTCGCTCAATGAGGCATTGGCCGCCCCGGCGGCCGGCCTGCGTGTCATCCGGGAGGCCGATCCGGCGATCACCGCGAAAGTGGACGGCCTGCGCGGCGCGTCAGAAGCGGACGCCGCACGCGACGCCGAGTTCGCCGTCGCCGTCTCCGAGCTGCGCCTCGTCAAAGATCCGTTCGAGATCGACGAGCTGCGGGCCGCCTGCGCCGCCACCGCCACCGCGTTCGAGGCGGTCGTCGCCGACTTCCCGGAAGCCGTCCGTCGCGGGCACGGCGAGCGCTGGGTCGAGGGCGTCTTCGGGCTGCACGCGCGTCACCTCGGCAACGCGGTGGGCTACGACACCATCGCGGCGGCCGGCGACCACGCCAACACCCTGCACTGGGTCAAGAACACCGGCGACCTGAAGCCCGGCGACCTGATCCTGCTTGACGCCGGCATCGAGATCGAATCGCTCTACACGGCCGACATCACCCGCACCTTGCCGGTTTCCGGCACCTTCACCCCGGCCCAGCGTCAGGTCTACGACGCGGTGCGCGACGCCCAACAGGCCGGCATGGACGCCGCCCGCGCCGGCGCCACCTTCCACGACGTGCACGACGCGTCCATCGCCGTCGTCGCGCAATATCTGCACGACTGGGGCATCCTGCCGGTGAGCGTCGAACAATCGCTCGATCCGGCCCGCGGCGGACACCACCGCCGGTGGATGGTGCACGGCACGTCCCACCACCTCGGCATCGACGTGCACGATTGCGCCCAAGCGTTGCGCGAGCACTACCACAACGGGCCGCTCAAGCCCGGCATGACCATCACGGTCGAGCCCGGCATCTACTTCAAGAGCACCGACCTGCTCGTGCCCGAAGAGTTGCGTGGCATCGGCGTCCGCATTGAGGACGACGTGCTCATCACGGACGGCCCCTGCGAGATTCTCTCGTCCGGCCTGCCCCGCGAAGCCGACGAGGTCGAGCGTTGGATGGCCGGCATCTGGGCTAACGCCGCCAACTGACAAGGAAACATTGTCCGTTTCGTTCGTGGTACAACGGACGAGCAGATCGCCGTGCTCACATGCTCGAAACGAGCACCGTGATCAGTCGTTCAGCGGTTTACCGTGCGGCAAGGCGACGTCTCGACGCACAAGCGACACCTGTCAGAAAACGAGAAACGTCTCGCTATCTCACTGAATTGTCGCCGTCGGACGCCACTGCCTGCGGCGGTGGCGCGAACGGAGACGGCGCGTCTGCATTGGCACTGATATCGCCCAGTGACGTCCCCGACGACGCTGGCGATACGACTGCGGTCGGCACAGAATCGATCTGACGCGCAGGGGCCGACGGTGTTCCGGCTACCATTTCGCCGGTCGGCTCCGCAGAACCAACGGTCGGCAGGCCACTGCTGCTCGGCGCTGCGCCGCTCGGACTACCCGTCACGTGAGAACCGGCCGCATCTGGGGCGACAGCCGTCGGCCCAGGCTGAGCAGACGCAGGAGCACCGGGTGCAGATTGTTGCGCATATCCCGCTGGCGGGAACGCGTAGGGGTACGACGGCATCGGATAAGGCCCCTGCGGGTAGCCGCTCGCCTGGGGATAGCCCGGGTACGGGTAAGGGGCCTGCGCCGCAGGCGGATAAACGACCGGAGCCGATGGATAGGTGGCGGCACTCGCAGCCTGTGGCATGAAGGCCGCCGCCCGCACCCCGGGCATGGCGGCGATCACGTCGCGGGCCTTCTGAGCGACTTTATGCTCGCACAACACCTCGTAGTGCGTCGCGACCGTCTGGGAAACCGACCGGAAGTCGCGTCTGCCCCGGCTCATGCCATAGCTGATCGCCTGCATGATGACGCCGATGACCATGCCGATCAGCAAAGCAGCGATGAAGATGCTCAAGGTGTTGACACCCGGCATGAACAGCCACGCGATGATGCCGATCATGAGCCCGGTGGTGAGCCCCGACTGCACGCCGGACCAGATCACCGTGCCCCACGTGCGCCGTCCGAGCACGCGCTCGACCGACTTGAGGTCGGTCCCGACGATGCACAGGTTTTGGACGGCGAATTCCTTGTCAGCGAGGTAATCCACGACTTTTTGGGCGTCCTCATAGGTGTTGAACACACCGACCGACTGCGGGTATTCGAGTTTGAACACGTCCTTGAGGCTCGGACCGACCTGACTCGTCATGATTGTCTTTCCGTTCCCGCGGCTTTCCCGCGTGCCACGATTGCTGCGCTCAGTTTGACGCCCGCCTCGTCCACCATCTCGCCGTCGACGAGGATGGCACCAACCGCCCCACCCGCCGCGTCGGTGGCCGCCGCGTACGCGGTCATGATTCGCTCAGCACGTTCCACGTCGGCCCGCTTCGGCGTGAAGATACGATTGCCCGCCTCGATCTGCGCCGGATGCAGCACCCACTTGCCGTCGTAGCCGAGCGCAGCGGACGCGGCCGCCGACCGCTCGAAACCGGCCACGTCGTGAATGGCCACGTACGGGCCGTCGATGGCGGCCAGCCCGTGGGCGCGCGCCGCGACCAGAATCGACATCAAAACATGGTGGAACGCGTCAGCCGGATAGCCCTCCGGTTGGGCGCCCACGTTGAGCCCACCCATGCCGAGGGACGCCATGAAGTCGCCCGGCCCGTAGACGAGGCTTTGCAGACGCGGGCTGGCCGCCGCGATCTCGTTGACATGCAGCAGGCCGGTGGCGTCTTCGATTTGCACCTCGAGGCCGATGCGACCGACCGGCAGGCCAGCCTGTTGCTCCACCTGCGTGAGCAGCAGATCGAGCGCCTTGACTTCGGCGGCCGATTGCGTCTTCGGCAGCACAACGGCATCGACATGCCTGCCCGCCCCGCTGACGACCTCAATGAGATCGGCATAGGTCCACGGCGACGCCCAGCCGTTCACTCGGACGGTGACCACGGGCGCGGCGAACGGGCCGGCGTTGAGCGCCTCGACGATGCGAACGCGCGCCTCGGCCTTCGCCGCCGGGGCGACGGCGTCTTCAAGATCGAGGAAGAGCGCGTCAACGCCCAACGTCCGCGCCTTCGCGATGAACCGATCGGATGACCCGGGCACAGCGAGAACAGTGCGTCGTGTGGCCACAGGTTTCGATTCGTTCATGCGTCCAGCTTACGGTGTCGTTCTGACATCACGACCGCGACGCTGTTTTCAAAGTGCTCTCACAGTCGGCGCACAAAATCAGGAAGCCACCCCGTCGGCGAGCTGACGGGCGACGGACGCGATCGCCTGCGCCGCGGCGCTGTCGGGATGGCCGACGACCATGGGCGTCCCCTCGTCGCCGCTCACTGAGATCTCCGGGTCGATGGGCACCTCGCCGAGCAGCGGGACGTCGTAGCCAAGCCTGGCCGACAGCGTCGCCGCGACCCGCGCCCCGCCACCGCTGCCGAACACGTCGACACGGTTCGACTCACCGCAGTGGCCGCACGTCACATCGAGATAGGCCATGTTCTCCACCACGCCGAGCACCCGCTGGTTGAGCATCGACGCCATCGTGCCAGCGCGCTCCGCGACGTCCGCCGACGCCTGCTGCGGCGTCGTCACCACGAGCACCTCGGCGTTGGGCAACTTGTGCCCGAGCGACAACGCCACGTCGCCCGTGCCCGGCGGCAGGTCGATGACGAGGAAGTCGAGATCGCCCCAGTACACGTCGGCGAGGAATTGCTGCAGGGCCCGGTCGAGGATCGGCCCGCGCCAGGCGATCACCTGGTCGGGGCTCTGCTTGAGCATGCCGATGGAGATCACCGACAGACCCATCGCTGGCACCGGCATGATCATGTCGTTGACCATGGTCGGCACCGCGTCTTGCAGGCCGAGCAGGGGCGGGATGGAGTGCCCGTAGATGTCTGCGTCGAGCACGCCGACCGACAACCCGCGCTGCGCGAGCGAAACCGCGATGTTCGCGGCCACCGACGACTTGCCGACGCCGCCCTTGCCGGACGCCACGAGGATGACCTTCGTGCGACATGCGGGATCGGCGAACGGAATGTCGCGCTCGGCCTGCGTGCCGTGCAGCGTCTCGCGCAGTTTGGCGCGCTGCTCGTCGTCCATCACGTCGAGTGTGACCTGAACGTCGGTGACGCCCTCCACGCGCGCCAGAGCGGCACGCACGTCCTTGTCGATCGTCTCTTGGAGTGGGCAACCGGTGACGGTCAGCAGCACCTTCACGCGGACCACACCCGCGTCGCTCACGTCGACGGATTCAACCATGCCAAGTTCTGTGATCGGACGGCGGATCTCCGGATCGATGACGGTCGCGAGAGCAGCGTTGACTGCAGGAAGAAGATCAGACATGCCCTCTAGGATATGGGGTCGTCAAGCTCCTGTCGCGCACGACGACGGCATCTGGCCCGTCAGGTGGATTCAGGGTCGTACGGCGCGGGTTTGGAGGCCGGACGGGCCACCGTCCCCATCAGGCTCGGGTTGCCGGCCGACCCTTCGCTCACGGTTTCGGTGACGGACCGGGCCTCCTCGACGACAACCGCGCCGGCCGTACTGACGGCCTGTTTGGTGTCCGACACCGCGGCTCGGACCTCGCTCAGACCGGCCCGCGCGCCCGCCACCGTTTCGTCGCCCAAAAGGTTCTGGGCCAGTGACTGTGGCCGCAGATCCTGAAATTCCGGCCCCAGTTGCTCCGTCAATTGCCCGCGCGCATTGTTGGCGATGTCCCGCACATAGGTGACCACGCGGGCCGTCTTGCGCGCCAGTTCCGGCAGTTTTTCGGGACCGAAAATGATGATCGCGAGCACCGCGAGCACCACGATCTCAGGCAGCCCGAGATTGAAGTCGGGCATGACGTCTACAACCCCGCAGCGTCTAGCGTGCCGACAAACGTGGCGGCCTGTTCCACGGTCGCCGGCAACAGCGGGCGTCGTACGCCGCCCATGGCGAAGCCACGAGCCTCCAAGCCGGCCTTGACCAGCAGGCAGCCCTGCGTCGCGAACACGCCTGTGAACACCGGCAGCAGCGCCGCGTTCAGCGCCGCCGCCCGCCGCACGTCGCCGGCGACGAACGCATCGATCATCTCTTTGGCCCGCGCGCCCGTGAAATGGGTCGACGTGCCGACGACGCCGCTGCCACCGATCGCCATCAACGGCAGCGTCATGGCGTCATCGCCCGCGTAGTACGTCAGATTCGTCGCCGCCATGACCTTGGCCGACTCGACGGGCAGTCCTTTCGCGTCTTTGACAGCCACGATGCGCTCGTGGGAACCGATCGTGATGAACGTCGACGTCTCGACCGGCGTGCCTGTGCGGTGTGGGATGTCATAGATCATGATCGGCTGCCCGGTGGCGTCCGCGACGGCCAAGAAATGCTCCGCCAACGCCGCCTGCGGCGGCTTGGAGTAATACGGCGTCACGACCAGCAGGCCGTTGGCGCCCACGTCCTCCGCGGCCCGCCCGAGGTCGATCGTGTGCTGGGTGTCGAACGTCCCAATCCCCGCGATCACCTTCGCCCGGTCACCGACCTCGGCCACCACCGCCTCCACGAGACGGCGTTTCTCCTCATCCGTCGTCGTCGGCGACTCACCCGTCGTCCCATTTACGACGAGGGCGTCGTTTCGCTGCACATCGACGAGATAGGCGGCCAAACGCCGCGCCTCGTCATAGCTCACACTGCCGTCATCGGCGAACGGGGTCACCATGGCAGTCATCACACGACCGAACACAGGCTCGAACATGGTTTCACCCTACCGCCCATCCGGCCTGTCGGACCGCAAACGTCCCACACCGATCACCCAACCGCCGGTGCGCCCAGCGCTCCCGGAGAAGTAGGCTTTCAGTGTGAGCCCTGTTTCGAAAGACAAGAACACAGCACTGGCTGCTTCACTCGCGTTCGCCGAGTCGTTCGCCCCGCAAGCGTCCGGTTCGCAGACAGCCCGCGAACGCGCGCACGACCTCGGCATCACCCCGGTGAGCGAAGGCGTCACCACGACGCTCACCCTGCTCGCGCGGGCGATCCACGCCACGAGCGCGGTCGAGGTCGGCACCGGCACCGGCGTTTCGGCGCTGGCCCTGCTCGCCGGCATGGACGCCGACGGCGTCCTCACCAGCATCGATCCGGAGAACGAGTTGCAGCTCATGGCCCGCGAGATCCTGCTCGCCGAGGGCATCCCCAACCGCCGGGCACGCCTCATTGCCGGGCAGCCGCTCACCGTGTTGCCGAAGCTCAACGACCATTCCTACGACCTCATGTTCGTCGACGGCGACCCGCTCGAATACGTCGAGTACGTCGACCAGGCGCTGCGGCTGCTCCGCTGGGGCGGCGTCCTCGTCCTGCACCACGCGTTGTGGCAAAACCAGGTGGCCGACGCCAGCATCGACACCGACGAACCGCTCATCATCCGCGAAGCGTTGGAAGCTGTGACGGAATCCGAGCACCTCACGCCGGCGTTGTGGCCGATCGGTGACGGGCTGCTCGTCGCCGTCGCAGGCTGAGCCCAGCCCGTCCGGTCAAGAAGGTGGCAGGCCCCGCTACCGGGCGCCTGCCACGATTCGTCTTGCCTGTGCGCTACTGGAGCACCTGGCTGTTCTTCGGGACGACGGTGATGCCGTCGGCGACCCAGAAGCCGCGGGCGCGGTCATAGTCGTGATCAATGCCGATCATCACGCCGTCGCCGACGAAGACGTTTTTGTCGAGGATCGCGCGCCGGACCACCGCGTTGCGCCCGATGCGACTGCCGTTGAACACCACGGACTCGTCCACCGTGGACCACTGCTCGACCACGACATCCGGCGACAGCACCGACCGTGAGACGTTGCCGCCCGAAATGATGCAGCCGGCGCTCACGATGGAATCGCGCGCCGAACCGGCGAGCGTGAACTTGGCGCCTGGCAACTGCGGCTGCGACGTCCACATGGGCCACTTGCGGTTATAGAGGTTGAACTCCGGATCCACGGAGATCAAGTCCATGTGCGCGGCGTGGTAGGCGCCGATGGTGCCGACGTCACGCCAGTAGTCGCGATCCTTCTCCGTCGCACCGGGCACCAGGTTGCTCGCGAAGTCGTAGACCTGCGCCCGTCCGGCCTCCACGAAACCGGGCACGATGTCGCCGCCCATGTCGTGGCCCGACGAGTCGTTCTCGGCGTCGGCGATGAGCGCCTCGACGAACGGCTTGCGCGTAAACACGTAGTTGCCCATCGACGCGTACGACTCGTCGGGGCTGTCCGGAAGGCCTGGCGGGTCGTCGGGCTTTTCGAGGAAGCGTGCGATCGTGCCGTTCTCGTTCGCGTCGATGATGCCGAACGCGCTGGCGCCCGAGCGCGGCACGCGGATGCCGGCGACCGTGCAGTCAAGGCCCGAATCGATGTGCGACTCGACCATCTTCTCCACGTCCATGCGGTAGATGTTGTCGGCGCCGAACACGACGACGTAGTCCGGGTCCTCGTCGCGGATCAGGTTCATCGACTGATAGATGGCGTCCGCGCTGCCCTGGTACCACTGCTTGCCCGTCCGCTGCTGGGCGGGGACGGATGTCACGAAATTGCCCAGCATCGTCGACATGCGCCACGCCACCGATATGTGGCGGTTCAGCGAGTGGGACTTGTACTGGGTTAGCACACAGATTCTCGTGAGGTCGGAGTTGACGAGGTTCGACAGCACGAAATCGATGAGGCGGTAAGTACCGCCGAACGGGACGGCAGGTTTTGCCCGGTCGGCTGTCAACGGCATGAGACGTTTGCCCTCGCCACCAGCGAGGACAATCGACAGCACATTCGATCGATCCATGCGTTGAACTTATGACAAGAAGACGGCTTCCACAACCGGGCCTACGAAATACTGCCTGATCAGCGACGATGATGTCTCACCACGGGTCATTCCGACGGGTCAACCGGTGGCTGATGTGGAACGATCGGGGTATGCGAGTTTCGATCCTTACCAGGGAATACCCTCCTTCCATCTACGGCGGCGCGGGCGTGCATGTCAGCCAGCTCGTCAAGCACCTGACGCCGCTCATCGACGTGGACGTCCAGTGCATGGGCGAGCCGCGTGACGGCGCGACAGCCCACCCCGAGACCTTCCCGGCGGGCGCGAACCAGGCGCTGCGGGTGCTCGGCACCGACATCGCCATGGCCAACGCCGTCCCCGCAGACGTCGACGTCATCCACTCGCATACGTGGTACGCGAACTTCGCCGGGCTGGTCAGCTCGACGTTCCTCGACGTGCCGCACGTCGTCACGTCCCACTCACTGGAACCGCATCGCCCGTGGAAGGCCGAGCAGCTCGGCGGCGGCTACCGTGTGTCGTCCTGGGCCGAGAAGACGGCCTTCCTCGACGCCGCCGCCGTCATCGCCGTCAGTTCGGGCATGCGGCACGACGTGCTCGCCTCCTACACCGACCTCGACCCCGAGCGCGTCTATGTGGTCCGCAACGGGATCGACACCGACGAGTTCAAACCCGATCCCGGCACGAACGTCGTGGAAGCTCTCGGCGTCGATCTGGACAAGCCGCTCGTCGTCTTCGTCGGACGCATCACGCGCCAGAAGGGGCTCGTCCACCTCGTGCGGGCGGCACGCGACTTCGACAAAGACACCCAGTTGCTGCTGCTCGCCGGGGCCGCTGACACGCCTGAGATCGCCGCTGAATTTGACGAGGCCTTCGGCGAATTGAGCCGGTTGCGCCCGGTCACGTGGGTGAAAGAAATGCTGCCGCGCGCCGACGTCCGGCAAATCATGAGCCATGCGACGGTGTTCGCCTGCCCGTCGATCTACGAGCCGCTCGGCATCGTCAACCTCGAAGCGATGGCCTGCGAGACAGCCGTCGTGGCGTCCGCAGTGGGCGGCATCCCCGAGGTGGTCGCAGACGGCGAGACCGGCCTGCTGGTGCCCTACGACCCGCAACAGGCGAACGACCCGGCCTTCATGTCGACGTTCGAAGAGACGTTCGCCGAACGCGTCAACGAACTCACGCGCGACCCGGCGCACGCCGCCGCCATGGGGCGGGCGGGACGTCAGCGCTGCATCGACGAGTTTTCCTGGGCGACCATCGCCGAACAGACTGTGGAGGTCTACAAGAAGGCCATCGCCTGGCACCGGAGCCGGTGACCGGCGAGAGGAGTCCTGAGCGTACGTTTGGGGGCCCCGAATCTCATCGGGACCCCCAAACTCCGAAACGTTCTCGTGACGCCTATTCGACGACCACACCCTCAATCGCGGCTCTGAGCTCGGCAGCTTCAGCGGCATTCATCTCGATAACGAGGCGACCGCCCCCTTCGGCGGGAATGCGCATCACGATGACACGGCCTTCCTTCGCCACCTCGATTGGCCCGTCGCCCGTGCGCGGTTTCATCGCTGCCATCGCTCGTTTACCTCATCCCTCGCAATAGATGTTTTCTGGTTCATTATTCCACTCCCCGTCCCCATTTCGGAGCACGCCGCCTGCGGACCGCTCAGAAACCGGCCGCCGACAACGTGGCCAACACCGGCCAGGCGCACTTCGTCGTCACCCTCGCGGGTCGAGCGCGCGGTCCATCTGCCACTGATCGACATCGCCAACCAGCGGGTCTGCCTGAAGCGCACGAGGCGTCTCCGGCACAAACAACGACTCGTCGAGCTCCGCCAGACGACGCACGATGGGGGCGTCTGACGCGTCGAACGCGCTGTCGCCGGCCGACACCGGTTTATCCAGCGACGCACTGGCACCGGCTGCGTCGTGCCGGCCAGCCCTCAGGTCGAGCTGGTCCGACAGCCGATCAAGCAATTCGTCCACCTGCACCATCGAGTAGCCGCGCGAGACGACATCGATCCGGCAATCACGCAGGTCGTCGCCCGTCAGGGCGCCTTCCGGGACGTGTGGGCGCGGGGCATCGGTGATCGTTGGCGGGAGCTGACCCCATCGTCCGCTGGCGACGATGGCACCCAACCCCAAAACGACGACCGCGAGAAACCACACGACCCATTCCATGAGAAGAATTCTACGCTAGTCGACACTCTCGGAAAGAAAACTATTCGGCGACCGGCTCCGGCGAGTCGTCGGGCTCACCCTCGCCGGCGGTCGCCAACGCCACCGCCTCGTCCGGATCGTCCGTGACATGCACGAGGCCCAAGTCTTCCGGCGAGGCGTAGCCACCCGCCACCATATGGTCTTGAACCCACCGCCAGAGACTTCCCCAATACTCGCTGCCGAACAGCACCACGGGGAACTTCGTCACCTTCTTTGTCTGCACCAGCGTGAGCGCCTCGAATAACTCGTCGAAGGTGCCCAGCCCACCCGGCAGCACGACGAAACCCTGCGAGTATTTGAGGAACATGACCTTGCGAGCGAAGAAATAGCGGAAATTGATGCCGAGCGTCACATACTCGTTGAGGCCCTCCTCAAACGGCAGCTCGATGCCCAAGCCGACCGACTCGCCGCCACCTTGCAGCGCGCCTTTGTTGGCAGCCTCCATGATGCCGGGCCCGCCACCGGTGATCGTCGCAAAACCTGCGCGCGCCAAGCCTTCGCCGATAGCGACCGCCGCCGCGTAGTGGCTGTCATCCTGGGGCGTGCGAGCCGATCCGAAAACTCCGACCGCGGGGCCAAGCTCGGCGAGAGTCCCGAAGCCATCGACGAACTCCGCCTGAATGCGCAGCACCCGCCAGGGATCGCCATGGACCCAACTCGTGTCTTGGCCGCTGGCGAGCAGCCAGTCGTCATTGGTGCGACGATAACCATTCGCGCGCCGCACGACACCGCTCTGAATTCGATTTCCCACGACACCAAGAATAAGTGGCCGACGCACACCCGGCGAATGATGGCACTGAGGCAAATGGCGAGCGACCGGCGGACCGTTATGCACCCCCGCGGCCGAAATAGGCGAGCAACGCATCACGGCACGTGTCGAGCTCGGCCACCGCACAGCATTCGTCGTCCGCGTGAGCCTTGCCCGGATCGCCCGGACCGAAGTTGACGGCCGGGATGCCGTAGGCGGCGAACCGGGCGACGTCCGTCCAGCCATATTTGGGCTGCGGGACGCCGCCGACGGCGGCGAGGAACTCCCGCACGACCGGACGGTCCAGGCCC
>QMCE01002257.1_pt1 | contig 17109 bp, 13 predicted proteins | sample 1821851 | NCBI WGS metagenome assembly QMCE01 (sample SAMN09453174, study PRJNA476694) | Termite gut metagenome, whole genome shotgun sequencing project. | isolation source: worker | host: Odontotermes sp. | place: South Africa:Pretoria | collected 2016-01-28
GGCTTCTTCCAGTGGAGCCTCATGGACAATTTCGAATGGGCGAAGGGCTACGACGACCGTTTCGGGATTGTGTATGTGGACTACAAAACGCAGAAGCGTACGCTGAAGGACAGCGCCCACTGGTACGCGGAGACGATCCGCCAGAACGGCTCCAGCCTCGCGCCGGGCATGCCGGAGCTGGCGATCAAGTAGCGTATGACGACACCATGAGGAATACGGAGACATAACACAAGGAATACGGTGACATAACGTGAGGAATACGGAAACATGATGCATACTTCCCGGCAGTTCGGGAAATATATTCCGTGCCCCCCGCATTCCGGCTTTTCAGGGATCGCTCTCGGGCGATCCCTCTTCTTTCCGCCGCCGCCTTCCCGGCTCTTCGCTTTTCCTCACCGCCACCTTTCCGCACACGTTTTTAGAGCGTTGTAAGCGCTTTTTTATTTTCTATTTTGAACACAGAGAGCACAGAGAACCGCAACTACAACCACAAACATTCTTAAAAGTATTATAAAAGAGCAGGTTGCAGTTGCGGTTCTCTGTGTCCTCTGTGTTTCATTGGTTATTCTTGATCAATATTCTTAATCAATATTCTTATACACCCTGCCGACCCTGCTCCCAATCCCGCAGGTCACGCAGTACGGAATCGTCCCCCCCCGCTCCGCCAGCTCCTCCACCGAAATGCGTTCCGCCCCGTCCACCCCCACCAGCGTCGCGACCGTTCCCGGGAACACCCCCTCGATGCCTGTCACGTCCGCCATCGCGTAATCCATGGACACCATGCCGACGACACGCGCCCGCCGCCCCCGGATGAGAACATCCGCGCGGTTGGAGAATTCCCTGCCGTACCCGTCCGCGTACCCGACGGGGAGCACGGCGACCCGCGTCGGCCGCGCGGTCGTGAAGGTTCTGCCGTAGCCGAGATCGCTTCCCGCCGGATAGTCCTTCACCTGGATGACCGTGCTCCTCCAGGAGAGCGCGGGAAGCAGGGCAAGCCCCTCTCCCGCCCGCGCCGGGGAAAAATACCCGTACACCGCGCTGCCGGGACGGATCATGTCGAAGCGCGAGGAGGGAAGCAGCGCCGCCGCCGCCGAACTCGCCGCGTGCCGGAGAAAACCGGTGACGCCCGCGTGCTCAAGCGACTTGCACGCGACGGCGAACCGTGCAAGCTGATACCTGCTGTACGCCTCGTCCTCCGGGTCGGCGAAATGCATGAAAACGCCCTCGAAGCGAAGCCCGGGCAGGTCGAAAATCTCCCGCGCCGCCTCCGCCGCCCTTTCCGGAAGAATGCCCAGCCGCCCCATGCCGGTGTCGATTTTGACGTGCACGGAGAGGACGCGTCCCTCCTCCATTGCCGCGAGGGAGGCGAGGCGCGCGATGTACATTTCGTGCAGCGACAGGGTCAGGTTGTACCGCGCCGCGAGACGCACCTCCTCCGGCAGGCACGCGCCGAAGATCTGGACAGGCACCCCGTACCCCGCTTCGCGGAGCGCCTGCCCCTCCAGGCAGGTCGCCACGCCCAGCCGCGCCGCGCCGCCGCGCAGGGCCGCTTTTGCGACGGCGACGGCGCCGTGCCCGTAGGCGTCCGCCTTGAGTGCGGGCATGACGGCGCAGCCGGGGCAGAGCGCGGCGAGGCGCCGGACGTTTTCGGCGATTGCGCCGCAGTCGATTTCGACCCAGCTTCTGTGGAGCGAGGGGTGTGCGAGTCTGCTTGCGGGCATGGTGTTATTCGCGCCTCCTGCCCTGAAAGGCGAAGACGATGGAGGACGGCGCCGCGTTTTCCAGCTCCGCCCCGCTGGCAAGCCCGCGCGCAAGCCTGCTGACCGCGAGCGCCGGGAACTTCTCCTTCAGCAGCGCGGCGAGGTATTCCGCCGTCGCGTCCCCCTCCGCGCCCGGCCGCGTCGCGAGGATCACCTCCTGCACGGCGGCTCCCGCCTTCTCCGCGTCCTGAACGCGCGCGACAAGCTCGCGGACGCGTATGCCGTCCGGCCCCGTCCCCTCCGCCGGCGCCAGCCGCCCCTGGAGGATGTGGTAGACCCCCCGGTACACCTCCGCCTTCTCCAGGCTCAGCGCGTCGCGCGGCAGCTCGACGACGCATATCTGCCGCGCGTCGCGGGAGTCGTCCGCGCAGACCGCGCAGAGTTCCCCCTCGGCGATGTGGAAGCAGCGCGAGCAGGCGCGGAGGTTTTTCCGCGCGTCGCGGATTGCCAGGGCCAGCGCCATCGCGCTGTCGCGCGGCGTGGAGAGGACATGGAACGCCAGCCTCTCCGCGGAGCGCCTGCCGACGCCGGGCAGCTTCGCGAATTCGTCAATCAGGTTCGCCACGGACGGCGGGTACGGAGCCTGCTTCGCCATCACCATTTCCTCCAGCGCCACAGGGCCATGAACCCGAGAAGGGCGGTTCCGGACAATGCCATGACGAACCAGAACGGCCAGTTCTCCGTGTTGGAGACGGGCAGCCGCACGTTCATGGAGAATATCGACACCACCATGGTCGGCACCTGGAGGCAGATGGTGATCATGGTGAGGGTTTTCATGAGGACGTTGAGGTTGTTCGAGACGATGGAGGCGCGCGCGTCCATCATGCCGGCGAGGATGTTGGTGTAGATGACGGCCTGGCGCGCGCACTGGGTGTTTTCGATGATGATGTCGTCGATGATTTCCACCTCTTCGGGGGTGAAGCCCATTTTCGCCGCGTTGTTCCGCATCTTGAGAAGCAGCGCCTCGTTGGAATTGATTGCGTTGACGTAGTACACGAGCGACTTTTCCAGTGCGAAAAGCGAGATGAGATGCCTGTTTTCCGACGAGCGGTTTATTTCCTTCTCGATCGCGTCGACCATCATGTTGATTGCCTTGAGGTGATCGAGGAAGTGCATGATGGTGCGGTAGAGCATGCGGAGCAGCAGTTCGCGGAGGCTGACCTCGCGGTTGGCGGGACGCGCGCCGGGGAAGATGGGCATGTCCTGGGACTGGACGACGAGGAGCCTGTCCCGGAAGAGGAAGACGCCGACGGAGGCGACCTTGAATTCGAGGTGCGCGTCCTCGCCGCCGGTTATGCTCTGGTTGCAGGGCCGCTTGAAGATCATGGCCGTGTGATCCGGCTCGAACTCCAGGCGCGCGAGTTCGTCCGGGTCGAGGGCGGAGAGCATGGTGTGCTCGTCGAGGTTTTCGACTTCGGTGAGATGCCTGCGCTCCGCCTCGTCGGGCGCGATGTACACGCCCACGGGCGCGTCCCCGCCGCCGCTCTCCGACAGCACTCCGTTTTCCACAGTATACGAACGACGCACTCCTGCCTCCTTCCGGAACGGCTCCCCCAGAAAATCAGTCCCTCACCCTGTACTCCACCCACTGCCGCTCCGCCAGATCGATGCTGTCGAGGAAGGCGCGGAAGTCCCCCCAGTCCCAGGGCAGTATCCGCTGCGCCGGGATGTTGCAGCTGCGCACTATCTCCAGCGTCCCGTCCCCGCGCCTGTTCACGCGGAGCTGGTACGTTCCGAACCGGCTCGGCAGATGCGCCGCGCGCGGGATTCCCGTCAGCTCCGCGCCCTCCGGAAGGACGAACACGTTCCTGTCCTCCGTGATGCTGACCTCGCGGATGTGGCAGACGGTTCGCCGCCGCGCCCTGTTCCGCGTCTCCCCCGGCACGATGCGCGTCGGGAGGAAACAGAGGGGCGCCGCGAAAGTCCCGTCCGGCCGCCGTTCGAGAGCGGCGGCGGAGCTGACGGCATAGCGCTCCAGCACGGACGCCTCGCTCTCGTCGGTTTTCTGCACGTCGAAGCCTTCGAGGACGGCGTCCGGAAACGCGGGGCGGAGCGAATCGAGGATCATCTCCTGCCGCGCCGAAGCGGAGGCGTTCGCCATTTCCCGCTCGCGGACAAGGCCGGCGACCCCGCGCCGGAGGCTGCGCCCGGAGACGCGCAGTCCCGCCGCGGCGTCGCCCGCGCCGGGGAGCGCGACGGTGCGCTCGCTGCGGACGACGGAGTCCCCGGGCGGCAGCCCCGGCAGCGTCTCGAAGAGCGGCCCTGTCGGAAGGTAGGAAAGGACGGCCGCGCCGGAGAGGTCGTCGGGCACCTTCCCGAAGGGGAGGGAGTCGAAGCGCGTGTCGAGCCAGAGCGGCGTCTCCCCCGGCACGGTCAGCCGCACCATCGGCACGGGGAAGATGCTCCTGTCCGGCAGGTTCCAGTTCGGCGCGTGCATCCTGTCGGTGGCGGGGCGCGCCGCGGCGGGCGCGGCGTCGAGTCCCGCGGCGCGGAGGAGGGCGAGGAGCAGGATGTTCCTGTCGCCCCTCCTGTCCTCGTGGATATGCGCCGCCGTCGATCCGGAGCGCCCGTCCTGCGCGGGGTCGATGGCGTCGCAGACGAAGCGGTAGATTGCGCGCGCCGCGGAGAGCTGGTTCGGGCGCTCTCCCGGGGAGGCGCTGTAGAGCGAGGCGAGCGTCCCGCGCATGCTCATGGACGGCGTGAGCCGCCCCTCGAACCGCCGAAGCTCGTGGAAGACGACGTCCTCCCAGTTTGTCTGCATGCCCGCCTCGACGGAGGGCACGCGCTCCGAGACGTGCGCCGCGCCCGGCTCGTATCCGGGAAGGCGGAGGTTCGCGGTCCAGCGGTAGACGTCGTACCCGCCTTCGCGGGTCTGCTCGAAATCCAGTTCGCGGCCGAGATTGTTCACCGAGAGCGCGAGGGGGAATCCGACGGGCGCCCTGACGACGTACTCGCTGGTGACGAACGCCATCCTCCCCTCGGGATCGCCGAAGAACCAGGGCGCGACCGCGGGCGGCTCCTCTCCCGCGGGGACGGATTCGAGCATGCGGATTTCGCGGGACGCGCCGGGCATGACGACGGGGAGGCGGAGGCGTCCCCCGCCCGCGGCGGGTTCGGGTTCGATGGTGTTGCCGTTGGGGAAGACGATGCGCGCCGTGAGGAGTTCCGCGCCGGGCGCCGCGCCGTCGTCGATTGCGGCCAGGCGTTCCCCGCCCGCGCGCGTGCGCGCCAGATCCACCTCGTGCGTCAGGCGGCGGTAGGAGCCGTCGGGCGCGAAGGTGACGACGGAGCGGTCGAGGAGGCGGACGACGTCGCCGCCCGCGCCGGCCGCGTCCGCGCGGGCGGTCATGGCTATGGCGTCGTGCCCGCCTTCGGCGAGGACGTCCGCCGCGCCGCCCTCCATGGCGGCCAGCATGTCGGCGAGGTCGAACTGTCCCGGGCTTGCCGCGAGGCTTGCGCGCCAGCAGCGCCCGGCGTCCTCCTCTTCTCCGGCGTCCATGTGGAAGTCGCCGAGCCGCCGCCAGAGTTCGCTGTTGTCCGGGGTGATGCGCAGGGCGTCGGCGAGGGTTTTGATTGCGGTCGCGTGGTCTTCCATGCGGGCGTGGATTTCCGCGATGCCGGCGAGGACGCCGACGTCGCCTTCGAAGATTTCCCGGACGTTCCGGAGCACGGACTGCGCCTCCTGCACCGCGCCGGAGTCCGCGAGCGCGGACGCGAGCATGAGTCCCGCCCGGGGCACATAGGGCGCGGCGGCGAAGGCGGCGCGGCAGGTTTCGAGCCTGCGCTCCACATTGAGGAATCCCGGCTCCGGCAGTCCCGCCACGGCGAGCTGCGCCGCGGAGGACAGGGGGAACGCCTCCGCGCACTCCGCCCACGCCTTCCGCGCCGCGTCGTGCCCGTCGAAGAGTTCCGCCCTGCGCCCGCGCGCCATGAGGACGTCGAGGCTTGCGGGGTTGACGGCGTAGGCGGCGTCCAGGCGCGCGGCGGCGTCCGCGTCGCGTCCCTCGTCCATGGCGACGCGCGCGAGGAAGAGGAGGGAGGGGACGATGTCGGGGCGGAGGCGGAGGGCTTTTTCGTGCCATGCGACGGCGGCGTCCCGGCGGCGTTCGGGGGGCAGCATGGGGTTGAGGCTTGTCGTCACCCCCGCGATGCCGGCGAGAAAGGGGGACTCCGGGTCGCGCGTCGCCGCGCGCTCCGCCCACCACGCCGCCTCGTCGTGCATTCTCTGCTCCAGCAGGGCCATCGCGTACGCCCCCATGAGGACGGGGCTGGCGGTCGCGGCGTCGCGGAGTTCGGCGAGATGGCGGGGCGGCCTCGGTTCGCGGCGGGAGGCGACGGTGCGCACGGGTTCCGGCGGCGCGGCCGCGCAGTCCCAGGAGAAGGCGGACGCGGAGTCGAGCCGGAGCGCCACGCGCGCGCCCGCGCGGTCCGCGCCCGGCGGCGGGGGAAAGAGCTGGAGCATGACGGTGTGCCGGCCCGGCGCGAGCGGATACGCCACGACGTGCTCCAGCGGCGCTTCGCGGTTGCTTCTGTCGACGTCGGCGAGGAGCGCGCCGTCGACGTACAGCCTCCAGGACGTCTCCGCGTGGACGTGGAACGCGGACTCGTTGTCCGTCGCCTCCATGGCGAGGGTGGTGAAGAGGAGCATGGCGCCGTCCTCGCCGCTTCCCGTTCCGCGCCAGGGCGTGACGAAGGGGAAGGAGCGGTTGTCGGGGATGCGCCGCCACGGCGGGCGGAGCCGCCACGCCGCGAACTGCTCCGGCCCCGGCATGTTTTCCGCCGGATCCGCCGCGTCCGCCTCCTCGAACTTCCCGCCCTCGGGAAGGACGGAGGAGGAGAAGTCCGCGCCCGGCTTCCCCGCGAACGGCCCCGCGACGAGCCAGGACATGGCGAGTCCCCGGCGCTCGTGCACCTGCATCGCGTCCTCCCTCCGCCCGGCGGCGGCGAAGGAGCGGGCGACGAAGCGGCGGAGCGCGTCGCGGTGGCCGGGGGAGAGTTCGGTCTCGGTGTTGAGTATCCGCCGCGCCTCGGCTTCCCCGACGGTGATGCCGGAGAGGTCGGCGGGGTCGTAGAGGAGCGCCAGCCGCACGGCCATTTCCGCGAGGGGCGTTCCCAGGCGGTCGCGCGACGCGGCGATGCTGAAGCGCACGCCCCCGTCGCGGTCGCCGCGCATGAAGGACTGGTAGTCCAGGAGAATCCGCGCCCCCTCCTCCCATTCCGGCGGCGCTTCGGCGGCGAAGGCGGGAGCGGCCGCGCGCAGGGGAAGCGCCGGAACGGAAAGCGCCGGAGCGGAAAGCGCGCACACGAGCGCGAGGAAGACTGAAGAAATCCGCATCCGCATCATTGCTCCCGCTCCCACACCAGATCCGGCGCGAACCACCGCGCCGCGAGCGCCGCCATTTCCCGGAACGCGGGGTAGTCCGCCGCCGCGACGCGGTGCCCCGGGACTTCCGCGTCGACGCGGACGGACACGCCGTCCGCCGTCTCCCCGCACTCCACGGCGAAGGTTCCGAACGGATACTCCCTGCGGAAGGACACCCCGGGGTTCGCCCAGCGCCACCCCTCCGGACAGCGGACGTTGATGGAGCGGGAAATCCGGAAGCCGTGGGGAAGAACCAGATCCTGGCTCCGCGCGCCCGCCGCCGCCGTTTCCCCGAAGGCGAGCGGATACGCGAACGCGCCCCCGCGCTCCTCCCGCGCCCCCGGAAGCGGCGGCACGGCCAGCGCCGCCCGCCCCTCGCCCATCCGCACGAAGCGCCGCAGGCGCGCCCGCCCCTCCCAGCGCGCCGAGCCTGCCGCGCCGCCCTCTTCGCCGGCGGCGGCGAACGCGTCCGACGCGACGGAGACGTCCGCGCCCAGGCTCAGGAGGAAGTCTGTCCACTCGGCGCTTTCCCCGCCGTCATCGGCGATCCGGGCGTTTCCGGCGCTTCCCCCGCTTCCCGCGCTTCCGGCGTTCCGGGCGCTTCCGGCGAAACGCCCCCGGAGCATCTGCGCCGCCAGCCCTTCCGCGGCGATTTTTTCTTCCCAGAGAATGCTTCCGTCGTCGTCAATGACAAGGTCGGCCTCTTCCAGCCACGCGCAGGCCGCGGAGCCGGCCTCCGGCACGATGACGCTCTCCGCCCCGTCGGGGGTGATGACAAGGCCCTCGCTTCCCGCGAGCGCGGGCGGCATCACGCCGGGCTGCCGGTGCGGGTTCCCCGCGTCGAGAAGCACGTCGCCGCCCGCGCCGGCGCGGACGAGCGCGAGGGAATGGTTGAACAGGTTGAGGATGGGCAGTTCCTCCTCCGGGCTGCCCGGCGGCGCGGAGCTTCCCGGCGCGCCGCGCATCCACGCGAGGACGGGCCAGGCCTGGAGGCCGTACTCCCGCGCGAGAAGGCAGAGGAGCAGCGTCCTGTCCTTCGAGTCGGCGGAAAGGCGGGAGAGGATGGAGCGCGCGCTGACGGGGCGGAACGCGTAGAGGCCGTACTCCCTCTCGCGGAAGCCGATGTTCGCGGCTATCCACTCGGCCGCGCGGTCAAGCTTCGCGAGGGGCGCGCCGTCGCCGCCGCCCAGGGTGCGCGCCATCAGCTTCAGCTCCGGCGGCGCGTTGTACTGCGCGCCGATGAGCCGCCAGTACCAGCGCGCGAACTCGTCCCGCGTCGCGAAGGAAGATACCTGCACGCAGGGCGACAGCGCGTTCCGCCCCGGCGAAAACGGCTCCTCCCGGAACGCGGGCAGATCGGACATTTCCCAGACCCTTGTGACCGTCGTCCCGTCCGCCGAGGGCACGACCATCGCCTCCGGCGCGGAGTGGACGGGGCGGAAGAACACGCGCCTGTCCGCGGGCGAGACGAAAATATAGCGCGACAGCCGCACCGGCGCGTCCTGCGCGAAGGGGGCGATATGGCCGAAGTATTCCCCGAGGAAGGCCGCGCCGCCGCGCCGCAGGGCGATTTCCGCCTCCACCGTCGTCCCCGCCGGGAAGGCGGGCAGGAGCAGCCGCAGCTCTTCGCCGCCCCGCGCGGAGCGCACCGGCGGCGTGAACGCCGTCCGCGATCCGTCCGGCGCGACAATGTCGAGACGGACGACCCGCCCCTCGGCGAAGGAGTTCTCCACCCGCACGCCGAGCCGGCGCATCAGGCGCGCCGCCCTCTGCGTGTACACGCGGAACGCGAAGGAGACGCTCCTGTCGAACGCGCCGCCCTCCCCCAGCCTGTCCTCCACCTGAAAATACAGGTATTCCCACCCCTCCTCCGGCTCCCTCGCCGGCGGACTCAGATCCAGATCCTGCCGGAACGCCGTGAACGCGGCGTTTTCCGCGCGCGCCGGCGCGTCCTCCGGCGTCCCCTCGCGCATCGCGAGGGCGGCGGGCGCGTCCGGCGCGACGGCGAGCAGCCCGTCCAGAACGCGCTCCGCGTCCGCGTCGCGCCCGAGCGTGCGGTACACGTCCGCCAGGCGGAGGCGGGCGTCGAGGTCGTAGGGGAAGGCGGCGATGCGGCGCAGCAGGAGATCCGCCGCGGCGGAGGTCTGCCCGAGCATGCCCAGCGCCGTCACCGCGCCGTCCAGCGCCTCCCTGCTTCCCGCCCGCACGGCGAGGACGGCGTGGAACTCCGTCAGCGCGCGGCGGTGCCGGCCTTCGGCGAGCGCGCTCCGCCCCCGCCGCAGGCGCGCCGCGGCCGCCTCCGGGTGCCGCCGCGCGAGTTCCGACAGCAGCCGCTCCGCGAGCGGCTCCCAGCCCATGGCGACGGCGATGTCGTAGTCGAGGATGCCGGCGCGGAGGGACATGCTGTTCGCGGAGAGCGCGCGGTCGGCGTATTCCTTTGCGCGGCGGGGCTGGCGCATGACGTCGAGGTAGAGCCGCCCCATGTCGACGAGGGCGGCGGCGGCGCCGGTGTCGGCGACGCTGCGGAGAAGGACTATGCGGAGGTTTTCCTCGCGGTCGGGCGCGTCGACGCCGGAGTCGATTGCGCGCGCCGCCATGAGGGTGAAGAAGGGATCGCCGTTCGAGTCGGCGATGGCGCGGCGGAAGAGGATTTCCCTGTCGAAGCGGTCCGGCCCCTCCATCAGCCGTTTCGCGACGAGGAGGCTGGCGAGATAGAACCCCGCCCGCGCGTCCCTCGGATGCGCCGCAACCCGGAGCGACAGCGCGGCGACAGCGTCCTGCCCGCCGGAGGCGGCGGCGCTGTTTCCGGCGGCGCTGTTTCCGGCGGCGCTGTTTTCAAGAACATTGTTTTCTGCGCCGCCGTCTCCGGCCGCGCCGCCGGCGGGGGCATTGTCCCGCAGCGCCGCCTCCGCCTCCGCGAGGAGGGAGCGGAGATTCTCCGGAGTCGGCCGCGCAACCTCGCCCCGGAACGGCGCGCCGTCCGGCGTGACAAGCCGCAGCGTGAACGCCCCGTCCTCCTCGTCGAACGCGCCCCGCACCAGAACGGCGTTCCACCCTTTCCGCAGGCGCACGGGGAAGGCCTCCCTGTCCGCGTCCGCGCTTCCCCGGACGGCCGCGAACGCGGCCGCGTTGACGCAGACCGCCGCGGGCGCGTTTGTCCCGAAAAGAAGAACAGCAGGCATGTCCGCCGGCGCGCGCACAAGGGCAAGGGCGGAAGAAGAGCGGCGGCGCCCGGAAAGGGGGCCGAGGAAAACGCGCGCCATCGCCCCCCCGCTCCGGAACGGCCTCCACGCCGCCTCCCGCAGCGAGGCGCGGACAGCGTCGAAGTCGACGGCGGAGGGCGCGTCCTCCCCGCCGGAGGCGGCGGGGCCGGTGGCGGCAACCATCCAGTCCCGGACAAGGCCGAGGCCGGCCGTTTCCGCCGCCGCGTCTTCGCGCCTGCCGCGCCGCTCCAGCGCCAGCCCCCGCAGCCACGCCACCCGCGCCTTCGCGAGCGCGACCTGCGCGGAGGGTTCCCGACTCCCGCGCGACCGGTTCCTGTACGCCTGTTTCTTGTACGCCTGTTTCTTGTGCGCCTGTTTCTTGTGCGCCTGTTTCTTGTGCGCCCGGTTCTTGTGTGCCCGGTTCCATCGCGGCCGGGCGCAGCGGTTCTGTCGCGCGGAGGAAGGCGTCGTACTCGCCCGTAAGGTCGAGCAGGCGGAACCCCGCCTCCGCAAGGTACGACGTCCGCGCCCACGCAAGCGCATGGTTTTCGTCTCCCGGAGCCGTCGCCTCCGCCTCCGCGGCGGCACGCGTCAGCGCTTCCAGATACGCCCCGTGCGCGGGAATCAGCTCGTCCCGGAGTTCCAGGTTCTGCGCCGCGCGTTCCTCCGCCATCCCGGCGAACGACTCCCACGGCGCAGCCCCCGCCTCCGCCGCCCGCGCGGCGGAGCGCGGCAGCAGGCAGCCGCAGATCACGCAGAAAACCGCCGCGAGAACGCGCATCACAGCCACTCCCCGTCTATCGTCACCGAGCTGTGCCGCGCCCAGTCCGGATCCGTCTCCGGATAATCCGTCCGCTGGTGCGCGCCCCGGCTCTCTGTCCGCCGCAGCGCGGAGACGGCGATGATCTGCGCCGTCGTCAGCATGTTCTGCACCTCGTACCCGGGGCGCATGTGGAACTGCTCCGCGAGGACGTACCGGCTCCACGCCTTCAGCGTCTCCACCGTTTCGCTGAGCCGCAGCGCGTTCCGGTACACCCCGAGGTTCCGCCAGGTCAGCGCCTTCAGGGATCGGCGCAGATCCTCGATGTCCAGCCGCGCGCCCTTCGAGGGAAGCTTCTTCCGGATCATCCTGCCGCCGAACGGCTCCATCTTCTCCGGCGTCGCCATCCCCGCGCGGTGGCCGTAGACAAGACCCTCCAGCAGGGAATTCGACGCCAGCCTGTTCGCCCCGTGCACGCCGGTGAACGCGGCCTCGCCCGCCGCGTAGAGGTTCTTGATCGTCGTCTCCGCGTTCCCGTCCGTCGCCACGCCGCCCATCATGTAGTGCACCGCCGGCCGCACGGGGATCGGATCCTTCCGGATGTCGATGCCGTAGTCCGCGCAGACAGAGCCGATCGTGGGGAAGCGGTGCGCCACAAGCTCCGGATCCAGATGCCGCAGATCAAGGTATACGCAGGTGTCGCCCGTCGCGTTCAGCTCCTGGAAAATGCTCTGGCTCACCACGTCCCGGGGAGACAGCTCCGCCTTCTCCGAATACCGGGGCATGAACCGCTCCCCGGCTTGATTGATAAGGTGCGCCCCCTCGCCCCGCACCGCCTCGCTGATGAGGAAGCGCGGCGCGCCCGCAAGGTACAGGGTCGTCGGGTGGAACTGCACGAACTCCATGTCCTTCATCTCCGCGCCCGCGCGGAAGCAGAGCGCGTACCCGTCCCCCGTCGCGACGGAGGGGTTCGTCGTCTCCCGGAACACATGCCCCACGCCCCCGGCGGCGACGACCGTCATCTCCGCCTCGACCCGGATGAAGCGGCCGAAATCCGTGTCCAGGAAGAGGGCGCCGCGGCAGACGCCGTCGTCGTGCAGCAGGTCGATGGCGAAATGGTTTTCGAGAATGTGGATGTTCGGCGTCCGCTTCGCGCGCTCGATCATCGCCGCCGTCATCGCGCGCCCCGTCGCGTCGCCGTCCGCGTGGAGGATGCGGCGGCGGCTGTGCGCGGCTTCCCGCGTGAAGGCGAGTTCGCCGTCCACCCTGTCGAAGGGGACGCCCATGTCTATGAGTTCGCGGCAGCGGTCGCGCCCCTCGGAGACGAGAAGGCGGACGGCAGGCTCGTCGCAAAGCCCCGCCCCGGCGGCAAGCGTGTCCGCGACGTGCAGCTCCACGGAATCGTCGTCCGCCAGCGCGACGGCGATGCCGCCCTGCGCGTAGGTGGAATTGCTCTCCGTCACCCCGGTTTTCGACGTGAGAAGGACGCTGCCGCGCTTCGCCGCCGCGAGCGCGGCGGAAAGGCCCGCGACGCCCGTCCCGATGACCAGGCACCGCGTCGTGAACAGCGGCACCGTCGACAAATCGACGTCCACAAGAAAACGTTCCTGCATCGACATCAGCCCACCTCCTCCTCCGCGAAACCGCCTGTCAGCCGCACCGCCGCAAGCTCCAGCGACAGCGCCGCGTCCCCGCCCGTGTCGTGACTGCGGCGCATCTGCTCCGCGGCGAACTCCATCATCCGCCGCAGCTCCCGGAGCGAAAACCGCCGCGCCGACGCGTATATCCTCTCCGCCCGCCAGGGAGGCATCTTCGACCGCGCCGCGAACGCGCCCGCGTCCGCCCCCGCCGCCTGCGCCGTCCGCGCGCGCAGGAGCGCCTCCACCGAGGAGGAAAGCATGAACAGAATCCTGTGCGCGGACGCGTCCCCGCCCTCCCGCTTTCCCCGGGCGTCCCGCGTGCCCTGCGAGGAAATCCGCCGCGCGTAGCGCAGCGCCTCCGCCCTGTCCTTCGCCTCCACCGCGTTCGTGAAGTTGAAAATGTCGAACTCGACCGTTCCCGTCAGGAACTCCCCGACCGTCTCCGCCGTGATCGCCGCGCCCTCCGGCGCGAACAGGGACACTTTCTCCAGCTCCGCGACCAGCACGCCCACGTCCGTCCCGTGCGCCCGGAGAAGCATGTCCGCCGCCTCCGCGTCCAGCCTGCGTCCCGACTCCGCCGCCTTCTCCGAGAGGAAGCGCGGCAGCTCCCGGGGCTGCGCGCGGGGGCAGGGAACGACAAACGCGGACGCGGCGAGCGCCTTCCCGAGGACGCGGTTTTTCGGCAGCTCCGCCGTTTCCAGCAGAAGCCACACCCGCTCCGGCGGCGCTTCCGCCCGCGCGAGGAACGCCTGCTCCCGCGCGCTCCCGTTCGCCGACGCGCCCGTCGGGAACAGCAGGCGCTCCGCGGCGCGGACGACGACAAGCTTGTCCCCGCCGAAGAGGCTCCCGCCGGAAAGCTCCGACGTCACGTCCGCCAGCGTCGCCGGCTTCGCCTCCCCCGCGCCCCGGAGCGTCGTCTCGTCCCCTCCGGGAAAGCGCGCGCGCCAGGCCGCGCGGAAGCGCGCGACCGCGTCCGCCCGCAGGAACGCGCTCTCGCCCGTCGCGACCGTGAGGCGCGGCAGATTCTCCGCCGCCTCCGCGAGGCGGGCGGAAAAATCCCGCAGGCCAGCCTGTTCCCCCCGTTTGTTCTGCGCCATGGGCGCAATTATTCAAGTTACGGGAAAAATTGCCAGATTTTTTCAAAAGAACTTCCCGCGCATTCACGCAAAAATCATTGCCAAACAGGGTCGCAACCCTATACTTGAGAAAAATACCGAAAGGAGCACCATGGCTGACTCCGTCTTTGGCAACAGAAAACCCGCCGTTCCCGCGCCCGCGCGCCCCAGGGGCGTGCCGGTGCAGAAGGATTTGCAGATTTCCTGCCGCGCGACAAACCCCCTCTCCCTCGACGACGATCTCGGGAAGGTCTTTCTCGACGAAAACCAGGCGAAGGCGACAACCGCCACCAGGCTCTTCCGCAACGACGACCTCTTCGAGGCGACGCGGAAGTTCGTCAAGGAATTCATCGCCTCCAACAGGACGGGCAAATTCTGCATGTGGTCCACGGGGTGCTCCTCCGGCGAGGAGGTCTATTCCATGGCCATGATCGCGCTCAACGAGTTCGAAAAGCAGCGGAAAACGCCCCAGCTCGAAGCCTTCGGCACGGATATCAACCGCGAACGCCTCATCGAGGCCCGCACGGGAGCGTACATCCGCCCCGGAAAGGACGCGCTCAGCCCCGAGTACTGGAGGCTTCTCAACCATTACGCCGATGTGGACGCAAGCTCCGTCCAGATGGGCGAGCTGCTCATGAAGACCTGCGGGTTCACCCTCTTCGACATGCGCAAGCGCCCGAAGAAGCATACCTTCCACTTCATCGTCTGCAACCACGTGCTCCAGTACTACGACGCGCCGGGGCAGCGGCACATCATCGGCAACCTCACCGCCGTCCTCAAGCCCGGCGGGACAATGTATCTGGAGGGACTCACTCCTCCAACCTCTACTGCGTCGTGGAGAAGAAACCCGCCGGACACACCAGCATCCGGCACACCGCCCGGAACACCCGGATCCGCATCCGCGGCCAGTGACGCCGCCGCCGTCGCCTCCTTCGCCTTCGCCTCCGCTTCCGCCTTCGCGCGGTGTTCGTCCCGGAGGCTGGCTGCCGCGCGGCCGCGCATCGCAAAAACCCATTCCCGCCGTCCCTCAAGCCCGAGGGGCGGCGTGCACCATGTGGGATACCGGATCAGCGACAGGACGTCCGCCCTGTGTTCCGTCTCTTTGGCGATTTCGAGGGCGCGGTCGGAGATTTCCTCGAAGGAAGGGGTGTATTCGGCTGTGCTGTGCGTGTTGTGCGTGTGCATGTTTCTCTCCTCGGCAAAGGGGTTTTCGCAGGTTTCGCGAGAGGGATTTTTTCCCTTTCACAAAAACAAGGGTATTCCCGTTCACGCACTGCCGAGGAAAAATTCGATTTTTTTTACTTTTTTTTTCACCGCCTCTTTAGTTCGTCCACATACCGTACTATCTCCTGCACCTCTCTCCATGTCTCCCTGTCCGCCTCCGTCCTCTCCTCCTCCGTCCTCCGGAGGCGCAGAAGGTACGACGGGTGGTAGAGGACGCGCAGCGGGATGCCTTCGTATTCGTGCCACCTGCCCCGCAGGCCGGGCGCGCCCCGCGCGCTCTCCGGCAAGCCGAGAAGCGCACGCGCCGCAACCGTGCCGACCGCGACAACCGCCTTCGGGGCTATTGTCTCAATCTGCTTTTTCAGATAGGCCGAGCATGCCGACACCTCGTCCGGGCGCGGATCGCGGTTGCCGGGCGGGCGGCATTTGACGACGTTGGCGATGTAGACGCTGCTCCGGGGGCGGCGCATGCCCTTTTCTATAATGTCCGTCAGCAGGCGGCCGCTTCTGCCGACAAAGGGGCGGCCCTCAATGTCCTCGTCCCTGCCCGGCCCCTCGCCCACGAAAAGGACGTCCGCGTCCAGGCTTCCCTCTCCCCAGACCACGGTGTTTCTTTTCTCGCAGAGCGGGCAGAGCGCGCAGGTTTCGCTTTCCTTTTTCAGGGCGGCGAGGAGCGCCTCCTTTTCCGGGTTCGGCTCCGGGGGCGCAAAGGGGACGAGCGAAACATGGGCGGGGGGGCGGATTTTTTCGGGCTGCGGCCTTTCCTTCGCGGTCTGTGTTTCCTGCGCGGCAGGGACGGAAGGGAGTTCGCGCGAGGGAACCGGGGACGCCGCCGGGCGGGGCGGGTGCGCGGGAGGCGTCATCTGCTTTGGCATCTGCTTTGTCAGGGCGGCGAGGGTACGGAGTATGGCTTCGCCTCCGGCAATGTACTCCGCGCCGAGGCCGGCGTCCAGGCGGAGGCGGGAGTGGAGGGCGCGGAGGAGGCGCTGTTGTTCCGTCGGGTGCGGCATGGTGTGCTTTCGGCTATAATTCCGGAGGGGCAATTATTTCAACCGGAATATGGTTCTCCATCGCATTCACCAAGGCCACCATGCGTCGCGTCTTCACTTTGACCAAATGCGAAAAATTCCAGCTTAGAAGAATGCCTGCCCGGTTGATGGATGCGATGGCGACGTGCAGCGCGTCGTCAAAATATTTTTCGGGGAAAATCCCCTGATCGACATACCGTCCGGCCAGTTCTTTCGCAGGATTGGATATGGGCAGGACGGTGAATTCGGAGACTGCCGCAAGCATTTTTTCCCTGAGCGGCTGCGGCGCGCTTTCAATCTCTTCAATGACGAGTTCGGAGACAAATATATCGTGTGCTCCGAAATGCTCCCACGCCGCCCGCGTAAGCGCCTTGCGCTCCGGAGTGCGCTCATCAAAAAGCGCGCTGATGACGGAAGTGTCAAGATATACCCGTGGCTTCACCGCGCACTCCCGCGACGCCTCCTGCCGCGCGCTTTCACCGCCCGCAAAACATGCAGCTCCGCCAGCATGGGATCGTCGGGGAATTCGCGGGCTGCTTCGGATTCCAAATTCTTGAGCGCCGCCTTCGGGATTTTCCTCGCCTTGGCAGCCGCTGTATAGTCAAACGCCCTGTTCATTGCGTCTCCTTTTGGATCGCTTCCCAATATAGCCCCGGCACGGCGGCGGCACAATCAAATTGCGGAATACAGCGCCCCCGACGACGAGGGTGCCGAGTTGTCCTCAGTCCACAATCACAGAGGACGGCAGCGGGGGGAGAGTGTGTGCATGCTCCGCGGCCATGGCGTGAATCTCGTCAATCGTTTTGTCTTTCCAGAGATTGCGGCGCCATTCGGTGTAGTCGAATGTGTCGCGTTTGATCATGACGACAAAGCGCTCCGCATCCATTGTATTTTTTTCCATGTTCTGTTTTTCCTTTTCGTCGGCTTCCGGGTCGCTTGGCGCAGCCCTTTTACTGCGTTCGCTCTCGGGCTTTTTACGCGATTTGCGGGGCGCAAATCGCAAGCCCTTCGCTCACT